>JGI12635J15846_10000752_pt1 | contig 28004 bp, 23 predicted proteins | sample BlaSpr_A8_OM2_M2_FD_15846 | JGI IMG/M metagenome (IMG submission 15846)
TCCTCAAATTGTGAAGCCGCCACTCCGCTGATGTTCTCCAGCAATAAAACCTTCAAATAGCCTCCAAAAACTTCATTAGACTCGATGAACGAGAATTATAACGGCGGGCCCTTCGAAACCCTCGAGCTTGTTCGAAAGGAGCGCGGCTTTAGCTGTTGCGGTTCCGCCAGTCCTCGTGCCAAGCGTCCGTTCCTCCCGTAAAATGTTACAAATATAAGGGCGAGACCGGACAACCGACCGCCAGCCTCGTGAATCTTTCAACCGTACCCCGTCATCATTAAGGTTTTGGAGGAAAATAAAAATGCCGCATGAACTACCCCCCCTGCCGTACGATTACACGGCGCTCGAACCCACCATCGATGAAAAGACGATGCATCTGCATCACGACATGCACCACGCCGCATACGTAAAGAATCTTAACGCGGCGCTGGATAAGCATCCTGAACTCCACAAAAAGACCGCGGAAGATCTCCTCCGCGATTTGAACGCCGTGCCGGAAGACATTCGCGCCACTGTGCGCAACAATGGCGGCGGACACGTCAACCACACCATGTTCTGGAAGATCATGAAGCCCAAGGGCGGAGGCGACCCGAGTGGCCCCATCGCCGATGCCATTAAGAAAACGTTCGGCGACTTCAAAACTTTTCAGGAGAAATTTAATGCCGCCGGAGTAGCGCAATTTGGCAGCGGCTGGGTGTGGTTGGTAGGCGACGCCAAAAGTGAAGTGAAGATCGTCTCCACGCCGAATCAAGACAATCCACTTTCGCAAGGCCTCAATCCCATCTTCGGCAACGATGTTTGGGAGCACGCATATTATTTGAAGTACAACAATCGCCGTCCGGAGTATCTACAAGCCTGGTGGAATGTAGTCAATTGGGAAGAGATCAATAGGCGCTTCCAGTCGGCTGGAAAGAAGTAAGCAAGGCTGTTTTGTTTAAAAGTTTTGTGGCGCGGATACTTTGTCCGCGCCATATTTTTGATATCTGCTCCTCTCGGTGCTGAACCAGCGATCCACTTTCACAACGAGGCAAAATTGCATCCAGAGCGAGGCGACGCACCCCTACTCGTCTGAAGATGTCTGCCACGAATAGGGGTCCCTCGCTTCGCTCGGGATGACAATTTGCTCGGGATGTAGTTATTAAAGATATTTACTGTTCATGTAATGCGTGGTTTTCTACGACGAGCGATCAGCCTCTCAAATTTATCTTTCCGTTATAATCACGCAGACCTATGACTCTAGCGCCGGGCACGAAGCTGGGCCCCTACGAAATTGTCGCTCCGATTGGAGCCGGCGGAATGGGGGAAGTTTATCGCGCGAAAGATACCCGGCTCGGGCGCGATGTCGCATTAAAAATTCTTCCCGAATCTTTTGCACGCGATGCCGACCGGCTGCGTCGCTTCGAACAAGAAGCCCGCGCGGTCGCCGCGCTCAATCATCCCAACATTCTCGCGATTCACGATATCGGACAGCACAATGGCACGCCGTTTCTTGTCTCTGAACTTTTAGAGGGCGAGAGCCTGCGCTCGGCGCTCGATCGCGGCGCTTTGCCGCAACGCAAGACCATCGAGTACGGAGTGCAGATCGCTCAAGGACTGGCTGCGGCCCACGAAAAGGGAATCGTTCATCGCGACCTGAAACCGGAGAATGTTTTCGTTACGAAGGATGGCCGGATCAAGATTCTCGACTTCGGTTTGGCGAAGTTGGCGCAACAGATGGGCGCCGATTCCGACGGAGTTACTCTTACCAGTTCTCACACGGCTGCTGGGGTGGTGATGGGGACGGCGAGCTATATGGCGCCGGAGCAGGTTCGCGGAGAGCCTGTCGATCCACGCACCGACATTTTCGCGTTCGGAGCGGTTCTCTACGAGATGCTCTCCGGTGTCCGCGCCTTCCGCCGCGATACCTCCGCCGAAACCATGACGGCGGTTTTGAAGGATGATCCGCCGGAATTGTCGGGTCCGGTTCGTTCCGTTTCTCCGACACTTGAGCGCATCGTGCGTCGCTGCCTTGAGAAGAGTCCAGAGCAGCGTTTCCAGTCTGCGCGAGACCTGTCGTTCGCTCTAAGCGCACTCTCCGGCACCGAAACCAGCGGCGCTGCTCGCGCAACCGCGGCAGCCCCACGTCGCGCGCCGCTCCTGCTTTGGCTTGGCCTGGCGCTCGCCATGGTTGCGGTCGCGGGAGTGACTTGGTGGGTTGCGCGGCGTCCCGTACCGACGACCCGGATGCAGTTTGCTCTCGACTTTCCGGAGGAGATGAGCGTCAGCCACATGGCGCTCTCGCGCGACGGCTCCATGCTGGTTTTTGTTTCGCCGGAAGAAAATTCTGCTCTGCCCATGCTTTTTATACAGCACATTGGCTCACCCGAGGCTACGCCTCTGCAGGGGACCCGAGGAGCGAGTTATCCCTTCTGGTCACCGGACGGCGCCTACGTAGCGTTTTTCGCGAATGGCAAACTGCAGAAGATGGCAATTACGGGCGGTTCACCTCAGGTGCTCGCAACCGCCGTGTCGGCGCGCGGCGGCAGCTGGGGAAGCAGGGGTGTAATCATTTATGCCCCGGATGCTCAAAGCTCTCTTCAACGCGTGAATGCCGATGGGACGGGAATAGCGCCGGTCACACAGAGCATCCGGTCGGCGGAGGATCAATCGCACCGTTGGCCGCTTTTTCTTCCTGACGGCGATCATTTTTTATTCTGGGCGGGTAACTTCGGAAACCTGAAGGGTGATCGAGCGAGCGGCATCTACCTCAGCTCTCTTGGCGGTAAGGAGAGAAAACTGATTGTCTCGTGCCACTCGAGTTTCGCCTACGACGCTCGCAATTTGTATTACGGGGATGACCAAAGGCAGTTGGTGAGCATTGGTTTTGACCCTGCCGCAGGCACGATCTCCGGCAGCACTTCCGTGATCGCGAATTTAGTCGGATTCCAACCCTCGACTTATTGGACCGCTCTGACCGTTGCGCAGAATGGAACGTTTATTTACAACACCAGCGTAGGGGCGGCGCAGTCGGTACTTACGTGGATGGACCGATCCGGGAAAGAACTGAGCCACATCGGCAACCCGGCTATCGCTGCGAACCCCACGCTTTCGCCGGAAGGCGGCCGTGTCGCAGCGGATATCAGCGATCAGAAGGCGAATAATGTCGATATCTGGATCGAAAGCACATCGGGAGGCGGCAACTCGCGGTTCACGTTTGATCCGGCGGAAGAAGTGGTGGGTGTTTGGTCGCGGGACGGCAGCATGCTCGCCTACCGCATCGCTGATCCCGACGGCACGAGTCTAAATATAAAGACCGCAACTGGCCTTGAGCGCGAGAGGAAGAGATATACCATCCCAAGATCGTCAATAGGTGACTTTCTTCCTAATTCATGGTCTGTGGACGGTCAGTACATTCTATGCACCCATCAGAATGAGCAAGGTTCCGACTTGGAGTTACTGCCTGTGGCTAGCGGAGAGCCAACGAAGCTTCTAACCGGCAAGGGAAGCGAGACGAACGGACAATTTTCTCCCGATGGGAAATGGGTAGCCTACGCGTCCGATGAATCCGGCAATTGGGAGATTTACGTGACCTCGTTTCCAGGGGCCGCTGGAAAATGGCAAGTGTCACGGGGCGGTGGCTCCGAGCCGCGCTGGCGCGGAGACGGAAAAGAAATTTTCTACATCGCGCCAAACGGCATGTTAACGGCGGTTCCCGTGAGTGGCGAAGGAATTTTCTCGACCGGAACCCCGGCGCCTTTGTTCCAGACTCGGGGACGCGCTCCGATTTCCAGCACCGATGTTTTTACGTATGATGTCGCGAAAGACGGCAAGCGATTTCTCGTGAACCGCTATGTCGCACCGGAACACATTGCTCCGCTGACGATATTGCTTAATACGCCGACCGGAAATTAGAGTTTCTAATCCGCTTTTCTCTTACGGTGGTGGGATGCAAACCTTTACCACAGGGAACACAAGGAGACAGAGGGTCACAGGGAAAACTAATATTTATTCGGCTGCGATTGTACTTCTGCTATTAGGAGCCCAAATGGCTCAAGGGTGACCTGGTTGCCGCGTGCCGATGCGGACGGTGAAGCGATGAGCGTATTCAGGAAAATCTGGGTTAACCCCTGCCCTGAAAGGTTGAGTGTTGTTTTTTGCGGCGAGGCTGACATGTTCAAAGCCACCAGCACGGCCTTTCCCTTATAGCTGCGCAGGTAGGACATCACGTTCGGATCGTTTTCGTTGAGCGCGACGTAGCTGCCTTCTAGTAAAGCCTGGTTGGTGTGCCGCAACGCCAGCACTTTTTTATAGAGATTGAGAACTGAATTAGGGTCTTGAGATTCACTGGCGACATTGTGCGTCTTATAACTGGGCGGCACTGGAAGCCACGGAGTCGCATCGCTGAACCCCGCATTGGGAGCGGTGTTCCACTGCATTGGTGTGCGTTCGCCGTCGCGGCCTTTTTCTTTGGGCCAGCCGGTGCGGCCGATCGGATCTTTAACATCTTCTCTGCGAGTCGGATCGTTATTCTCCATCCCGATTTCTTCGCCGTAATACATGATGGGCGTGCCGCGCAGGGTCAAGTAGAAAGCGCCCATCAACTTTGCGATGGCGTCATTATTCTTGCCGTCCCCATAGCGGTTATACGATCGCTGGATATCGTGATTGCTGATCACGAACACGGGCCAGCCGTGAGCGGCATCTACGGCCGCGATCTGGCGGCGAAATTCGGGGGGCGAAAGTTGGTTGACCATGGTGAACATGAAATCCATGGGTAACTGGAGTTCATGACTGCCTTGGCCGTAATAGCGGTCCAGTTCGGCGATATTCGATGTCCAGGTTTCGCCAATCAGTACGGCATTATAATCGTCCGCTACTTTGCGTAACTTCTGCAGCTCTTCGTGAACCTCCGGAAGTTTGTCGTTGTACTGGTTCTCCATATTCGGATCACCTTGTACATTGGTGCCCGGAAGAACTGGATTGTCGCGCAACTCGGGGTCTTCAAATAGCGTATCAACTGCATCGAGCCGGAATCCGGAGACTCCGCGCTGGTACCACCACCGAGTCGTATCGAGCATCGTTTTTTCAACCGCTGGATTTCGCCAATTAAGATCTGGCTGCTGCTTATAGAAGAAATGATAAAAATACTGGTTGGTGGTTGGATCGAGTGTCCATGCCGACCCGCCGAAGATTGAGATCCAGTTATTCGGTGGCTTGCCTGGACCTTTGCCGTCGCGCCAGATATACCAGTCGCGATGTGCCGAAGTTCGCGAAGACTTTGAATCCAGAAACCAGGGATGTTGATCAGACGTATGATTCGGTACGAAGTCCAGGATGATTTTGACGTTCTGTTTCTTTCCTTCAGCAACCATGCCATCGAAATCCGCTAAGGTGCCATACATGGGATCAATGCTTTCGTAATCCGAAACGTCATAGCCGAAATCGACTTGCGGTGAGGGATAGCACGGACTGATCCAGATGGCATCGACACCCAGATCGTGCAGATAACTCATTTTGGAACTGATGCCGTTAAGATCACCAATTCCATCATTGTTGCTGTCCGCAAAACTGCGCGGATAAATCTCATAAAACACCGCGTGTTGCCACCATTGATGACCCTCGGCATCAACCCGAGTGTTTTGCGCAACGGCGAAAAAAGAACAACACAACAACACCAAAATGGCCAATAGAACAAAGCGCGATAGCGAAGTTGGCGATGGCGAGGCGGAACACCAGGGCATTAGTTTTTCTCCGCTACAAAAATTTAAAGTGTCGCGCAAGTCGGCAGATCCAAGTCGGCAGATCATAGATAAACCAACGCGCTAAACACCTTTAATGGAAACCAACCGCCGTCATTGCGGCGACCGGTTCGGGATTCTTCATGAACGTGTCCCACACGAATCCGGTGCGTTGATTCTCGGCCATCAACATCATGATACCCAAATCAATTCCGAGCACATGCGGGTCATACCATCCGGAGAGTGGATTAAATGCGTCCACGAAGCTGTATCTCTGCCATGATTTCGGAAACCAGTTCTGAATGTTGCGCAGCACCTCAATGCAATCGGCCGCCAGAAACGGAATCGATCCGCCCGCCGCGCAAGGAACGATCGAGCCATCGATTGGCCCCATCGGGGGCGCTCCGCCCCATATGACATAGCCGTTCTGCGAGTCGGAAGAGGTGATTCCCCATAGCTTGTCGGAATAATCCGAGAACTGAGTACCTAAAGACTCCGCGCAGAATAATTTGTGCGCTTGCGTAGCCGTCACCGAGTTGTTGAAGTAATTGGCATAGGCGTCTTGTTTGTTTCGAAAGTTAAACCAGGCATGCGAATACTGATGAATAAAAAGCGGCGCGATAGTATTTGTAACGTAGGTCAAGTCCTGGAAAGTGAGCGTCGGGCGCGAAATTTCCTGCCATGAACTCGCGGGAATATGCTTTACTGGGGCGCCAATGGCCAATAGATAAAGCATCATCAGCTCCGAGTAAGTATCCCAGCGCGCATGTAGGAATCCATTTTCAGGCGTCCAACCCATGGAGAATGTGGATCCATTGTTGAGCATCCACGGCCAATCGATGCGTTGATAAAGCTCCGTCGCCAGGTCCGTGACCTGCTGATCCTGGAAATGCTGACGACAGGTCAACACGCCGCATAAGAGAATGGCGGTATCAATTGAGGAAAGCTCGGAGCGGTCTACTCGCTGACCAGAATTAATATCCACGAAGTGATAAAAGAAGCCGTAATGGCTCGGCATCTCATTGAGCAGAAAATTTAAAGTGGTTTGAACGCGATCGAGAATGGCGCTTCTCGACATGTAGCCGCGCTGGTCGGCAATGCACAGGGCAGTCAGGCCGAAGCCGGTAGCCGCGATACTCGATATAGTGAGACTGTCGATCCCGTTGGCGCGGGCGCGATCCTTGACTTGGCCCGTTGTAGAACTGGCTTGCTCCCAAAAATAAAGGAAGATGGCACGCTCGATCGTATCCAGAAATGCATCATCATCGAGTTCCTTAGCCCCGGGAATTTCTCTTGTGTTCGAGTCACCACAAGATATGCTGAGCAATCCCGCACCCAGCAAAGGAGAGATGAGAATTGTCTTTCCTAACCGCGCAAGCCATTCCCGGCGGGTTGAAAGAGTCGTTGGAATACTGGCCCTCACGAAGAACGATGCAAAAAAGACAGGTATTACCGCGATTATAACTTCTGGGCGGGCCCTGCCCGCTTTACTTGAGTTGGATGATCGCCAGACCGTTGGCGGCGATATCAAGAGTCAAATCATTTCCATTCAAGTCCATGACCCCGGGAGGAGGCATCTCCGCGGCCTGTTGCAACGCCTTGATTTGTTCTTGCGTCGGGTAGCGCGGCTGGCCCATCCGCTCATACAACGGATGCACGTCCCCATGATCGCGATCCACGCGCGAAATAAACGCCCTCCGCCCTGATGGCAAATGTTGGAATCGCAAATGAATTGTCTTCGCCGATCCCGTCTGATCGGGAGGAACCAGATTCCACGCCGCCACAACTAACGACCCGTCTTTTTGCCGCGTCACCAGCACGGAAGAATTGTCCACCGAAATACGTTCGTCACCCAAGTCGTGCAGGATTCGAAATACGTTATAAGCCGGCTTCGGAATGCTATCCGCCGCAATCAACCCAAAGCCGCCATAGAACGGCTGTTTCACCACTCCTTGTTCCTCGAACACATCCGAGAACGTCCAATACGACATCATTTCCGTCAAGCCGTCACATTGGCGAATCGTATCGGCCAGCCACGGACCCATGTAGATGGAATCGGTTACTGAAGGCTCGTTGAAATAGCTGGCGTTGTATTCCGTCCAGATCAGCGGGAGGTTAGGCATGCTGGAAGAGCGAATCTCGTCGTGCACTTTTTTTACCGCGCGGCACACCATCCGGTCGCGAGGGATCTGCTCGTCCGTTTTAAAAATATCCTGAGCTTTGTCGTTGCCGTAGACGTGCGATGAGACAAAATCCACCGGGACCCTTTCATCCGCGCAGTGCCGAATAAACGCATCGGCCCATGCCGCCTGCGCAGTCGAAGGTCCGCCCACACGCAGGCGCGGACTCACCTGCTTCAACGCGCGCGCCGTGTGATCGTAGAGCTTCCAATACGTCTCCTGCCGGGGATCGCCTCCCCAGAAATCAAGATTTGGTTCGTTCCAGACTTCGAAATACCACTGCGAAACTTCATCGATGCCGTAGCGATCGACAAGATGCTTGCCAAATTGCGCGATGAGGTTATCCCATTTCTCCCAGTCCTTAGGCGGAGAAATATTTTGCTTATACCAAAAGGCATGAAGCATTTCCTTGGCCGCGAGTTTCTTGGGCATGAAGCTGAGTTCCACAAACGGACGCACTCCGTTGGCGAGCAACCCGTCATAAATTTGGTCTACATATGAGAAGTTGTACACAGGATGACCCTGATCGTCCTCGTCGTAGACACCGACCTCATCATGAAAAATGGCGTGGAATCGAACGTATTCGAAGCCGGTAATCTGTTTCACTTCGCGAAGGTCGTGGCGATAGCTGTCCCGCAACGCGAGAATGGCCCGTCCCGACCCAAACATTTGTTCCCAGAAGTGAGGGAAGGGATGAGCGGGTCCGGCGGCGTCGATAAGAATTGCTCCGGATGGTTCTGATTCAGGATGTTGCGATCCGCCCGCAACCTGCGCCGGTATCGCGGTCCCGAACAGCGCCAGAAAAAATAGAATGATGAAAAAAAATCGCGACGGCTTCGCTACCATTTCACGATCCTCGGGGGTGGAGGGTTGGACGGCGGCAAAGCAACCGCCGTCCAAAAGATGTTACGCCAAATTAAAAGCTGAGGCGAACCTGCAACTCCAGCACACGGCCAGCCAAGGAAAATTGTTCGACGTTATGTTCCGCTAAAAAAGATTCAGGATTAGGACGAAGCACAGAATCCGGATAACGATAATTGCTCTTCGGTTTTGCCAAACCTGCGAACTCGGAAATCCGGGGATGATACATTTCAGGACAACAAGTTAATCCGTTTAAAATTATCTTGGCTAAAGGTAGGAGCGCTAGATGAGATGGGTGCTGATCGTGCTTGCCGTAGTCGGTATCGTAGTTTCGTCACTCGCGCTGCGTGAGCATTACCGCACTGACGCGTCGCCATGCAGCATCAACGAGCGCTGGGATTGCGGCATCGTCAATCACAGCCCATACGCCATGCTGTTCGGGATTCCGGTAGCTGTGATCGGGATGGCCGGATATATGCTGCTCGGCATTCTTGCGTTCAAGAGGGCTTATCGCTTGATGTTGGTCCCGGTGCTCGGGGGGTTGGGATTTGCGCTCTATCTCGCCCATATCGAATCGGCGGTACTGGGCGTATGGTGCATCTACTGCGTGGTTTCTTTGGGAGTGATTTCGCTAATGAGCTTGCTTACGTTGGGGACGGTTGTGGTCAATGAAGTACTTAGATCTCGAAAGATGATCTAGAGATGGTCTGAGCGGTGGAGACGCTTTTTGACGCGTCTGCGCGCCCGAGTTAGACGGGGCAAGCCCCGTCTCTGCACGAGATAGATTTATTCATGAAAATCGATCTGTTCCGCAACTTGCTATTCGTAGCGCAGGCTTTCGATTGGGTCCAGGCGCGCTGCTCGAATCGCTGGCACCATTCCGCTCAGCACGCCGACCAGGCTAAGAACGGCTGTGGCCACGGCAAGGCTGCTCACATTTATATGTAAATGAATGTCGCCGGCTTGGAGGTTATCTCCGAAGGCGCTCATCAGCGGCAGTGCTCCAACTGCCCATGAGATCAGGTAAGCGATTGCGATTCCCGCCGCGCCGCCGGCAAATGTAATGGCCAGAGCTTCCGCTAGAAACTGAAACAGGATGTGACTCTTCTGCGCGCCCAGCGCTTTTTCAACTCCGATTTCTCGCGTTCGCTGCTGTACCGAAACCAGCATGATGTTCATCAGTCCAATGCCGCCGATTCCCAAGGTGAGCGCGCCGATAAAAGCGAGCAGCACTTTTAGCGCGGTGGTGACGACGGTAAACTCGTCAAAGTCCTGCTTGAAATCGGCAATGAATACGGCGCGGCGGTCGTCCGGACGAAAGTTATGGTGACCGGCGAGTACGCTTCGTACGACACGGGAGAGCTGCTGATGGTCCTGGCCTTCATAGTCCATAAAAATGCCCGTGATGTAACGCGTGTCGTAAAGATCTCCCATCGAACTGAATGGGATTACGATCATTGTGTTGTCGTTATTATCGCCACCCTGCACTTTATGTTCGTAGATGCCGATCACCTGAAAGCTCACGCCATTGATGCGGATGCTCTGGCCCAAAGCTGTCTCTCCGGAAAACAATCTTCGCTTCGCTTCGTCGCCAATCACTGCCACGCGGGCATGTTCGGCCATGTCTTGTTCGCTTAATCCACGGCCGCTGGCGACGTCGAAGCCGCGAACTCGTTGGTAAACGGGATAAACTCCCGTGAGAAAAAGATTGGTGAAAGTGCGAGTGTCATGCTGAATGGTCACGTTCTGCTTGTCAAAGACCGGAGTGACGCCTTTCAACATGGGCACTTCATTGCGGAGATACTCCACGTCCGCCAGTTTCAGCCGAACTTCTGAGCCCGCCTTCGCACCACCTGCCTGCAGCGACGTTCGTCCCGGAAAAGCTCCAATCACGTCGGTGCCAAAGGAGCTGAAAATCAAGTTGATGGCGTGCTCGAAGCCGGAACCGAAGGCGAGCAATATGACGACGGTTGCGATTCCCCAGGCCATTCCCATCATCGTCAGAGTTGTGCGGCGGCGGTTGTGCTGCATGGCGCCGTAGGCTTCTTTCAGCAGGTCCCTGGTCATGATTTGCTCCTTCGCGCCTCGTGCGCCTCGCCCTCCGGCGGTTTGGAAGGCCGGGCGGGGACGCCCGGCGCTCCATTACTTCCTTTTATTCCTGGCGCAGTGCCTCTACAGGTTCGAGCATTGCGGCTTTGCGCGCGGGGTAGAGGCCGGCTGTGATTCCAGCCAGCGCTAGAGACAATACGGCGCCGATCGCTGACACGGGCACGATCCGCGGTGTGTCAAAGCCCTGCGGCAATTGCACTCCGGAGAGCAGATGAATCACAAGCACGGCACCGCCAACGCCGAGAGCGCCGCTTAATAGCGTGAGGAACGCGCCCTCGAGGAAAAACTGAAACAAGATGCTGCGATGGGTTGCGCCCAGGGCTTTCCGCAAGCCGATCTCGCGAGTACGCTCTGTCACCGCAACCAGCATGATGTTCACGATGCCGATCGCACCGAGTGCGAGCGTCACCAGGCCGACCCCGCCGAGAAACCAATCCATCGCGGTGAAAATTTTTCCCATGGTCTTCTGATTCTTGATCGTGTCCCATTCTTCCCAGACGTCAGCGCCTTTCGGATCGAAGCCGCCATGGTTTCGAGCTACGATCGCGTGCAATTCATCTTTCGCCGCTTCGTTTTCGTCAAAGCTCCGCGGCTGGTAGTTGATGAATGAAATGGCGTTGCCCTCTTGCGAATTGTCGCCTGTCAAAGGAAATAATTCACGCATCGTGTTGAACGGAATAAAAATGCGAATATTAGTGGCGTTGTGCTCCTCGTGCCCGATCATGGAGAGCACTCCGATTACGGCAAAACGAACGCCGTTGAGCAGAATCGTATTGCCCACCGCAGGGCGTCCCGGGAACATATTGCGCGTCATCTCCCGTCCCAGCACGCACACGCGTCTGCGCTCATCGTTGTCGTCATTGTTGATCCAGCGCCCCGTCGCTATGGGAATCGTCCGAACCTGGCTGTAAATGGCCGGCACGCCTGAGACCTGTCCGTTGGTACTCGTGTAATCGCTGACGGCGCGAATATCATCGCGCGCGATCAATGGCGAAATATGGATCGCGAGCCGCGATTGATCCTTGATCGCAAGATAATCGTCGTAGGTGAGGTTGAACCACTTCATCGAATTAAAACTGCCTGCTACCGCAGGGGCGCGTCCGCCAAAAAAGAAGATGATGTTTTTGCCGAAGGTTTCAAGTTGTTTGCGATTGCCGTTGCGAAAACCTTCGCCGACTCCAGCAAGTAACAAAAGCGAACCGACGCCCCATGCAATCCCGAACATGGTGAGGAAAGATCGCAACTTGTGCGCCCACAGAGTTCGTAAGGTCTGGGAAAATGTGTCCAGGAGCATGCGCATTGTGCCACCTCAGCGTCAGCGGACGAAAGCTTGAAAAGCCGTAAGCCCTGAATCCTGCCGCTTCTTATTTCGACTTTTACAGGGGGTAAGGGTTAGCGATAAATTTTCATTCGCAGCCGCAGAAGTTGCTGAGGAGGGCAAACAATTGACACTTAACGATTGAAGTTGTTGAGTCCCAGCCAGCGTATTTTTGGTAGTGGGTCAGTTTGAATTTCCGGTTTCGACCCTACTTTGCCATAAGTCGGCCCTTCAGGGCATCGAAACCGGAAATTGGGCACCGACGGTGCAAGGCCACCAATAAACGGCGTTTCGTCCCCCCCAAGAATAGCAGGGGTATCGAGAAAGAGATTGATAGGCATGAGTTCACAAGTCGATCAGTTTGTTGACCTGTTGCAAGAGCATCGCTTCAATGAACTGGTCGGAAACCCTTGGGCAGACCGTGACCCCGATTTCGACAGGGATGAGCATGCACCGCGCGATAGGTCGAATTATCTGCGCGCCTATCTCAACGCGCGGCTGAATACAGCAGAGGCCCTGTTGATCGCCGAAGCACCCGGCTACCAGGGAGCCAAATTTTCGGGAATCCCAATGACTTGCGAGCGAACACTCTTGGGCCATCGCCGTGGGGTTTCCCCTGGAGATGTCTTCGACGAGACTATCGAGCGCCATCGAACGAGCAGCCCCGAAGCGTCAAGTAAACAAGCGGTCATGCGGTGGGGGTTTTGCGAACCAACTGCGGCTTACGTCTGGCCTGCCATGGCTGGTCGACCCGGACTATCGAAGAAAATTGTGTTGTGGAATCTTTTTGGATTTCATCCGCATAAGACTAAGAGCACATTGACTAATCGAAAGCCCACAGACGCTGAAATCCGAAGTAATCGTCCTGTATTGGAGGCATTTCTCCGGCTGTTTCCAGACCGACCTATTCTCTCGATCGGTAACATTTCCGTAGAATATCTAACGAGGTGGGGGCATCGATATGAGCTTTTTACCAGGCACCCAGCGAATGGAGGGGGCCCCGTATTTCGTAAGAATTTTGACGAATTCCTGAATACGGTCGGCCTTTTGGCCTGATTACGATCTGTAATCAGGCAACCTAACGCCCGGCTTCGTCTGTGCGTCGGCCTTTGCTTGCCGCCGGACTTGGCTTGAGTCGAATGGCCGAGTTTGTGGGGCGATGCCCAAAAGCAGACGGACCGGAACCCACTCATAGCGGAATTTCAAACTGACCCACCACCGTTATTTTGTTTCGATCCTATCTTCCACGCAATCTGACGCACCATTCCAACCAGCACTTCGGCGTCGTTGCCGTTTAACTCGAGTCGGCGTACCAGTCGCCGCAGTTTCTCTTCCGCAGCTACGGATCGAGGCTTGATGTATCCGCTATCGTGAAGAACTTGAAGCAGCGTCTGCGTCAGCCTCTCCACGTCTCCTGATGAGGCCGCGGAGTTGCCAGCTTTCCCAATCGTGGTTTTCGCTGTCGAAGCCTTGGGACCGCGAACTAGCTCGTACAAGCAGACGGCCACGGCCTGCCCCAAGTTCATGGAGCCGTGTTCTTCACGCGTTGGAATTCGCATCATCCAATGACAATGACTCATCTCCTCGTTCGATAGGCCGAATCTTTCTGATCCGAACAGCAATGCCACGGGCCCGGTTTTTAATTGCTTCTTGATCGCGCGTCCGGCCACATCCAAGCGCTGCACTCGATGTTGCAAGTCTCGCCGGTTTGCGACCGTTGTTCCGACGACCAACTGGCAGTCTGCTACGGCTTCGGCAACTCGCTCATACTGTTCTGCCTTCGCCAACAATTCGGCGGCGCCCACGGCGGAGCGCGCCTCCCGAAATGCTGGTTCATAGGGATTTACCACCCGCAATCGCCGCACCCCAAAGTTGCTCATGGCTCGCGCTGCGGCTCCTATATTCAACGGATTTCGGGTCGCCACCAGCACTACCCGCAGATTCTCCAGATCACTCGTCATTGACACTCCAGAGCCTCTAATTATCCCAGTATTCCGCCCTTTTAGGCCGCCCCGTTCGAGGGTGCTTTGCCATGCCGCTGGCACACGCACCCTTGCGACTTCCGCCCTTGCAGAGCATCTAATTGACAGTGCTAGGATAGAAGGTCTGCCAGCATGGCGGGCTGTTTAAACTCTGGAGGAAGAATGGCAAGCAACGGAACCGTCGAGGTCACCGACGCAAATTTTGATTCTGATGTACTGAAGTCCGACAAGCCCGTGCTGGTTGATTTCTGGGCTGCGTGGTGTGGCCCCTGCCGGGCGATCGCACCCATCGTCGAAGAACTCGCCGGCGAGTACCAAGGGAAAGTTAAAGTCGGCAAGATGGATGTAGACCGCAATGGCGCCACGCCAATGCGCTACAAGGTGACCGGCATTCCTACTCTGCTCGTTTTCAAAAACGGGCAGGTCGTGGAGCAACTAGTCGGCTATCGATCGAAAGATGACATCCAAAAAGCTTTAGATCGTCACATTGGCTGATTGCTCTTCTGGTCAGTTTTATTCGGCATATCAGCCGGAAAGGCCGCCTTCGGGGTGGCCTTTTCTGCGTTCAGGATTCCTGGTTCAATGGCGCTCCCAGCCGCTGTCGCACCTGCGCCGTCTTTTCGCTTGAATAGATAGAGCGCCTGCGGCGAGCGTGAGTTATAGTTTCTCGCTGCATTGCCCCACACATAGGCTGGTGAGTCGGCTACTTCAGCCACTCCGTCCAGCTCGTAGTATTTAGCCGAGTACTCCTTTACCCAAGCGAGGAAGGCTGCGGCTTGAGGTGCTCGATCCCGGTCGCCCCATGATTCGGCAACGTCCACGTAAACCACGTATTCTGGCCGATCCCTCTCCACTTCGTGAATTAATTCCTGTTGCATGCGAGCGGTATATTTTTGCCGCATCAAGAGGCTATACATGTACAGGTAACCGGTGGCGGAGCGTCTGTGCGCATAAAAATAAATCTCCGGCTCTGAACCGAGCACCGCGATCTGTGCATTGTCGGCTGAATTCTGTCGGATGTAATCTGCCGTCTTCACCGCTGCGATAAAAGGATTGTTGCGGTACGTGGCTTGCATGGCTCCCGCTGGATCGAGAGAAAAGTAAAACGTATGCTGCCGGACTATCGACAGGCCGAATGCGGCGAGAAGTACCAGCACCGGAATGAATTTCAAAATGCGGTGTTTTCCAAATGCGCTTAACCATTCTGTGGTTGAACTTATAGCGATGCCACTCAGCATTGCCGCAACTGGCAGCAACAACACAAAATAATGGGGACGAAAATAAGCTCCCGGGCAAAGGGCCAAAAAGGACAGCAAGAGCAGTCCGGCTGTAAATCCAAAATACTTTCGCGCTTGCTGACTCCACAGTGGAGCGGCGAATCCAATCAAAGCGATAAGCCAAATCGTCAGGTTTGCGCGCAGTATTGTTCCGAAACTTTCCACGAAGGCGTGAACGCCCCGGTGCAAGCCCATCTTCGAATATTCTCCTGCATACGAAACAGTCCAGAACCAGAACTGCTGAAATACGCCAAGCCGGTATAGCACCCAGCAGGTGACTGCGTAAGGCAAGAGAAAGCCAATCGCCATAGCGCCGACGTCGGCAAAGATGTCGCGAAAAGTTTGTTTTCGTTTCCATCCGCTGCGAATGAGATAGAAGAAGCAAAAGATCGCAAAAAACAAGCCATGCTGCTTCATCAAGAAAGCGATTCCATACAGCAGTCCGCTGACGAAGTACATCCATCGGCTTCGTTTTTGCAAGCCACTCTGCGCCCCCCTCGCCACTCCACTTTGCGCTCCGCTTTTCAACCCACGAATTAAAAATAGAATTCCGATGAGGGCGGGGAGAACTACAAAGTTTGTCGCGTGGGCCTGGAATCCCATGACGGACGGGCTGGCCGAGAGCAAAAAGAAACTTGCGGCGGCAACCAATCCAGCCAGCTTTCCAAAAAGGCGAGCTGTTAATGAGTAAAGGACAATAGAAGAAAAGGCGTTAACGAACAAAAGACCGAGATGAATTCCGCTCGCAGTTTGACCCAAGGCTAAGAGGATGATCGCGTACGTCGCATAAATGCCCGGAAGCTTCATGTTGTAGGCAAGCTTGTAAGGAGGAATGTGCTGCAGTAGCAACTGACCGGAATAGGCATATTCGCCTTCGTCCCGCTCCAGCGGCATATTGCGCAAGCGGAAGCGAACCGCTGCAAAAAATATAGTAAGCAAAAGCAGGGCGCAGACTACCAGCGCCGTGGACGGCTGCCACGGACACGATATAGGAGTTCTGCTTGAGGAATCGCGATCTTCATGAGCTCGAGGGTGAGTTATGTAGGAGCCCATGGCCTACGGTGCTCTATTTTCGCCGAAAAATGTAATACCTGCACGGCGCGCCCCATACGTTATACGACGCGCTGTCAATCGGAACTTCTGCTGTCAAATCATAATGCGCATCGACGTAGCTGCGAACCCAATTGAATATATTCATACGAAGATCCGAACCTTCCCAATCAGGCCCCCAGCCCCACGACAACTGGTTGTCCACAAAAACAACGAACTTTGGTTGAGCGGTTTCAATCTCCTGGATCATAGAGCTCCGCATCTGGAATGCAAAGGGCTGGTCCTCCATGAGGGGATACATATAGATATATCCGGTGGCCGACTGACGCCCGGAATAGAAGTAGATTTCCGGTTCCGAGCCGAGAACCGCGATGCGATCCTGAGCCGAAGAGCGGTCGCGAATGTAGTCGGCGACTGCAACCGCTTCCGGGAAGCCATGTTTAGCATGCATTTGCCGGTTGACTTGCAGAGGATTCATTTGAAATAGATATCGCCTCTGACCCTGCAGCGCCACAAGATACGACAATGCAAAAAAAGCGATTGGGATCAACGTCACGGCAGGCGAAACATTGTGCTCCTGTAAATATTCATACGCGGCGCTGATTCCTACTCCCGCCAACAAAGAAACTGCCGGTAGCATCACCAGGAAATAATGCGGCCTGAAGTAGAAGCCGGGAACCGTTGCCAGAGTTGAGAAGAGAGCAAAGCTCAAAAGGAATACACGATGCTGTCGTGCTCGATAATTCCAGAACACCGCGGTAAGGCCAAATGCCGCGGTAATCCAAATAACGAAAGGCCGCGGGAACCAGGGCAATATGATGCGAAGCAGCTTCCATCCTTCGGACACGTTAAGTATTTTTTCGTAAGCTGCGCCGTACTGAAATGTCCAAAACCAGAATTGCCCGAAAACTCCACTGTGCCAGACGATAAGACAAGTGATCACGAATGGCAGCACGATTCCCGCGCCCAATATGACGCCACGCGTTATCAATCCTCGCCAGCTTCTTTGCCAGCTTGGTGTTTGTTCCCACTCGCTCCAAGCCCAGAAAACTACAGCAAACACCGCAAACAAAATTCCGTGCTGCTTCATCAAAAACGCCAGCCCGAAACACAGTCCGCTAAGGAACAAGCTAGTTGTCCGGCGCTCGTCGATAGCATCCAGCAGGAGAAGGGTTCCACCCAGCGCCGCGAGGACAATAAAGTGCGTCGCATGGCCGTCAAGCGACATGGTCGCTAGTCGATTTGCGAGAAGTGTGTAAGAAGCGGCAGCCACCGTTCCAGCGAGTAGACCGAAAAGTCGGCGGCCCAGAAAAAACACAAGCAATGTGTTTCCGATGAGAACCACCAGCATTCCTATGCGTATGCCGGCTACGGTTTGCCCGAATGCCGCCATCATGACCGCGTACGCCGCATAAGTGCCTGGCAACTTCATGTTATAGGCCAGATGATACGGTGGGTCACCCTGTAACATTAAGTGCCCGGCATATGCATACTCGCCTTCGTCGCGTTCCAACGGCGTATTTCGCAAGCGGATGCGCACGATCGCAAAGATAACGAGAACAATCACCAGCGCGGCATAGCAGGAATACCGGAGCCGTAACTCGGCACGTGGCTGTTCGCTACCGGTTAATTCAATTTCCGGTTCAGCAACTTCAATTCTCATGCTGGTGTTATACACGCTCATTTTGGATTGATAACTGGGCCCAGGCTCGTCTGAATCTCGGAGCGAGCGTCAAATCATGACACTTTCGACTTTCGCTCCGAAAATGAGCGCAAAATCGGATAGGTTAAAGTACCTAACTGGAACGCACGGTCGGTGGGCATCTAGCTCTATTCTTTTACGTCGATATAACAATCTCCAAACTTCGTCCACTTGCTGCACCAAGGGATTCACAAGAATTGTTTGGAGTAACAATAACAATTCTATCAGACAGCGATGCACCCAAATGTTGTCGAGCAAACATACGCTGCGCCAGGCCATGGAATTTTTGAATGCGACGGAGTCGAAAATCTCACCATGATTCGCCAAACTGCATAGTACGTCATAATACATTAATGACGGTGCGTCATTGATGCAGACGAGTAGGTTCAGCTAACTCAATTTGTTGCAGGTTAGTTGGGCAGGGGTTGCCGCAGGTAGGGAAGAGTCGCGATATTACAAGCCTGATTGCCTAGTACTTGCGCATGACGCCGATAACGCGCCCCTGAATTTGCACCGAACTTGCGGCAACAATAATCGGTTTCATCGTTGCATTCGCTGGCTGGAGGCGAATATTGTCTCCCTCACGAAAAAAGCGCTTGAGCGTCGCGTCCGTCGAGTCGATCAGCGCTACTACAATATCTCCGTTGTGCGCCGTCTTTGTATTTTCCACCAACACGAAATCGCCATCCAGAATTGCCTCGTCTTGCATGGAGTCGCCGCGGACTTCAAGTACAAAGACTTCTTTCGAGCGTACGAAATCGGCGAGCGATATGGTTTCACTGCGCTCCACCGCTTCAATGGGACGTCCAGCCGCGATTCGCCCTACCAAGGGCAGCACCATTCCCGTATTCACCGCCATTGACTGCTTCAACTTTCCTCTGGGCGGAACCAAATCGATCGACCGGCTGCGGTTATAGTCCCGCGTCAGCAGCCCTTTTTTCTCCAAGTTGGTAACGTGCTTATGAACCGTGGCCAGGGAACTCAGCCCCATGCCTTCCTTGATCTCTTCAAACGAAGGGGAGTATTGCTTCTCCGCCACAAACCGCGAAATGAAGTCATACAACTCGTGCTGACGCCGAGTAATCGCCATGCGCGCAGCATAGGCGAATGTAAGGCGAATGTCAAGAACGAGCAGCAACTCAGAACAAATTTCACAAACAGAATAAATCTTGGGGATGCCCCATCCTTAACGTCGCGTTCTTTGCGACGTTAGGGTGGGGATTTTGACTCCCCTATGTTCAAGCGACGACAGGTCGCCCATTCAAGACGTCGTTTGGCGGACCGGAGGAGATCATCGTGAAGGCGATGATCTGCGGAGTGGAGAGCCCGCGCCGGGTGCCCCATCCTTGCGCGGCCCTTTGCGCAAGGATGGGATTCCACAGCCGCCGCCCTCTCGGGATTTTCTCGAGCCATATGACAGAAAATCAGGAAACGTCCCGTCTGTCCCCATGTTTGCCCACACAACGCGCTCTTCGTAAGGGGGCAGATGGGAGCTTTTCCGCTGAAACACGGGGCATCACCTTGTCATTGCGCTGGCGATTTTCCAACTGTGCGCCGAACGAGTGCCAGAAACTCTTGCTCGGTGAATGGCTTCAGCAGGAAACCGTCTGCTCCGTTGCGCATTATTTCTTCTCGGACTTGCGAATCATTTATAGCCGTGACGAAAGCGAATGGAACGCGAGGATACTGCTGCTTCACATGCTTGAGAAGCGTGAACCCGTCCATGAGCGGTAGCAGCAAATTTGAGAGTACAAGGTCGATTCTAGTTCCTGCGGCCAACAATTCCATTGCTGCTCTACCGTCTGCTGCTTCCCGGCAATCGAACCCGGCTCTAAACAGCCATGGGACGATAATGTCCCGGATTGGCTGCTCATCCTCGACCAGAAGGACTCGTGGAAGGTCGGGGTTCGGTCGTGTCTTGGCGACAGTCCCGGTCCCGGTCTTGATTGAGTTGAACAGATCGCCGGAAATGGGAGCCGGGGCCGTTTTCGCGGGCATCTCGCTGATAATTGTCAAGCTGGGAATGCGCTCAAAGTGTTTGCGGTTATTTGTGATGAGGGTAATGGAGTGTCGAATTGCGCAAGCTGCTATCCAGAGGTCGTTGGCGGCAACCACAAGACCCGTTGGCAGTGATGCTCGAACTCTTCCGTAGGTGCGACACAGTTCAGCGTCGTAAGGCACAATGACAACTGCCTTCAGACGCTCTTCCAAATTCTGCCGACTCTTCGCAGACCACTTCCGCTTCTCTGCCCAGTGGTAAAGCTCACCGACTGTGATGAAGCTCACGGCCACAGTCTTCCCCTTCACGTGAGGTCGATACGCATCACCACGAGTATCCTTCGGCTTCATCAGATACGAAAACACGTCGGTGTCTAAGATTACGGCTTCCATCTTGGAATTTAGGTCACTCGGCTTGAATAGATGTCCTCCACAAACTCGTCCACGTCTTCGCCTTCAGGCCAACCTCCGACGAGAGCCCTTGGATTGGTTAGGGGTTCTACACCCTGGGCTTCAGCGAGTTGCTGAAGCGATCTTCCCGAATGAAATTCTTTCGCACCAATCAAAAGCTGCTCCGTGATACTGAGGCTTTTTATAGCGATTGATTCCACTTTGCCATTATTCGGGTTGATCGTTGCCTTCCCCGTGATGCTTACTGGCTTGCGCAGGGCGTCCTGAACCTCTTGTTCCTGCTCTGGCGTGAAGGTGCAAACTATCGGCTGACCGATTAGCGGATGGATTCGGCAACGGTGGTCTTGTTCCTTGAAGTCCGCCATCTCCAGTACACCTTCGACAGTTTCAGTACGTGTAGAAGGTGCCTTGATTCGTTCTAACACCCTATCCCGTACCCGCCTATCGAACACAGCTTTCACTGATCGCCTGCCGTTGCCCGGAACGATCCATTCGATCTTGGTCACATCCTTGTTCAGCACTTCGCCCATCTCAGATAGGCTGTCGAGCAAGCCCGCCTCAAAACCACTCTTCCGTGGTTTCCGGGAACCAATGTTCTTCAGAGCAGTCACTACTTCACGCACCACTTCCCGCCCGAAGGTTGTCAATTCGGGCATAGGAAGCTGCTGCTGCGGCTTCGCAAGAACAAACGGCAACACGGTGCTGCCTTTCTCGATCCCCGTCAGTTCAAGCGTGCATTCCTGATACACCACTGAAGATTTTGGGCCGGGACGAAGCGATTGCCCACCTCGCATAGCCTCAGCCTGTCGATTGACGGCGTCCTGTGTTGCGTGGCAAATGCGCACAAGGTCTGGCACCGAGATTGCGCCCGCGCGAATGCCGGGGCCTTCTATCCGCAGTTTTAGTAATGGTTGCGTTCGTTTCGTCATGTTGACCGCAGATCACCGCCTGAACAATGACCTATGTAGATGCGTCCTGAGAGCGACTGGATTATAGCTCAGTATCCGGGCGTGTCGGGAGGGAAGTGAACTACAGGTTGTTTACCCACTGCGCTCTCGATACCATAACAGCACCGTCAGATATTCTTGCTCCGCTTGAGCATGAAATCGAAGCGCCTTACTTGCCATCCAGCAGTGTACGTCCCTTCTGCTGCACCTCTTCCCAAGAGATAGTCGCCACCTTACCGGATTGAACCTCATGCAGACGATGCATGACCTCTGCCTGCCAGGCGGCGTCAACCTCCGGACCGACGGTGGCGTCGAGGCTGGAGATTAAGTTTCCGGCCAGTTCCGCGCGTTCGTTATCCGGCAGCGCCAGGGCTTTCTCCAGCAGTTCTCGGGCTTCTTGGGCCATAGGAAAATTATTATAGCTCCCTTAAGCCTTCTCTACGTCCCTTTCCTCCCTAATCAACCATTGACACCGCTGCTAAAATAGTTACTAGGCCCAAAGCCACGAACCATCAAGTTCCTTGACAACATACTCCGGGCGCTAATCAGCGACCAAAGGACCGACTAACCCCTGAAGTTAGTCGCTAACTCCAGTCGCTAACTCCTATATTATCAGGACTTTGCCTGTAACTCTAATCCGCTCAGGACTTTGGCGGGAGTCATGCGCTAAAGTCCTGATTCTAATATACCGAGGGGGAGGGGGGAGGGGGGGACCCCTGAGGGACAGATCCGAGTTTCAAAATGGAACGAAGTTGGTGTCCCGGGTTCGCGTGCGGGCGCGAGCTTGGAGTGTTGCCTACTCCGCCGTAACTCCCTTCAGAAACACGTAATAAAAATCGACGCCCCTGGCAAATGATTCAACCCCGATCCGCTCATCTTTTCCATGCGCCCGCACATCGTCGCGATCATATTGTTCGCCTGAAACGCCGTAGGTCGGCATCCCGGCCGCATTGGTGTAAACACCATCTGATGCGCCCGTACTCATCGTCGGAAGCACAGGAATTCCGGGCCACATCTGGGCCACCACTTTTTCGAGCGGCTCAAATACTTCCTTCCGCGGAGGCGGCGGTACATAACTGTGGCGATCAGACCCGTGATCCATCAGCGTGCCCGTGTTTTCGCGAAACTGCACTTTGACTTTAGGATCGGCGACTGCCTTCTCCAGTGCCAGCCGAATTTCCTCGAGCGAGTGACCGGGTTCAATGCGGCAATTGACATTGGCCTGCGCCATCTGCGGCAGCGCGTTGTTGGCATGACCTCCGCTTAGCCTGGTAGCCACGCATGTCGTATGCATGGTGGAGTTGTCCATTGCATCTTTCGACAATCGGGCGACGGCGTCCATGTCGGGAGGGTCTTTGAGTATCGCCTTTAAGTCAGCCGCCCGCTGTCCGCTAGCGATCGACAACTGATGCTCGTAATAGGCGCGCGTAATATTGTTCAACTCGAAAGGGAACTGGTAATGCTCGATGCGCGGCAACGCGTTCGCCAGTTCGTAGATGGCGTTTTCCGGCCGCGGCAGGGAACTATGTCCACCGGGATTCGTCGCAGTCAGAACGAAGTCGCCGTAAAGTTTCTCGGTTGCGTCCACTTCCATCATCAGCGGCTTGCCATGCTCGGCGAGCACGCCACCGCCGTCGTGGTTCAGTACGAACTCGGCATCGATCAGGTCGCGATGATTTTTGATCAGCCAGCCGACGCCGTTCGATGTCCCGCCTTCTTCGTCCGCCGTCATGGCGAGAATGATGTCGCGATCCGGAACGAAGCCTTCCTGCTTCATTCGGATCAGCGTGGCTGACATGATTGCGTCGCCATCTTTCATGTCGCTGGTCCCGCGCCCGTAGTAGTAGCCGTCCTTCTCGACAAACTGAAACGGATCTGTTGTCCAATCCTCGCGCCGCGCTTCGACTACGTCTAGATGACCGATCAGCAGCACCGGCTTGTGCTTTCCTGACCCGTGCAGGCGCACCACGACATTTTTCTTGCGGTCGTTGGAACTGGGGCCGAGAAGTTGAATGTCGCTATCCGGAAATCCGGCATCGCGGAAGCGTTGCGCCATGGCTTCCGAAGCCGCGGTAACGCTTCCTACCGAATCAGTCGTATTGATTTCGATCAGCTGCTTGAAAATGTCGACAGCTAGACGCCGGGTAGCGGCGTCAGCGTGCGATACTTCCTGCGCCCGCAATGAAATGGCGAATATTAGAGAGAAAAGAATAGCCACGTACGTTCGTACATTTGGTCCCACGTATACCTCCAGAGAGTTATCAACGCCGCTCTGATGCCGAGGCTGAAATTAACAGTTCGTTCGATAAATGACAAACTCAACCACGTGATTGCGTGAAATTAGAGTTGAAATGCTCGGCGCGGGACGCTACCTTCCCAATACAAAATGACTCCCTCGCCCGTCAATGCAAAGCGCACACTCCGCAAGGCGGCGCTGCTTTTTTCCGTTTTCTTTTTGATTGCATTCGGCCTGGGCTATCCCATCCTCAACCGCTTCGATCCGCGCCAAACTCCAGGGCTCTCGGACGTAAAAGCTTACGCAGCGATTACGACGGGTTCATCAACTTTCGAACCCGGAGATATGCGCTACCGCCGGTTTCGCGTGCTTGTCCCATGGCTCGCCAGGCCCTTCTACCAGATCGCGCGCGGACGATTTGGGACCTGGGACCCGGTCTTGCTTGGACTGCTGATCTCCGATTCTCTATTCGTCGCCGGAACCGCTTTGCTGATCGTAATTCTAGGAACACGTCAGTTCGGCCGTTCCGTCACCGGACTAATCGGCGCGTTACTTTATCTCGTCAATTTTGCGGTTCCTAATCTTCGACTGGTTGGGTTGGTTGACGCTGGCGAAGGCTTCTTCCTGTTGGCTTTGCTTTGGTGTTTGTCGGAGTTGAAACTCTGGCTCCTCCCTATCGTCGCCGTGCTCGGAGCACTCACGAAAGAATCATTTGTCCCATTCAGCATGATGTTTTCTCTCACTTGGTGGGTTTTAATGCTGCTCGATCGAAACCGCGAGAGAGGGCGTGCTGTAACAGGACAGTGCGAGACCATCCAGAATCAGTACTTTCGCGAGTCCGTTTTAATACCGGCCAGTTGGCTCGTTGGAATCGCGACCGTGGTAGCACTGCAATGGTCGATCACCGGGACTTTGGTCAGCCCCGCGCACTTTGCTTTTACGCTCCACCGCGATGACGGCTACCACTTCGCGGTACCCCTATTCGATCGGAATCTCGTGTACACATTTGCGTGGTTATTGCCCACTGCCATCCCCAACCTGAAGCGTCTTCCAAAATCCTGGATCATCCCGGTATTCGCAACCTGCGTATTGGCATTTGTCATGGACGCCGGCTTCGGGGGTTCTGGCTCTGCTTGGGGCAGGGCGCTTTTCAGTATCGCCGGACCAATACTCAGCCTGTCATCGGCCTTATTTCTGATCGAGCTTTAGAGCTTTTAGACCCTTCATACTCAGCTGTGATTCAGGCTCCGCGATCACCTCAAGAACGCGCAAAGTGTCGCGCGCCCAAGTCGACTCAGGTGCGGAAATCAACTGGCACGGGAATGTCCCAGCAGTAACGATGATTTGAAGGATGATTAGAGACGAGGTCGCCGTCAACGCAGATTTTAGAATTCGCCCTTCTCAACCGGTTCTAAATGTTGGCGGCGATTAAACTTCAACCAATTCCCGCTGCCTGCGGGTGTTCCAGAGGGGACCCAGAATGCTGGATTTCAGCACTTCCGATTCGGCCTGAACCCAATCTTCCAGTGCTTTGCCTTCCTCTTCGCCACGTTCTACGTATAACTGCCCGGCTCGGAGCCGAATTTTTCTCTCCAGCAAATCCACCATTAACTTTTGTCGTTCGCGAGTTCTTGTAGCGCTGTCCACTTATGATTGCTCCAATTCTGTTGATCTACCTCTATTGTAAATGGAGAATTGCGGGCAGGTGTCAAGGCGGAGGTTACTAAAGGGATGTCCGTCTGCCGTCCTTTTTCCAAAATGTTAACCTAGAAATTCAATGACCACCCTGGAGTTCACTGCCGTTGTCGGAATCGTATCTTTCGCCGCGGGACTTCTTGGATCACTCACGGGGCTCGGCGGCGGCGTTGTTCTCGTACCTCTGCTGACCATTCTTTTTCATGTGGACATCCGCTACGCTATTGGCGCGTCTCTCGTCTCCGTCATTGCTACTTCCTCGGGCGCTGCTGCTTCTTACGTGAAAGAAGGATTCTCCAACATCAGGATCGGGATGTTTCTGGAAATCGCAACCACATTTGGCGCTTTGCTCGGAGCTTTTCTCGCGACTCGAATCCCGACAAATGCTTTGGCCATTATTTTTGGGGCGGTTCTGCTCTACTCGTCCTATCTGTCGCGCAAACCTCGTACGCTTGCTGAGCGGAATCTACCACCCGATGCGCTGGCCACACGTTTGAGATTAAATGGCAGTTTTCCGACTCGCGAGGGTCCGCGTAGCTACAACGTGCAGCACGTCCCTACTGGATTCAGTCTCATGTTCGGCGCCGGGGCGCTTTCAGGGCTTCTTGGTATCGGCTCCGGAGCCGTCAAAGTGTTGGCCATGGACCAAGCCATGCGCATCCCGTTTAAGGTTTCAACAACCACCAGCAACTTTATGATCGGGGTCACAGCCGCAGCCAGCGCTGGAGTTTACCTGAGCCGCGGATACGTCGATCCCGGCCTCTCCATGCCAGTAATGTTGGGAGTGCTTGCCGGTTCGTTGCTCGGCAGCCGCATACTCATCAAGGCCGAAACCAAATCTCTGCGGTTGGTATTCAGCCTGGTCATTCTCGTTTTAGGGCTGCAAATGCTCTACAAAGGCATCTGGGGGCACATTTAATGGCCTCCGGCGCCATTCCCCCTCACCCTTCCGGCTTCAAACCACAGCCATGGAGAGATCGCCGCATCGAAATCATCCTTGGCAACTTGCTGCGCGCCGGCGTGCTGCTTTCGGCGGCCGTGGTGCTTTGCGGAGGGGTTATTTACCTCTGGCGCCACGCCCACGAACCGGCTGACTACCGCGTGTTTCGCGGTGAGCCCTCTGAATTTCGGAGTATTCCGGGAGTGATTCAAAGCGCGATCAACGGTCGAGGCCGAGGCTTGATTCAGCTTGGACTGCTCCTCCTCATCGCGACCCCAATTGCTCGTGTGGCTTTCTCGATAGCAGGCTTTCTGATAGAACGCGACTGGCTGTATGTAGCGTTTACTTTGATCGTGCTGGCGATTCTGCTCTATAGCTTTGTTGGCTCCGGCATTGGACTTTAAGCAAGTTGATTTCGGTTGTGGAGACTGACGAGATTCTACTGCGTTCCAGCCGTCACCACTTTCGAGGTTATGATCGCCTGGCCGACGTGTCGTTGCGTATGATCCGCCACGTGAACGAGCAATCCGCCCACCGTCGTTGGCAACTGCTTTTTTCCCACAGTTCGCGCTTCTTCAGGATTTACGCGGGCGAGCATGCGCACACGAGTGGCGGCGTCTCCGAGCGCCGCAGCGAGTTCGGCAAACAACTCAGCGCGTTTTGCATCGGGCGCGGCTTCCGATTTCAGCAAAGCCATCTGCTGCGCGCTCAAAGTTCGACCCTCGGCATACGAGAGCAGGCGATCCACACTGCGCGCCAGATGCCGAATGTGAAAGGCAACGGAGGCGGTTCCGGCTGGGCGAAAATTCAGTTCCTGATCCGAAAGCCGGCCACACCACTTTCGCAGGTCTTCATCGGCTAGTTGCAGCGCGTGCAATACTGCCCGGCCCACTGCCGGGACGTCGGTCTCCCCGCCGCGCAACCATGGTTCGAGTGCGGGCTCAGGTGCTGGTTTGATGACCGGTTCAATGTCTGGCATGGGTTTTCTTCCCGATGGAAAGTTTCATATTCACAACACAAATGGTCGGCCCTAGCAGACGATTTTCGAACTTTCCTTCTAATCGGGCTTCCCGAAATCGGAGTTGGTGCCCTCCGGTAATTAGTGCAATGGCGATTTTTCAACAGTTGCTCCGTTGCCGCCAAGAAGGAAGACGCGAATCAGTTCACGATGAAGGTCTTTGAATGGATAGTGCTGCGAGTCGCCCGCTTTCAGCGCGACGGCATGGTTCCATTTGCTCCGACAGTGACGCCACCTTATTGTGTCAGTGCCCCGACGTCGTGGGCTTGCAATTCAAGGAGTAACGGTAATGGTGGAGATGGCTTGACCGGTGCTGCCGTCGGGGGTCTGTGCCAGCGCAACAACATGATATGTACCGGGTTGACTCGGCGAATAGTAGGTCGCAGTTGTCTGCGGCAGCACAGGGTTCGTTACCGATTCCCAAATCCATCCGGAAGGACAAGGAAAAGATGGCGGTTGTGGCGGCACCGATTGTGTCATGCAATTGATATCTTCATCTTGAACCTGCCAACCAACGGCGGTGTATTTCACTAGAGACGAGCCGCTCGCTTGCAAGGCCACTG
>JGI12635J15846_10000754_pt1 | contig 27993 bp, 24 predicted proteins | sample BlaSpr_A8_OM2_M2_FD_15846 | JGI IMG/M metagenome (IMG submission 15846)
GGCAGCCTGCATCGCGGCTGGCTTCGATTGTCCCTGTTGCAGCCGGGTGTAGAACGCGATCATGAAGTCCTTGGTACTCTCATCGTGAACATCCCAAAGACTGAGAACCAGCGACTGCGCTCCCGCCTGCAAGAGGCCGCGCACCAGGCCGATCAACTCGTCGCCCGGAGTGACCACATTGAGCCCGGTTGCGCACCCGCTGAGGACAATTAGCTCGGCCGGCAGATGCAGATGGTAAATGTCGTACAGGCTCAAATGCGAGTCTCCGAGGCGAATGGAAGAAAACATCGGATTGTCCTGCCGAAAATAACCGTGGGTCGCAATGTGAATAGTTCGGCTATCACGACCGTAGGCTCGTAGTACTTCCGCGGTCGCTTGCTCGCCCACGAATAATTTTGCATTGGGAAGCATCGACCCGATGGCCTCAACTTCGGTTCGGATTGAAGGTGTCTGCGCGTCCGAAACTCCGAGGATGAGCGGATCGCCGGCAGCGTTCGCGGGCTTGGTCTGGCATAAGGCATACACGCTAGCGCTTGGAGCGTACGAGACGGTGAAATTGTCGATCAGGTACGAATCGCCATCGTGTAAAGCATGAAATGGAACGTAGTGGAGCAACCCGTGCTGCACAAAGACCAAATGCTTGGAGTTGAGCTGGTGGCGGATTGGCGCAATCAGCTCCTGATAGAGGTTTTTCAGATGTGCCTGGGTGGCATCCAGCAAGCTTTGACCGAAGGTTTTCAGATACTGCGGATCAAGCCGGAATTTTGAAACCTGGAATTGCAGCAACTGCAATAACTTCTGAATTCTCGGCTGCAAAGTCACGGGAGCGATGTGAAGCTCCTCCCGAGTCAGAACGCACGCCAAGTATCGGTCCTGGACGCGAAAGTACTCGACCAGCGTGGCATCGGCTGGGAGCGCCGAACGAATCTGTTCCAGTGAAACGGTCGAAGCTACTTCCAAGCCAGCTTCATGTGCCTCGGCAATAGTGGCTTCCTTCACGGCCTTCAACAGGTCGGTCTCGCGCGTGCGTGCCTCCTGCTCGAGTTGCTTAATCCTTTCGTGCGAACGCTCTTCCGGACGCAACTGCTCCCGCTCGATCAGGTTGTAGTACCAGTTCAACTCCTCGCGCAGGTTGCGAATCGAACGTACCAGATCGCTTTGTCCCGCATCGCCAGCGGAGGGGACATGCATGGGGTGGCTCAAGAGATCGGCCAGCGCACGCGATTTCGCCTGCTCGATGTAACCGAACGCCTCCTCAAAGCTGTTCTGCCGGTGGAGGCACAAGTCCACCAGGTTTTCGTAAACCTCGAGTTTATTCTGGAAAAATGCGAGTTTAAGCTCTTCTCCGCGCAGGCTGCCGCGCAGCCGTTCCACCGCCTCGCGAGACCGGCCATACGACTGGTAGGCATCTTCATCTTTCCCGGAGGCGCGGGCGACCTCTCCCATCAGGAACTCGGCTTGATAAAGCAGCGCGGTCGAATCCAGATTGGCCAGGTCCGCAAGGGCTTGCTGGCAGTGCTTTTGCGCGCCTCCCGTGTCGCTCATGCGGAGAGCGATGCGCGCCAGCAGCAATTCTGCAAGCACCGCCTTGCCCGGCATCGCCGAGCCGCGAAAGAATTCGTGAGCGGAACTGCAGAGGCGCCGCGCTTCAAACAGACGCCCTTCGTTGAAAAGAACCAGGGCTTCGTAAAGATCGATCAGCGAAGGCCACACCAGATTCTTGTCTTGAACGAACATCTCCTTCGCTTGCGCAAATAACTGAACGCCCTCGAATTCCTGTCCCAGGCGGCTGGCCGCTATGGCCGCAAAGGCGAGCGCCTTGGCGCCTTCATAGGCAAAACCCAGTTGCGTGAAACTCTCATTCGCCGCCCGCCCGAGGTCTTTGGCTTCCGTGCTCAGATTCAACTCGAGATAGATTTCAGAAAGGTCAAGCTTGCACAGCGCAGATTGATAGGCATCATCGGCCTTGGTGGCGCTGACTGACGCTTCATGCAGCATCTGGATTGCGCGTCCATACTCGCCTCGCAGAAAATAGAGATACGCGATGTTGTAATCGGCATACGCCACCAGAATCGGCATGCCTCTCTGCGCGCACTGCTCGCGGGCAATGCGGTGAAATTCCAGAGCTTTCGGAAAGTCGTTCAGGCTGATATAGCAAAGGGAAAGATTGCTGAGAACCGCGGCCAGCGCCTCCCCATCGTCATGCTTCAACAGTTCCTGGTAGGCACGTTGGTAAAATGCGAGCGCCTCGGCGAAGCGATCGCGTCGGTGGTAGATGTTGCCAAGGTTGATTTCGAGCCGCGCCAGGCGGAGCGTATTTCCCTGTTTCTTGAAGATTTCCGCCGCGCGTTTTCCTTTGGCTAATGCTTGATCATAGCGCCCCAGCAGCAATAACGGCTGGATGGAGCCACTCAGGCTGCGAGCCAGTTCCGCTTCTTCTCCGGTTAGCTCGAAGCACGCCGCCGCCTGCTCGTGATATTCGATGGCCTGCGCGTGCTGATCGAGCGCATATAAGGCATTCGCCTTCGCCCGGAAACTCCTCGCCAGCGAGACTTGACTGCCGACGCTTTGCGCGACATCGATGGCTGTATCCGCGATTCGATCAGCCCGGCGGGTATCAACCCGTACCTCCTGCCAAACACGCTCGCTGAGAGTCTTGACCACGTCGTCCCAGGCGATTTCGGTGTGTTGCATAACCCACTGGCGGCGGCTCAGTGCGTTTTCAAGCGCAAGGAGTTGCTTGATAGCGGCATCCACTTCGGTCTGCTGTGCCGCCTGCACGCTCATGAGAAGCCCTTTTTTTCGAGTCGCTTCTTCATTTGGGCGAGGCACCGCCCGCGGATGAATCCGATAGATCCGGTTGCAAGGTCGAGTTCCCGGGCAACTTCGTCGTATGGCCGCGACGGAATCTCGAAGAAGAGCATCCGGATCATGCGCGCGCAGCGCTCCGGCATTTCAGAGATTACTTCGCGCAGCATCTGTTCCTGCTCGAGTTGCACCATCATATCTTCCGCAAGTGCGCGATCGCCGTCGTCCCGCGGCTTCTCCGCCTCCTCAGGGTCGAGTTCGACATGTCGACCCGCAACGCGCCGGTGGTGCAGGCATTTGTGATAGCAGGTTTGCATCAGCCATTTCGGCAGCGCGCGCTGTTCCCGCAAGTGCGGCAACTGCGAGAGCAGTTCCATGCACACCGCCTGAAAAATATCGGCTGCATCCTGGTGCATGTTTAGCTTGATGGGAATGGAATAAATCAGGTTCTTGTACTTATCGATGAGCGCGGCCCAGGCCTCAGCGTCGCCCTTCAGACAGCCCCTGATAAGCTTCTCGTCCGAAGAGATCGACGACTTCTCTTTTTTTAATTTGGCCGCGGGACCCGTCATCGCACTCCAGCGTTCTCCACGCCGTCGCTGCGCACGTAGAGTTCGTCAGCGTTCCACAATGTATAGGGATCAAGCAAAGCCGGATGAAAGTTCCCTACGCGAGCATCCGCGCCCGCCAGAATATTGGGCGTCGCCAGAAAAATGAAAGGCACGTTTTCGGAGATGAGTTGCTGCACCCGATCGTATAGTTGTTTGCGTTTGGCATAGTCGAGCGTGACCATCTGTTGCTGCATCAACTGGTCGATCTCGCGCTCCCAGTCGGTGACTGGCTGCTTCTCGCCCAGGTTCCACAGGTGAGACGTGCCGTTCGACATCCACACATTCATCTCGGGGTTCGGATCGGCATCCCCGCCGCCCAGTGCCATGATTGCCGCGTCGTAATCGAAGCTTTGAAAAACACGGTCAATCAAAGCGCGAAATTCCAACGGGACAACATGGACTTGCATGCCCAGATGCGATAAATCATCTTGCAGCAGCGTCGCCATCTTCATGCGCTGTGCGTTGGAAGAGCTGGTAATGATGGTGAATTCGACTGCCTGCCCTGAGGCATCCAGCAGTTGCCCGTTTTTGTCCCATGAAAATCCCGCAGACTTAAGCAATTGCCGCGCCCTTTCGAGCGAGCGCTGAGGACGCGGAATTGCCTGATTGATCCAAAACTTGTTTCCCGGCCCAACGTTTCCCCACAACGGAGTGCCCCGCGTTTCGTAAACCAGGCGGACGATTCCGTCGCGATCTACCGCTGCGTTGATCGCCTGCCGGAACCTCCGATCGCGAAACCAAACTTGCTTGCGGGCAACAATGTCCAGCTTCTTGCCACTCAAATCGTTCTGGTTGAAGACCACAAAGTTGTATTCCAGGCTGGGGCCCAGATCCGCCAGCTGCGAGCCGGCTCGTGGCTCCTCACGTGAAAGCAGGTTGTAGTTCTCCGAACTGAGCCGGTTGATGAGGTCTGTCTCACCGGCTTCAAATCGCATGACCTGCGCGTCCTCGGTGCCAACGAATAGAAACTCGAGTTCATCGAGATAGGGCAGGCGGTGATTGTCGCGGTCCGATTTCCAGTAATAAGGATTGCGCTCCAGCACGATTCGCTGTCCAGGCACGTACTGCTTCAGGCGAAACGGGCCCAGACCAGCGATTTCGGAAGCTTGCGTGTTGAGCGACCAGGCCTGCGGGAACTTGCCTTCGCGATAAGGCTTTTCCAGCAGGTGTTTGGGCAGCATGACAAGCCCATCGAAAATGCGCTCCGCCGCCGCATACGGCCGGGGCAACGCGAACTGCACCGTGTAGGCGTCCACCTTGGTGAGCGTCATGGGCTTGCCGTCGATGATCAGCAGATCGCGCTGCGGAGAATCAACGGCTTCATCCATATAAAGAGCGAAGGAAAAAATGACGTCATCAGCGTCGAAAGGATGGCCATCAGAAAATCTGATTCCTTTGCGAAGCTTGAGCGTGAAAGTGCGGCCGTCCGCCGATGCCTTCCATGACTTGGCCAGCGCCGGCTCGGTTTGTTGCGTGACGCGATTGATCTCGATCAGATCGGCGCTGAGACGTCCAATCACCTCGCGCGAAATGGCATCGGTCGCAATGACTGGGTTCAGCGTTTTGGGCTCGGCGCGCTGCCCAACCGTCAGACGTCCGCCATAATGGCCGGAAACGTTGGCCAGGTGCTGAAGTTCTTCGTTTTTGCCGATGGTTTCAGGAGTTGGAACTCCTGCGAAAGACGGGTCAGCAACGCATACGGTGGCGAGCAGACACACCAGTAGGGATAGGCGAGCAATGCGATTCATGACACTCTTTCCCCACAGAACGGTGTTTTTCTAGGTTAAGAAGATTCTAACCCTGAATGAAGGGCATCCGCGAGGAGGTAATACATTACGGAGGTAACGAATAATGCGGCGGCCGGGGCCAGGAGCCAGTCATATGAAATCAGCACGTTGTACTGCTGCAAAACGCTTAGCATGTTACCCCAACTCGGCACGGGTTCATTGACACCTAAGCCGAAGAATGAAAGCGCAACTTCGGCGGCAATGTATCGCGGCACCAACAATGCCGCCTGGGTGAGCAGCACACTGAAAGTCTCCGGCAGTATGTGTCGCCGCAGAATGTAGAAGTCAGAACCGCCGAAGCCACGCGCCGCTAAAACGCAGTTGTGAGTCCTAGCGCTGAGCACTACTCCTCTTACAAGCCGTGCCGGTTTCGCCCATCCAATCAGCCCAATTACACCAGTCAAGAGAAGGAACGTCCGTTCCGGACTCACGTGCAGTGGTAGAAATGCGCGCACTCCAAGCAAGAAGTAGAGCCACGGCAAAGAAAGAAACAGCTCGGCTGCTCCCATCAGAGACTCATCGATCCACCCGCCATAGTAACCGGCGACAATGGCCACTATGCTGCCCAAGAAGAGAGTGGCGGCAGTCGCCACAATTCCCGCGGCCACCGAAATCCGTCCGCCATATAACACGCGAGAAAGCTCATCGCGGCCAAACGCGTCTGTCCCGAAGAGTAGGTATTGTCCGGGACTCTCCACTCCGAACAAGTGCAGGTTGGTTTCGAAAAGACCAAGAAAGCTGTAACTGTCTCCGCGCACGAACGCTTGAATCGGGTAAGCCCGGCTTCGATCTTCCCAATAGCGAGAGCCGCCGCCCTCATTAGCCGGAATCCAGGCATATACGAAAGGCCGTAAGTGGAAACCTGAACCATCCTTGAAATGCAATCGAGTCGGTGGAGCATAGGGCAGCTCCCGGTTTTGCGCGGTTGGATCGTAGGGAGCAACAAAGCCCGCAAACAGCAGGGGCAGATGCAGCACAATCAACAGCGTGATCAGCAGATTCGTCTTAAGGCGCATCCGACGCCCCCGTCCGAATTCGCGGGTCGGATGCCATCAGCATCACNTCGGCAACCAGATTTCCGCCAACCATAAAGAGTGCGGAAAACATAATGCCCCCGATGACAACGTAGAGGTCGCGAGAGAGTGTGGCATCGAGAACCAGAGGCCCCAAACCAGGCCATCCACAAATCACCTCGACCAGCAGCGATCCACTAATCAAACCAGCCAAGGAAAGGCCAAAAAGAGAGATCGCAGGATTTGCGGCGATGGGCAACACGTGGCGGAAAAGAAGCCGGCCTCGGCTTATTCCGAGACCGCGCGCAGCCTGCACGTACGAGGCCCCCAATACTTCAAGTACGCTCGCACGAACGTGCCGCACAATCACGGCGCTTTCGCATAGTGTCAATATCACAACCGGCAATTTCAAATGCGACACCGCATCTCTGAATTTCCCCCACGCCGACAGTTCGTCGAAGCCGCTCGAAACCATTCCTCCTAATGGCGCCAACCGCCAGCGGACTGCAATCGCAAGGAACGCGAGCGCAGTCACGACCTCCGGAACCGCGATGAGCAGCGAACTCACGACCGTGATGGTTCGATCGAGCAACCCGTCCCGTCTTGCCGCCGCCCACAATCCTAGTGGGATCGAGATAAGCCACGTAAGGATCATCGCCGTGACCGTCAGCAGCAAAGTGTTTTTCGCCCGGTTCCAGAGGAGCGGCGCGACCGGCGTGTTGTAAGCGATGGAATAGCCGAGATCCGCATGCAGAGCCGATTTCATCCAGCGCCCGTAGCGCACAAGCAGCGGCTGATCCAGGCCATACTGGGCGCGCAAGCCGGCAATTGTCTCCGGCGAAATCTGCGGGTTGACGCGCATTTCATCGAAGAAACTTCCGGGCGCCATCTCCGTGAACAGGAAACAAAGCGCGGAGACTCCTACGAGCAACAAAACACCCCGAACGAATCGGCGGACGAGATAGCTCATGCAGATGCCTCTGTGAGGGCGCCGAGCCGCGATTGCGCTGCGCGTGCCGATGCCAGGAGGCGGATCGTTTCTTGTTCTTTGGGAGCCATCATCATCTGGGATGTCGGTCCTGTTTCTACAATCCGCCCGCCGGCCATCACCGCAATTGCATCTGCCATGCGGGTCACCAGCGCCAAGTCGTGCGAGATCAGAAGATAAGTAAGCGAATGCGAGGTCTGTAGGGCCTGTAATAAATTGGCGATCTGCGCCTGTGCGGATAAATCCAATCCCGTGATGGCTTCATCCAGCACCAGCAGTTTCGGGCGGAGCATTAACGCACGTGCAATCGCGAGCCTTTGCCGCTGTCCCCCGCTGAACTGCATCACGGAACGATCTGCCCAGGCCCGCAACAGTCCTACCTCATCAATGGATTCGAGCGCGACCTTTCTTCGCCGCTCCCGGTCTAACCCCTGGATCAATAATGGTTCTTCGACTACCTCCACGGCGGTAAAGCGAGGATTCATGGATGTAACCGGATCCTGAAAAACCATCTGCACTGCACTGCGCAAAGGCAGTCGCGAGCTGGAACTGAGATCCCCGACATCTTTTTCGCCAATCCATATTTGCCCTGAGTCTGGTTTTTCCAGACGCGCCACGCACCGCGCCACGGTCGATTTTCCCGAACCCGATTCTCCAACCAACGCCAGAGTTTGCCCGCCGGCAATTTCCAGATCCACGCCATCCACGGCAATTACCGGGACGCGCTTTCCCCACACGCCGCCTCGCACATAGCGCTTCGCAAGTTTCCGCACGCGCAACAAGCGATCGGGAGACGCGGGCAGGGTTGGCAAGTCACTCCCCATATTTGAAGCAGCTCACAGGTCTTGAAGGTTCTGGCAGGAACACTTGTGGATAGCGCTGCGTGCACATTTCCATTCGGTCCGGGCAGCGTGGTTCGAACCGGCAACCGGCCGGAAAGGCGGTCGGGTCGGGCGATTCCCCTTCGATCGCTGGAAAGGATTTTCGTGACGGCATGCCTATAGCCGACTTTGCAAGTCGAACCAGTGCCTGTGTATAAGGATGCAGAGGCTGCCGAAAGATGTCGACCGTCAAGCCCGATTCAACAATGCGTCCCGCATACATAACAGCAATGCGATCGGCAAACCCGGCCAACAAAGCCGGGTCGTGAGTGATCAATAAAATGGCGGTACCATGATTTTTGCGAATCTGCGACAGCAATGCGACGATCTCTGCCTGTAATGGCGCATCGAGTTTACTGGTCGGTTCATCGGCAATTACCAGTGCTGGCCGGCACGCAATCGCCTGCGAAATAACGATGCGCTGACACTGTCCGCCACTGAGTTGGTGAGGATAGGCGCTGTAAATATCTTCCGGACGATCGAGTCCAACCTCAATCAGCAAGTCGATAACCCGGGCGCGGCGCTGCTTCGCGGGTAACGGCAAATGCGCGCGCAGCACCTCGGCAATCTGCGAGCCTACGTTCATCACGGGATTCAACGAGAGCGCGGGGTCCTGAGGAATCAACGCAATCTCCCGTCCGCGAACCGCACGCAACTCGGACTCGGACGCCTCCGATAAATCGTGTTCGCGCAGGAGGATATTTCCGCTTTCCTGCCTCGCGTGAGCCGGAAGCAACTGCAGAATTGCGTTCGCCAGCGTGCTTTTGCCGCAGCCCGACTCCCCCAGAATTCCTACAACCTCGCCACCATGAACATCGATGCTGACGTCATCGACCGCCGCAAACCGCGCTCCGCCCGACGTGGGATACGTAACTTTCAGGCTTCCGATTTGAACAAGAGACTTCTCCGTGCCTCCCACCTATGCACACTCCCTTCAGTTTAATTCTCGTTCGACCTGCGGCGGTTCGCAATTAGCAAGTGAGGCGCGGATCAAGTTCTGACGGCCACTCTTACATTCGTCGTCCTTGCATTGCGGAAGACGATTCATCTTGCAGGAAATGGGTTTGGCGATATTTCCGGAGTGATGACGACTCGGAAGATTCGGTGCGAAGCGAATCGGCGTCAGGAAAGAAATGACATGGGCCGATGCTGATGATGGGCTCCGCTTCGAGTTCCTCGCAACGTAGACGGAGGCTTGAGATTGCGAGTTCCTGTCTTGGAGCGCTCCCTAAGCCGTGGCTGCTCACGATAAATAACTCATCCGTTGTACTGTTATTTTGCAACGAGTTACGAATATAGACCAACTTATTTATATAGTTATTTGTGGCACGATTCTCTGTGGCGGAATATTTTGATTCAGTCGGAATAAGTTATCGGGGTCATACTGTGTCTTGACTGCGGCCAAGCGGTCCCATCAGTCATGATGGGCCCCGGGGACGCGATCTGGCTCGTCGCCGCTCATAAAATTTACGCAAACACCAGGTTTCATTGCTGGTCGAAGCTTGTTAAAGAGGCCGCGAATCCAGGAAATATTGCCCGCATCAGCCGACGCTTCCGGCCAGTTCGCCAGTAAGTTCACGATGAAAGGTGCGCTGCGATCGCCGAATGCGGTGTCGTTCGCACCCATCCGTGCCGCCGCCCCACCAACCGAGTCTTGAAACTTGGCAAGCGAAAACTGGCTCTTGAGTGCCAACCATAGTTCTCTCCGAGGCTCATGGCCTATCGCTATTTCTGGTTATCCGAGGGTGCATAGCCCTTTGCGGCCTCCTTTCCACGGGCGAGTTCATGCAAAACCCACGCCCAATCGTGTTCGGAACAGCTGTAGTTGGCGGGATGATTTCGCGGTGTGGCGGCAAGGTTGGGCTAGCCAGCCTGTCCAATCTTGATCAGCTTCCGCCGACCGGCGCCATCGTTATTGCCGCGCCGCTGAAGGTCATCGGCGGCTCCGGTAGTCCTCTGCGGGTCATCGCCATCACACCCTGAAACGCTGCCAGATTCATAGTCACGCAATCAGAATGACGGCGGCGCAGGATCACCAAAGCTCACGGGGCATTGAGTCTCCCAAGCATCTTGACCGCGCCGCGGTTATTTGGATTTAGCCTGACAGATTCTTCATAGTTGGCAATGGCCTGTGGTTTGTTGCTGTCGTCCATGTACGCCTCCGCAAGACTGTCGTAGACGTTGCTCGATTGCGGATAGGCTTCGACGTTGAGCTGAAAAATACGGATGGCTTCCTTCAACTTCTTGGAGTGAAGCAGATCGTAGCCCAAGGCGTTGAGTTGGTCTTCGTCGAAGTTGTAGGCCGTGGGCTCGGCAACCTTGAAGTCACGGTATTGCTTAACTGCCTCGTCGATACCGCTGGATGCAATCGTTGCAGAAAGAGTTTCGACGATAGACTTGCGATTGTCGTAGGCGGCTTTGACGGCAGGGAGCCAAGCGACCATAGTGACCGCAAAAATTCCAACGCCGAGCGCAAGAGTTAATACAACAAGACCACCGGCCATTGCGAAGCGGCCCGGCGCACTGCCTCGGCCCTGTATCCGCAAATAGATTTCAAGAACGGCCAATGGCACCAGGTATTGGGCGAAAGAAACGAAAGTGAGGAATGGGCCAGAAAATGTAGCCGGATCGAAACCAAAGGGACCGTGATTGAGGAAAAGCGAGAGGAATATCCCGACCCGGATGAACAAGGACGCACTCACCACAAGATACAGGCGAAGAGCCCATCGGCGATGAGTTGTGAAATCACGAGCCATCGCATAACGCAGCGCCATGACGGCGCAGATCATAATGAGGATGGCGTCGAGGCTTTGTCCCAGATGTTGAGAAAGGTCGCCAACGCTTCCACGGATCCACGTCATATAAAGACCGGCGACGCTGATGGTAAAAGCGGTCCCGATGTAGAGACGCCCATTCCAGCGATGGAAGACGGGGAAGCGGTTCCGGATTTGCGGAATAAGCTGAAGCATCCCGGCGAGGATGACGATGACGGCCGAGATCAGATGCACGGCAATGGCGAGGTTGCCCATGGTATCGCCAGGGACGTAACCATGCGTGAAGTGTTTACTCCATGCTTGCTGCGAAGTTCCCCGCAGGGCCGCCGTTCCATAAAAAGAGGCTACCGTAAACGCAAACGCCAACTGGCCGATGACGGTCACTGTAAACCAAAACTGAACCGCCACTTTCAAGGCTGTGTTCGCGTAGTTTTGCAGTGAATAGCGCTTTTGAAATGTTTCAGCGGCAGGGAGTGTCATTTGAAGTTCAGCGCCCATATGGTTCCTCCTTTAATGCGCGTACTTAAATCAAGTGTTCGCGCGAGTCAGGTTGCTTCGCGTAAGCGACGCATCCCTGCCGCGCTCGCCTGCTCTTGCCATCTCAGAACGTTCACTCCCATCACGATGAGCCACAGGCAAAGCGATACTTCCGCGAGTCCTGTTGGCATGAAGTAGGGGAAGATACGGGCTTGCAGCGCCGGCAATTCTGGCCTGCAGAAGTGGCGCCGTCTCTGTATTCCAGCGGGTCGATACGGCCATGCTCATTACTCTTTTCCCTCTCTAGTTGGCGATAACTCGAAAAGTTCGATCGCATGGAGGAGACACGCGTGGGTCGTCTTGGCATCCGGCCCTCATATCCGGAGCGCTGCTGCACTCACCCGCTCTTGCCTTCTCGCAAGCTTTGTGCCAATTACTCGCTTTGTGAACAAGACACGAACCAGCCAGAAAATCATCAGCGTGAGTGGCAGAAAGCTGAGGAGAAAAAGCACCCCTGTCTTGCGGAACAGGGCCGGAAATAATTGTTGCCGTGCCAGGAATATGGACGATGCGGCGATGAACAGCGCAAAACACATGCGCCACAAATGCCGCGCGACACGCTGTGCGCCAGCAATGCCGCAGCGCGCGAGCATGCGAATGTCCCCGACGACAGCAAGCATAGCCACGGTGCCAAGGAAAAAGTAAGGCCCCGGCGGATAGTCAAACTTCAGTCCGGTCGGGCTGTATGCTGCTTCTAATCCGTAGGTCATCTCAAAAGCTGCGACCGTCGATATAACAAGAAGCGCACCCCAATCGAAAATGCTGGTTTCTCCCTCTTTATTCTTGCGCCTGGCGGTAAGCCATGCCGTCGCCACCAAATAGAACGTTAGAGTGCCTCCCAGAATATTGCCTGGTTGGGATTTCATGATCGCCAGGTATACTCCGCTTGCCCCCAAAGTGAGCATTGATATGACAAATGTGTCTCCAGCGATGGCGTGCCGGCGGGATCCTTTGCGGAAAAATACGGCAACAAATCCGGAGAGCATTCCCACAGTGCCAGAGCAGATGTGAAGAATCAATATGGGCAATCGCATACTTGCCTTCCTTGTATTACCGAACCTTCCTTACTGAACTTTAGTTAGCAGGCTTCCATTCCCAAGCTCGAGTCAGGAAACAACACAAGCCGGGTTAAGGGAGCTGACTTGCTTTCTCCAGCGTGGCGCGCTGCGTAAGATCGCCCGCGCGCGCTGGGCGAAGCAGGATCAAGGCAATACCGATGACGGCAAATGCCGCCGCGCCGACGAGCAGGTGTACGCGTTCGCCGACATCCGAGCGGGACTGCACCGTCATGACGGCAGCGTGAGCGAGGCTGGACCATGCCGCGAAGGCGATCAGGCTGCGATGGGCGGACGGATTCCGCGACGCGAGCAGCAGGAAAATTCCCAGGGTGACGTAGATGCTCAGCATCATCTGCAGAGTTTCTTCCGTGCTCATTTGCACCAACAGGTATAGAGTGACGACGAAAAGCAGTCCGACTACGACCAAGACGACCTTTAGCGTTCGTTCTCGATTCAAGGTTTCCTCCTAGTGAAAAACTTAAGAACAGAATTTAATTCAGCCTGCGAATCAGATCGGTCCCTGATAACGGCGCAGCCGCGCCGCGGCCACAACAAATATCGCGGCGACTGCCAGCCCGATCCACAGACCCGGCGAAGCCAGAAATGCAGCCGGAGTGATGTGCGTCATTGGATTGCTAGGGAAGACATCCGTGGAGGCAGCGGGCGCCGTGCTGCCGATCAATCGTGAACCCACCAGGGTAGCGAAATAGGTGGTATTGAAGGCAATCTTCTCGAGACCGCCGATGGCGACGACCGGTAACGCCGCCCATAGAAATGTCGCGCGACGGGCCCAACCGGAAACCAGCAGCAGCCAGCAATACACGGGCGCAGGCCAGATAGCATGCGCCGTAAGAAGGTGATAGAAGGTGAGCAGCGACATTTGCAAAACTGGCGAATTTGCCCATAGCGGCGCGACATTGCCGCCAGTTCCCAGCAGCACTAGGCTGCTCAGCAGCAGCATGAGAAACTGCATGACGGCCGTAATTGCCGAAACGAGCACTGGAAGAATCAGCAGTGGAATGCTCGCCTTCACGAGAACCGTGGTGAGATCGGAGACCGGCAGCGACTTCCAGAACAAAATACTGCGATCGCGGCGCTCGCCATGCAGTGCCTCGGCGCAATAAAACACACTCATGAGAATGGCCGTGCCCATCATTAGAGCCGCCGAGATGTCGAACGGCCCCGAGATATCTTCGTGGTTGTGCGCAGAGTCGAGTACCAGCAGGGTGCGAAGCTGGCCCGGCGAATGAATTACGCTGATCAGGTAGCCGAACAAGAATACGGAAGCCACAGCCAATGGAGCGATGTAGAGGTATCGATTCTCCCAGAATTCGCGCCGTATCGACCAATAGACGGGCCGGGTCGCCAACATGGCCGCGGGAGCCTTTCCGTTTGCCTCGAACGATTGGGACACGCTGTTCGATTGAGTATTCATATGGCTGCTCCTTGTGTCTGGTCGGACTGGTTTCCCATGACAGCGACAAACAAGTCGGCGATGCTGGGCGTCCGCGCATCGCCAAAGACCGCGAGTTGGCTACGATCCGCATGATCGAGCTTTAGATCGGTCTTTAAATCGAACAGCAGGATGCTGCGGCCGAGCGCCTGCCGCTCGTGAATCGGCTTGAGCGCCCGTGCGGCTGTGGCCTGCTCGGGATGCACTGTCACTTCCACATAGCGCGACTCGAATTCTTCCATGCTGCAATCGAGCACGATGCGGCCGCGGTTGATGAACATGAGATCGGTGAGAACGTGCTGAATATCTTCCACCTGATGCGTTGTCACCACGATGGTGCGGCTGCGATCAAAGTAGTCGTTCAGCAGCGAATCGTAGAATTGCTTGCGGTACAGGATGTCGAGGCCAAGCGTAGGCTCATCCAGCACCAGCAATTTCGCGTCAATCGCCATGACCAGAGCGAGGTGCAGCTGCGCCACCATGCCCTTCGACAACTCCCTCACCTTGCGGGTGCGCTTGATGGCGGTCTTGGCAAGAAAACCCTCCGCTTTGGCGCGATCGAATCGCGGATGCACTCCGGCAACGTAGTCGAGCGCCTGCGAAACCCGCAGCCAGCGCGGCAGCACCGCCACATCGGCAATGAAGCAGACGTCGCGCATGAGTTCATCTCGCTCGGTCCAGGGATCACGCCCGAGCACCTTCAGCTCTCCCTGATACGAGGTGAGGCCGAGAATCGCGTTGAGCGCCGTGCTCTTCCCTGCACCGTTCGGACCGATGAGGCCGAGGATGCGCCCCTCTTCCACTCGCAAATTGACCCCGTCTAGCGCGATGGTTGAGCCGAAGGACTTGCGCAGGCCGCGTGCTTCTATGACCGTCATGGCTTCAGCTTCTCCTTTGCGGCCTTCAGCAGCTCTTCCGGCGTCAGGCCGAGCCGCTGAATGGTTTCGTAAACTCTGGGCCACTGTTCCGTCAGAAACTTCTGCCGCTCGCCTTGTAGCAGTTGTTTGCGCGCCCCGGTATTGATGAACATGCCAAGCCCTCGTCTGGTCTCTACAAGCCCCTCATCCACCAGCTGCTGATAACCCTTCAGGACCGTAAGCGGATTGACCCGATACTCGGCCGCGACGGTACGCACCGACGGAAGCGGGTCACCTTCTTGCAGCACGCCGTCAAGGATCATCGCGACCACACGGTCGCGAAGCTGGCGATAAATCGGCTGATGGTCGTTCCACTCACGGTCCATGATGTTTTCCAGATAGCCCTAGCCGGAATTGCGCACCCGTCATTTTGTCCGCTGCTGCAGGTCAACGTGCGCGTGAACCGGCTTGTCCCCTGATTCCATATAAGTCCAATCCTCGGTGTGATGGTTCGCGTCGATCTCGGTGAACACGGCACGGTGCATGTGTCCGTACTGGGGGCTGCCGGCTACGTCGAGAAAGTCAAATTCCACGGTCTTGCCGTCAGGGTACATCTTGCCGGTCATGCGAGGCCGATTGCCCGCATCACAATAATGGGTCAGCATCAGGCGATCTCCGTCGAGATAGACCATGGTGATCGGATCGTCAGGTCTTCCAGCGGCCGTCACCTCATGCATGAGCATGTTCCCCATGGAAGTCACGCCCAGCGTGACCTGCATGGCCTTCCCTTCTATCTCGGATCGCTGAGAGTTCGTGGTCATACGTCCTTCCCAGGAACCGGCTAGAGTTTTCCGTTGGTCGAAGGTGTTTTGTGCGTCGGACTGGGCCGCCGCTGACAACGAGAGGGCCAGCACCAGTCCTAGCGTGAAAATGTATTTGGATTTCATGGTTTTCAATCTCCGATGGCGACACCGTCATCTAGTGGTGTAGTTAACTACAACACTAGTCAAGATGCAAGTGTTTTTTTTGGTCTTTTTTGCGGTGAGGCGATTTCGTTTTCAGGAGAAGGAATAGTCTCGGTCGGAATGGGGAGTTCCTGCGCAAGCGGGTGAGGGTCACGAATGCGAGATGTTATTGAAGGAGGCGGCTTATCGGAGGCAAGCCCGTCGCGGTTGCGAAGAATGCCTCATGCTCACGATCACTTTTGACGGGCATTCAGCTGATCAAGCTTTTGCTTGAGCTGTTCAAGCTTCTGCCCGGCTTCGCCGAGCTTGCCTTCCGCTGTCAGGCGCTGATAGTCGGCCAGGTCTTTGGCCGCTCCCTCGACGAGCGTGTTCACATTCTCCGCAGGTTTGGTGGCCGCGGATGCCGCTTCGTTTCTTCCCGGTTCGGGGGAGGCAGCAGCGGCGCTCAACGAAGATGCTTCCCCGCCAAATAAAGACTTCATGGCCGACTCGAAGGTCGGTCCATAGGCGAGCCGGTCTTGCAGTGCGAGGACCACCAGACGTAACTCCGGCATCGGGCTTCGTTCGGCTTGCAGGTAGATCGGTTCCGCATACAAGAGTGCGCGTCCGCACGGAATCACTAGTAGAGTGCCGCGCCGCACATGCGAGCCTTGCTGATTCCACAACGTCAATTGTCCGGAGAGCTGTGCGTTTTGATCGATACGCGCTTCAATCTGCAGTGGTCCGTCGACCAGCTTCGTCTTCGGAAAGTCGTAGACCATCGACGTCCCATATTGCGCGCCATCGCTGCGCCCCGCGATCCAACCAATCAGGTTGTTCCGGTTGGCTGGCGTGAAGGGCAGAATCTCCACGAACTCCTCAGCGTTCTCCCCGGGTAGTTTCATCAGCACGAAATTTGGTTCCATGGCCTGCGTCCTCTGTTCGCCCGACTCGCTCATCCCGACCTCGGAAGCAACCGTCCACAAATCCTCACGGTTGTAGAAAACCTCCGGAGCAATCATGTGATAAAGGCCATATACGGAGGCTTGCATCTTGAGCAATAACTCGGGATAGCGCACGTGTTTGCGCAGTGTCGCCGGCATGGCCGACGCATCCTTAAATAAAGAAGGAAACATCTGGCGATACGCCGCGATGATCGGGTCCTGCGGGTCAAACACGTAGAACGTCGTGGTCCCATCGTAGGCGTCGATCACGACCTTGACGCTGTTCCGCATATAGTTAATGGGATTGCCGTTGAGCGGATAGTGGCTGGAATACGGATAACTGTCTGAGGTGGTAAACGCATCCATCATCCACGACAAGCGGCCATCGTCGCCGACCACGACATACGGATCTGAATCGTAAGTGAGCAAAGGCGCCAGCGCCGTCACGCGATCACGGACGTTGCGGCGCATCAGCAGCCGGCTCTGCTCGTTGATATCATCGCTGAAGGGCAGCTTCGTGAGGTCGCCTTGATCGAACGCGATCAGTAGACGGCGCAGGAATCCACCGAGAAGAATGCCACCGTTGCCCTCGTAAGAGGTCAGATTGTTGGTCTGGCCCTGCGGATAATTGAATTCCTGTTGCCGCGTCTTCACGTACACATCGGTATCGGTCAGCTCGCCGAAGTAAATCTCCGGGCGGGTTACGGCGATACTCTTCACCGTGCTCTGGATGGGCATGTTACTCAGAATCAGTGTCGGCAGCCCTTCCGAGGTGAACCCATTCACGGGATTCATAGTTATGCCGTATCCGTGAGTGTAGATCAGCTTTTCGTTGATCCAGTTGCGGCTGCTCTCGGGCAACTTATCGATGCTCAGTTCGCGCGCGGCGAGCATAACCTGGCGCATACTACCGTCGATTTCATAGCGATCGATGTCGATGTCGGGAAAATCATAGTAGGTACGGATTTCCTGAATCTGGCGCAGCGTATCCTGGAGCGCGCGCCAATCCCAGAGCCGGATGTTTTGCAGCGTCGCCTGATTGTTCGCCGGATCGGTCGCCTCAACGGTTGTCTCGGCGGGAAATTCGCGCTGCGAGATACGATCCAATCCGTAGGCCTGCCTCGTCAGCTCGATGTTGTTGGCAATGAAAGGCCGCTCGCGAACCAACTCGTTCGGTTTCACAATAAAGTTGCCGACGTACCAGCCGACGATCTGAAGCGCCAAATAACAAACTATGGCTGGAGCGATTGATGCCGCCAGCCAGCGGACGCGCGGCGCTGACACAACGTTAATGAACGCAAAAGCAGCGCCCAGAATAAGCGCCCCACAGACCACGAGCAGGCCGGTAAGCATGACGTGCGCATCGGTGTAGGTGACTCCGCCAAAAATCGTGTGCTCCTCGAACAACGCTTCAAACCGGCTGATATATACGCGCATCGCGAGGGTCAACAAGAAGAACGCGAACGCAATAGAAAAGCCGCGCCACGCCAATGGAATAGAACTACCTCTTCGACCGGAGAACACCGGGATGCTGCCGGTAATCAGAATAAAGAAGATGGCAATCCCACAGGCAATCACCGCCAACGTCAGCAGCCACCCCGTAATCAGCTGCCAGGCGGGTAGTGTGAAGAGATAAAAGTGCAGCGACCTGCCGAAGATTGGATCTACGATTCCGCCGGTTGTGCGCGGCGCGTACCAATAGAGTGCGAACGTAGGCCATTCCCCCGACATGGCGGCGCCGGTTGCCGCGGCAATGAGTAGCGTAACCATGAGAGCGACGAGACGGAGGATGCGCTCGACTGGCAATTTCACTGGCTGCTTGGCGATGTAGATGATGCCCCCGCTCAACACATCGGGCTGGTACGCCCGCCGGAGCGCCAGGAACCATCCGTACAAGATGAAAAATGTTCCAGCGAAGGATGCCGCAAAGACCGCCCACCGAAAGCTCAGCGTCTTGCGGAACACGTCTCCGTAACCAAGCGATCCGAACCAGAGGGCGTCAACGTAATACGACAGCACCGTTCCGCTGCTAAGAATGATGAAGGCAGCGACAGCAAGAATGAGGAAAAAACGGCGGCGCGGCGGACGCTCCCGCCACTCGCTGGACTCCAGCGTGAATTTACTCAGTTTTCACCAGCGCTTTCATCGACGATTGCAATTGCCCGGCATTGTACCGCGTCTGCAAATCGGCTGCGGCCACAGCTGGCTCTCTTGTTCATGAGAACTCGTGAAGGAAATGGTTCGAAGTTCGTTCAGTGAAAACGGAAGTTCTGCGTCAATGAGCTTCGTCGTGGTTGTGAGGATCAAATTCGCACACGACCCAGGGCTCGGTGCGGATGTAATGTGAGCATCCTTCGACAGATGCAAGCGTTTTCTGTAAGTGGCTGAGCACGCGCAAGAAGTCGGGCTGACGAACTAGCTTACTCCCCGATCGCGTACTCACACGAGTTTGGGGTGTAATCAAGCTCTTGCGGTGACGGACCAGAAATACCAACAACTCGAATTCTTCTTGGGTCAGCCGCAACTCCTGGTCCCGAACGGTTGCGTAACGGGCACCAAGATCGATACGGAAATCGCCCGCAATGAGGAGGTCCTGGTCTCGAAAGTCTTCCAGATTGGGTGCTTCCAGGAGCGTCCCTTCACCTGTTAATTCGCTAGTGCGCGATGAACTTGCCATCTGCATCTCCAACTAATCACTTCCGGAACATGTGCAGGGAACGGATCAGCAACCCCACTCCGCCTCGCCTGGCGTGGCGTAGTACTTGCGGCTTGCGCCGGACTGCGCGGGTGTCGCGGCCAATTCAAGCAAGGCCAAACGGGCCGCGGCAACCATCATTTTGCGTTCGTTCTGGGGAGCGTGATCCCAAGAAGACCCTTCCTCCTTCTTGCCGTGACCGCCGCAATCGTGAGCCAAGGCTTCGCGATAGTCAAAGAAGACCTTCGCCAGTTGTTCAGCAGAGATATCCTGAATTGTCGACATAAACTCCCAACCTTTCAGCAGTTCGCTAAATCGCCCGATGCAGAATTGGGTTTCGGGTGATCGGTGGTTGCGCCTTCTTCTTGCGCAGTCTGATCAAAAACCCCAATAGCAACAGAAGCATGTTTTTTCCATTCGCGGGCAGGATCATCATGTTAGTTCCTTCTGCCCTGGATAGATTAGATAATGAAAGGCATAAAGATTGAATAAACAGTTCGTAGAATGTTCGTAGTCTTCAAGACGTCGACCATGGCACCTGTACAGCCACAATCGTGAGTATTACGAACAATTTATGAACTCTTTATGCGAACTTCATGACGGTTCATTTCGAATAGTGTCTGGACGATCGAGACAAATAGCCCGCCAGTTCAGCCGGAGGCTGCAATGGTTGCGATTACGGGAATGACGGTGCTGTGCACCGTGGGCGTTGCATTTTACGTACGGTTTTTGGTTGCCTTATGCAAGGAGTGCAGACACCGCCGGATTTGGACTTGCTACTTCGCGCGTATTCGGCCCGGCTCAGGCGAATGCGTAATTCCCAACACTCGAGAACCTGAGACATCGATTCCCAGAGCTGCCTGAGCATGGTGCTGCATGCGTACCGCCCAAACATTCAGCGTTGGCCGGGCGAACCAGCCCACGCAATTTTATATTGGTCCAAGAAGTGTCAGTACGCTTGCGCGATCGAAAACTGCGAGTGACACGGGCACCAGCTAACCTTCACCACTTGGCTCCCCAGGCAGCCAACACCAAGAGGCGCTCTGGGCTTGTCGAGGAAGTATGGCCCTTACGAGAATACGAAGAACGATTCGGCTCGTACTTGGAGCCGCACTTGGATCTGCGGTAGCGCTGCTCGTAAGCTATTGCGCATTCCGACTGCACTTTAATCTTTCGACGGCAGGCTTTGTCGAGTTGCTGATTGTTGTCTTGACCGCCCTGAAGCTCGGATTCTGGGAGGCTACCGGTTCGTCCTTGGTGGCTGTTGCATACCTGGACTATTTCTTTGCTCCTCCGATTCTTAGTTTCCATGTCTCTGATCCTCAGAACTGGGTGGCCCTCGCGTCATTTGAATTAACGGCGCTTATCGTCAGCCGACTTTCCGCGCAAGTACAAAATCAAACAGAACAAGCGATCCTGCAGCGCTGTAACACGGCGAAGCTCTACGAGCTTAGCCGCAGCATCCTGGTACTCAAACGGCAAGAGCCGCCGGGACCTCAAATTGCCTCTCTGATCCGGAAGAACATTGGAGTCGACGCTGTTGCGATTTTTGATTCGGCTTTTGCCGGGATGTATACCGCTGGAGGTTGCACCAGAGAAGACGAGGAACTAGCTCGAAGTGCCTATTTCCGCAATACAAATCATGACGAGCCGGGATCGCACAGGTGGCAACGCGTGCTCCGGCTAGGATCGAAACCAATTGGCGCAATGGTGATATCCGGGATCGATCTGACTCCTCCCATCATTGACACCGTCGCGTCACTCGTAGCTACCGCGATCGAGCGAGCTCGTTCGTTCGACAAGGAAAGTCGCGCGGAGGCAGCGCGTCAGGCCGAGCAACTTCGGAGCACTGTCCTAGATGCCTTGGCGCATGCCTTTAAGACTCCTCTCACTGTCATTCTTACTTGCACTTCGGGGCTCTTTGAGATGAAAACCCTCAGTCTGGCGCAGGCAGAACTAATCGAGCTGATAGATCAACACTCAATCCGGCTTAATGCGCTGACGACCCATCTCCTTCGAATGGCAAAGCTCGATTCGACAGATATACAACTGCGGCGCGAGCAGGTGGCCATTCCTGAGTTGATCGGCGCAATACTCGATGGGTGCTCGGGCCAGCTGTTCGGGCACTCTGTTCAAGTGCGCCTTGCGGACAGAGATCTAGCGGTTTCTGGAGACCGCCAGCTGCTTGCCATGACCATTACAGAACTCATCGTGAACGCCGCAAAGTACTCCAGCGGCGATTCTCCAATAGTTCTCTTTGTCCAAGAGCAGGATAACCGTGTCGTGATTTCAGTGCATAACGAGGGTTCCTTTATCGACGGTGAAGACCGTGAGCTGATTTTTGAACGCTTCTACCGAAGCCCTGCTTCGAAACATCGCGCTTCGGGTAGCGGAATCGGCCTGTCGATTGCGAAGAAGACGGCGCAAGCGCACCAAGGGAATGTCTGGGTGAACAGTGAAAGGGAGGCGGGCACCACATTCTTCTTCGCGCTTCCGGCAATTGTAAGGAGGGAACATGAGTCCATTGCAGAGTAAAGTTCTGGTTGTTGATGATGAGTTTTCGATTCGTCGAGCGCTTCACACTACCTTGAGCACACTGGGGTTCGATATTGAGGAAGCCTCGGGAGGCGAGCAGGCGGTATCGTTGGTTCGCACAGAGCGGTATGACGCGGCTCTCTTGGACATTAACCTGCCTGGGATGGGGGGCATCGAAACGTGTCGTGCGATGCGCAGATTGTCCCCGCAGCTGCCTATTCTAATGCTGACGATCCGGGAAGACGCGGATGACAAAATCGAGGCCCTGGATGCGGGTGCGGACGACTACATCACCAAGCCTTTTCATGTGGGCGAGTTGATGGCCCGCGTTCGAGCTGCCGTTCGACGCTCTCAGATAACACGAGATGATATCGATTCCGTGATTGTTATCGGCAGTATCACACTTGACCGTGACCGTAGGCTGGTGCAAAAAGCCGGCAACATCGTCCATCTGACGCCCAAGGAATTTGACCTTCTGTACTGCCTCATGTCGCACGCTGGCAGGCCCCTGACGCATGCGCGACTACTCACTTCGGTTTGGGGCAGTGAATATGGGACCGAGGTCGAATACCTCCGTACATTCGTGCGCCAGCTACGCAAGAAATTGGAGGATGATGCTTCGAAGCCCGAGTATCTTCTTACGGATTCATACATCGGCTACCGTTTCAGTGACGTTACTCAAGCCGGCCCCCGAAGCTGAAAAGCACTACAGGCTCCTGCGTCGCATGACAAGCGGATCTGGCACGCTGACACCGGGGCTCTAGTCGCTCCCATTCAACCGTGTTCGTCGCCTGGTGTTCCGCCGCTTCACCTCCTACCACCGCCCTATCCAATTCCGCTGCACGAACCTCTCCAAGTTCTTGACATTGCTTTACGAAGATTTTATGGATCCCTCATGCGCTCCTCAGGCAACGCCAAATAGAGTTGGTAAGCCAGAGAATCGGGGCGAAGAGCCCAATCCGATCTCTGGCGGAGGAGAAAGATGCGTAGGATTTGTGCAGGAGTTGCGATCGCCATCGTGCTCACGGTCTGCTCGGCAGTAGCTCAGTCGACGTTCGGCAGCATCGTAGGCGTGGTGCATGACAAAACGGATGCTGTGGTGCCAGGCGCGTCCGTTCAGATACGCGACCTAAATGAGAACGCTACTCGGTCCGCCACGGCGGATCAGAATGGATCGTTTGAGTTCGTGAATCTGAAACCCAGCAGGTATGAGGTTTCGGTTCGTGCGGACGGCTTTGCCGATTTCCAGATTCCTTCCGCAGAATTGATTGCCCGGCAGGCCCTGAGGGTCGATGTCACACTGAACATCAAGAGTCAATCCGAGAACGTGGAAGTTGCCGACACCGTAGCAGTGGTCAATACCGAGAACGGGGTGATCGGCGATTCAAAAACCAATAGGGACATTGGCCAATTGCCTTTGAACTTTCGCGCTGCCACTACCAGCCCCTTAGCGGCTTTGGCAACCTCGCCCAACGTGCAACAGGATAGCCAGGGAAATATTGCGTTGGCGGGAGCAACGGCCAACATGGTGGGATACTCCGTCGACGGCATTTCCACAGCCAATATCTTCCAAAGTGCGGCTAGCACCAACCCTTATCCATCTTCTGAGGGCATAGCGGAACTCAAGGTCACAGCATTCAATAACACTGCCGAGTTTTCCCAGGTTGGTGATGTAACGTTTACGACCAAAGGGGGAACCAATGATCTTCATGGAAGCCTCTTCGAATATCTTCAGAATGACGCCTTGAACGCCAAAGTTCTTAACTTCACCACCAAGGCGCCAGAGCGCTTCAATACTTTTGGCGGGAGCCTCGGGGGGCCCATTCAGATTCCCCACCTTTACGATGGGAAAAATAAAACGTTCTTCTTCTTCGATTACGAAGGGAATCGGAAAAGACTATCGCAGGCTGAACAGTACCTGGTTCCAACCCAGGCAGACCGAGAGGGTAACCTTAGCGATCTCGGGGGCGGCACTGTATTGCCGCAGGATTTGAATGCATCCTCGGTGGCTCTGCTCAATACCTACTACCCATTGCCGAATGTGAACTGCATCACTCAACTCACCGCTTCCTGCAGTTTCAACTATGAAAACTTGCAGCCAATCCCATCGAGCACCAATGGAATTGACGGAAGGATCGATCAGATCATCAATTCGAAACAACAAGTCTATGCGCGATTCAATTGGAAAAATCTGGTGACGAATGTCGTGAATCCGCTCCTGCCCAACGATTTGGATCATGAGCACGACAGGAGTTTTCTGGTTTCCCATAACTATTCGCTTCGCCCGAACTTGCTCAACGAGTTCCGCTTCGGATTTACGGACACAATCTTGGCGCCCAATTTTCCCATTGAAGGTGCGCAGGCAATCGCTCAATTGGGCTTGCTCGATGTGAACGTTTCGAACCACCCCTTCGACGGCGGATTTCCGTCGATCAACTTCTCCCAGGGCACTGGTTTCGAACCCATTGGGCGAGACCACGTGGGCAACACCGTATCGACCACCAAGCAAATAACCGACAACCTTAGCTATATCCGCGGCAAGCACACATTTCGCGGAGGAATTGACTTCCGCTGGGTGCGGTTTGCAGTTCCGGAGATCGAGACACCCTCCGATGACTACGGTCTTTTCACCTTCACGGGCGCTCTGACCGGCAATACTTTTGGCGACTTCTTGCAGGGCTTCCCCGATACCTCTTACTTTGCGGTAACGGGGCCCAGAGACGACGCAGGCGGACCTGAGATGGGCCTCTACGCGCAGGATGAGTGGCAGGTGACCCGTCGCCTGACGGTTACGGCTGGGTTGCGCTGGGAATGGCTGCCGCCTTTCGTGGATGAGCATGGAATTCAGGCCAACTTCGATCCGAAAACAAACGCCATCCTTGTCAATAAGTACTTATACAACACGTTGGGCGGCCCGGTGCCCGCATTCCTGCAATCCTTTAATGCCTGCAACGCGGCCCCACCGGGATTCTCCGCTCCCGCGGACTCAGGATACGTGGCTTCGACTTCGATGCCGTGCACCCCTGTGTTATCAAACGGACAGGAGGGGTTACCGCCTGGCTTGCGTCAAACCTATCTTCGCAACTTCGATCCCCGGGTTAGCCTGGCATTCCGTCCATTTAAGGACAACAAGACAGTGGTCCGCGCGGGCTTCGGAATCTTTACGGTGATCAACCTGGGGCAACTGCAGAACAACAACGAAAGTAATCCACAAGCCTCAGTCCACACATACCAGAACGCCCCGGCGAATGGCGTACCTCTTTTTCAGTGGCCAAATACGATTGCTGCCAGCCAGCTTGTGCAGATCGGGGGCGGCACAATCGAACAGGCGACCGATCCTCGCTACCGGGACCCGCAATCCGCGCAGTGGAATGTCACGGTTGAGCGCGAGCTGACTCCTACTACGGCCTTGCGCGCAAGCTACGTTGGTATGAACTCCTATAGGCTCAACGTAACGGTGAATTGGAATCAGATCGCGCCGAGCGCGCAACCCTATGTTCCGAGTCCAGTGGTCGACCCCAGGGCGCCATTCCAAAACTGGGGGGTCATCTATGAAACCGAGAACTTCGGCGGCGCGAATTACCAGGCGATGGAACTCGAGGCCACACACAAGGCGTCCAAGGGCCTCTATTTCTCGGCGAATTACACCTGGACGCACAATATCAGCGATGCCCAAGGGGATGCGCCTACCGCTTTCGCGGGTGAGACTGCTTATGGACTGGCGTATCTAGACCGCTTCGACATCGGCGCCGATCGCGGAAATGTCGAGGGCACGCGGCGCCAGCGCGTTCTGTTGACTGGTACGTACGACCTGCCATTCGGCCAAGGCCAGCACTGGTCGAGCTCGTCCGGCGTGCTGAACCGAACCTTCGGCGGTTGGAGCCTGAGCACCATCACGCTGCTCGAAACGGGGCCGTACTTGACTCCGACGATTAACCCTCAGTTTGACCAAACGAACACCGATCCTGAGTTGGATGGCGCGATTGTTCGCCCGGACATAGTGGGGAATCCGATTCCGGCTCACCGCTCGGCAAGCAACTATTTCAACCTCAATGCCTTTGCGCCTACACCCGCGGGCGCAGGACGCATTGGCAACGCAGGGGTGGGCATTCTGGAGGCTCCCGGCACGGTTGCTGTCAGCACAGGCCTGGCGAAAACGATGGCCATCCACGAAAACATGCGGCTGCGCTTCGAAGCTACGTTCACGAACGTGCTGAACCACACAAACTATGCGCCTCCGGCGACGAACATAAGCAGCCCGAGCACATTCGGAGAGTTGAATGCGCAGCAGACCGCGGAGAACGCGGGAAATCGCACCGGACAAGTTGCTTTGCGGCTCGATTTCTAATTCCGATGGACGATGAGAATTGGGATGGTCCTGGCAAAGCGTGACGATCCCATTCAATCGCCAATTTCTAATTGGGGTAGCAATCAGTCTTTTCGCAGAGTGAAGCGCTTGCAACCTAATTCCAACGGTGCAAACGCCTTGGACGATGCGAGCGAGGTTACAGGATGACCATCACGCTAATCGTAATCGCATCAGTCGCGCTGATCCCGCTGGGACGGAAGGTCATGCGAGACTGCCTGTCGTGAAAGACGAAACCCACTGACCCACCTGAGAAAGAATATCGGCGGATACACGGAGGACGATAGTCCAACTCGGGTGTGTTGTTCCGGATATTGAAAGTGAGAGTTCACTGGAGCCAAACATGCTGAAGCAGAAGAACATGGTATTCGCGGTTTTGGTCGTGACAACGTTGTTTGCAATGGAGGCAACACCAGGATCTGCACAAAAGGCAGCAGTTGCAAAGCCACAGGACACACTTGCACTCGGAGAGGAGCATGTCAAACAGTTGTTGCTTCTGATGGACGCGGACAAGAATGGTAAGATCTCAAAGCAGGAGTGGATGAATTTTATGGAAGCAGAGTTCGACAGACTAGATAAGGACAAGAGCGGAGAGCTTGACGTTAAAGAGATAATGCAATCGAAACCGCGCTTTAAACAGTTCTCAAAATAAACAGCCCCAGAATAACCCTCTTGTCCACGCCTATGAGAACTCGCCAGGAGATTGTTGACGTAAAATCGCCTCTCTCCGAGTAGAGCAGAGTCCGCGGCGCTGTAGATCGCGGCTGCCCGGCTGAGGCTGCTGGAACTTGCAGCGATCCCAGGGGCAAGTCAATCGGCAGTATTTCGCCAAGCCTGGCGAGGCAGATTGGGCCTGCTGGGCATCCTCACTACCGGTCTGGTCGTCTTTAGGACGTCTTTACGAATACTTTATGCCATCTTTACGCGCGTGCTGGTGAAATAGTTTTCGCGGCGTCTTCCTGACAATTGTGCGCGGACGGGTAGAACGAAACTGATCTTCGCGTTATTCTGTGCAGTCTCGGTAGTTTTCATGCTGCGCTTTCTTACCGCCCTCCTAAAAGGAGGGAAGAGTTTGCCGCCACGATGAATAAGAGTTTATTTCGCGAAGTTCAATCCAGCTAAGCGACGGAGAACTAATACTAATGAATTCCAAGAACTACGTGTGCAAGTCTTCAGTAAAAACTAGCAAGGGGGAGGTCTTCATCGCAGTAGTCGCTTTGGCGCTAGTACTCACGTTACCGCTCTATGGCCAGCAAACAGCGAAAGACGTTCCGACCGCCACTTCGGGATCGTCCGACCGACAAGCGAGCGCAGCGGATCAGCAAACACAGCAAGAGATCGTTCAAGCGCTTGATGTCGTAAAAAAAGGCACAGAGCAACGAGAAGTCGCATTGAACGCTCCAACGGCAGACGGACAGACAACCGCAGTCACCGAGGAAGCAGCGAAACCAGCATCGGCCACTCTGGCAGGTTCCGGAGAGTCAACTGTATCCACGCCCAGTGGCTCTCCTGAGGCTAAACCCGCTCAGGCTGAACCGGTTGCCTTCGGTTCAGTCCAAGATCCTCAAGACACCGAACACCCTGCCAACGGTCCAAGCTCAGAAGCCATTAGCAAGTACACGTTACGGGGTAACTTCTTCGACCGCCTGGCGCAGTTCTACAGCCAGGATTGGGCGGGCACGAACCCATCGGGGCCATCCCCGACCAAACGTGGTCTTCCGCCGCCGCTAAATTCACCTCCG
>JGI12635J15846_10000755_pt1 | contig 27989 bp, 34 predicted proteins | sample BlaSpr_A8_OM2_M2_FD_15846 | JGI IMG/M metagenome (IMG submission 15846)
GCCGGAGGAAGTCCAGCACGAAACGTTGGAAGATATCCTGAACGGCTAGCGGGGGACAATTTATGGTCATAGCACGCTATCCTCAGCGAGCCCCCAAGAGAATCGAGGCCGTCCCGGACAAACCGGTCTATTCCGTGGCCGAAATGTGCGTCTTGCTCGGATGCAGCCGGTGGACGGTTATCCGGATTTTTGAGAATGAGCCTGGAGTCCTCATCCTGTTGCGCCCGGAGACGATGCACAAGCGCAGACGCCGTATGATCCGTATTCCCCACGCCGTCTATTTGCGCGTTAGGGCCAAGCTAATGCCCGGTTCGCAATGACTGTCACGGGTCCTTATTTATGGCGATATTGTAAGAAAAATTGTCGGTTAGAGTGCCGGAACTCGTTTATAATCAGGGTAAGTAGGACGGCCTCCCAAAAAGGCTGAAACCTTTTCCCCCTCCCCGTTCTCTCATGTAGTGTAGGATGGTCTCGAAGTTTATGGGAAACAAGAACAACATAGCGAGCGATTTTCTGGTCGCACGCCCCTCCGCGCTGTCCGGCATTGCGCGGTTCTTTGACTTTGCCGGTGCGTTCGACGCATACAATGGGAGCCCCACACCCGATGAAGCAGATGTGAATGCAATGTATGCTGATTGGGCTTTGGTGGGGGACTCCATCCGCTCTGCGTCATGCTATTTGAACGCCGAAGACACTGCGGACGAGGAAGCGGCCTAATTACCTCTGGTTACCAAAGTAAGCTGTTTTCGTGCCTCTAGTGCTATAATCTCACTTTCAACAGCCTTCTTCCCCGAAATGTGACTTATATGAAGAATGCCCATCCTGATTTTCTGTTCGCCCGTCCCTCCGCTGTTTCCGGTGTGGCGCGCTTCTTCGACTTCGGTGGGTTTTTTGACACCTACAACGTCAGTGCCGACGAATCCGAGGCAGACGCAAAAGCCACGTATGTGGATTGGGTCTGCGTCGGCGATTCCGTGCGTTCTGCGGTACTCCAAGCGCAAGCGCAATTAGGAAGAGGTCGGTAGCACCCGGTTGAACAAGCGGCAGAGGAAACGACTCCGAAAAGAAGCGCGCCTTGAAGCATTGGCTGCGCAGCAGCAGCGCAGTCTCGCACCCATTCAGCCGGACGACGTAACAATCAGCATGGATGGAGACGGAGCCACACGCATGGCACCGAATAGCCCGCAAAGACTGGATCGCAATCGCAACGTAAGGGTCGCCGCCTATAGCTTCTCTGGACCGTTACCGCCGCCCGAACTCCTCGCAAGATATAACGATGTGGTTCCGAACGGTGCTGAGCGAATCATCAAGATGGCCGAAAATCAACAGACACACCGGCAGGATTTGGAGCGTACCGTTGTTCACGGAAATGTGCAATCGGAGAAGCGCGGTCAGTGGATGGGGCTGACGATTTCCGTTGTTGTCCTGGCGGCAGGAGTCTACCTCGCTGCCATCGGTCGGCAAGCCGCAGGCGGCGCTATCGCAGTCGCAGACCTCGCAACCCTTGCAGGCGTCTTTGTCTATGGAAAGCATGTTCAGCGTCAAGAACTCGACAAAAAGAAAGAAGCACTCAAAAGATAAGAGGGAACGGACCGTCCCCGCACCGCATTACCTCGAATCACACCATAAATTCTGTGCTAATTTGTGTTAGCTATCCCACATAGGTGCAACTGCCGCATCAAACACAAGCAATAAAATCTGCAACTTCCCTGTTTTCAATATCCTGTCTTGTATACTCAATAGTTTGTCGCAGATATCGTTATGACTGAACTGACCAAACACCCGCGCGTCGCGATTGACGAGCTAATTCGGGAACTTCATTTGCTTCCCGCGTCCGCCTTCGAGGGGACGGAGGAGGTGCGTTCCCTGCTGGCGAACAAGCCTGTCGAAGAAGCCAGTCTCGTGCCCTATTTAACGTGGGACCGCCAGCACTACACCCGTAACCTGATCGACAAGACGCAACTGTACGAAGTGATGGCCATTTGTTGGGAGGTTGGGCAGTGCAGTTCAGTGCACAATCATCGCAACCAGAATTGTTGGATGGCGGCGCCTGTCGGTCGGCTGCTGGTCGAAAATTTTCGCGTAGGATTTGAAGATATCGAGGCAGGCAAGTGCCAGCTGGTCGCATCTAACACAGTTGAGTTGACTGCGGTCAATCCGTGCGCTGTCGATCCGCAAGAGCCGGTGCATCGAGTGGTGAATCCGCGCGAAGCGAACCAGCGTGCTGTATCGCTGCACGTCTATTCTCGGCCTTTTGATACCTGCGTAGTGTATTCACCCGAGCAGGGAACCTGCGGGGACATCAGGCTTCACTACAATACGGTTTTCGGAAAACCAGCTCCGCGTGGTCAATAGCAGGATCCAGCGTCGAGGCAAGTTGTGGATCGAAATTGGCGCGGCACGGCACAAGTCAAGAAATCACTGGCAGAAGCCCACTGATAGGGCATTGGCGACTATATTCCTTAAGGAGGAATCGTGAGGAAATACCTGGGAGTTCTGGCCGGCGTGGCTGCGCTGTGTGTTATGTCGTGGGCACAAACTCCAGGGCAGGCTCCTGCAGCGCAGCAACAAGCTCCGGCCCAGGCTCCGCCTACCGAGGCAGTCCCGATTCCGACTCCGGCTGCTACCAACACTGCCGCACCGGTAATACCGTTTCCACGTCTCGAATTTTTTGCTGGCGGTACCTATGCTGAAGCCGGTCTTTTCAATGCTGGACACTGGGCGGGTCTATATGGCTGGGACTCTTCGCTTAGTTTGAACGCGACCCATTGGCTGGGGTTCGTAGTGGAAGGCGGCGAATATTTCGGAACGTCGAAGATTCCCACCGGGACGCCGGCGCCATTTCCGACTTGCACACAAGGTTTCTGCCCACAGACCACGCCCACGTTCGATGTCGCGACGCGCGAGTACAACTTTCTTTTCGGCGCACAATTTTCGCGGCGCAATAAGTGGGAACGCTGGTCGCCATTTGGCGAGATTCTGTACGGACATCAGGGCACTCGCGGCCAAGCGACCGCCGTCGGGACTCAGTTCACGGAAGTCGGAACCGGCTTGGCANTCGTAGCTGGCGGTGGCTTTGATCGCAAAATCAATCCTCGTTACGCCCTTCGATTCAAGGCCGATTACTTCCTGACCGGTACCGCATTCCCGCTGCAGCCCAAGCAGAAGCAGGACAATTTCCGGTTCTCAGTGGGGGTTGTCATACGCAGTGTGCACAAAAAGAAGCGCACGCTGGAAGACGAGACCGAACCAGAATAGAACTAAGTCTTGCGTCGGCTGCCGTCGATCGAAGATCGGGCGGCGAAGGGCCACAAAGCTAACCTCGCAACAGCTGTGCGGCGAGGTTCGAACCCCGACGGTGCTTCCCGTTTGGCCTCGACCATAAATTCAATTACGAGCGGCGCAGCAGATCGCTCAGCGGTTTGGTTTTGGCGCGCAGATCGTCGGCAAGGGCCCCGCNTTTTTCGACCACTTCTTCGATGCGGTCTTTCGCCTCCTCGGTCCAGTCGGAGGCGGTTTCCAAGGCATCAGCATAGGAACGCCGCAGGTCCTTCCGGAATTGCCGTCCCGTCTTAGGAGCTAGCAACAGACCGACCGCCGCACCGACGCCGAGTCCAATCAACAAAAACGTGACTGCCGTTCCGGTCTTACCTTCTGAACTCTCATATTTTCCAATCCGCATAAATCCTCCACATATCCCTATTCTAGACCCATATAGCGGGCAAGTCCTCCGTACCTGCCTCCTGGGAGCGAGCGGGTAGGGAAGAAACGAAGCTGATTTTAGTTTCAGACCGGTCGTAATGGGTCCGCGGCTGCACCATCTGGGTCCCGATCGGCAGTGCGCGATGGAATCAGTGGCGTAATAACCCGTAATAACCAAGAACCATTCCCACAATCTTTGCTGCCTGTGTAAAATGAAATGTTGATTCCAAGTGCGGCGGACGTCTTGTCGACCTGCCCCGCTGCCCAGAATTCCTAGCAGAGTGAAGGAGATGTAAACCAGCAATGTCGATTCCAGCGACCCAACTCCGTCCCGGCATGATCATCAAGCACAACAATGACCTGCACTCCGTGTTCAGCGTCGAGCACCGCACGCCGGGCAATCTCCGCGCATTCATTCAGGCCAAACTTCGCAACTTGCGTACGGGCGCCATGTTTGAGCACCGTTTCCGGTCGCCCGACCCGATTGAGAAAGTCAATGTCGATGAGGAGAACATGGAGTTCCTCTACAGTGACGGTGACGACTACTACTTCATGAATACCGAAAACTACGAGCAGACCCACCTGACCCGCGACACGCTTGGCGACGCGGTGGATTACCTGACCCCGAATCTCCAGATCAAAGTGGAATTTTTCGACGGCAAGGCGGTCGGTATCGAGTTGCCCCAGACCGTCGTCTTAACCGTGATGGAGGTCGAGCCCGGCCTAAAGAGTGCGACCGCATCAAGCGTGACCAAGCCAGCGAAGACCGAAACTGGTCTCATTGTGCAGGTGCCTCCGTTCATCAATGAGGGCGAAAAAATCAAAGTAGACACGGCTGAAGGAACATATTTGTCGCGGGCGCAATAAAGGTCAAAGAGTTTAGATTGCAGAGGTAAGAACTTTCGGATTGGATTTTCAGCTCTGCAATCGGATCTTTGATCTCTTCAATCGAACGAACGATGGCTCTCACCGGCGATCAATCTCGCGTCCAAGCTCTTCGCTTTCTCGTGCGCGGACGTGTCCAGGGCGTCGGTTTTCGCTGGTTCGTGGAGCGCGAAGCACACATTCTCGGTATTGCCGGATGGGTGCGCAACAATCCCGATGGCAGCGTTGAAGTGCTAGCGATCGGAACGCCCGAGCAGCTGGCTGGGTTGCGATCGAGGTTGCAGGAGGGCCCGCGAGCGGCGCGGGTGGATCACGTAGAAGAGTCCGAGGCACAGCCGGTCACGGGTCTGCATTCATTTCAGGTTCGGGGAGCCTAACATTAAGACGCCAACCACTAAGACGCCAGCCAGCATATCGACCAAGCCAGCGGATTGCGACGGCTTGAAGAAGCTAATTCGAGAGGTGCCGGACTTCCCGAAAAAGGGCATCTTGTTTTACGACATCACCACGCTTCTCAAGGACAGAGTAGGTTTCGCGCGTTTGATCGATGCGCTCTCAGAAAACTACATCGGCAAAGAGATTGACCTGGTGCTCGGCATGGAGGCTCGTGGATTTATCTTTGGACCAGCGCTCGCCTACCGGTTGAATGCGGGATTCGTTCCCGTGCGCAAGCCGGGAAAACTACCTGCCGAAACCTTAAAGATCAGCTACGAGCTCGAATATGGCAGCAATGCGCTAGAGGTCCATAAAGATGCCATCAGAAAGGGCCAGCGCATTCTGATTGTGGACGACCTGCTGGCTACGGGTGGAACAGCTGTCGCCACGGCTGAGTTGGCTCGCGGGCTCGGGGCTGAAATTGCAGGACTAGCGTTTGTCGTAGAGCTTGACTTCCTGAAAGGCCGCGAGAGGCTCGCGAAGTATGAGGTTTTTTCGCTGCTGCACTATGATCGATAGCGGCGGTGATCAGCAACGGCCATCCTCAGTCACAGCGACCAGTCGCGGGACGATTCCTGGCGAACGACTGCTTTTGCTTGAAATTCATTCATAACGCTTAGCTTCCGGTGCCTTACTTCACCAGATGTCCAATGGCTCGGAATACACCTCGCCAGATTGCTAAGCTGACCGCCAGTGACGCGGTGTAGGAGAAGATGGCGATCCAGTTACAATGAACATAACAATCGCGTTCACGGATCCACATGGGGGAGGGCTCCTCGAGTCGTCTGATCTGGCAGCAATTATCTAACCCTTTTGTCATTTTCGGCAAGTATCTGAAAATATTACCCGGACATGGCGCATTGCTTGCCTGGGATCGGTAAGATTTCCATGCACTCGTGATATTTGCGCGCTTGGTAATCAATCCCGCGCCGAACAATTGGCAATATTGCTGCTCCGCCGTCTGCCCGCCCGGTCGAGGGGACACATAGCGATGGTGGTAATCTAGCGTTGACGGATGACGCATGCGGGTAGTCTTGAGTTCGGTCCAAACTTCGATTCGGAGTTCAATCCGAAGGTTGGTGCAAATTTCGATTAGATTTTTCTTCTTGCTATTAGTGGCAATAGTTGGCGTCGGTCGGTCGGGTGCTGATTCGGATGCGCTTCCACCTTCCATCACTACCGCGCCACTCTCCGCAGATCAAGTGGTCGACAATCTCATCCGCCGGGATGAAGAACGCACACAAGCGTTGCGGCACTCAGAATCCACGCGTGTCTACCGGCTTTCATATCGCGGATTCCCTAGCGATCGCGACGCCGAAATGACTGTGGATGCGACTTTTGACAGCCCTTCAAGCAAGAGCTTCAAAATCATTTCGCAATCCGGGTCAAAGCTGATCATTGACCGTGTGTTCAAACGATTACTGGACAGTGAGAAAGAAGCGATCGAGCCGGAGATGCACGCCCGCATGCTCCTGAACCGGGACAATTACAATATTGCGATGGTCGGCTTCGAGGCTCCGGGCACCAATGCTTCGGACAAGAGCGGGCAATATGTGCTCGCCGTTTATCCGAAAGAGAGAAGCAAGTATGTCTATCGCGGCAAGGTGTGGGTCGATGCCACCGATTTCGCAGTAACGCGGATTGACGCGGAGCCGGCGCTGAGCCCTTCGTTCTGGACCAAAAAAAACGAAATTCATCACGAGTATATGAAGGTGCAAAATTTCTGGCTTCCCCGGCGCAACGAATCGATCAGCTACATACGGCTCGGTGGCCGCGCTACCCTGACGATCGAGTACAACGACTACCACGTTGTCGACTCGAGGCTGTTGCCTAAAACCGCGAAAGCATCTTCCGGTGGTGGAACCCGATAGGTTTTGCTCACGGATGACGATGCAACCGACGGTAGTACAATCCCGCCATGGATGGACTAATCCAGCCCAACGCAAATCCGACGAATGAGCGGCAAGAGTCCAGCGTGCGGCCGATCGTGATCGGGGTCGTCGTCGTCGGTATAGTGGTTGGCGCGCTGGCTTTGATTTTCCACACCGAGGAGAAAAAAAACGAGGCTCCTCCAGCTTATGCCGCGAACCTGAAATTCTCGGACTTCAAGACAAGCGCCGCGCAGAATTTTGCTGGTGCCACGTTCAGCTATATCGATGGCGTCATCACCAACACTGGTGACAAGACGCTAGTCCACGCAGTGGCGCAAGTTACCTTTAAAGACGACATGGGACAGATGGCCCAGCGGGAGGAGATTCCCATCCGCGTTCTGCGTACAACCGGGCCGTACGATGAAGCCGTGGACCTCGCCATGTCACCGCTCGCTCCGGGTCAGAGTAAGCCATTCCGCCTGACCTTTGAAAACCTCTCTAACCGCTGGAATCATGCGAGTCCAGACTTGGAGATCAAGCAGGTCAGCACAAAGTAGTCGCAGAAGGCTGCCGTCTTTTCTCCTCCAGTACAATCTTGTCATGCCTGAGGTAAAACCAATCCGTCTCACGGAAACCGTAAAGGCCGGAGGTTGTGCGTCGAAACTGAGTCCGGCAATCCTCGACAAGGTACTTCGGAAATTGCCCCGACAACACGACCCGAGGGTGCTGGTTGGCTTCGATCATGCCGACGACGCCGGCGTGTATCTTCTCACGCCAGAGACCGCGCTTGTGCAGACAGTCGATTTTTTCACGCCTATTGTGGACGATCCCTACACTTTCGGCCAGATCGCTGCCACGAACGCTCTGAGCGACATCTATGCCATGGGCGGAAAGCCGCTGACATCGCTGGCGCTTGTGTGCTTTCCCGAAAAAAGCGATTTGGGAATATTGGAACGTATTCTGGCCGGGGGTTTGTCGAAGATGAAGGAGGCGGGATGCACAGTAATCGGCGGCCACAGCATCCGCGATGAGGAAACGAAATTCGGATACTCGGTCACTGGCGTAATTCATCCCAAGCACGTGCTGGCGAATCAGGGTGCGCAAGCGGGCGACAAGCTGCTCTTCACCAAAGCGCTCGGCACGGGTGTAATTTCGACGGCCGTAAAAAAAGGTGTAGCCGAGCTGGCGTGGATCGATGTTGCGGTGAAGTCGATGACGACTTTGAACAAGGCCGCGGCGGAAGTGATCACGGGGGACGTCGGCAAAGCCGTTCACGCCCTGACCGACGTCACGGGCTTCGGTCTGATTGGCCACGCGCGCGAAATGGCGCTCGCATCGAACGTCAGTTTCGTCTTTCACTCCACGAACATCCCGGTGCTCGAAGGCGCTCTTGCTTGCATCCGAGGCGGTCATATTCCGGGAGGGCTCAAAGCGAATCGGGATTTTGCCGAATGCGTGGTCGAATATGAAGACGGAATTTCCGAAGACTTGAAAACAATTCTCTTCGACCCGCAAACTGCTGGCGGATTATTAATCTCGGTTGCCGACAATGATTCCGTAGCTCTTACCCGAGCTCTGCAAACTGCCGGAGTTCCCGCCGTAGAAATTGGCGAAGTGGCGCCGCGCACGAAGCCCTTGATCCGAATCGCTTCGCGATAGTGCGATTCTGTTCACTTGCGTTCAGGGTCCTGGTTGAGGAGCGCCCAGATGTGAGCCAGGTGATGGTCATCGTGTTCTGCCACGAAGTACAAATGGTCGACCAGTCGCATGGGAGTTTGCAGCCGCGGATGGGCAATGGCGCGGGCAAACAATGCCGGATTGATCTTTTCCACCCGGTTCAGTAGTCCTAATCGCGCGCTTCGAAAGTCAGCCAGAATTTCGTTGAGTGAGCGCTGGTTGTGTTGTGCTTGGTGCGTTTTCTGATTGCTCAGGTCCGCCGCTGTGAGTCTTGAGGTATCCGTCAGATAGTCGTCAACTCTTGACAGCCATAGAGGTTCGAGGTCCACGAGGTGGCCGGCGTGTTCCTGCGCTGACCATTTTCCGGCCGGTTTGGCCAGCAGAAGGTCGCGAGCGGCGCCTTGCATGGTTTCCTCCAGCCGGGCCGGTGTGCCTCGCAAACGCGCGCATAGATTCGGATACACCTCCACCGGAAACGTGAAGTCAAACTTTCTTTCAAACCAGAGCGGGGCTCGATTCATATCGGTAGGTGCAGTAAATTAGGTCCCCGTGCAAGATGCCAAAGCGAGCCCTAGAGATGCAATTTGTGGGTACCGTTCCGGCACCGGAACCTTCCCTGCTGTTGTCGCATCTATTGAACTGGACCAGGGACCGTTTATCTCTGAATCTCTCAAATCCTCGCGCGTCTTTATTTGATTCCCGAAAGGAAGCGGCTGAATGAAAACTCGCACTCTTGGAAGTTCTGGTCTCAAAGTTTCTGCTCTCGGTCTTGGCTGCATGGGCATGTCGGAGTTTTACTCCGGACGCGATGATGCCGAATCGATCGCCACCATTCATCGCGCCCTCGAACTGGGTGTCAACTTTCTTGACACAGCCGATGTCTACGGTCCGTTCAAGAACGAAGAACTCGTCGGGCGAGCGATCAAAGGTAAGCGGGAACAGGTCGTGTTAGCCACTAAGTTCGGCATCGTTCGCGATCCCAGCAATCCCAATGTCCGTGGAGTTAACGGAAAAGCTGACTACGTGAAGAAGTCCTGTGAAGGAAGTTTGAAGCGCTTGGGTGTGGAGCACATTGATCTCTATTATCAGCATCGTGTCGATCCGGATACGCCGATCGAGGAAACCGTTGGTGCCCTGGCGGAACTGGTCAAAGAGGGCAAGATCCGCTATATCGGCTTATCCGAAGCTGCGGCAGAGACACTTCGACGGGCTGTGAAAGTGCATCCGATCGCGGCTTTGCAGACGGAGTATTCGTTGTGGACGCGTGATCCGGAAGATGAAATCCTCCCGACGTGCCGCGAACTCGGCATCGGCTTCGTCGCCTATAGTCCCCTTGGGCGCGGCTTTCTTACTGGCCACTTCAAAACGTTCGAAGATCTTGCGGCCGATGATTACCGCCGTTTCTCGCCGCGCTTTCAGGGGGAAAACTTTCAGAAGAATCTGGATCTGGTGAAAGAAGTGGAAGAGATGGCGCGCGCAAAAAAATGCCAGCCATCGCAGTTGGCGCTCGCATGGGTGCTGGCACAGGGTGACGATATTGTGCCGATCCCAGGCACGAAGCGACGCAAATATCTCGAGGAAAATGCCGCCGCAGCCGATTTGAAACTGACTGCGGAGGACTTGCGTCGCCTGAGCGAGGTCTTCCCCTCCGGCGCTGCTTCGGGAATGCGCTACCCGGAACATATGATGAATCTGATTAACGGGTGAGCAAAAAGCCTTGACGCCACATTAGCCGCCGCGAGCTTTTTCGCGCATGCGTTCGATGAAACTGGGGACATGCACCATGGCGCGCCCCACGGTGCCGCGCCCGATTTCCTGCGTGCCGTCGTGGGCGAGGACGCGCATGATGTAAAAGCGACCGTCAAATGACTCGAGTTCCGCCTCGGCACGAATTTCCACTCCGACTCCGCTGGCAGCGCGGTGTTCGACGTGAACCGAGATTCCCACGCTGATTTCACCCTCATCGCAAAAAGGCTGCAGCGCGTGGAAACAAGCCGTTTCCATCAATCGAATCATGTCCGGAGTCGAGTAGACCGGCGGCAACTCCGGATGATGAGCGGCGAGTGTGTGCTTCAACTCAACGGTCTCAACCGCCTCACCGCGCACGCCGATGGGGATGGGTCTGGCCATTCTTGGTTTTTAAACGGGAGATCGCAAAAGCAAGCGTTCACTATACGGTCGGGAGCCGCATAGCACAAGTTGTCGGGCACACGGATTGTCGGACACACGATAAGCCCGCCGCGTTGCATCTACCGAGTCGTACTGATAAGTAAGTACTGATCGTGGATACGCTTCCGAGCCCAGTCTCGTAAAATCGATTCGCGCCAGAGTAGGAGCATTCGATGTTGTTCATGTCGACTTGTCGGGAACGGTCTGAGCCTCGGTTCTCCAGTCACAGCCGGTTTGTTGCAAGGTCGTCATTTCTGTTCTGGGCGATGCTGAATATTTGCCCAGCTCAGAACCACAGTGTCCTTTGCAAGGGTGGGGTTGGAAATTTTGATGCGGAATTTCGCACCGAGTAAGAGTGCATGTCGGAGCGGCACGAAGCGAAGGATTGGTGACATTGGCAACGCGCGCTTGCGCGGCAAAACTTAGCAGGAAAAATCAAGACGTGGTTGTGGCGGCAGGTGCTTCACAGCTTGATCTTGACGCCTTCGGAGTGGACATGGGCGATGGCGTGCCGGTGGCCGCTTTTCAGATCAAGAGCTCGGATGCCGTCTGCTGCATGGAATACAGGGTTTATTCCCTGGAGAAAATGCCGCGTCTATTGCGCACGATCGCGGGGGGAGATTTCTATAGCGCAGCCGACATCGGCCTTGATGGCAGCGTCGAAATCTGGACCCATGATGCCGCTGCTGTGAATGGCTTTGAGAATCTGGCGCTGAGTGAGCTGGACTTTCCTCCCGCCATCGCCTTGCGCTTTGCACACGGTCAATTAGCAGACGTGAGTGTCGAATTCCAATCGTATTTCGATGATCAAATTGCAACGATACGGGCCGGGATTCATTCGGAGGATCTGGAAGATTTCAAAGCGAGCGACGGCAGATTGGTAGCCCTTGCTACTCCGAGCTCCGCAGAGCGGCTGCACCGCTTGCGCATGGTGAAGATCAAGATACTGGAAATCGTGTGGGCTTATCTTTACAGCGGGCGGGACCAGAATGCCTGGCGTTTGCTCGCCGAAATGTGGCCCCCGGCTGACATCGAGCGCATTCGCGCCGCGCTCCTGAGTGCACGGGCGAGAGGCATTCGTAGTCAAGCCGACCATACCTCCGCCGGACCTGCTCCGGGGAAGAAGAAACACGCGCAGATTTTCGACGCAGTCAGCAAGTCAAGGTCAGGAGCAAGACTGGAGGTTACTCCGCCTGCAGCGATCCTGCTCGAGCGCCCTCCGATATCGGACGTTCGACGGTCAGACCCGGCCGATCGCGACGTGACCTTGGAGCTAGTGGTGGATGGGGCCGGAAAAGTAAGGTCGGCCGAGCCCGTTGGGAAGATGAAAGGGGCTGACCCGGAGCTCGTAAACGCAGCCTTGAGTTGGAAGTTTATTCCGGCATCCAAAGGCGGTCGCCCGGTAGCCAGTCGGCTGCGCTTGGAGGTATCGCTACAACAATAGCCGGCGCCAGTTTTGGGCGAATAAAAACGTTGCGACCTGCAGCTGCCCCGGACCGTCCAACCTTACATGGAATTCCGACAACTCGGGAAAAGTGGTTTGAAGGTTCCGGTGCTTTGCTTCGGCACTGCGACTTTTGGCGGCGGAAATGAGTTTTTCCGCGCTTGGGGTGCGACGGATGTGGCGGAGGCCACACGGCTCATCGATCTCTGTATGGAAGCCGGCGTCAGCTTTTTTGACACCGCGGATGTCTACTCGCAGGGGCTTTCCGAGGAGATTCTGGGCGAGGCAATCCAGCATCTGCCGCGTGCGAGCCTTATGATTTCGACCAAGGCGACCTTCCCCTTTGGCGAGGGGCCCAACAACGCTGGTTCGTCGCGGATCCATCTGACGCAACAAGTCGAAGGCAGCTTAAAGCGGCTGAAGACCGATTATATCGATGTCTATCATATGCACGGCTTCGACGCGCTCACTCCGATGGAAGAGACGCTGAACACGCTTGACCAGATTGTGCGTGAGGGTAAAGTGCGCTATATCGCGGCGTCGAATTTCTCGGGATGGCATCTCCAGAAATCAATCGACATCAGCGAACGTTATGGGTGGGCGCGCTACGTTGCGCATCAGGTCTACTACTCCCTTGTCGGGCGCGATTACGAATGGGAGCTGATGCCGCAAGCGTACGCGGAAGGGATAGGCGCTTTGGTATGGAGTCCACTGGGATGGGGGCGTCTTACCGGAAAGATCCGGCGTGGTCAGGCGATGCCGCAAGTGAGCCGGTTGCATAAGGCGGCAGAGGGTGGTCCGGTGGTCGCGGATGAATACCTCTACCAAGTGGTGGACGCACTCGACGCGGTTGCGGCGGAGACGGGCAAGACCGTGCCCCAGGTAGCGCTGAACTGGCTGCTGCGCAAGCCGACGGTTGCCAGCGTGATCATCGGGGCGCGCAACGAACAGCAGTTGCGCGACAATCTGGCCGCATCGAGCTTTACGCTAACGAGCGCACAGGTCGCAAAACTCGATGAGGCCAGCACACCGCAGGTGGCCTATCCCTATTGGCACCAGCGGCAATTCCCGAACCTTAATCCGTTGCCACCGGCTTATCGATAATTGGGGGCCAATCGACACGCGCAACGTTTCAAGAGTTGCCGAGGGTGCTGCATTCGAGTAGCGGTTCACTCAATCGGCGCCGGCTCCGACCTTCACGTCCCCAGGTTACATCGGAGAAGGTTGCTACAATTGACATCGTGGTAGTTCCTACCAGGGCGGTCCTGAATAAGTGCACAATGCAGACTTTTGACGAACATTTCGAGGTGGTGGTGGTTGGGGCAGGTCATGCTGGGTGCGAAGCTGCGATAGCAGCCGCCCGCATGGGGTTGAAGACCGCTCTCTATACGTTGAACGTCGATCTGATTGCTCAGATGTCTTGCAACCCGGCGATCGGCGGCATCGCCAAGGGGCATCTGGTGCGTGAAGTGGATGCTCTGGGCGGCGTCATGGGCGAAATCACGGATGCGGTCGGAATCCAATTTCGTTTGCTCAACACCTCGCGCGGGCCGGCAGTCTGGTCGCCGCGGGCGCAATGCGACAAGCAGGCTTATCGCCTCAAGATGCGCGAAGTGCTCGAGGCGCAGGCGCATCTGAAGATCAAGCAGGCGGAAGTATCGGATGTGATTTTGGGACAGCCGCCAGCCGTCAGCCGTCAGACATCAGTTGCCCATCATACTGCTGAGAACCGGGAACCGAGAACTGAGAACTTTATTCGCGGCGTTCTGCTCCGCGATGGACGGCGGGTTTCGGCCGATGCCGTCATCATCACCACCGGCACTTTTCTTAACGGGCTGATCCACTGCGGCGAGCAACAGTATCCGGCGGGACGTTCCGGTGAACCCGCAGCGGTTCTGCTGGGCGAGGCGCTTAAGAAGCTTGGGCTGCGAGGATGTCGTCTGAAGACAGGGACGCCTCCGCGTCTCGACGGACGCTCGATTGACTGGTCGCGGTTTGAGCGGCAGCCGGGCGACCTGGATCCCACCCCATTCAGTTTTCGCACGCGGCGCGTTGCGCATCACGACTCGCAGGTGCCGTGTTATATCGCCTTTACCACCGACGAGACGCATCGCATTATTCGCGAGAACGTGCATCGTTCGCCGATGTATAGCGGGCAGATCCAGTCGACGGGACCGCGTTATTGTCCGTCGATTGAAGACAAGATCGTCAAGTTCCCCGACAAACTGACGCACCAGCTTTTTCTGGAGCCCGAAGGGCTGAACACGCATGAGATCTACGTCAACGGCATGAGTACTTCGCTGCCGATTGATGTGCAATTGGCGATTCTCAAGTCAATTCCGGGACTTGAAAGCGCGGAGATGATGCGGCCGGGTTACGCGATTGAGTATGACTCGATCGATCCCACCGAGCTGAACCGCACGCTCGAGACGAAAAAGATTGCCGGCCTGTTTCTCGCCGGGCAGATCAATGGCACGTCGGGATACGAAGAAGCGGCGTGCCAGGGAATTATGGCGGGAATCAATGCGGCTTTGAAGGTGAAGAACGAAGCTCCGCTAGTGCTCGATCGCACCGAAGCATACACAGCGATTCTGATCGATGATTTGATTTCGAAAGGAACCAACGAACCGTATCGAATGTTCACGTCGCGGGCGGAGTTCCGGTTGCATCTGCGGATTGATAATGCTGATCATCGCCTTACTCCGCATGGACGGCGGGTGGGGCTGGTTTCGGACGTGGCTTGGGCGGAGTTCGAGGCTAAGCAGCTGCGGCTGGAAGAAGTGAAGCAAGTGCTGGAGAAGACGAAGGTGACGGTAGCGATGGCGGAGCGAATTTCACGCGCTTTCTCTGCTGTCGGCGAAACCGGCCGAGCTGCGCTCGATTCGGACGGGCGGGGGCGTTCGTCCCCCCACGCGCCCTGCGATCTCAGTTCGGCGGTTGGGCAGCCTTTGGCGCAATTGCTGAAGCGGCCCGAGATCATTATCGAGCAACTGGCGCCGATTCTTCGAGGCATCGTGCCGGGATTTTTCGAACGAGATTCGCCGCCGAACTCGACATCAGCGGCGGAAACGCTTTCGTCCGCGGTTCGCAACGAGCTGAAGTCTGTCGAAACCGAAATTAAGTATGCTGGATACCTCGATCAGCAGCAGCGCGCGATTGATCGGCTGAAGAAGGCAGAGCAGCGGCGCATTCCCGATTGGTTCAACTATCGGGAAGTCAGCGGGCTGTCGCGCGAAATGCAGGAGAAGCTGGGCAATGTTGTCCCTCAGACGCTCGGCCAGGCCTCCCGTATTCCGGGCGTGACACCGGCTGCGGTCTCTCTGATTAATGTTTATATCGAGATTCAAGGACGTCGTCGGGATCAAGCCGCGGCACTGTAGAACGCAGGACTTCCGAAGCAAACTTCACATCGGAGGTAAGTTCCTCACCACGAGCGGCGCGGTGAAACCGAGCCCTGTGATCCAGGCTGCCGTCATCCAGAGCAGAAACCCAAACGACAGGGCCACGATTTTCTGGCGAAGACCTGCGTCGGCTACAAGAAATCCGGTTAGGCCGATGGCACATCCGAACAGTCCAGTCCCGTAGTAGACAGGTGCTCGGAACAAGGCGGCCAACGGAAAAAAATGAACGCCCACAATGATCGCGATTCCGCACAAGATGTAATCAGGACAGCGAAGAGCCTTGAGCACAACCACGGCTACAAAAATCGCAGCCAACTCGACGCCGAAAATAATGTAAAAATGCCGTGCAATTTCGGCGCCGGTTGCGAGCTGTTGAGCGCTCTTCGCAGACGGGCTGTGCCGAAGGTTCGATCCCCGCACGCCCAGAGTCGCGATGGATGCTCCCAGCGCGAGACCCACCACGAGTAGCAACCGCCGCAACCACGCGGGCGATGGGCGTCCTTGAAGCAAACCGATCAGCAACCAGACGATGCCGAAGCAGAACATGAAGATGGCGCCGCCGGTCACTTCGACGAACACGCTTCTATCCATAAGTGTTCATCAAGTTTTCCAGCCTTCGACTTCGGCCTGCGCTCTTAAGTCCATATTCATCACGCGATTCAGCGGGCTACAGCTTTTTGCAAAGCGGAGCGCAATTCGTCGTAAGAAAGCGCTCCTGGATGATACATGGCCACTTGCCCGGCGCGATTCAAAACGACCAGAGTCGGCGTCGTGCTTGCGCCGTAAGCATTGAAGTTCTGTTTGCTCAAAGGCACGGGCATGTCCTGTAGGCTGGCATAATAGCGCTCCCGGACGGATTCGATGTAGGAGCGTTCCTGTTCGGGCGTGACCTCGACTCCCTGGGCAGCGTACCCGTAGAGTTGGGTTGGACCGATGACGACCAGGCCCTCGGGAGCGAACTCCTGCCGCAAGCGGGCAATGATGGGGACTTCCGCTTTGCAGTCGATACACCAATGCGCCCAGAAAAACAGAAGAACCGGTGAACCCTTCAACGACGACATGGCCGGAGGTTTTGGTCCGAGATACTGAGTCCCTTGCAAGGGCGGCGCAGGCTGCCCGACCAGGGCGAGCAGGTTGAGATTCTTTTGAAGCCGAGGCCGAATGGAGGTATTTCCATAACGCGCCAAAGCTGAGCGCAGCAGGCTGATCGCTTGCGCGTGCTGCCCTTTTGCATCCAGCTCCTGGGCGAGAACTTCGTAGGCGGCGCCGAGGGCAATGGGTAAGTGAGGTTCGGCATCCGGTTTGCGCTTGTTCGTCGCCAGTAGCTGCTCCGATAGAGTGCGCGTCTCGCTGGCGATGGCGGCGGCTTGGTCCCATCGCTTGTTTGCGGCGGCTCCGCGAGCCATCCAAGATAAGGCTTCGAGATACTCGGGAGTAACGCCGTGCTGAGCCCTATAAGTGCTGAGCTCAGAATCGACGGCAGCAAGAGAGTTTTGCGCCAACTGTGAACGAACATCCCCGATCAGATCGGGCTGGGCAAGCGATGGAACAATAAGCAGCGGAACAATGCACAGGAAAATTCCCCCGGAAAGGAGGCCTAACTTCGCCCTTCGAGAACGCATGACTTGATGATGAATGAGGCGTCAGGAAGTTGCAAATGCCGCCGCCCGTGAATTCTTGCGCGCCAGTATCGCCCCACAGCAGGTCGACCGGGGATGCTAAGCGGCAAGATCGTACCGGCCATCGGAATGAGACAGGATGTCGACCATTTCGTGGAAGGTCGCAATTTCGAAATTGAGAATAGGGCGGGTGCGCTCGAGCTCGTCCATTACCGCACTGGATGGGCTGAATAGCTTTAGTTGAATGTCCTTCTGGTCGGCCCAGTGCTGCAGAAAGGCGAGCATGCCGAGGCCACCGCCCCCTATTGCCATCACTTCGGAGAGATCCAACGCAATGAAGTGAGCGGGTGCTTGCGCCAGCACGACGTCGCGTAGCTTTAAAACGGCATCGCTATTTACGATTCGGCCTTTACATGCCACCACCGACAGCTCATTTATTTTCTCCACTTGGATTGCCAGCATTGCGAATCCTCCGAACTGGTCAGGCTAAATGCAAGGCTCCTGCCAAATACATGCCGACAGTATTTTCAATTGGATAGGACAAATGCGCGGCTGAATACCGGGTAATTTTCGGAGGTCTGCGAGCAATGTGTTCCTACAGAAAGTGCTGTATCTGCTGCAGTTGCGCAGCGTATGCCCAGAAAAATTTGATCCCGGAGTTATGCCTGATTCTGTTACCCCGGTAAGCCTGAATCCTCTAGCCATTTACCCCTGAATATGTACAATTTAGGAGCGTTTGACTTTGCGGTCGTCAGCAGTACCCTGCTCTCCAGCGTGACCTGCCTCACAGCGTGACCTGCCTGAGCTTGATCTGCCAGCACTATCCTGCGAGATCCGGCGCATACTTCAACAAAAGGAACACTGCAACATCATGGAAACAGGAACAGTAAAGTGGTTTAACGATGCCAAGGGCTATGGTTTTATCAGCCGCCAGAATGGTGAAGATGTTTTCGTCCATTTCTCCGCCATTCAGGCAAACGGTTTTCGCAGCCTGCAGGAAGGTCAACAAGTTCAGTTCGATGTAGTAAAAGGCCCCAAGGGCTGGCAGGCAGAGAACGTCAAAGGCGTCTAAGCCACAACCAAAATTCGGAGAAAGAGAGGCGGCCACGAGGCCGCTTTTCTTTTGCTCTGCCGAGCATCGGTGACGGCCTGTGAGTTACCCCGTCGGATGACGGCGGAAGAGCCAATATTGCCTGGCCTTGCGGAGGCCTGTAGGGGTGAAGCCCCGAGGGGGCAGCAAGGAACCGAATCGCCTTCTGGCGACACACTATGCAGAAAACCTGGCTGCTCCACACCGAGCTCAACCCGCCGAACCGCCGTATGCGGACCCTACGCCGATTTGTTGGCCAAACTGAATTCACTGCGATGGAGGACTCGCCTGCTCCGCCTCAGCCACCGTCCCGAAGAAACGAAAAAAGTTTTCCACTCGCGTAACCTCAAGAGCATTGTGGATACGTCGATTGACGCCCACTAATCCAAGGCTGCGTCCGTCTTTTTGTCGAGTGACATAGGCGCCGACGAGCGCTCCAATCCCCGCAGAATCCGCCAAAGGAACGTCCGTGAAGTCCAGAATCAGCGCACGCGAATTGTCGGCCCGTACCTTCGATTGAAAGCCAAATAGATTGCTAAGCGTCAGTGGTCCCGAAAGGCGCAGGATGTGGATTCCGTCCCGCGAACCGGCAAGCTCTTCGATGTGCAACAACGGGTCAGGCATGCCGGAAATGTTAACGGCGAATGACAGGGGGAATGTTACAACCAGGTTAATTCGTAAGTCGATGTTCCGGGCGCCGGAATTCCCCGCCTTTTTTAAGCCAAGTCTTTCGTCTTTAAGAAGGCGAGCACAAACAACACCCCGAACGCAAAGTCGATCGCTCCGAACCCCAAGTCGGATGCGTGCAGACGATGCTGCAGGTAGAGGACGGTAAGCGTCGCTGAGTAGGTGAACTTTTCGATCACGCAGGCAACCATGAGCGGGCGATAGCGCACAGGGTTCATGGCGATGATCAGGAAGGCGATCTGCCAGGAAAGGCCGAGTCCAACGAAGCCGTAGTAGAAGGCGGGATGAGTGATCGCCGGCGGATCCTGGCGGCCAATCACGTTCAACATGAAATACAGCGGAGTGAGCGCCAGCACGCCCCAGATGCCAGCGATCCAAAAAACAATCTTGGCGAATTTCATTCGAAGCCTTCGGCGTTTACTCTCCGCCTACGGTGAGGCCATCGATGCGAATCGTCGGGGAGGCTACGCTGCCGCGAAATTCGAGGTCGCTGCCGATCTCGGAAATATTGCAGAACATTTCTTTCAAATTGCCAGCTACAGTGATCTCTTCGACGGGATAGGCCAGTTCGCCGTTGACGATCCACATGCCGGAGGCTCCGCGGGAGTAATCGCCGGTAACCAGGTTTGCGCCGTGGCCTAGAAACTCGGTTACGTAGAGGCCGTCTTTGATGTCCGCAATGATCTGGTCGGGAGTCTTCGCCCCCGGTTCGAGGAAGTAATTTCCCGGTCCGATGCCGGGCGTTCCGGCAAGTCCGCGAGAGGCGTTGGCGGTGGTTTCAAGACCCAGTTTCTTTGCAGTATAGGTATTCAGCAGATACGACTTCAGAATTCCGTTTTCAATCACTACGGTGCGGCGTGTGGGAATGCCCTCGCCATCGAAGGGCGCGGTGCCGAAGCCGCCGGAGAGGGTGCCGTCATCAACGACGGTGACATTTGGTCCGGCAATTTTCTCGCCGAGTTTGTCCGCCAGGAATGAGGCCCCGCGATAAATCGAATCACCATTCACGCCTTCGAAAATATGCTCGAGCATGGAAGTGGCAACCATGGGATCGAGCACCACCGGCACGTGCGCCGTCTTCACCTTGCGCGCGCCCAAGCGTCGCAGGGTGCGCCGCGCCGCTTCTTTTCCCACTTGCTCCGCCGAATCGAGCTTGGCCAGGCTGCGCGCCACCGAATACCAGTAATCGCGCTGCATACCACCGCTTTCATCCTGCGCGATGGGCACCGCGGCGACGGAACAGTACGACCTCCGATACTCGCCGACAAAGCCGTGTGAGTTCACCAGCACTTTTCTGCCGGTTGCGGCGTCAAACGACCCGCCATCAGAGTTCTGGATGCGAGGATCGGCGTCGAGCGCGGCTTTTTCGGCGCGGCGCGCGTATTCGATGCGTTCGGCGCCGGGCAGCGAGTAAACATCCTCGTGATAAAGATGGAGGTCGCCCGAGAGCGAGCCTAATTTGGCGGCGTCGGGAATTCCGGAGTACGGATCTTCAGAACAGATCTTCGCCAGTTCGAGCGCGGACTTCAACATACGCTCGATTCCGGCGGCGGAAAAATCGCTGGAATAAGTGCTGGCTGCGCGCTGCCCGAAGAAGACGCGCACGCCGATGGCGCGCGACCCGGATTCTTTTAGAGTTTCGACTTGGCCCAGTCGCACCACCGTCGAAAATTCGTCGCCTTCGCGGACGACGCACTCGGCAGCAGTTGCGCCTCCTTTCATCGCCCGGCGGACGACGTCCGCGGCGATTTCTTTGAGATCGGTTGCGAGTTTTGTTTCGCTGGTTTCTAGAGTCGTAGTCATTTCGAATCAGAATCTACCACGGACGCTCTGTAATTTAGAATCACGGGATTACGGGGAGATCTCGAACCGTTCTCATCTCTCATCCCGTACAGGAAATCTCACCAAAAGCATTTAGCTTGGTTGCAAATGAGTTATCTGGCACGAATGCAGGCGTCTCTTTGGAGCCAATAAGCTAACCCTGCCAATCTCCAGCAAAGTCCTGATTTCAAACAGCTTGTTTCGCTTAAGGGGCGGCGGCCCCCGGACTTTGATTATAAACCATGTGTCGGGAAGAGAATGCTTCGATCAAGAACGAAGCGCCCCTCTATGACTCCGTGAGAACTGCCGTTACTGCATGAAACCCCCGGTTTCCCGCTTCGCGGTTCCGCCGACGGTCAACCGGTCGATCTTAATTGTCGGAATCCCCACACCAACCGGAACGGCCTGGCCATCTTTGCCGCAGGTGCCGACGCCTTCATCGAGTTTCAAGTCGTTGCCCACCATCGAAACGCGCGTCAGCACATCGGGCCCGTTGCCGATCAAGGTTGCACCTTTGATCGGAGCGGTAATCTGTCCGTTTTCAATGAGATAGGCCTCCGACGCGGAGAAAACAAACTTACCATTCGTGATATCGACTTGGCCGCCGCCGAAGTTCACCGCGTACACGCCGTTTTTTACCGAACGAATGATGTCGCCGGGGTCATCTTGCCCCGCCAGCATGTAGGTGTTCGTCATGCGAGGCATCGGAATGTGCTCGTAACTCTCGCGGCGTCCGTTGCCGGTGTCGGCGAGGCCCATGAGCCTCGACGAGAGTTTGTCGCTGAGATATCCCTTCAGGATTCCGTTCTCGATGAGGACGGTTTCCTGCGTCGGCTGGCCTTCATCATCCACGTTCAAGGAGCCACGGCGCCACGGCATCGTGCCGTTGTCGACGACGGTGCACTTCGCGCTGGCAACTCGTTTGCCGATCAGACCAGCGAATGCCGAGGTCTTCTTACGATTGAAATCGGCTTCCAGGCCGTGACCCACAGCCTCATGCAGCAGAACCCCCGGCCATCCCGGACCCAGCACGACTTCCATGTCGCCAGCTGGGGCTTCGCGTGCATCGAGTTGCAGAATCGCCTGGCGCGCGGCCTCTTTGGCGAAGAACTCAGGAGTCTTGTCGTTTTCTCGACCTCCGAAAAAGAAGTCGAGTGCCACACGTCCGCCTCCGCCTGATGTGCCGCGTCCCGAACTCAAATCTGTTTTTGCGATGCAGGAGACATTCATCCGTGCCAGCGGCTGCGAGTCTTCCGCAAAGGTGCCGTCGGAGCCAACTACCAGGATGGTCCTCAATTCGTCGGCATAACTGGCGCGAACTTCTCTGATTCGCGGATCGTAGCCGCGAGCAGTTTTATCGGCGCGCATCAGCAGCTCAACCTTGGCGGTGATGTCCGCGTCCACCGAAGGCAGAGCAACAGGATACAAACTGCGAGCCGGCTTCTGCTGGAATCCGGCGACCGTCGACTTGGCCGGAGCGCTCGCTATGAGTGCTGCGGTGCGGGCAGCATGCAGAATCCTATTCGGAGAAAGATCGTCGGTGTAGGCGTAGCCGGTACGTTCGCCGGAAACAACCCGCACGCCGCAACCCGCGGAAATCCCCTGTGAAGCAGACTTTACCAGCGACTCATCCACCATGAGCGAAGTCGAGGTCAGGTATTCGAAATAGAGGTCGGCGTAGTCGCCGCCCGCCGAAAGCGCCGCCGCCAGGTAGATTTCAAGATCGTGATTTGTCAGCCCGTAGTGCTCGAAGAAGAAGCGTTCCTGATTTGCAGTCACCATGTTTTGATGCCCCTAGCTTGAAAACGACTCGCTGCTTGCCTTTCTGCATTATCCCATGCGGCGGCCGTCAGAATCAGGAGCCAGGGAACGGTAGTCAGCTTCCGTCGCGAGAACCGAGACCACTCAATTTCACGCGCCGGCCGTTGGGTGCTGAGGTCAAGGCCGCCCGGCTCCGCTTGAATCAATCAATTCACCGAATTTATGTTGGGCGATGCCGGGTGACTCGATCAGCCTCCGATGCTCTTCCGGAGCATCACCAATTGTCCAAGGTGATACGCATTGTGGTCGGCCACGAGCAGCGCCTCGCGCAACAGCGTTTGCCCGTCACCCCAGGGAATCGCGGCATAGAGATCGATGTTCGGATCGGCGACCCTCTGTGCCATCGTCCGTAGGTCTTTTTTGAACGCGGTCACACTCGCCTTCCATGCCTGCTCGTCGGCAGGTGCCTCCGATGCCGGCCAATAGTCGTCAGGCCACTTCCGGGAGACATACTTTGCGTTGCGGCTGAATTCAAGGATGTCCCACTGAGCGAGGCGCATATGCTCGAGCAGCATCCAGGCGGTATGAGGGAACTGCGCAACTTTGGTTCCGGTGAGTCGCACGGGCCAGTCCCCAAAGGCATCGTCGAAGCTAATATGCGCCCCGCCGCCTTTCATTAAGTAAAGCAGGTGGTCGCGGAGAGCTTGATCGTCAGATGTTCGGCGTGCCGCTGATTTCTTGCCCGATCTGAATTGGGTGGGCGCTTTCCTGGTTTTCTTCGCCATAGCGGTCCCATTGTATAAAAGCCGACAGTACAAAGGCGGACCCTCGATGGAGAAGTTTGAGGTCATCCTGCCGGCGCCCGGTTCATTTCGCTTTCCGGCGGGTTGCCTTTGTACACTCGTCCGATACCTCGAACCAGGCGCCGAATGGGGAGCTCGCCCTTGATGTCGGCAAAGAATATTTCGCCGGCGCGGATGCCGCGATAGCACCAACGCCTCAGGATCGCCAGGTGCTCCATGCGTTCAATCCCGCTGGCCGGTTTTGATGCGGGAAATCCTGCCAGCGCGGCCTGAATGCGCCCCTCCATCGATTGCGACTTGGTGTGGTCGTTGCTGGTGATGGGAAACTCCAGCGACCCTGCGAGTGCGCCGGCGTCAGCGCGAAATAAGGCGACGTGCTCCGCTTGCCAAGACTTTTGCACGATTACGGCATGCATCTGGTCGAGTCGATGAACAAATTCGGGCAACTGCTGCAGAACCGGCGTGAGTTTATCGAGCCGGGCATGAATGGCGGCGGCCATTTCGAACTCCATCTTCGTCGAGGCGTCATCACGCTCCGTGGCCATCTGCCGCTTCAACGATTCGCCCCGCGAATCGAGAAAATCTTCGACCCGCACCACCTCGGAGCGATACTCGTCATCGGTGCAGCCGCGAAAGCAGGGCGCTAAACACATCTTCATCTCGGAATAAACGCAGCCTGGAAATTTCGGATCGGGGTGAAGTTCTTCTACGCAGCGCCGCATCTTGAAAAAATCGAGCGCGTCATTCATGAATTTTTCCGCCGCCACCCGCGATGCAAATGGCCCATAGTAAACGTTGTTGCTCGCAAGGCGTCCCAGCCGCGTTGTAACCGAGGCGCGGGGAAATTCGTTCTCCAGGTGGAGCTTAAGCAGCGGAGCGAAGCGCAGCCTGAGGCGATTCGCGTACGTCTTCGGGAAGGTAGAGCGCAGAACCTGGTAAAGCAGGAATGCCGATTCGAAGTCAGAACCGGTCCGCGTATACTCGATCTCGCGGACGCGATCCCGTAAATTGAGGCGTTTGGTACGTTCTTCCGGGGCGGAGAGCAGGCGTTGCAATCGCCTTCTCAGGTTAGCAGTCTTGCTGACATAGGGCTCAGCGTTGGCGTCTATGCCGCGCAATAGAAACACTGCGGGGCCGGCGGCCATTGCGGAAAAGATTTCCGCGTCAGCCTCCGGCCGGAACTCGATGCGCTCGGTCAGCACGTTCTTGATTGTAGTGCGTGGGTTTGACGCGTAGAGGAACTACAGCGCGAAATTATCCAAAGCTGGCACTCTTAAACTTCTGGCGGAAGTCGGGTCCATCCATCCTAACGATGCGGCACATCTCGTGGAGTCGGGAGCGCATACGTTCGCCGATACGGTCGCCCAATGTTTCCTCCCTGGCCGCAGCCCGCGCTGGCGAAAGCGATCGCACGACGCTGGCAGCCGGTTCGTCCGCAAAATTGGTGGTGATGATTGTGGTCCGATTGTCGTTGTATCGCGTGTTGAGGATCAAGCTGACCGTGTCCCAAACCCACTCGCTCGGTTTTACAGCGCCCAGTTCATCGAGCAGCAGCACCTCGGCGTCAAACACAGGCCTTAGCACTTGCAACTCGGTTGCCTTTACGGAATCGTTGTAGCAATTCTGTATCTGTTTTAGTAGTTCGCGATAATCGCAAAAAAGGCAAGTGCTGCTGCGGACGGCGATGAGCTCCTTAAGAATGCCCACTGCGAGATGGGTCTTGCCTGTCCCGATTCCGCCGACCAGCAGCAATCCCTTGCCATCGCGCGGATCAAACTCCTGCACGAAGCGCGACGCGCTGATCTGGGCCAGCGAAACCGAGCGATCGGCTCCCGGGAAATCGATCGTAAAGTTCGACAGCTCGCAATGCTCATATCTTTTCGGAATGCGCGCCGCTGCGATCATGGCGCTGCCCCGGGCCTGCATCTGGCAATTGCAGCGGGTGACGCCGCGCTCCGGTGTTCCCGGAACCGGCTTCCATCCCGACCCCGCGCACAAGGGGCAAACTTCGGTTCCTGTCTTCATAGTCAGCGAGGCGATAATTTGCTACTCGATTGCGTACTTAGACTCTGCACCCGAACCTGCCTTTGCCGCAACTCGAAACCGTTTCCTTCCTGTGCACATCCTGTGCAGACGAGTGGCGAGTTGTGGAGAACAGCGCGGAATCGCGGAAAACTTCGATTTGAAGACAAGAACAAACCGGCGCTTGGCACTTTCGTCTCATTCTCCAATCACTACACAGTGCGGCACGCTAAGGTGTCAAAACCGGCAACTGGCACGTGTTTCCCATTGACAATCCCTTCACATGGGCGAGAATGGCCATCGCCGGTGCTCGCGCCTTGAGCTTTCCTCCCCGGCTGAATGCGCGGGAACCGAAACGACTTGTGTCAGGAGAGAGCATGAACAAAGCTGATCTGGTTGACCGGATCGCCGGAGCCTGCAGTATTTCAAAGGCCCAGGCGACAACCGCGATCGACACCACCGTGGACAGCGTTACCGCTGCCCTTCGCAAAGGGGACCGGGTAGCCTTGATCGGGTTCGGCACGTTTTCTGTCTCGCAGCGAAAGGCCCGCAATGGCCGAAACCCGCAGACAGGTGCCACAATCAAGATAGCTGCCCGTAGAGTCGCCAAATTTACTCCCGGAAACGAACTGAAGAAGGTAGTCAACAAAGGTAAGTGAGGGCCCCAGAAGTGTTTGGATGTGAACGAGACGGCAGGAGGTCGGTCCTGCCGTTGCGTTTTTCAGGTCGCAGTTCTTAGCATGTATGTCAGGATTCCTGGGTCAGTTCTCAGATTTGGATGCGGCGTTTTTCTAAGACCTTAGGCTTTGAACCTGACCTCTCGGTTGCTGAATCCTTCCTATCTTCGGTAGAATCAAATGTCTGAATCGAGGATTAGGAACAGCCATGAAAGCAGCCATACATCCCAGCTATAGTGAAATTAACGTGCATTGCGCGTGCGGCAACACGTTTACCACCCGTTCTACGCATAAGGGCAATATCAGTGTAGAAATCTGCGCCGCCTGCCATCCCTTTTTCACCGGCAAGCAGAAGCTCATGGACACCGCTGGCCGCGTCGAGCGCTTCCGCAGAAAATATGCGAAGAGCGATGCCGGCAAAGCCGACGCCGCAAAAGCCGCTGAGACTGCGAAGAAGTAAGTTCGCGCGGAACGCAGCTTTCGAAAGCCTCCCGGTCCGGGAGGCTTTAACTTTTGCTATCCCAACCAGGCTGTCCGAGCGATTGTCGCTTCCTGCGTGCGGCCTGCCAACCGACAAAAGGGGGTAGCAGGATTGGCACGAAGCCTTCTGCCACGCATATTCGGCGAGGGCTCGAAAGGACGTAGAATAAAAGGCGTGCAAAAATTCTGGGACAACACGGATGCGGCGGTGGATCGGACGGGCGGGACGCCCGTCACCACACGGGCTGAAATGTTTCCCGCGGCGCTGAAGATTGGCAACGTCCGCGTGGCTCCTGCCACAGTGCTAGCCCCCATGGCTGGTGTGACTGACACGGTATTCCGGCGCTTCATCAAGAACCTCGGCGGATGCGGGCTGATCATGACCGAGTTCACTTCGGCGGATGGCGTGCTGCGCGATCAGCGCGTCCGAGGCCGCTACCTTCATTTCTATCAGGACGAGCATCCCATCTCGGCTCAGCTCTTCGGCAGTAGTCCGAGCGTTCTGGCGGATGCCGCGCGCCTGGTGGAGGATCTCGGCTTCGATCTGGTCGACCTGAACCTCGGCTGTCCGGCGAAGAAAGTCGTGAAGTGCAACGGCGGGTCTGGACTGCTGCGCGATCTGCCGCTGATCCGGCAAATTTTCGAAGCGGTGCGAGCTGCGGTGAAGATTCCCTTCACCGTGAAATTCCGCGCGGGATGGAACGACGATGAAATCGTCTGCGTAGAGCTGGCACGCATGGCCGAAAGCTGTGGCCTCGCGGCTGTCGCACTGCACGCCCGTACACGCGAGCAAGGCTACAGCGGAAACGCGCACTGGGAATGGATCGCCTCAGCCAAGCAAGCCGTCAAGATTCCCGTAATTGGCAATGGCGATGTCCGGTCGCCCGAAGACGCCTGCGCGATCGTGGCCCAAACCGGGTGCGACGCCGTGATGATAGGTCGCATGGCTCCCGCAAATCCATGGATCTTCCGCCAAATTGAGCAGTATGTGGGTCGCGTCAGACTTGATTTGGACGGGGCAGAGCCTCGCCACCACCCAAGCTCGCTCTACGACGAGCCCACCGAAGCCGATCGCTACCAGATGATCCGTACATACTTCCAAATGCTGCTCGAAGAAGAAATGCCCGGAGCGGAAGGCAAGATGAAGCAGTTCGCGTCGTGGTTCACCCATGGAGTGCCGGGGGGCGCGGCGCTCAGAAAGGCGATCTACGAGGCGAAGAGCGGCGCGGAGATACTGGGGCGGGTGGAAGAGTTCTTCGAAGCGAGGCTGCCCGCGCAGACCACGTAGAGGTAGCCTTTCTCGGCCGCCCACTCGGCCCAAAGCACGGCGGTATTGCGGCGTCTCTAGTACTACTGTGTTATAAATGAGGAGCTCCACAAAAAGGACAACTCGAGAGTTGCCGGAGAAGAGCTCGGGCGATGGTTTGTCGGAGGGTCGCGATCGA
>JGI12635J15846_10000756_pt1 | contig 27977 bp, 25 predicted proteins | sample BlaSpr_A8_OM2_M2_FD_15846 | JGI IMG/M metagenome (IMG submission 15846)
CTAACCGGCATCGGCTCCTCCTCTCGCCAGGGCCTCGTCGATCGCCTCGGCCCGCGGTGCGCAGTCACCAGCGCCGGGAACCAGTGTGGCCAGCGCGCCCGCGACGCAGGCACGCTCCAACGCGCGGAGCCGGTCTGCCGGCGAACCTGGATTCGGCGGCCAGTTTGCCGCCAGCACCCCGGCGAACACGTCTCCGGCGCCGGTGGTGTCCACCGCTTTGACGGCCGGGGCGGGTACTGCGAACTCACCGTCCGTGCCGACATAGCGGGCGCCGCGCGCGCCCAGGGTAACCACGAGGTGAGCTGGCTCCCAAGACCATCCGGCTGCCTCGGCTTCGTTGACGATCACGACGTCTGCGGCAGCCGCCAGTTCGGTCAGCGTGGCTTGATCCTGCCCGCCCGGTGAGGCATTGACGATGACGACCGCACCGGCCGACCGGGCTGCTCGCGCCGCGGCCACTGCCGTCGCTACCGGAATCTCCAACTGGATCAACAAGACCTCACACTCGCCGAGTACCGCGGGCATGGCCCAGGCGTCCGGCGTCAGCCGCCCGTTGGCGCCCGGCGCCACCACAATGGTGTTCTCGCCCCCGGCCTCGACCACGATGACGGCCGTGCCACTCGGCCCCTTCAGTTCGACGATCCCGTCCAGACCAACGCCATTGGCCCGCAGGTGCGCGCGCAACTGCTCGCCGGCAGGGTCGTCGCCGACCGCGCCGACGAACTGCACCCGCGCTCCCGCCCGCGCCGCGGCCACAGCCTGATTGCCGCCCTTGCCACCTGGAGCATTCGTCAATGACGCCGCCAGCACCGTCTCGCCCGGGCGCGGAAGTGCATCGACGTTGAATGTCAGATCCATGTTCACGCTGCCCACCACACAGACACCGGTCGCCATTCTGCTGACGTTAGTCGCGTGCATTCTGGCTTTCGGCGTGAGTCGCGTTGCGCAAACGCCGATATCTTTAGTTTCGCGCGCTACTCTGCTGCGTTAGCGATGCTGAATCCTGTCTCAGCAAGTCTTAGAGAGTCTTGGAAAGGCGGAAGGCGATTGACTTCCAGCGAGCTCACCGACGCCGAACCGATCGCCGAATCCGCCCCGGCTGAAAAAATCCCGAAGAGAACGCGCGGGCTTGCGGTGTGGAAGCGTTTCCGGTTCGGCATCCAGTCCAAGATCATGGTGGCAATGCTGCTGTCAAGCATCCTGAGCTTGTCGGTAATCGGCTTCGTCGGAGCTTTAACCGGCCGTACCGCAATGCGGCAGGTCGAGTCGGAGCGGTTGATCGAGTTGTGCCAGTCGCAGAAGCGGCAGGTGGAGGCGCTGTTCAGGGAGGTGACGAATTCGCTGATCGTCTACAGCGGTGGATTCAGCATCGTCGAGGCAACGACGGCGCTCACCGGCGGGTTCGCTCAATTGGCCAACGCGACCATCACTCCCGCCCAGCAGCAGGCGATCGTCAACTACTACGACAACGACATGCTCAAACCGATCAAGCGGGCCACAGGTGAAGTACTCGATCTCAACGCAGTTCTGCCGAGTTCCAACGCGCAGAAGTACCTTCAGGCGTACTACACCGCAACCTCCACGCCGACAGCCGACTCGATGCCTGTCGTTGACGCCGGCGACGGCAGCGCATGGACGGCGGCCAATGCCCGCTTCGACTTCTTCATGCGCGGTATCGTCACCCGCTTCGACTATCGAGATGTGCTGCTACTGGACATGCAGGGCAATGTCGTCTACAGCGTGAGAAAAGGCCCCGATCTGGGAACCAATATCCTCACCGGCCCATATCGTGAGTCGAATCTGCGAGATGCATACCGGAAAGCGTTGAGCTCCAACGACGTAGACTTCGTCTGGGTTACCGACTTCCAGCGGTATCAGCCGCAGCTCGACACCCCCACGGCGTGGGTGGTATCGACGGTGGGGATGAACGGTAAAATGGAGGGCGTCATGGCCTTTCCAGTGCCGATCGCGAAGATCAACAGGGTCATGACTGCCAACAAACACTGGGACGCCGCCGGCATGGGTGCCGCGACCGAGACGTATCTGGCGGGCCCCGACAATTTGATGCGTTCGGATTCGCGGCCTTTCCTGGAAGACCCGCAGGAATACCGGCGCGACGCCATAGCCGCCGGTACTGCGCCGGAGGTCGTGGACGAAGCGATCCGATTGGGTGGCACGACACTGGTGCAGCCGGTTCCAAGCGCGGGTCTTCGCGCCGCTCAACGCGGCGAGAGCGGCACCGTCAGGGGCACCGATTACACGGACAATCGAGAATTGGAGGCCTACGCTCCGTTGATCGTGCCGAACTCCGATCTGCACTGGTCCGTTCTGGCGACGCGGGACGACTCCGCTGCCTTCGCCCGGCTGGGCAAGTTCAGTAAGACGCTCGTGATCGCAGTCACCGCCATGATTTTCATCATCTGCGTGGCCTCGATGCTCATCGCCCAGGCGGCGGTGCGGCCGGTCCGGCGCCTCGAGGCCGGCACGCGCAAGATCAGCTCCGGCGACTACGACATCAACATTCCGGTAAAGGCTCGAGACGAAATCAGCGATCTCACTGCGGCTTTCAATGAGATGAGCCGGAATCTGGCGATCAAGGAAGAGTTGCTGAACGAGCAGCGCAGTGAAAACAACCGGCTATTGCTGGCGCTGATGCCCGAGTCGGTTGTGCAACGGTATCGCGAGGGTGAGGAGACCATCTCACAGGAACACCTGGACGTCGCCATAATTTTTGCCGACATCGTTGGGCTCGACGAGATTTCCAACGATATTACCGGCGACGAATTGGTCGGTTTCGTCGACGAACTATTCCGGCAGTTCGATGCGGCAGCTGAAGCCCTTGGCGTCGAACGGATTCGCACGTTCCACAATGGCTATCTCGCCAGCTGCGGTGTGATCACTCCGCGACTGGACAGCACTCACCGAAGCGTTGACTTTGCCCTCGAGATGCGTCGCATCATCGATCGGTTCAACACCCAGACCGGTCACGAACTGGGTCTTCGGGTCGGCGTCAACACCGGCAACGTCATCAGTGGGCTGGTCGGCCGATCTAGCCTCGTCTATGACATGTGGGGCGCCGCGGTAAGTTTGGCCTACCAAATGCACAGTGGCGCACCGCAGCCCGGTATCTACGTCAGCTCTCAGGTGTACGAAGCGATGCGGGACGTGCGGCAGTTCACGCCGGCCGGCACGATTTCGGTCGATGGAACTGATCAGACCATCTACCGGTTGTCGGAACGATGATGTATGCAATCCACTCGTCGTGGTTTTACTGGGCGGTTGGTATCGCGGTCGGATTGCCGCTCGGGCTGATCCTTCTCACCGAGTTGCAACACGCACTCGTCCGCAGGAATAGCCGCTTCGCCAGGCAGGTGAGCGTGCTGCGCAACTTCCTGCTGCCGCTCGGTGCGCTTGTGCTGCTGCTTGTCAAGGCCGCGCAGATCCCGGCCGGAGAAGGCCCGGTGCGAATGCTCACCACGGTGTTCGGTTTCCTGGTGCTCTTGCTGTTGCTTTCTGGGCTGAACGCCACCGTGTTTGAAGGCGCGCCTGACGAGAGTTGGCGCAAACGGCTACCCACAATATTTCTCGACGTCGCCCGCTTCGCCCTGGTCGGCGCGGGCCTGGCACTGATCTTGTCGTATATCTGGGGCGTCCGCGTCGGCGGCTTGTTCACCGCGCTGGGCGTCACATCGGTCGTCATAGGCCTGATGTTGCAGAACTCCGTCGGCCAGATCGTGTCGGGCTTGTTCATGCTGTTCGAGCAGCCCTTCCGACTCAATGACTGGCTGGACACGCCCACGGCGCGGGGACGCGTTGTCGAAGTGAACTGGCGGGCAGTGCACATCGACACCGGTAGCGGAATGCGCATCATGCCGAACTCGATGCTGGCCACGACGTCGTTCACGAATCTCAGTCGCCCCTCTCACACATTCAAATGCGCGATCACGACCAAATTCTCCGTCGCCGATTCTCCGGATAAGGTATGCGCGATGCTGACGCGGGTTGCCGGCGCGCTACCCCTCCTCAAGGCGGAGGCAACACCGGCCACGGTTGCCCTCGGCAACGCCGAATACCGCACCACAGTCAGGCTGGCATCGCCCGCCGACGGCGGCGCCACGCAGGCGATGTTCCTGCGGTGGGTCTGGTATGCCGCTCGACGGGAAGAGCTTCACCTCGACGACGCCGACGACAACTTCTCGACGACCGAACGCGTGCAGGCCGCCTTGCGTAGCGTGGTGGGCCCGGAATTGCGGCTCAGCCTTAGCGATCAGCAATCGTTGGTTCCGTATTCGAGAGTCGTGCGGTACGGCGCCGACGAAATCGTGCAGTACGCAGGCGTAGTGCCCAAGGCGATGACGATTTTGGTGGTAGGCAGTGTCCGCTTGACCACGACAGGCGATGATGGTGCCGTCGTGCCGATGACCACGCTCAGTGTGGGCGCATTCCTGGGAGTGACCACCTTGACCCGTCAAGCCAACGCCTCTGGCGCATATGCGCTGGAAGAGGTCACGGCGTTGGAGATCGGTCGCGAACACCTCGAACAGATCGTGATGCGTAAGCCGACTTTGCTGCAGGAATTGGGTCGGCTTATCGACGAGCGACAAATTAAGGCGGTGCGGGCACCTCGCCGTGACCGGGTAAGGTGAGCCGGCCGTCAACAGCGGGCCGCCTTACTTGGCCCGATGAGTCCCTATACCCTGGATCAATGAGTCTGCAAGCGGTAGCGCGTCCCGATTTGCGCCGGGAGGTCCATAACGCCGCGCGCCGTGCCCGGGTGGCTTCCCGCGCCCTCGCGTTGCTGCCGACGGTCGCCAAAGACCAGGCGCTGCGATCCGCAGCAGCAGCGATCGCGGCCAACGCCGGGCAGATCCTGGCGGCCAACGCCGAAGACCTGAAGGCTGCCCGGGTGGCCGGCACACCGACCGCGATGCTGGACCGGTTGGCGTTGGACTCCAAGCGCGTCGGGGAAATCGCCGCCGGTCTGCGTCAGGTCGCTGGTCTGCCCGACCCGGTCGGGGAGGTGCTGCGCGGCTACACGTTGTCAAATGGCCTGCAATTGCGCCAGCTGCGGGTTCCGCTCGGCGTGCTCGGAATGATCTACGAGGGCCGGCCCAACGTCACCGTGGACGCTTTCGGTTTGGCGCTCAAGTCCGGTAATGCCGTGCTGCTGCGGGGAAGCTCGTCGGCGGAGAAGTCCAACCAGGCTCTCGTCGACGTGCTGCGTACCGCGCTGGTCAACGAGGACTTGCCCGCCGACGCGGTCCAGCTGCTTTCGGCCTCCGATCGGTCCACGGTCACCCACCTGATCCAGGCCCGCGGCCTGGTCGACGTGGTGATCCCGCGCGGGGGCGCCAGCCTGATCGAGGCGGTGGTCCGCGACGCGCAGGTGCCGACCATCGAAACCGGTGTCGGCAACTGTCATGTTTACGTGCACGAAGGCGCCGATTTGGATGTGGCCGAACGGATCCTGCTCAACTCCAAGACCCGACGGCCCAGTGTCTGCAACGCTGCCGAGACGCTGCTGGTCGACGCGTCTATCGCCGCAGAGGCCATGCCCAGGCTGGTGGCCGCCTTGCAGGACGCCGGGGTGACAGTGCATCTCGACGCCGACGAGGACGACCTGCGCCGCGAATTTCTGGCGATGGAAATCGCGGTGGCGGTGGTCGACGGCGTCGACGCCGCGATCGCCCACATCAACGAATACGGCACCGGACACACCGAGGCGATCGTGACCACGAATATGGCTGCTGCCCAACGGTTTACCGACGCTATCGATGCCGCGGCGGTAATGGTCAACGCATCGACATCGTTCACCGACGGCGAGCAATTCGGTTTCGGCGCCGAGATCGGCATCTCCACCCAGAAGCTGCATGCTCGCGGCCCGATGGGGCTGCCCGAATTGACCTCGACCAAATGGATCGCGTGGGGAGACGGCCAGACGCGTCCGGCCTGACCATGCATTAAAGGATATTTCAGGGATATTTGAAGGTGAACCCAAAACCCGTGCTTAGGAGAAATCGATTGTGAGCGTGCCCGCCCGGCCCACGCCGCTGTTCGCCGACATCGCCGACGTCTCCCGGCGGCTGGCCGAGACCGGCTACCTGCCGGACACCGCCACTGCGACGGCGGTCTTTCTCGCCGACCGGCTCGGCAAGCCGCTGCTGGTAGAGGGCCCGGCTGGGGTCGGCAAGACTGAGCTGGCCCGAGCCGTCGCCCAGGCCACCGGGTCGGGCCTGGTCCGGCTGCAGTGCTACGAGGGAGTCGACGAGGCTCGCGCACTGTACGAGTGGAACCACGCCAAGCAGATCCTGCGCATCCAGGCCGGCTCGGGAGACTGGGAGGCGACCAAGACGGACGTATTCAGCGAGGAGTTCCTGCTGTCGCGTCCGTTGCTGACCGCCATCCGGCGCACCGAGCCGACGGTGCTGCTGATCGACGAGACCGACAAGGCCGACATCGAAATCGAAGGCCTGCTGCTGGAGGTGCTGTCCGACTTCGCGGTGACAGTCCCAGAATTGGGCACGCTCACCGCAGAGCGGGCGCCGTTCGTGCTGCTGACCTCCAACGCCACTCGCGAACTGTCCGAGGCGCTCAAGCGTCGCTGCCTGTTCTTGCACATTGACTTCCCCAGCCCGGACCTGGAACGCCGGATCCTGTTGTCGCGGGTTCCTGAGCTGCCCGCACATCTCGCCGAAGAGCTGGTGCGCATCATCGGCGTGCTGCGCGGGATGCAACTGAAAAAGGTGCCGTCCATCGCCGAGACCATCGACTGGGGGCGCACGGTGCTCGCGCTCGGTCTGGACACCATCGACGACGCGGTTGTCGCCCAGACGCTTGGCGTGATCCTCAAGCACCAATCCGACCAGCAACGCGCGGCCGGGGAACTCCGGCTCAACTAACGAAGGAGCTCAATCTGATGGCCGCCCGTCGCATCCGTCCCACGCGGCCGCTCGCCCCGCATGGACTGCCCGGGCACTTAGTGGGCTTCGTGGAAGCCCTTCGCGGGAGCGGGATTTCGGTGGGCCCGTCGGAGACGGTGGACGCCGGACGGGTGATGGCCACGCTGGGGCTGGGCGATCGTGAGGTGTTGCGCGAGGGCATCGCTTGCGCGGTGCTGCGCCGGCCCGACCACCGTGAGACCTACGACGCCATGTTCGACCTGTGGTTTCCGGCGGCATTGGGCGCGCGGGCGGTGGTCTTGGACGACGACTTAGACGGGGCGGGCGATCCCGACGCGTTGCCGCCCGACGATGTCGAGGCGATGCGGCAGATGCTGCTGGACCTGCTCAGCGACAACGAGGACCTGGCCGACATGGACGAGCGGCTGGTCGCGATGATCGCGCGGATCGTCGAGGCGTATGGCAAATACAGCTCGAGCCGCGGCCCGTCGTTCTCGTCATATCAGGCGCTCAAGGCGATGGCATTGGATGAGCTGGAGGGCAAGTTGCTGGCCGGGCTGCTCGCCCCCTACGGCGACGAGCCCAGCCCCACCCAGGAGCAGATCGCCAAAGCGCTTGCCGCGCAGAAGATCGCACAACTGCGCAAGATGGTCGACGCCGAAACCAAGCGGCGCACCGCTGAGCAACTCGGCCGCGACCACGTCCAGATGTACGGGATCCCGCAGCTTTCCGAGAACGTCGAGTTCCTCCGCGCCTCCGGTGAGCAGCTGCGCCAGATGCGTAGGGTGGTGGCGCCGCTGGCCCGTACTCTGGCGACCCGGTTGGCGGCCCGCCGGCGCCGGACCCGAGCCGGGTCGATCGATCTGCGAAAGACGCTGCGCAAGTCGATGTCCACCGGCGGCGTGCCGATCGACGTGGTGCTGCGCAAACCCCGGCCGGCGCGCCCGGAACTGGTCGTCCTGTGCGACGTCTCCGGTTCGGTCGCCGGGTTCAGTCATTTCACCCTGCTGCTGGTACACGCTCTGCGCCAGCAGTTCTCACGCGTTCGCGTCTTCGCGTTCATCGACACCACCGATGAGGTGACCCATATGTTCGGCCCGGAAGCCGACCTGGCGGTGGCGATCCAGCGGATCACCCGGGAGGCCGGCGTTTACAGCCGCGACGGGCATTCCGACTACGGCAACGCCTTCGTTTCGTTCCTCCAGGCTCACCCGAATGTGCTGTCGCCGCGCAGTTCGCTGTTGGTTCTCGGAGACGGTCGTACCAACTACCGCAACCCCGAGATCGACCTGCTGGCCGACATGGTGACCGCCAGCCGGCACGCGCACTGGCTCAACCCCGAGCCCAAGCATCTCTGGGGCAGCGGCGACTCGGCGGTGCCGCGCTACCAAGAGGTGATCACCATGCACGAATGCCGATCCGCCAAGCAGTTGGCCGCGGTGATCGACCGGCTGCTGCCGGTGTAGCGCCTTCTTATTGGGGGGCGAGCGGAGGTGAGTGCCTCAGCGTGTCTTTCGGAAAACGAGCCAGCGCAACTCGATCGGGCTGTCCTCACGCGCGACGGGGAACACGTCGAGGCCACTGACCCAATTCTCGTACCAGCTCGTGGGCGGCCAGGAGCCTTCCGGCAGGTGCTCTTTCTCGTAGTCGTAAACCGAGTCATCGGCAACAAGCTCAAGGGGGAGTTGGGCTGTCGCTGCTGACATCTCGTGTCGGGTGAATATACTCGTGTACTCCTGCTGCCCGAACTCTCGTGCAGCCTCGTCAGGTGTGTAGCCCCCCTGCGCCAGGAAGACATTGAACACCAAGTGCGCACCGGGAGCCAGGCAATGGGCCGCGAGTTCGAACAGACCACGCAATTCCTTCGTCGTCCGGAAATCCGGCACGACTTCGGATAGCACGATCAGCTGATAGTCATTACGCAGATCATCCATGGTCGAGAAGGCGTCGCGCACGATTACCCGCACGTCGAGAGATTCCCGTGCGGCGTTAGCGCAGATCATGTCGGCGAACTTCGGGGTTATCTCGACCACATCGACAGGGTGTCCACGTCGTGCCAAAGCAAGGGCGTTGCGACCAGTTCCGGCCCCGATTTCGAGTACCCGATGCGTCGGAGGATGGATTGCTTCTTCGGCCAGCGCCCACACCCGAGCGTCGGGTTCGGTGCCGAACAGCGGCGGCTCCCGGGTGCTGATCCATCTCTCGTAGGCGCCTTCCACCGTCCACCATTTGGCCTGGACGTGGTAGTTCACGGTGGGGCCTGGCGAAGCGTTGAACGAAATGGTGACGGTTGAACGGTGCGAGGTCGCGTAGGCCTCGGCCAACTGCTCCTCGAGTACCGCCCTGAGTTGGGCGAGTTCTTCGGCGGTGAACTCCCTGCCGACACACGAAAAGAGGCGGTCACACATTGTCACGTACTCGTCGATCATGTTCGGAACGGCAGGCAGCGTGATCTCGCCCGTGACCTCGGATCGGCTGTAAAACCGCCGGGTCATGGATTCCTTCGGGAGTTGCGTCGGGTCGCCTGGTTGGAGCGACATATCATCCACAGACCACTTCTACACAATGGAGCGGGCCGGCGCCGAGCATTGGATCAAGACACCCGCAATCTAGATGCCGGGCTGCCCGCACGATCTGAGCTGCGTCGTCTGCTCAAGTAAGCTGGCAAACCGTGCCAACGCACCTTCGCAGGCTTGGAGTCATGGGTGGGACGTTCGATCCCATCCATTACGGTCACCTGGTTGCTGCCAGCGAGGTGGCGCATCAGTTCGAGCTCGACGAAGTCGTGTTTGTGCCCAGCGGCCAGCCCTGGCAGAAGGGGCGCCCCGTCTCCGCTGCCGAAGACAGGTATCTGATGACGGTTATCGCTACCGCGTCCAATCCCCGCTTCTCGGTGAGCCGGGTCGACATCGACCGTGCCGGCCCCACCTACACCAGGGACACGCTGCGCGATCTGCACGCCCTGAACCCCGACTCCGAGCTCTACTTCATCACCGGCGCCGACGCGTTGGCATCCATTCTGTCGTGGCAAGGCTGGGAGGAGCTGTTCGAGTTGGCGCGATTCGTCGGGGTCAGCCGGCCCGGTTACGAGCTGCGCCACGAGCACATCACCGGTGTTCTGGGCGAGCTGCCCGAAAATGCGCTGACCTTGCTCGAGATCCCGGCGCTGGCGATCTCGTCGACCGACTGCCGTCTGCGCGCCGAGCACCGCCGTCCGTTGTGGTACCTGATGCCCGACGGCGTTGTGCAGTACGTCTCCAAGCGCCGGCTCTACCGCACAAAGCGCCAGGGACCCGAGGGCCCAGAAGAACAAGCCAAGGCAACGGTGAGCCCGACGAGCCCGCCCAGGTCCAGCCTGGCTGCCGGGAACAACGGATGAGCGCCACCCAGGAAGCCATTGACATGGCGACCGTGGCCGCCGTTGCGGCCGCCTCGAAGCTCGCCAACGATGTGGTCGTCATCGACGTCTCCGGGCAGTTGGTCATCACAGACTGCTTCGTCATCGCCTCGGCGTCCAACGAGCGGCAGGTCAATGCCATCGTCGACGAGGTTGAGGAGAAGATGAGCAAGGCGGGCTATCGGCCGGCGCGCCGCGAGGGTGCTCGGGAGGGCCGCTGGACACTGCTGGATTACCGCGACATCGTCGTACACATCCAGCATCAGGACGACCGCAACTTCTACGCCCTGGACCGGCTGTGGGGTGACTGCCCCGTGGTGCCTGTGGACTTGGCATCTCAAGACTCGGCAAGTACGCAATGAGGATCCGTCGTGTGGTGATGTTGCGGCACGGCCAAACTGATTTCAACCTCGGTAGCCGGATGCAGGGCCAACTCGACACAGAGCTCAGTGAACTGGGCCGCGTCCAGGCGGTCGCCGCCGCCGAGGTGCTGGGCAAGCTGCAGCCGTTGGTCATTGTGTCGTCGGATCTGCGGCGCGCTTACGACACCGCGGCCAGGCTGGGGGAGCGGACCGGGCTGCAGGTCCACGTGGACCAGCGGTTACGCGAGACCCACCTCGGCGACTGGCAGGGCTTGACCCACGTCGAGATCGACGCAGCGGCCCCAGGCGCCCGGCTGGCATGGCGCGAAGATGCGACCTGGGCACCCCATGGCGGCGAGAGCAGGGTCGACGTCGCCGCCCGCAGCGTGCCGGTGGTTGCCGAGCTGGTGTCCGGCGAACCGGAATGGGGCGATCCCAACGAGCCGGATCGGCCGGTGGTGCTGGTGGCCCACGGGGGTTTGATCGCCGCCCTGTCGGCAGCGCTGCTGAAGCTGCCGGTCGCGGACTGGCCAATTTTGGGCGGCATGGGCAATTGCAGCTGGGTGCAGCTCTCGGGCCACTCTGATGATTCAAAAGATTTCGATGATTCAGATTTCGACAGCGCCGATGCCATTCGGTGGCGCCTGGACGTCTGGAACGCTTCGGCACAGGTCGCCAACGATGTCCTCTGAAAAGCAGATGTGCTCCGAAAAGCAGATGTCCTCTGATATCAGGCCGACACTACTGGTGTTCGCCGACTCGCTGGCCTATTACGGGCCAACCGGCGGGTTGCCTGCCGACGATCCCCGGATCTGGCCCAATATTGTTGCCTCGCAATTGGGTTGGGAACTGGAACTGATCGGTCGCATCGGCTGGACCTGCCGGGACATCTGGTGGGCGGCAACACAGGACCCGCGGGCGTGGGCGGCGCTGCCCCGAGCAGGTGCAGTGATCTTCGCCACCGGCGGGATGGATTCGCTGCCGTCGGTGTTGCCCACCGCGCTGCGTGAGCTGATCCGTTATGTGCGCCCACCATGGCTGCGGCGCTGGGTCCGGGACGGGTACGGCTGGGCGCAGCCCCGGCTGTCGCCAGTGGCCAGGTCGGCCTTGCCGCCGCACTTGAGCGCCGAATATCTTGAACAGACCCGTAGCGCAATCGATTTCAATCGGCCAGGGATACCGATCGTGGCGTCGCTGCCGTCGGTGCATGTCGCGGAGACGTACGGCAAGGCTCACCACGGTCGCGCGGGGACCGTGGCGGCAATAACGGAATGGGCGCAGAGCCATGATGTGCCGCTGGTGGATCTCAAAGCCGCCGTCGCCGAACAGATTATGAGCGGGCGCGGCAATCCCGACGGTATTCACTGGAATTTCGAGGCCCACCGGGGGGTCGCTGAGCTGATGCGCAAGGCGCTGGCCGAAGCCGGGGTGCCCAACGAGAAACCACGCGGCTGAACCATGTTCCGCGCCGGCGACGATGCAGAGCGAAGCGATGAGGAGGAGCGGCGCCAATGACTGACGCCGGCGACGATGCAGAGCGAAGCGATGAGGAGGAGCGGCGCCAATGACTGACGCCGGCGACGATGCAGAGCGAAGCGATGAGGTGGGGGCACGCCCCCACAAGTGGGTGGGGGCACCTCCCGCTTGCGGGGGAGTACCCCCACCCGCTTGCGGGGGAGAGCGGCGCTCGTGACCGTCGTGGTGGTGACCGATGCGTCGTCGCGCCTGCCCGCCGATTTGCTCGAACAGTGGAGGATCCGCGTGGTTCCGCTGCACATCTTGCTCGACGGCGTCGACCTGCGTGAAGGCGTGGACGACATCCCTGATGACATCTACAAGCGCCACGCCACGACCGCGGCGGCCACCCCGGCCGAACTCGGCGCCGCCTACCGGCAGGCGCTGGCCGACGGCGGCGGGGACGGTGTTGTCGCAGTGCATATTTCGTCGGCGCTGTCGGGAACTTATGGCGCTGCCGAACGGACGGCGGCCGAGCTGGGCCCGGCTGTGCGGGTGATCGACTCGAGGTCGGCGGCGATGGGCACCGGTTTTGTCGCGTTGGCTGCGGCACGGCTCGCTGCTGCCGGCGCCGATTTGGACACCGTTGCCGACGCTGCGAGTTCCGCCGTGTCCCGCAGCCATGCGTTCATAGTGGTGCACCGGCTGGACAACTTGCGTCGTAGCGGACGGATCGGTGGCGCCAAAGCGTGGCTGGGCACCGCGCTGGCGCTCAAGCCGTTGTTGCGCATCGAGGATGACGGCAAACTGGTTCTGGCTCAACGGGTGCGTACCGTCAGTAACGCGATGGCGGCGATGACCGACCGAGTCTGCGAGATGGTCGGCGATGGCTCCGCCGCGCTCGCGGTGCACCACGTCGCCAATCGCGACGGCGCGAACGAGGTGGCGGCTACGCTGGCGCAGCGGCTACCGGCGTGCGAGCCGGCGATCATTACGCCATTGGGGCCAGTGCTCGCCCTGCACGTCGGCGCCGGAGCTGTCGCCGTCTGCCTGCAGCTAACTGGGCGCTAACGCGAACTTAGCTGCGTAGCTCTCGCTTTGGCGTAGTCACCGCGGGCATAGACCACTTGCGGCCACCAGAACCAGCGGCCCAACAGGGTAGCGATCGACGGCATCAGCAACGTGCGCACGATCAGCGTGTCCAGCAGCAGACCGATGCAGACGGTGGAGCCGAACTGACCGAGCACCCGCAGGTCGCTGCCGAGCATTGAGGCCATGGTGAAGGCGAACACCAGACCCGCGGCCGTCACCACGCCGCCGGTGCCGGCCATTGATCGGATAATCCCCGTCTTGAGCCCGGCGTGGATCTCTTCTTTGAATCGAGAGACCAGCAGCAGGTTGTAGTCGGATCCGACGGCCAACAGGATGATGACCGACAGCGCCGCCACGATCCAGTGGATTTTGATGCCGAACAGATCCTGCCAAATGAGCACGGACAGGCCGAATGACGCAGCGATCGAACTGGCCGCGGTGCCGACGATGACCAGTGCGGCAACCGCGCTTCGGGTGAGCAGCAGCATGATCATGAAGATCAGCGTCAGGGCTGCTAACACCGCGATCATGAGATCGTACTTCTCGCCGTCGGCCATGTCTCTGAAGGTCGCGGCGGTTCCGCCGAGATAAACCTTGGCATCCGAGAGAGACGATTGTTTCAGCCCCTCCTGCGCGGCAGTTCGTTCCGCGTCGACGCGGGAGATTCCCTCCGGCGTCATCGGATCGCCCTGGTGAGTGATGAAGAAGCGCGCGGACTTACCGTCAGGCGACAAGAACATCCTCAGGCCCGTTTGGAAGTCCGGGTTTTGGAACGCTTCCGGCGGCAGGTAGAACATGTCGTCGTTTTTGGAGTTGTCGAAACTCTGGCCCATGACGATCGCGGTATCGCTCATGGCCTCCATCTGGTTGATCATCGCCGAGAACGTCTGGTACATCGTCAGGGTGAGGCCGTGAGTGATCTTCAGCGTGTTGATCATCGTCGGCAGCAACGCCAGCATCTCGTGTGTGGCCGCTGCCGTGCGGGTGATGTCGTCGGTGAGAGTGTGGAACTGCGCGGCAAGCTGGTCGAACCCGTCCAACGTGTCGAATATGGACCGCAATGACCAGCAGACGGGAACATCGAAACAGTGCTTATCCCAATAGAAGTAGGCTCTGATCGGCCTGTAGAAATCGTCGAAATCCGCGAGGTGGTTCCGAATTTGATCGGTGATATCCCGGGTCTCCGCCGTAGTCTTTGCGCTGTCGTCAGCGGCACTGGCAAGATCTTGCGTCACTTTGTACATCTGCTCAGTGGTTGCGATCATGACCTGCATTTCGTCGGCCATCCTGAGGATGTCTTTCATTCTGTCTTTCAGAAAGTCCATATTCTGCATGGTCGTCTGACTTTGTATGCTGTTCTGGAACGGTATCGAGCTGTGTTGAATCGGAATGCCCAGTGGCCTGGTGATGTCCTGGATCATGGCGATGCCAACCGTGCGGATGACGTTCTTGGCCACCTTGTCCAAAACGAGCATGTCCGCCGGATTTCGCATGTCGTGCTCGGATTCGATCATCAGCATGTCCGGGTTCATCCGGGCTTGCGAGAAGTGCCGGTCCGCCGCTGCTTGCCCGAGATTGGACGGGGCTGAGGTCGGCAAATAGTAGCGGTCGTTGTAGCTCGTTTTGAAGCTCGGCAGGGCGACCATGCCGATGAGTACGACGGCCGCGCTCACGGCCAAAATCGGTGCGGGCCAACGCACCACCGCGGTGCCAACCCGTCGCCACAAGTGGCTCCTGCGGGACTGCTTGCGTTCGAAACGACCGAACTTACTACCGAGAAAAACAACAGCCGGACCCAGCGTGAGGCCGGCCAGCACGACTACCAGCATTCCGATCGCGACGGGTGCGCCCATGGTGTTGAACCAGGGCAACCGGGTGAAGCTCAGACAGTACGTCGCCCCGGCAATGGTCAGGCCTGACCCCAGGACGACGGGGGCCACGCCACGAAACGTGGTGTAGTACGCCGTTTCCGGGTCTTCGCCGGCCTCACGCGCCTCTTGATATCGGCCGATCAGGAAGATCCCATAGTCCGTTCCGGCCGCGATGGCCAGCATCGTGAGGATATTCGCGGCGAACGTGGTGAGCCCGAATACGTTGTTGTAGCCGAGGACGGCTACGATCCCTCGCGCCGACGCCAACGCGATAAAGGTCATGAACAGCTGGATGAGTGTGGTGGCGATGGAGCGGTAGACCAGAAACAACATGATCGCGATGGCGCCCAAAGTGAACAGCGTGATCTTGGCCAGGCTCGCGTTACCGATGACGTGCATGTCGTCGCTGAGTGCCGCGGGGCCGGTGACGTAGGCCTTCAACCCGGGTGGTGGCGGGTTTCGGTCGATCACCTTGCGGACAGCTTCCACGGAGTCGTTCGCCAGAGTCGTTCCTTGGTTCCCCGCGAGGTTCAACATCACGTAAGAGGCTTTGGCGTCAGCGCTCTGTGCTCCCGCGGCTGTTAGCCGGTCTCCCCAGAAGTCCTGGATGTGCTGGATGTGCTTGGGATCCTGCCGCAGTTGCCCAATGATGCTGTTGTAGTACTGGTGCGCGTCGTCGCCGAGGGGTTGCTGGCCTTCCAGCACGATCATGACGGTGCTGTTGGAATCGAATTCATGGAAGTTATGACCCAGACGCATCATCGCCTTCATCGATGGGGCGTCCAACGGGGTCATCGGTGCCGAGTGCGCTTCGCTGACGACTTCGAGTCGCGGAACGAGGACGTTCACCAGGATCGTCACCACCACCCAGCCCAGGATGATCGGCACAGCGAGGATCCGGATGGTGTGTGGGATGTAGGGGCGATGGCCGCGCCCGGTGCTTTGGGCGCTCTGCGTATCGATCGGCCCGGTGGCCTCGGCGTCTTCTTCGGTGCTCGCGTGACTCCTGTGGTTGAGGTCGCTCATGCGGACTTCACCAGGCAGAAGGTTTGGGCATTGTGGCCATCGGAGTGTTGCTGTTCTCGGACGACACCGTCGACGGTGATACGGCAGCCGATTTGATCGCCGTCGGCTTGGGCCATGATGTTGGCGCTAACCGCGGGCAGTGTCGTCGAGATGGTGGTCTGCCACGGCAGCGGGGCCCCGTTCACCTGATGCGTGTTGGCGTCGGCGTCCCAGTAGTTGATGTTGGCGGTGGTTCCGGGCGGGCCAGTGATCTCGTAGAGGACGATCTTCGGGTTGAACTGCACGATCTCGATCCCGCCGCCGGCACCGGCATTGAGGTCCTGAGAGCCGAAGATCTTGTGCAGCCGCGTCACGCCCAGCGCCGAGACACTGAGGACAACTATTAGGACCAGCGGTATCCACGCTCGCTTGACGACGCGGGTAACGGGTATCGCCCTCACCTGACCGCCTTCCCTTCATCAGCTCAGGTCGCAACGCCCCACTCGGAAGGCTTGCTTCCATCGCCATCCACAATGATGTCGGGCAGAAAACTTTGCTCAGCTAAGCACACTAAACCTTAGTGCACGGCAGCGTTCCTCCGGGTCGTTTGGGCGTGGCAAACGCCATAGACCTAGCGCGCAACCCTGCCCGTGACCGGGGGAAGATCTGCAAGCGTCATGATCCCGGGCTCGGCGGCCACCACGGCCGGGACTGCGTTGGTAACCGGCATTGCGGTGTAGATCATGCCAAGACCCATGAACCCGGGCTCGGTCCAGTCCTTCGGCGGCAGACAGTGCAGCACGGTGCGCATGTTCGGCAGGCCGAACACCTGAATGACGTGGCCGTGCTCGAGCGGCTTGGGCGGGACAACGTGACTGCCCATGGTCCAGTTGAATCCGACGCTGACGACGTTGCGATCGCCTTCCCAGCCGCGGTGGAAGCCGTAGACACCGCCGACCGTTCCTGCGGGGATCTGCATGAAGCCCAGATCAGAGTCGGCGGTGGCCGCAGTAAAGGTGACGTCGAAGGTCATTTTGTCCAGCTTCGCCCCGACCGCATCGGCCATCATCGCGGCCGACTCCGCGAAGACCTCGCTTTCCCTTCGTACGTTCTCCGCCAGCCCCGGAGCGTCGGGATCTTGGGAGAACCCCATCGCCGTCTGAGTCTCCGCGGATTCGTAGGTCGAGCAGTCCACCGACTCGGTGATCCGGATCTCGTCGACGCGCTCGCAGGACGCGCTGAGCACCATGCCGACCATGTTCGTCATCCCGGGGTGCGCGCCGCTGCCGAAGATCGTCGAACCGCCGCGCTTGCAAGCGTCGACGATGCGTTCGCGGTCCGCAGGCGTCTGCTTCCCACCGGTGATCCAGGCCGCGCTGGAGCACACGTTGACGCCCGACTCCAGCAAACGCACCAGTTCGTCGATATCCGGCCACAACGGGTTATAGCAACACGCGTCGGCGCCCAGCGCGAGCAACGCCTCGATGTCGTTGGTCGCNTGCACCCCTGTCGGCTNCGGCCAGCCCGCCAGTTCGGCGGCATCGACGCCTACCTTGTCCGGCCCGTGCGCGTACACCCCGACGAGCTCCANGTCGGGTCGGCCGATGATGGCGTGCAGCGATCGCCGCCCGATGTTGCCGGTTGTCCACTGGATCACGCGCAGTGAACGCTCCGGGCTGGTTGTGCTCATGGGGGCACTTTAATCCGCTGCGCCGAAGTTGCCGTGAGGGCTGTGATCCGGGCGCCGAGCACGACCATGACGGCAATCGGGGATGCAACCAGTCAGTCGCTGATATCGAATCCGGTGACCTTTGTGGGGCGGACGCGCACTGCCAATTCACCGGGAACCGCGTTGCGGCGGCCGAACTCGTCGGCGCGGTCGGCGCCCGTGTACCGCGCGCCGGTGCGGGTCGCGATATTCAGCACGCTAAAGCCTGGCCAGGTCGTATTCGGCGATGTGGTCAATCAGGACCTGCAGGTGATCCTGCGAGGAACCCAGGGTGTGCTCGATCGCGGTAAGCCGGGCCGCATAGTGGCCGACCGGGTACTCCACGGTCATGCCGATGCCGCCGTGCAACTGGATCGACTCCTGCGCGATGTGTCGGCCCGACCGGCCGATCTGCAACTTGGCCCGCGACGCGATCACCGGGTCGAGGTTGCCGTCGGCGATCGACATCGCTGCGTAGAGGCTCATGCTGCGGGCCATCTCCAGCGAGACGTACATGTCGGCGGCACGTTGGGTGAGCGCCTGGAACTTGTTGAGCGTGACGCCGAACTGCTTGCGGGTCTTGAGGTAATCGGTGGTCAGGCGAAGAGCTTCCTCCATCACGCCGACCGCCTCGCAGCANAACGCCGACTGGATGCGGANGATGGTGTCGCGGATGGCGCGCGAGGCGTCGACCGCATCACCCAAGGGTTCGGCGGGCGTTCGGTCCAGGTCGATCTGTGCGCCGCGCTGTCCGTCGAATGTCGGGTAGCCATGGCGATGCACGGTGTCACCGTCTACTAAGAACAACCCGGTGCCGCCGCCCGGCAATGCGGCGCTGACCACCAGGGTGTCGGCGCTGTCACCGGCCAGTACCGGGTTCTTCTGCCCACTCAGTGTCCACGAATCGCCTTGCTGCTCAGCGCGAGTGGAGACATCAGCGGTCGGCTTGCGGTGGCCGGCTTCCAGGTGGGCAAAGGCCAACAGCCGTTGGCCGGCCGCGACGTCGTGCAGTAGCTGCTTCTGCTCTTCGCTACCCAGCTCGGCGATCAGCGCACCGGGTGCAAGTGCGGCGTGCACGACGGGTTCGGGCGCCAACCGCCGTCCGATCTCGGTAAGCACGACCATGATCTCGATCTGGCCCGCCTCGTCCGGGTCGAACCCGAGGCCGAGAATCCCGGTGTCGGCGAGCTGACTCCAGACCTCGCGGCTAAACCCCAGATCGGTGTCGATGACCTTGTTGCGACTCTCCGGATCATAGGTGCGCGACAGTAGGTCGCGGGTGGTGTCGCGGAGCAGGACCTGCTCGTCGCTCAGCTGAAAGTCCATGGCTGCCTCACAATCCGAGAATGGTGGACGCGATGATGTTGCGCTGCACTTCGCTGCTGCCGCCGTAGATCGACGTCTTGCGGTAGTTGAGGTAGCGCGGGGCGCTGCTTTGTGCCCAGGCCGGGGACGCAATGTCGTCACCGTCCACCGGCAGCGCGTCGGGTCCGGCCACCTCGACCAGCAGCTCGGTGGTCACCTGCTGCAACTGGCTGCCGCGCATCTTGAGCACCGACGACGCCGGGTTGGGCTGACCGTCCGCGGAGTCCGTCACCACCCGCGCCTGGGTGAGTTCCAGTGCCAGCAGCTCATTTTCGGCCTCCGCCAGTCGCGCCGCGAAAAGCGGATCGTCAAGCACTCCGGTTGCTTCGGCGTGTTTTTTCACCTCGGCGAGACGCACCTTGGTCCGGCCTACCCCGGCGATGCCGGTGCGCTCGTTGCCCAGCAGGAATTTCGCGTACGTCCAGCCCTGGTTCTCTTGTCCGACAAGCTGGTCGGCGGGTACTCGCACGTCGGAGAAGAACACCTCGTTGACTTCCTGGCCGCCGTCGATCGTCGTGATCGGCCGCAAGGTGATGCCCGGCGTCGCCATGTCGATGAGCAGAAACGAGATACCTGCCTGGCGCTTGGGTGCCTTGGGGTCGGTGCGCACCAGGCAGAAGATCCAATCCGCGTACTGGCCCAGTGTGGTCCAGGTTTTCTGCCCGTTCACGACGTAGCTGTCGCCGTCCCGCACCGCTGCGGTGCGCAGCGAGGCCAGGTCCGAGCCGGCTTCCGGCTCGGAGAACCCCTGGCACCACCAGATGTCGATGCTGGCCGTAGGCGGCAAGAAGCGTTGCTTGATCTCCTGGGATCCGAATTCGGCGATCACCGGGCCGACCATCTTGGCGTTGAAGTTCAGCGGCTCCGGAACGGATGCCAATTGCATCTCGTCGGCCCATATCTGGTGCTGGGTGGGCGTCCAGTCCTTGCCGCCCCATTCGACCGGCCAGTTCGGTACCGCAAGCCCGTGCTCGTTGAGGATCTTGTGACTGGCGACGATCTGGTCGCGGCTCAGCGACAAGCCCTGGCGTACTCGCTCACGCAACTCTTCTGGGATCTGCGTGGTGTAAAAGGTGCGAAGTTCGTCCCGGAACTCGGCTTCCTCTGTTGTGAGCGCCAGTTGCATGGCAGCCTCCTCGGTCTGGGGTCGTCGTCTTTCGCTGTCGTCCGCTTCCTGGTTCCATCTTGACCCATCCCATGCGGCGCATGTGCACAGCCTCGGGTTAATCCACAGCCGTGCGTCGTGACGGCGCTGGGCGCGGCCGTTGTGGCGGTCACCGCGCCTACGGTCAGCGCATGCAAACAGAACTTCCCGCCGAACGACTGCATCGGCGACTTGCTGCGGAACCTGATACCCCGGATACCCCAGCCCACGACGATAGCTCGGATTTGGAGCTCGACGAGGACGAAACAGAGGGCGATCAGAACTCGTTGGTGCCGCGGTGGCTGCCGGATGCGTCCCATCGCGGCGGCTGGGTGGGCAGGGTGCGCGCCGACCCGGGCCGCGCCGGTGCCATCGCGTTAGCGATCGTGGCAACTCTCGCCGTACTGATCGCCGTATTCACGTTGCTGCGTGACCGGCCGCCACCGGTGATGTCGGCCAAGCTCCCTCCGGTAGAACGCGTTTCAGGAACTTCGGGACCCAGCCCCAGATCGTCGGCCAGTCCAGGCCAGCCTGCCGATCCGGACCGGCCGGTGGTGGTCAGCGTGGTTGGCCTAGTGCGCACCCCCGGACTGGTCACCCTGGCCCCGGGGGCTCGGATCGCTGATGCCTTGCAGGCCGCCGGTGGTGCAGTGGACGGCGCCGACACCATCGGATTGAACATGGCGCGCCCGGTCGGCGACGGCGAGCAGATCGTGGTCGGGCTGGCTCCGCCATCCGGGCAGCCGAGGGCACTCGGCAGCTCGGTGGCCTCCGGCCCGGCCCCGGGGCCGGTGTCGGCACCGGTATCCGGGTCGGGCAAGCCAAACGCGGGTGATGTGGTCAACCTCAACACCGCGACCACCGAGCAGCTGGACGCGCTGCCCGGGGTCGGGCCGGTCACCGCAGCGGCGATCGTGGCGTGGCGGCAGGCAAACGGGAAATTCAGCAGTGTCGATCAGCTCGCCGACGTCGACGGCATCGGCCCGGCGCGGCTGGACAAACTGCGCGCCCTGGTCCGTATCTGACACCGGTGCGCCACCCCGGCGTCGGTGAATCGGTGCCGACGCGCGTCGATGTGCGCCTGATCCCGGCCGCGCTGACCAGTTGGGTAGTGACCGCTGCCGGGATCGCGTGGCCGGTTGGCCGAGTGTTGGCGTCGTGCTGCGTGGTGCTCGTCGCCGTCTCGGTTGCGCTCTTGTGTTACGCGGCGTGCCGGCCTTGCCACGCTTCGCGGCTACAGGTGATCAGCGCCGGCCTGTTGGGGATCGGTGTGGTGGGCGTGGGGTTCGGGCTCGCCGTCACACTGCGCTCCGACGCGGTGGCTCGCCACCCGATCAGTGCGGCGTTCGGAACGGCCGCGCCGGTGACGGTCACCCCCGGCGAAAGCGCGCAGTCATTGGGCCGGGGGCGGCTGATGTTCCGGGCGACGCTGCAACGGCTGGGTGCTGACGAGATGTCTGGCCGGGTAGTCGTTTTCGGGCAGGCGTCAGACTTCGGTGCGGTGATGGCGGGGCAGCCGGTGCGGTTCACCGCGCGCATCGCTCGTCCGACGCGCCATGACCTGACGGTCGCCGTGCTCAATGCGACGGGCCGGCCAACCATGGGCCGGGCCGGCGTGGCGCAGCGGCTAGCTCACACGGTCCGGAGTCGGTTCGCCGCCGCTGCCCAGGAGGTATTGCCTGCACAGCAGGCCGCGATGCTGCCCGCCCTGGTCCTCGGCGATACCTCGGCCGTCACCGCCGAGACAGGCCGCGAATTTCGCGCGGCGGGCATGACCCACCTGACGGCGGTATCGGGGGCCAACGTCACGATCGTGTGCGCGGCTGTGTTGTTCTCGGCCCGAATCATCGGTCTGCGCGGCGCCGTGGTGCTCGCCGCAGTGGCACTGGTGGCTTTCGTCATCGTGGTGCAGCCAACGGCCAGTGTGTTGCGGGCGGCCGTGATGGGCGCCATCGCCTTGGCCGGGATGCTGTCGTCGCGTCGGCGGCAAGCGATACCGGCTTTGTCCGCCTCGGTACTGGTGCTCCTGGCCGTTGCTCCTCATCTGGCTGTCGACGTGGGCTTCGCGCTGTCCGTGCTGGCGACGGCCGCGCTGGTGGTGGTCGCACCGGTCTGGTCGCGGCGCCTGGTCGCCAGAGGCTGTCCCAAGCCGCTGGCCGATGCGCTCACGGTCGCATGCGCCGCGCATGTGGTGACCGCACCGTTGGTCGCGGGTATCTCGGGCCGGGTCAGTCTGGTGGCCGTGGTCGCCAATCTCGTGGTGGCCGCCGTGATTGCACCGATCACTGTGCTCGGCAGTGCAGCGGCGGTGTTGTGCATGTTGTGGCCGGCCGGTGCCCAGCTACTGATCCGTTTCACCGGGCCCGAGCTGTGGTGGGTGTTGACTGTGGCGCACTGGGCTGCCGGTGTGCCCGGGGCCAGCGTGCCCGTTCCGGCGGGCATACCAGGAGTGCTGGTCGTCGGCGGCGCGACTGCGCTGGTGTGTGTGCTGTGGCGATGGCGGTGGTCTCGCGCGGCGATGAGATTAACCGCGATGGCCGGCGGCTGTTGCCTTTTGGCCTGGTCGCTGTCTGGACTCGTCGGCCCTTCGTGACACCATCGTGGGGTGAGCGAGGTTTCGCTGTTGCACCTGGTCCTGGGCGACGAGGAATTGCTGATCGAGCGGGCCGTGGCGGAGGTGCTGCGGTCGGCGCGCAAGCGGGCGGGCGCCGTTCTGGGCGGCATCTCGAGCGTGCAGGACGTCCCGGTCAGCCGAATGCGCGCCGGCGATGTCGATACGTACGAGCTCGCCGAACTGCTGAGCCCGTCACTGTTCGCCGACGAGCGGATCGTGGTGCTGGAGGCCGCCGCCGAAGCGGGCAAGGACGCCGCGGCGCTGATCGCTTCGGCCGCCGCCGACATCCCACCGGGCACGGTGCTGGTGGTGGTGCACTCGGGCGGCGGGCGAGCCAAAGCGCTGGCCAACGAGCTGCAGTCGCTTGGCGCGAAGGTGCATCCTTGCGCGCGGATCACCAAGGCCGGCGAACGCGCCGACTTCATCCGCAAGGAATTTCGTTCGCTGCGGGTCAAGGTCGACGAGGAGACGGTAACGGCCCTGCTAGACGCCGTCGGCTCGGATGTGCGCGAGCTCGCCTCCGCCTGCTCGCAGTTGGTCGCTGACACCGCAGGTGACGTCGATGCCGACGCGGTGCGGCGCTATCACAGCGGCAAAGCCGAAGTGAAGGGTTTCGACATCGCCGACAAGGCTGTGGCCGGCGATGTCGGAGGAGCCGCGGAGGCGCTGCGGTGGGCGATGATGCGCGGCGAGCCGCTCGTGGTGCTGGCCGATGCACTGGCCGAAGCCGTGCATACCATTGGCCGGGTGGGGCCGCTGTCCGGCGACCCCTACCGGCTGGCGGCGCAGCTAGGTATGCCGCCCTGGCGGGTGCAGAAGGCCCAGAAACAGGCCCGGCGCTGGTCGCTTGAAACGGTGGCAATCGCGATGAAAGTGGTGGCGGTGCTCAACGCCAACGTCAAGGGGGCGGTCGCGGACTCCGAATACGCGCTTGAATCGGCGGTCAGGACGGTTGCCGAGCTGGTGGCCGACGACCGGGGTCTTTAAAGAACGTGCGCGTCGCGCTGCTTGCGCCCGAAGGGCAGGCGCTGAGCCTATTGAAGTTTATTGAGGGTCCGCGCCAGCGCCGACTTCTTATTGGCGGCCTGGTTCTTGTGGATTACGCCCTTGCCGGCCGCCTTGTCCAGTTTGCGGTTGGTGGACACTAACAGCTCGGCGGCCTTCTCCTTGTCGCCCTCGTGGGCGGCCGCGCGGAACGCGCGGACAGCGGTGCGAAGCGAGGACTTCACCGCCTTGTTGCGCAGTCGGCTACGCTCATTGGTAAGAATGCGCTTCTGCTGCGACTTGATATTGGCCACGCGCGTTAGTTCCTATTCCTAAGTTCGATCCGGCGGATTGCTTCGGGACTCGATCACCCGATAGCGACTGCCCAGGTTATCAGTCGGTTACGTTTTCCCCCAAAAGGGGAACCCGTGGCCTGCCAGAACGTCAATTTGAGGCAGCATCTGAAAAGTGAGTCTTCCGAATCAGCATGCGGAGACCAGGCGGGGGTCGCGCGCTGCGCGTCCGGACGCGCGGTCTGAGCGTATCTTCGGCGGCTACAGCACGTCGGACGCCTGTTACTCGATGGCCTTCGATGAGATGTTCGATGCGCAGGGCAACGTCCGCGGCCCGTACAAGGGCATCTATGCGGAGCTGGCGCCGTCGGACGCCTCAGATCTCAAAGCCCGCGCCGACGCACTGGGTCGGGCGTTCATCGACCAGGGCATCACGTTTTCGCTGTCCGGTCAGGAGCGGCCATTCCCGCTCGATCTCGTGCCCCGGGTTATCTCGACCGCCGAGTGGAGCCGGCTGGAGCGTGGCATCACCCAGCGCGTCAAAGCCCTCGAGATGTACCTGGACGACATCTACGGCGACCAGGAGATCCTGAATGACGGCGTCATTCCGCGCCGCTTGATAACTTCCTGCGAGCACTTCCACCGCCAGGCTGTCGGCATCGTGCCGCCCAATGGCGTGCGAATCCACGTCGCCGGTATCGATCTGATCCGCGATGAGCGCGGCAACTTCCGGGTTCTCGAGGACAACCTGCGCTCGCCCTCCGGCGTGTCGTATGTCATGGAGAACCGGCGCACCATGGCGCGGGTTTTCCCGAACCTGTTCGGCACCCATCGGGTGCGTGCCGTTGACGACTATTCCTCACACCTGCTGCGGGCGCTGCGCAACTCCGCGGCCACCAACGAGGCCGACCCCACCGTGGTGGTCCTGACCCCCGGTGTGGCGAACGCGGCCTATTTCGAGCATTCGCTGCTGGCCCGTCAGATGGGCGTCGAGCTCGTCGAAGGCCGCGACATGTTCTGCCGCGACAACCAGGTCTACATGCGCACCACGGAGGGGGAGCGGCAAGTCGACGTCATTTATCGGCGCATCGACGACACGTTCCTGGACCCGCTGCAGTTCCGTGCCGACTCGGTGCTGGGGGTGGCCGGTTTGGTCAACGCCGCCCGCGCCGGCAACGTCGTCATCTCCAGTGCGATCGGCAACGGCGTCGGCGATGACAAGCTGGTCTACACCTATGTACCGACGATGATCGAGTACTACTTAGGCGAAAAGCCGCTGCTGGCCAACGTGGACACCTTCCGGTGCTGGCTGGATGATGAACGCGAAGAAGTGCTCGACCGGATTGACGAACTGGTCCTCAAGCCGGTCGAGGGGTCCGGTGGTTACGGCATCGTGTTCGGTCCGGAAGTCTCCGACAAGGAGCTGGCCGTCATGAGCAAAAAGATTCGCGACGATCCCCGGCGCTGGATTGCGCAGCCGATGATGGAACTGTCGACGGTGCCGACTCAAATCGGCAACACGCTGGCGCCCCGCTACGTCGACCTGCGGCCGTTTGCAGTCAACGACGGCAATGACGTCTGGGTGCTGCCCGGCGGGCTGACCCGGGTGGCCCTGGTCGAGGGTTCGCGGGTGGTCAACTCCAGCCAGGGCGGTGGCTCCAAGGACACCTGGGTCCTGGCACCGCGCGCCGCGGCTGTCGCCCGTGAACTGGGTGCTGCCGAGGTGGTGCGGTCGCTGCCGAAGTCCAGGGCAGACCCGGTGGTCGACGGTTCGTCGCCGCGGACGCAACAACGGCTGCTGCAGGCCGAACAGCCGCAGGACGAGCAGACCCAGCAAGAGCAGCAGCAACAACAGCAGGTGATGCACTGATGCTCGCGCGTAACGCAGAAGCGCTCTATTGGATCGGTCGCTATGTCGAGCGCGCCGACGACACCGCGCGAATCCTGGACGTCGCTGTACACCAATTGCTCGAGGACTCCAGCGTCGATCCCGACCAGGCGTCCCGATTGCTGCTGCGGGTGCTCGGTATCGAGCCCCCCGACCATGACTTGGATGTCTGGTCGCTGACCGACCTGGTGGCCTTCAGCACCGACACCGGGGGCGGCTGTTCGATTGTCGAGTCGGTCTCGGCGGCGCGGGAGAACGCAAAGTCGGCGCGGGAAGTGACATCCAGCGAGATCTGGGAGTGTCTCAACACTACTTACAATGCCCTGGCCGAGCGTGAACGCGCCGCCAAACGCCTTGGGCCGCACGAGTTCCTGTCCTTCATCGAGGGTCGCGCGGCAATGTTCGCCGGGTTGGCCGACTCGACGCTCTCGCGTGACGACGGATACCGCTTCATGTTGCTGGGCCGCGCGATCGAACGGGTCGACATGACGGTGCGGCTGTTGTTGTCACGGGTAGGGGACAGCGCGTCATCGCCGGCTTGGGTGACGCTGCTGCGCTCTGCGGGTGCGCACGACACCTACCTGCGCACTTACCGCGGTGTGCTGGACGCGGCCCGGGTAGTGGAGTTCATGTTGCTCGACCGGCGGTTTCCGCGCTCGGTCTTCTACTCGCTGAAGCTGGCCGAACATAACCTCGACGAGCTTTTGCACAATCCGCAGAGCCGGATTGGGGCCACCGTCGAGGCGCAGCGGTTGCTCGGCCAGGCTCGCAGTGAACTGGAATTCGTGCAGCCCGGTGTCTTGCTCGAGTCGCTGGAGAACCGATTGGCGGGCTTGCAGGCAACTTGTCGCGAAGTCGGAGAAGCGTTGACGTTGCAGTACTTCCACATCACCCCATGGGTAGCGTGGTCGGATGCAAGCCACCGCGACCTCCTGGTCACCCGGAACGGGGAACCCTGATGTGGCAGATGCGCGTGGTGCACACAACCGGGTACGCCTACCAATCGGCGGTCACCGCCTCATACAACGAAGTCCGCCTCACCCCGCGGTCGAATACCAGGCAAAACGTGATCATCAATCGTGTCGAAACCATTCCGGCGACCCGGTCCTACCGCTACGTCGACTATTGGGGTACCGCTGTGACGGCGTTCGATCTGCACGCGCCGCACACCGATCTCACGGTGACGTCGTCTTCTGTCGTCGAGACCGAGCGGCCAGAGCCGCCGGTGACGAAGGCGGGCTGGAGCGATCTGCAATCCGGGGCCGTGATCGATCGCTTCGATGAATTGCTCCGACCAACCGAACACACCCCGGCAGGCAAGCGTGTTGGGTCCGTGGGCAAGAAGATCGCCAAAAGCCACGAACCACAGGAAGCCGTCGTCGCCGCCGCCAAGTGGGTCGGCAGCGTGCTCGATTATCTCCCGGGTACCACCAGCGTGCATTCGTCAGGGCTGGACGCGCTGAACGAAGGCAAAGGTGTCTGCCAGGATTTCGTGCACCTGTCACTAATTTTGTTGCGCAGCATGGGAATTCCCGCCCGTTACGTGTCGGGTTACTTGCACCCCAAACGTAACGCCAAAATCGGGGATACCGTGGACGGGCGAAGCCACGCCTGGATTGAGGCCTGGACCGGCGGGTGGTGGGACTACGACCCGACCAATGACACCGAGATCACCGAGCAGTACGTCAGCGTGGGCGCCGGCCGCGACTACACCGATGTGTCCCCGCTGAAAGGTATCTACTCAGGGCAGGGTGCAACCGACCTCGATGTGGTCGTGGAGGTCACCCGGCTTGCTTAGCCGTTGTTGCCGGGCCGACGGCACAGGTCTGCGCATACCGTTCATTACATGAATGATTCGTTGACAGATGGAACTGGGTGGGTCTCGACTCGCCGCAGGCAA
>JGI12635J15846_10000757_pt1 | contig 27967 bp, 21 predicted proteins | sample BlaSpr_A8_OM2_M2_FD_15846 | JGI IMG/M metagenome (IMG submission 15846)
AAAATCATGTTCAGCGAATCAAACACGGTTTCTCAGGCACCGATTTTCTCACGGCTTGCTGTCCGCTCCGCAATCTTCCGCAGCATGGTATCGACAGCGTTAGCCGCATCTACCAACTCCATTTTGACCGGAATCACTGCCAACGGTTGCAATGCGTCGAGATGCCGGCCGAGGTTGATAGCGTCTTTCTCGGTGGTGACAAACCCTCCTGCTTCGCTCTGCTCGCGCAATTTCAATAGATCATGAATGTCGCGCTCAGTGTAGGCATGATGATCACGGAACAAAGCCTGCGCCCCGGGCTCGATACCCGCGGTCCGCAGTTGCAGTAAAAAATTCTGTGGCCGCGCAATTCCGCAAAAAACCACCGGGCGCGCCGGAACATTGGTCGGCGTGATCCCCCTCCGGACCCGCCACACCAGTTTGCCATTCAGAGAAAATGATTCTGGCGAAGCGCCGCTGGTTAGAACAACCGCGTCGGCACGGGACAACGAACTGAGCGGTTCACGCAGCCGGCCCGCAGGAAGCAAACGGTCGCGTGCGTCCTCGGGAGTAACTAGCACGATGTCGAAATCGCGCGCCAGGGCGCGATGCTGAAAGCCGTCATCCAGCAAATGAAGTTGTGGTCCGAATTGTTTTTCTGCAAACACGCCCGCCTCGTAACGATTCTCGCCAACGATCACAGGTGCTTCCAGCCGTCTAGCCAGGAGCAGAGGCTCATCGCCAAAGTCTTGCGGTAAACCGCCGGGATCCACGCGCGCGACACCGCGCGTTTTGCGTCCATAGCCACGAGAAAGTATGTCGAACTTTACTCCGCGAGCCCTTAGCAATTCTCCGAGAACCAAAATGAACGGTGTTTTGCCCGATCCGCCAACCGATAAGTTTCCAACGCTTAACACCGGACCCTGCAACTTGTTTGCGCGCACGATGCTTCGGTCATATAGCGTGTTGCGCGCACGCACGCCTGCTCCGAAGATTGAGGACAAAGGATTCATTTGATCCCTCAGGACAATGTCCGATCCCTCCCCACACGATCGCCTGCGCGCAACAGTTTTTCCAATGCTTGCAGACTCCTCTGCGTTGCCCCCATTTGCGATCGCAAGGTTTCTCCCGCTCGTCGTCCCAGCGCGGTCCGTTCGGCCGGGTTAGAAATTAGTTCCATAAGCGCCGGCGGAAGCTCGGCCGGGCCCACGATGCGCACCGCATCTCGACTTTGGAACAAGCTTACGATGTCGCGGAAATTCTCGGTATGATTGCCCACGACAATGGGGACGCAGTGCAACGCCGGCTCGAGAATGTTGTGTCCACCGCGAGGGACGAGGCTACCGCCAACGAAGGCGATGTCCGCCAGCGCGTAAAGGGATGCGAGTTCGCCGATCGTATCGATCAACAGAACTCCGCCGACAATCGGATCTCCGCTCCACAAAGACCGGCGCGAGAAGCGGATTCCAAGCTGCTCAATTAATTTTGCCACTTCGCCGAATCGCTCGGGATGACGCGGCGCTAAAATCATCGCGGCCCTGGGATGGCTGGCAAGAACATTCATGAAGGCTTGCAGCACCATTGGTTCTTCGCCATCGACTGTGCTTCCGCAAACAATCACGGGACCGGTGTTCCCTTGTTCGAAGGCCTCACGCAGGCTTGCAATGATCGGCGGAGCGGCTGGCGCGGGCACATCAAACTTAAGATTTCCGGTCACATGGATGCGCTCCGCAGGCGCGCCAATTTCCTCAAGTCGTCGCGCATCTTCGCTAGTCTGCGTCAAAAAAAGATCTACGTTTTGCAAAACTCTGGCTAGAAAACGCTGGAAGCGCCTGTATCCAGACGAAGAGCGGTCTGAGATGCGCGCGTTTACCACGGCAATCCGTGCGCCGCTGGCATGGGCGAGGCGCAGGAAGTTTGGCCAGAACTCAGTTTCCGCAATCACCACCAGTTCAGGCCGTAGCAATCGCAAATATGGCTGGATCGCAAAGGCAAAGTCGAGCGGGAAATAAAATACGTTCTCCGCGCCGAACCGGGTTCGTGCCAACTTCTGACCTGTATCTGTGGTAGTCGAAATGACCACTCGATGCTGGGTGAATCGCTTTGTCAACTCCGCCACTAAACCATTAACGGCCAGAACTTCGCCCACGGAAACGGCGTGAATCCATATAGCGGGCCGCGCCGGTTGATCCGCCAACCGCTGCGGAATCCTTCCCAAACGCTCCCCTAATCCGGCGCGATACTTCCCATGCCTCAGCCGTTGCATGAGCCAATAGGGAAGGCTCACCAGCAGCCCAGCCGCGAGCAGCGCAGTGTAGATCAAATACATGCAGGAACGAACATTCTACCTGCACACGCGCCTGCCAAGGCACCACCGCTTACGAAGCTTGCATCCTATAATCGATACGATGCGGAATGCACATCCAAATCTTTCCCGGTTGTTGATCGTGGTCTATGCCCTGTTGTCGTCAGCAATTGTCTGTCTCGCGGCGAAGCACTTTGTCATGCCTGCGGCGCAGCCGGCGAAAAGTTATCCCGCGCACGACGAGCATCCCAGCGAAGCGGTCACAATTGCCGTTGATCCTTACGATATGGCGGACAAGGCAAATATCTTCTCGGTTCATTACAGCGAGGTCGGTTTGATGCCAATGTTTCTGGTGATCGCGAACGACGGCGATCAGCCCGTTTCGCTGGCGGGAATGAAGGCGGAGTTCGTTACCTTCAATCAAACCAAGATTCCGGCCGCTACAGAAGAGGACATTTACCGACGCATTTCGCGGCCCGCAGGGAAGATTTCTCAGAATCCACTGCCTTTGCCGAAAAAAGTCAGCGGCAGCATGAGCAAAGACACGATGGATGAGGTTCAAAACGCCCAGTTTGCCGCCAAGGCGGTCGAACCCCATGGAACGCAGGCTGGCTTCATGTTCTTCGATGTCTCGGGGATTTCCACGCCGCTCGCTGGCGCGCATTTCTATCTGACCGGAGTGCGCGATGCCAAGGGAATCGAACTGATGTTTTTCGACGTCGCACTCGAGAAGTATCTGAGCGCACCCGCCAAGCCCAACTAGCCTCCAATGAGGCAAGGCCGGGGACCCTTTATAATCACTGGATATGGCCACCACGCCGGATACATCTGTAGCGGCACGCGCCAAGTACGAGCCAGTGATCGGATTGGAAGTGCACGTCCAGCTTCTAACCGTTTCCAAGATTTTCTGCTCGTGTTCCACGCGCTTCGGGGCTCCGCCGAATACGAATGTTTGCCCGGTTTGCCTCGGCCTTCCGGGAGCTCTGCCGGTGCTGAATCGAAAAGCCGTGGATTTCGCGGTACTGGCGGCGATGGCGCTGGGCTGCCGTATTAACGAGACCTCCATTTTTGCGCGCAAGAATTATTTTTATCCTGATCTGCCAAAGGGCTATCAGATTTCGCAATACGACAAGCCGCTCGCCGAGTTCGGCAGGATCGACATTGCCACTGTCGATGGACCTAAGACGATCGGCATCACCCGGCTGCACCTCGAAGAAGATGCGGGCAAAAGCTTGCACGAAGGTTTCGCGGATTCCTCTGAGACCACGGCCATCGACCTGAATCGCAGTGGAGTCCCGCTGATCGAAATCGTTAGTGAGCCGGATATCGCTTCGCCCGCCGAAGCCTACGAATATCTCACTCGCTTGAAGGAAATCATTCTGTACACCGGGGTGAGCGATTGCAATATGGAAGAGGGTTCGCTGCGTTGCGACGCCAATGTCAGCGTGCGCCCTCGCGGACAAAAAGAATTCGGCACGAAGACTGAAATCAAGAACGTAAATTCGTTCCGCTTTATCCGCGAAGCCTTGGAGTATGAAATCGATCGCCAGATTGAGACTGTCGAATCCGGAGGCAAAATCACGCAGGAAACGCGGCTCTATAATTCGGCGGAAGGCAAAACCTACGGCATGCGCTCGAAGGAACAGGCGCACGACTATCGTTATTTTCCTGAGCCCGATCTTTTACCGCTGGTTGTAGATGAGAAGTGGCAGACAGAAATTCGCAGTACTCTGCCTGAGTTGCCTGAAGCACGCCGCAAACGCATGATCGCTGACTACGGCATCACCGATTACGACGCGCACGTCTTGACAGCCTCGAAGTCTTTTGCCGATCAGTTTGAGGCGGCGGCAAAGGCCACGAAGAATCCGAAACGCGTAGCCAATTTGGTGCAGGGCGAATTGATGGGACGACTGAAAGCGAAGGGCCTCGAAATTGAGCAGTCGCCGATTTCGATGAAAGGCGTCGCGCTGTCGGCGGATCTAGTGGAGAGCGGAGTCATCTCCGGGAAGATGCTGAAAGACCTTTACGACCTGTCATTCGAGCGCGGAAAAGATTTTGGTGAAGTTTACGAGAAAGAGAAGCCGCAGCAGATCACTGATTCGTCCGCGATTGAAAAGATCATCGACGAGATAATTACAGCCAATCCCAAACAGGTCGAACAGTATCGAGCGGGCAAGAAGACAGTTATCGGCTTTTTTGTAGGCCAAGTAATGAAAGCCTCGCAAGGACAGGCAAATCCGCAAATGGTGAATGAGCTTTTGACAAGAAGGCTGGAGGGCTGACAGTCCTGTTCAAGAAAATTCTTATCGCGAATCGGGGAGAGATTGCGGTGCGGGTGATCCGCGCCTGCCGCGAACTCGGAATCCCATCGGTTGCGGTTTATTCAGACGTTGATCGGGCTTCGCTGCACGTTCGCAAGGCGGACGAGGCCTACCACATCGGGCCGGCAGCGGCCGCAGAATCGTATTTGAATATAACGAAGATATTAGACGTTGCGAAACAAAGCGGCGCAGACGCGATCCATCCCGGATACGGATTTCTCTCCGAGAATGCAAAATTTGCGCAAGCTTGCGGGGATGCTGGCGTCAAGTTCATCGGCCCAACCGCTGCTTCGATGGAAATGATGGGATCGAAAACGCGGGCGCGGCAACAAATGGAAAAAGCCGGAGTCCCGTTCGTGCCAGGGACGTCGCGGGGGCTGGACTCCGCCGAGCAGGCTGAGCAGGTGGCTGCGAAGATTGGCTATCCCGTAATGTTGAAAGCGGCAGCGGGGGGCGGCGGCAAAGGCATGCGTCTGGTGCAAGCGCCGGGAGAGCTGAAATCCGCCCTGCAATCCGCACAGAGCGAAGCAGAGCGCGCCTTTGGCGACCGTGAAGTGTACATCGAAAAGGCGATCATCAATCCGCGGCACATCGAAATGCAGGTGCTCGCAGACGAGCATGGCAATACGGTTTATCTCGGCGAGCGCGAGTGTTCCATCCAGCGCCGGCATCAAAAAGTGCTTGAGGAGGCTCCGTCTCCGATCGTCGACCCGGACATGCGGCGCAGGATGGGCGAGGTCGCGGTCCGCGTGGCCAGAGCCGCGAACTATACCAACGCAGGAACGGTAGAATTCCTGGTCGATCGGGAAAAGAATTTTTATTTTCTCGAAATGAACACGCGGCTGCAGGTGGAACATCCAGTGACAGAATTGATCACGGGATTAGACCTGGTGCATCTGCAGATTCGGATTGCGGACGGCGAGAAGCTACCCTTCACACAAGAAGATGTTCAGATCCGCGGGCATGCCATCGAATGCCGCATTTACGCGGAGGATCCGGACAATAATTATTTTCCGAGTCCGGGGAAGATCACGTTGTTGCTCTCCCCTTCGGGGCCGGGAATTCGCCGTGACAGCGGAATGTACGAAGGTTGGACGGTTCCGGTCGACTACGATCCGCTACTGGCCAAGCTGATCGGATACGGAACCGACCGGACACAGGCGATCTCACGCTTGACCCGCGCCTTGCATGAGTATTTTGTGGGCGGCATCAAGACCAATATTTCGCTGTTCCGCCGCATTCTGACCGATACCGATTTTCAAGCAGGAAACGTGGACACTGGCTACCTGGATCGATTGCTGAAAACGGGACCTCCGCACATCCGGCGTGAAGATGCGGACGTTGCAGCGATCGCTGCCGGAATATTCGCCGTGCTGGATCCGGCCTCAGCGGTCGTCGGCAATGGGANCTCGTCTACGACTGCGAACACAGCAGCCAATGGAAATACTGCGGCAAGTTGGAAGCGAGCGGCAAGAGCAGAGGCGTTAGGTTGAACAGAAATCGTCTTTGGACTCTAAGGCCGACGGTCCGACATCCCGCGGTTCTCTCTAACTAATGGTCTACGACGTCTCCATCGATGGCAAACACTACCGACTCGAACTCGAGCGGGCAGAAACAGGCTGGCACTCGCGATTGGACGGTCGCGATATACAGGTAGATGCGGTCCTCGCTCGGCGCGATGTGCTATCGGTCTTGATTGGGGGTAAAGCTTACGAGATCAAGCGCGAGCAAACGCCAGCCGACATGCATTTGTGGGTCGGTAGCGTCCCCTATCTCGCGGAATTGCACGATCCGCGATCATTGCGTGGGCGCCGGGGTTCGAGCGCGGACGAAAAAGGTCCGAGGAAACTGCTCGCACCAATGCCCGGCAAAGTCGTGCGCGTTTTGATTGGTGAAGGGCAGCCGGTTGATGCAGGACAGAGCATTCTGGTCGTAGAAGCGATGAAGATGCAGAACGAGATCAAGTCGCCCAAGAAAGGGACAGTGCAAAAAATCGTCGCTGCCGAAGGCGACAACGTGAATGCCGGGGATGTATTAGCGGTCGTGGAATAGGGAGCTTGTAGTGCTGAGTGCTTCTCAGTTCCCCGTGCCATTACCTTCCAAGACTTTCTGCGCGTAATAATTTTCCACTTTTGCCTGATCACGCAAAACTTCGTAATAAGCCGCCTTCAGCAGTTGTTCGCGGCGGTCACGAAGCTGGGAGCGGATTGCCTCCTGCACGCGCGGGTCTGACAACTCCCGTTGTCCCGCGCTCTCTTTCGTAATCAGTTTCACAATGCGGAAGCCGACCAACTGCTTGGTCATCGGATTGATTACAGTAATAACCGTGGTGTATTGGCCGGGCTTCAGCTTTATGACGGCATCCCGCGTCACCGGGTCGGTGTTTTTCAAGGCTGATTCCGGAGTAAAGCCCAGGTCACCGCCGTTCCCCGAAGTCTCAGGATCTTCGGAATAGTTCATGGCCAGCGTGCCGAAGTCATCGCCGCTGTCGAGGTGATTCACGAGCATTTGAATTTTCTTGCGCGCATCCGCCTCGTTTAGCGCTTTGTCATTCTTCAGATTGTGAACTTGCGGGTTGGGCGAAGTGGTCACGAAGATCTGGGCCAGGTGATACTGAGGCTCGACCAGGTTGAACTCCGATTTATGCGCATTGTAGTAATTCGTGATGTCCTGATCGGAAACGTTGATCTTCGAGGTCACTTCTTTATTCAAAACCTTGTCCACGGTCAGCGACCGGCGCAGATCACGCTTAAAATCGTCGAGCGTGAGTTTCTTTTGCTTCATGCGGGCGTCGAATTCTTCCTGGGTGTACGGCGATTTGATCTCGTTCAGCTTCCGCTCCACCTCGTCGTCCGTGGCCAGCAGGCCGAGCTTCTCCGCGCGCCGCATGAGGATTTCATTGTCGACCAATTCACGCAAGATGCTAAGGCGCAGGCTGGTGGCTTGTTCTCCGACGGGCCGCTGCTGCGAACCGGCAGTCTGGTTATCGAAATACTTTTCCACATCGGCGCGGTAGATTTTTCGGCCGTCGACGGTGGCAGCAACATCATCACCCGCCAGCTTGGTTCCACAGGCCACGCAAAACGCAAGAATGAAAAGGGCAAGAATTACGGTCACGAAGGAACGGATTAGCGGATTGGTTCTCAATGGGTCCTCTCGACGTTTACTTGGTGGGCGGTTGGGGTTCGTTGGCAGCAGTCGCTGGTGGGTGCGACGGCACCGGTACTCCTGCCCGCTGCAAGGCCGCATCGATGGCAGCCCGCATTTCGCTGACAGGAAGCGCTCCATCCATTTCTTCCCCGTTCACAAATAGAGTCGGCGTGGCACTCACGCCCACGCCCTCGGCTTCGTGCATCGAAGCCTTAATCGCGGCGTCATTTTGCGCTTTGACGCAGGCCTGAAGTTTGGCTTGGTCGAGGTTGTGTTTTTGCCCTTGTTCAAGGGTCAAGCGATCCAGCGCAGCAAACTGTGCGTCGCGCCCCTTCTCTGAGTTAACTTCTCTCTGGTTACTGTGAATATAGTCAGCGAAGTCCCAATATGCGTCGTTGCTTTGGGAGGCCAGACAGTTCGCATCCACCGCGGCGTGCACAGCCCACGGATGAATCTCCGTCAAAGGATAATCTTTGTAGACGAATTGCACACGGTCGCCATATTCCTTCAATAGTTCGGGGAAGAGCGTCTGGTGCATACGTGAGCAGAAAGGACATTGGAAGTCATCGAAGTTGACCACCACCACCTTGGCATCTTTGTTGCCGCGCGTGGGGCGTCCATTCAGGTCGATCTTCTTCATCGCCTCCGCATACGGATCTTTAGTCAGGTCCAGCTTAGTCATTCGAGCCAGAGTTTTGCCATCCTTCGAAAGAAGAAATTCGTATGTCTGTTTCTTCTCTTCGCCCTCGATGGTGATGGTCAAAGCGTCATAGTTCGCAAAATCGCTGGGCCGGAGCGGGCCTACTGCAATCTTCACGCTCGCGGGAATGCTGTACGTAGCGCGCACTTCACGCTCAATTTTCTGCGTCAGATCAGAGGGCACCGGCGCTAACTGGGCAGAACAGCCCATGCAAACCAGCACGAGAACAAGGATCGAACGTCGTAATAACGTCACTAAGAACCGCCTGTACATTGGGAATAAACTACGATTATCTCACACGGAACTACTCCGAAGGAGCTAACCATGCGGGTTTTGCGAAGATTCTCCGTGCGAGGATTTGTCGACCTATGCGCCCTTGCGGGAGAGTTGTTCGAGCGGCAATAAAGAGTTCATCGAACCGGAGCGGAAGCCCTCAAGATCCAGGGTCACAAACTTGAAGCCGAGAGTCTTGAAAATGCGGGTCAATTCGACTGCCATGGAAGGGCTGAGTGCGCGAGGCAATTCATCGCTCGCAATTTCGATGCGTACAATTTCGCCATGGTGTCGAACGCGAAACTGCCGAAAGCCCAGCGCGCGAATTGCATCTTCGCCCTGCTCAACCGTGCTCAGCGCCTCGCGCGTAACCGGGCGTCCATACTCGATACGCGACGATAGGCAAGCCGAAGCCGGTTTATCCCACACTCGCAGATTAGCGCTGCGCGCCAGTTCTCGAATTTCCTGCTTGGTCAATCCCGCTTCGAGCAGCGGAGCGGCGACACGATGCTGGCGGGCGGCAATTTGTCCGGGTCGAAAATCGACCTGATCATCCACGTTAACCCCGTAAGCGATCGAGTCGAATCCATGTGCGGCTCGAAAGGCTTCCATCATCGTAAACAGTTCATCCTTGCAATGAAAACAGCGGGAGCCGTCGTTGCGCACGTATTCGGCACGGTCAAGTTCGCTGGTCGCGATGATCTCGAGCGGAATACTTTGCTCCTGAGCGAAGGCAACGGCCTCGGCGAGGTGCGTACGAGCCAAGCTGGGCGAATCGGCGATTACCGCGAGCATGTTAACCCCGAGTACCCGATAAGCAGCCCAGGCGAGGAATGCTGAATCCACGCCGCCAGAATAGGCGACCAGAGTTCGGCCTAAGGCCTGAATCTTGGCGTCGAGCAGTTCGCGCTTGGACATGGTCGCATCCGAAACCAGCATGGAAATATCCTAATACGTCGAGCCTTGCGGCGATAGCTGTGCCGCGAAATCACTTTTGCTGTAAAGCAGTATCTCGATCCCCGGGAAATCGCGCTGCTCGACCGCGGGATAGAACTTCCCTAGCAAATTGTTCAGTTCAGTCGACCGCGCATCCGGTAAACCCACCGGAGTTTCAGCATAAGTGAGGACGAGCCAGGCGCGCGGATGTTGCGGGAGCAGGCGTTCAAGCCGCGCATCGTCGGGCTTCTCCACGAAATCAAGAAACGTTATGCGATCTTCATGTTGCGGATAAAGAACAATCGGCGCGGCTGACCTCGCCTCTAACGAGTGGTAAAACTCATAGGGCATCCGTCCCATGGGGACGTGAAACAAAAGAGCATCTCCAGATTGGGTGTGGTTCAGCAAATATTGTGTCGCGGCTCGCCAGTCGTCGCGCTCGATGTCGACGTCTTGTTTGTAATAGCCCATCGTCCCTTTAAAAGAAGGAATACAGATGAGTAAAACAGCAATCGCCATTGGCGCAGGACGAAGCTTCGCAATTCCGCAGGCCACAAGCAGCAGGAGCGCTGGCAAACAGAAAATGAAATAGCGCGGGACAAACAACGGCTTCACCAACGACAGCGCCACAGTAAGCAGGATCGGAAAAACCAGCCAGCTTAGAAGAAACCGGTAACGCCAAGCGTCCCAGGGCACGCGCCGCAACTTCCACGTGCGCCCAACCGGAAGCAGCGCTGCCACGCCCGACGCCACACACGCAAGTAGCAACCACGGACCGCCGTTCCCGGTGAGATGCAGCGCAAACACCCAAAGGTCCTTAAAGCTGGGGCGTTGCACCCAGCGCAGCGGGCCGGTTCCTGTGGTGGCGACGAAAATAAAAACTGGCGCTGCGAGAAGTGCAATCCAGCGCCAGGCGTTTTTAATTTGTCGAGGGATCTCTCGATCCAGCATTTTCAAGGAAAACCAGTGCGCCATCACCAGCAACAGGGAAAAGAACTGAGCATAAACCGCGAGCACGCTGCTAACTATGTAGGCAACGCGGTTGTTCCGGGACGGCTCGTCCAGGCACTTCAGGAAATAAAGACTTGAAAGCAGGCAAAGAAACACCATTAGCGAATAACTACGCGCATCCTGCGAATATTGGACGTGATAGGCGTTGACCGTGAGCAGCGCGGCCGCAATGAGACCAACTCGCGAATCAAAGAGTCGGCGTCCCAATAGATAAATAATTGGAATTGAAGCTACCGAGAAAAGGACCGAAAGGGACCGAACGAAAAACTCGCTTCCCCCAAAATGCAGCCAGAAGTGCAGGAGAAAATAATACAAAGACATATTGGCTTCGCGCCGCCACAGGATGCGAGCAAAGTTGTACCAATCCAGCCGTGCGATGGCGACGCTTGCTCCCTCGTCGAACCAGAAGGATTTCGCGGCTAGCGAATGGAAGCGAACCGCAGCTGCCAAGGCGGTGATCAGCGCAAGCAAAATCAGTTCACTAAGCGACGAAGCTCCCTGCGGCAAGGGCCCAATAGAAGACTCGACGGCCTTTCTGTCACTAGCGCCGCCGGCGGTAGCATCCACAATCTTCACGATGGAAGTCTATGGTATCGCGAACGGCAACCGTCGCTCGGTGCGGATTCAGAACAGTCTTTCCGTTCGCCGAAGATTTCCCAGCGCACCGAGATTCGCCAGCGCGAATGTGAAGCGATACTGGTTCTCATTCCGCACTTCGCCCAGGGCGAAGCGGCGGAATTCCACGCTGATTCCACAGCAATCCCAGTTATAGGTGGCTTGCGCTGCCCCGTACTGCACAAATCCTAGCTTCGCATCGAATCCAACGTTGGTCGCAGCGCTGAAGCCCTCTTTGCCGGTGTGCCCATAGCCCAGTAAAAGTCGGAACTGATTGAAGAGTTGCGGCCAGAAAAGAATATTCGGATCCGTCGTTGTGTTGAAGTTGCAAGTGGCAATGGCGCACTCACCGGGCGCTTGCAGATACGCATCGCCACCGCCAACGGTGAACTGACCGAGGCGGTAATTGGCCAGAATCGTACTCGCGTTGAGGCCGCCTCGCACGAAATCATAGTCCACATCCCATTCGATGTCGGTTCGATCGCTGGTCTGAATACGCAGCCGGGAGATGAGCGGAGAAAGGTGACGAGGCGCGGTCAAGAATGTGGTTCCGGTTAAGTCCGCGGTGCTGGTAAAGACATTGCTTTGTCCGGTGACGACCGCCGCACCAAAAGTCGGATCGATAAAGTATTTCTGGGCGAGTTCCCAAGTCACGACTTCCCGCGCTTGCGGCTCAGTCTTGCAGGGCGCCTGGGTCGTGTCGCTCGGCCGCTGCCACGGGATACGGTTGGCCACGGGCGCACCCCCAATAAATAGAGCAGGCATTGCAGGCTTCTCGCAGTCGTCCGTCCGACCCGAGGTTCGCTTCGTGTAAAGGCGATTCACCACGCCATATTCAACTTCATTCGTACTGGTAAGAATGTCGCGTTCGTCGAACCGGAGAATCTCCGGGAAATTGTTTACCCCGGTCACATAGCTGTAAACCACTCGAGGTTCGACCACGTGTTTCCACTTGCGGCCAATAAATTCGCGATCAAAGATGCGGCTCAGAGCAGGCGGCCGCACTTCCACCGAGCCTTCGGCAGCCCATCGATTGATGGGATCCGACTCCGCCACTTTGTCCCCAGTGCTGGACGTCACAAGCCGCTGGGTATACTCAGTATCTCGAAGCGACACTTCGGGACGAAACGACCATCCGCCAAGCTTCAGCGGCAATGAAATGCTCGGCTCCAGATCAAAGCGTCCGACCAAAGCCGCAGTACTGAACCCGGGTTCGCTGCGCGAAAGTCCCTCGGCCGCAGCCTCGTACGACCAGTAGAAAGGCGATTGCCCGAGTTGGCGATCGACGGTGGATATTTCGAAGCTGGGCGCATGCAGAATGGTGACAACATCTCCGGCAGTCGTGCTCTCGAAGTCCTGATAACGCTGCATGGAGGCGTTGTAGAAAAAGTTGTCGGTCGTGTTCGAAAGAAACGCCTTGGACTTCACTTCGGAGTCGACGGCCTCGGCGAAAACATCATTAAAAGCCAGGCGAAAAACATACGAGCTAAGGTAATCGATGTTGGTGACCCAGCGAAAGTCGTGACCTAGTTCCCCGTCGCCATTCAGACGCACTTCTTCGCCGCCTTGATTCACCGTTGGATTCCCGATTCCACGGTCGAGCACCTGGTAGTAATTCAGATCAAGAAAAGAAGTGCTGCTGGGCTGCGCTCGAAACTCGGCCTGCGGAGCCCATCCCCGAGCTGAGAAATATTCTGCCCCAATATGCGCGTCCATGCTTCGATTGATGGCCCAGAACAGCGATTCACCCAGGATCGTTCCTTTCACCGAGGAGGTGCCGACATTCGGAATAAGAAATCCGGTTTGACGCGGGAAACGTTGTGCGGGAAGAGTAGCGAACGGAAAATACAGGACCGGAATGCCCTTCAAGCCGAACAGGCTGTGGTAAATCTTGGCCGTGCCCCCGACATCGACAACCACTTTGTTGGCATTGAATTGCCAACGCGGATGAGGCAACTCGCAAGTTGTTACCGTCCCGTCATAGACCGTGTAATGCTCGGGCGCCGTTTTCTCGACGACTTTCCCGGTGAAAAAAAAGGGATTTGTGGAGGTCAGCATAAGCCGGTTGGCGCGCATCTGGACGCCAATACTGCCGGTCACGTTCTCGAATCGCCCGGTTTCCGCGCGCACGTTGTAGGTTCCATGGCTGGCCTCGATGTGCTCGTCGTTGGGCCCGCCCTCCAGCACAACGTGACCGTCCGCCGTCGAGTCTCCCGTATCCGCGTTATAAGTGACCTCATCGCCATGAAGAATGTAGACGCCGTAATGAATCTCAGCTTTGCCATGCAATTTATAGATAGAGCCAATTTTTTCCTGCGAAATGGCGCGAATCGTCACGTCTTCCTCTCTCGGCGCAGAGGGCGTGTTAGGCAGTTCTTGAGCCGAATTGGATGCACTCGCGGGAGAACGCAACTGGCTGGTAACTAGGGTGGGCGCGAGTAGCAGATGACAAACGAACGCCGCCGTGATAAGGAATCGTGTGCGGGAAGTCATCGGAAAGCGCACGAACTCCCCGAGTGTGGATTTCACGCTGGGGTATCGTGAAGTTAGCACGGCGCTGGCCTGAGAGGCAAAGTTGCCTTTTCCGATGTGCTCTAATTTAAAAGCTCTGGTTTCGCTCTGCTTGTCGATTTTGCTGGTCAACATCAGAACACTGGTCCATCCGCTGCCGCGCTGCGGTGCCGTCCGTTGCTGTGCCCGGAAGTCCGCCCAGTTCAGAACATGAAACCCAGATTTGAACCCGACGTCGACTCCGGCTTGATGCCGACTCCTCCAGTTCGATTGGTCGACCCTGAAGCATACGATGCCAGTGAACAGCGCTTTGCCGCCAGCATCGAAGAAAAGTCTGCGCCTCCGCGGTTCGTGCTGGATGTTGCCCAAGAATCGTCGGGCAACTTGAAAGCCGCGGGCTTCCCCCAACCCGGGGACGGCGACGAGCCGGGACTGGAACCCGACGAGTCTGCTGCGCATAGCGCAGCCACGAAAATGGAGATTGCCGCGCCGTCGCTCACGCTTCAGCCGGAAATGCTGGAACCGCAGGATTCCGGTTCCTGGCGCAACGAAGTGGCGGCTCGCGTAAATAATTACCGGGCGCGAAGGCGTCCGCGTGTGCCTCGCTATCCATCATTGCAGCTGAAGTTCGATCCTCCCGAGCCGTCGTGGCCCGCGCCCGTCGGCCGGCTCGCAGTTGCGATGCAGGACGCTCCAGGCGTCCAGGAAGAAGAATCGATCCGGCCCAGAATTGCCGACGCAGAAGCCGCGAACCTGGCGGAGGGCGGCGCAAGAATTCTTGAATTTCCCCGCTCAGCGCCCCCACTACCGGTTTTCGACCAGCTTGCAGAGCCTGTAGTCGACCGACCGCGCATCCTCGAGGTCTCAGAGCTAGAACTTCCGCCCCCAGCGCTCGGCGGCATACTCATGGATCCCACGGAACAACCGGAGCAGGAGCGGCGTCCGGGTTTCGAACTACCGCTGCAAGCCGCTCCCATGTCAAGACGCGTCCTGGCGGGCGCCATCGACAGCCTGCTCGTGGTCACCGCATTCGCAGCCTTCGCTTACATCTTTTTCCGGATCACTGCGATTGTTCCACCAACGCAAACGGCGGCAGGCATTTCCGTGGTTCTCATCGCCTTATTCTGGATTGCTTATCAATACTTTCTCCTGGTCTTTGCCGGAACCACTCCGGGGCTCAAGCTTGCGCATCTTCATCTGAGCCGGTTTGATGGTTCGGCGGTTCCCAAGAGAATTCGACGTTGGCGCGCACTTGCATCTGTTCTGTCAGGATTTTCGTTGGCGCTGGGGTACGCGTGGTGTTTCCTCGATGAGGATCGGCTCTGCTGGCATGACCGCATCACCCGAACCTACATGGCACCCAAACCTCAGCCCGCAAACCCTGTGGCGACGGGTCAGAGCCTGTCCTGAGTGCGGTCGAAGGAACCCGTTCAGCCGGTGCAGCCCGGCCGGGCTTACACGGCCCTGTCTGAAATCGACCTCTCTCCAGTATCCAGTCACAGACTCCGCACCCCTACTGTGCTAAATTCTTAGACTTACATTTTCCGGCATTCTTTTAATGTCCTCATCCGTCCCCAACATCCGGCGTCCCGCGGTAAAGGTGTTCGTTGCCACCACGGTGATGCTGACTTTCATCTCTTTCTGGCGCGCGTCGGCCATTGTTCTCGCCGATCTCGCTTCTTCGGCCTATTACGCTGGCGGGGACGCCGAGAAAGTCATCGGCAAGAGCGCGCCCTGGTTCATTCTCGCAGTGATGTTGTTCAGTTACTGCGTGCGCGCCCTCTATATCGAATCCAGCAGCATGTTTGTTCGCGGCGGCGTGTACCGCGTGGTCAAGGAGGCCATGGGCGGCACGCTGGCCAAGTTCTCGGTGTCGGCGTTGCTTTTCGACTACGTGCTCACCGGCCCTATCAGCGCTGTCTCGGCCGGCCAGTATCTAGCGGGATTCATCGAGGATATCGGCAAATACGTTCACCACCCCCTGGTTTTTTCGGAAGACCATTTTTCCGCTGTCTTCGCTGTCCTGATCGTGTTGTATTTCTGGTGGAAGAACATTCAGGGCATGCATGAGTCGAGCGAGAAGGCCCTGCAGATCATGATTATCACGACCGTGATGGTCGTGATCCTGATCATCTGGTGCACCATCACCGTCTTCAGTGCGCCGATTCATTTGCCGCCGAACCCGCTGAATCCAGGAGTGGTAAAGCTCAATAAAGAATCCTTGGGATGGCTTCACGGAACCTGGATCAGTCATCTCACTTGGATCATTCTTTTCGTCGGATTCGGACACTCAGTGCTGGCCATGAGCGGCGAGGAAACTCTGGCCCAGGTGAACCGCGAGATCGAGCACCCCAAGCTGAAAAACCTGGAAAAAACCGGCTTAGTCATTTTCATCTACAGTCTGCTATTCACCTCCCTGGTCTCCTTCTACGCCGTCATGATTATTCCCGACGGTGTTCGGCACGACTACTTCGCCAACCTCATCGGCGGCATTGCGATGTATCTGGTCGGGCCCACCGTGCTGAAGCTGATCTTCCATGCTTTCGTCGTGCTGGTCGGCGTATTGATTCTTGCCGGCGCGCAAAATACCTCGATCGTAGGCGCGAATGGCGTTCTGAATCGCGTGGCCGAAGATGGCGTGCTGACTGACTGGTTTCAGAAACCGCAAAAGAAATTCGGCACCAGCTATCGCATCATCAACTTGATTGTTGGGCTGCAACTGCTGACCATCATTCTGAGCCGAGGCAATGTATATGTGCTGGCCGGACTGTATGCCTTCGGCGTGATTTGGAGCTTTGCCCTGAAGTCGCTGGCGGTTCTGGTACTGCGTTTCACCGAGCCCGAGAATCGCCAATGGAAGGTGCCCGGCAACATTCACATCGGTAACACGGAAATCCCGCTGGGCCTGATCGCAATCTCTGCCGTGTTGCTGATCACCGCATTGGTGAATCTGTTCACGAAATCCGAAGCCACAATCGCGGGAGTTACATTCAGCGCGGTTTTCTTTGCCATTTTTGCCTACTCCGAACATCGGGTCGCCAAAAAGCGGCACGGCAAGCCNGAGAATTTGGATCAATTCAGAGTCTACGGAAACCAGGAACTCGGATCTGGAGCGCTCGGGGTGAGGCCGGGAAACATTCTGGTTGCCGTCCGCGATCCCAGAAATCTGTACTATCTGCGCGACATCCTCAGGGCCACCGACACGAATCGCCAGGATGTAGTCGTGATGACGGCCCGGCTCTATCATCGCGAACATTCCTTCACTGGCAGCGCGGACGTCGAGACTACGCAAGTTTTCGATCATTACGAGCAGGAGTTATTCACCGCCGCCGTCGCCGTTGCAGAAAAAGAAGGCAAGCCGGTTTCACTGCTTGTAGTCCCGGCTACCGATGTCTTTGAGGCAATTATCGTAACTGCCCAACGCCTGGACTCGAGCCGCATCGTCTGTGGGCTCTCCAACAAGCTCACCCCCGACGAGCAAGCCAAGCAACTGGGGGACGCGTGGGAACGTCTGCCGGAACCCAGACCGCGATTGACTCTGGAGATTCACGAGCCCACTGGAAGAATCCACGAATACCCGCTCGGACCCCACGCCCCGCGGATGCGCCCGCAGGATATCGAACTCATGCACCAAGTGTGGCTCGACGTTACCTCCGATCCCACGTATTGCGGCGCTCACCACTATCACATCGTTGCACTGGCACTCGAAGAGTTGCGTCGCGAACTGAACAGCGACCAGCGGGCTGAGATACTGGCAAAATTGTTGGACGAAATGCATCGGGACCAGCCGAAGGGCCAAACTAAACCTCCGGAGTGCTGAAAATCTCCTGAACGTTTTGATCCACAGTCGTTTGTCCTCCCGAGCAACGCGAGGAATCTCGGTTTTCGCGTGGGTGGATTCTTCGTCGCCCTCGCTCCTCGGAATAACGGGAGACGGGATTTCTGGACCACTCGATGCAATTCCTGCTCTCCTGTTAACATCGTTTTGTGAACCCAAATTCTCCCGTCCGCGTGCGCTTCGCGCCTTCCCCAACCGGCCATCTACACGTGGGGAACGCCCGCACGGCCTTGTTCAACTGGCTCTTCGCCCGGCAAAAGCGCGGCACCATGGTCCTGCGCATCGAGGATACCGACGTCGAACGCAGTGAAGTCCGCTTCGAGGATCAATTGATCGCCGACCTGAAATGGCTGGGGCTTGATTGGGACGAGGGTCCCGACGTCGGCGGCCCATACGTTCCCTATCGCCAATCCGATCGGCTCGATCTCTACCGAGAACAAGCCGAGCGCCTGCTGAACGAACGCAAAGCGTATTTGTGTTTCTGCACCGAGGAAGATCTCGAAAGAGAACGCGAAAAGGCCTTGGCTGAAGGCCGCCAGCCAATTTATTCGGGCAAGTGCCGCGTTATGGACCCCGACGAAGCCAGGCGTCGCCGCTCCGCCGGGGAAGCCTGCGCCATCCGGCTGCAGATCCCCGAGCATCCCATCCGCTTTCATGACATCGTTCACGGAGACGTCGAGTTTTCGAATGAAGTCGTAAGCGATCCAATTATCCTCCGCTCGAACGGCATGCCGGTCTACAACTACGTGGTCGTCATCGACGACGCGCTGATGAAGATCACTCACGTAATTCGCGGCGACGATCATCTTTCCAACACTCCCAAGCAAGTCGCGCTGTACGAAGCCCTGGGCTGGCCCGTGCCTGAATTTGCGCACTTATCAACGATTCTCGGTGCCGACCGCGAGCGCCTTTCCAAGCGCCACGGCGCGACTTCGATTGCGAACTTTCGAGATATGGGCGTCTTGCCCGAAGCGCTGGTGAACTACTTGGCGCTCTTGGGCTGGGCTCCGACCGGGGGCACAAGAGAAATTTTCAGTCTCAAAGAATTGGTAAAAGAATTTTCCCTTGAACGTATAACACCCTCCGCCGCCATCTTTGACATGGAGAAGCTGTACTGGCTGAACCGGCAATACATCAAGACGTGGCCGCCCGATGATCTCATTGCCGTGGGGGTGTGGTTCTTCGTCAAGGCTGGACTAATCGAATCCGGCGACGCCGCTTGGCTAAGTTCCCATCGACTCCCGATTGTCCAGGTGAGCAACGATTTGCGAGATTGGTTGGGGCAAATCGTGAGATTGCTGGCGCCTTACGTGGATCGTCTGGAACAACTCCCCGAGCACGCTGCGTCAATTTTCAACTATGACGCCAAGGCTGCGTTGGCCGCGCCGGATAACGCCGAGGTTCTCGCCTGGACAAATACCAGTGCCGTATTCGCCAGGTTCACTGTCAAGGTTCTGGCCGACGAATCGGCAGAAGCAGGCCATCTGACACCCGAGCAGTTCAAAAAAATTGTCAACGAAGTGAAAGCCGAAACTGGAGCAAAGGGCAAAGAACTTTTTCATCCCATTCGCATCGTCATCACCGGCTCGCACTCCGGACCGGATTTCGACCGGCTCATCCCCATCCTCGAAGGTGGCAGTCACTTGAACCTTCCGAAACACGTGCTAAGTGTTCGCGAACGGGTGGAAGCCTTCTGTAAAGCCCAAGCCACGGATCTCCACTGATCAACACGGATTTCTTAAAAAGAAATATCCGTGATAATCCGCGCAAACCATGGCCGATTGTTATTTTTTCAAAATGTCCTCTAACGCCGCTCTCAGATCCGGCTTCTGGAAGACATAGCCACTCGCCAAGAGCTGAGCCGGCTCCACTCGTTGGCTGGCCAACAGCAGTTCGTCGCCCATCTGCCCAAACACAAGGCGTGCCGCGAAAGCTGGCATGGGGAAAATCGCTGGGCGAGACAGCACCGACGCCAACGTCTTGGTGAATTCCGCATTTGTAACTGGATTCGGTCCCACTACGTTGACCGGTCCTCGCAGCGCGTCCGTCTTGATCACGTGCTGCACTGCGCCAACTAAGTCGTCGATATCAATCCAACTCATCCATTGGCGCCCGTTTCCGATGCTGCCGCCAACTCCCAGACGAAAAGGCGGCAGCATTTTCTGCAATGCCCCACCGTTGCGGCTCAGAACTATTCCAAACCGCACTTGCACGGTACGGACTCCAGATTTTGCGGCGGGCTCGGTAGCACTCTCCCACTCCCGGCATACCTGCGGCAGAAATCCCGATCCCGGAGCGCTGTCTTCGCGCAACGTTTCTTGGCCGCGATCTCCGTAAAATCCGATCGCCGAAGCCGAAACGAATACTCGTGGCCGTTGCGGCGCTTGCGCAAGAGCTTCGGCCAGACGTCGCGTTCCCTGCGCCCGGCTTTCACGAATGCGCCGCTTCTTGGCTTCGGTCCAGCGGCCAACAATCGATTCTCCGGCAAGATGGAGCACTACATCGAAGCCGGATACCGAGTCAGGCGCGAGAGCCCGCGTCGGATCCCATTGAATTTGATCTTTCCCGTCGGACGCGCCCCGAACCAGGCAGGTGATTTCGTATCCACTCGACTTCAGGGCGGAGACTAGCGCAGTGCCAATAAGGCCGGAAGCACCGCTGACTAAAATTTTGGGAGTCATGGAATCAAGATTAACTTTATCAGCTAGCCCGGCGGAAACGCAGCAGGCTACGTCCCTACGCCCTGTAGACGTTGCTCGCAACGTCTCGGTCCCAGCTATAATCCATCATGGCGACCTTGCGCGAACAGATCGCGACCACCGCCCTCACGGTGACAAAGTTCCGGGAGTTGTTGCGCACCATGCGTGCCAACCGGCCCGGCGACGATCTTGAGCTGGTCCGCAGAGCCTACGAGTTCTCCCAAAAAAATCATGCCGGTCAGACCAGGGCTTCCGGCGAGCCCTACCTTGTCCACCCCCTCAGCGTTGCGCAGGTCTTGGCCGAAATGAAAATGGATGCGGTGGCCATCTCCGCCGGACTGCTCCACGACTCGGTCGAAGACACGTCTGTCACGATCGTTGACATTCGCAAAGAGTTTGGCGAACAGGTCGCCCACATCGTCGAAGGCGTCACTAAAATCAGCCAGATTGACTTCGCCACACGCGAGGAACAACAAGCCGAGAATCTGCGCAAAATGATGTTGGCGATGGTCGATGACATCCGTGTCGTCCTGATAAAACTTGCCGACCGCCTGCACAATATGCGCACCCTCGAACATCTCACGCCGGAGCGCCANCAGAAGATTGCCAAGGAGACGCTTGAGATTTACGGCCCCATCGCCCATCGCCTCGGGATGGGCAAGATTCGCGGCGAACTCGAAGATCTCGGATTCCGCTATCTCGATCCCCTCACCTACGAACAAGTGCGTGACGCGGTCGAATCTCGTCGAAAACAGGGCGAGCAATTCCTGGCGAGGGTCGAGCAAACCCTCCGCGACAAACTGAAAGAAGCCGGAATCACGGCCGAAGTGGAAAGCCGCATCAAGCGCCTCTACAGCATCCATAAGAAACTGGTGCGGCAAAAAATAAGCGTGGAACAGGTGTACGACCTCTACGCCATGCGAGTGATTACGAAGTCATTGCAGGATTGCTACGGCGTGCTGGGCATCGTCCACAACGTATGGCGGCCGGTGCCGGGACGAATCAAAGACTTCATCGCGATGCCGCGGCCGAATTTTTATCAATCGCTTCATACCTCGGTGATTACCGAGGACGGCACGCCCTTCGAAGTGCAAATCCGCACCGAGGAAATGCACCGCATGGCGGAAGAGGGCATTGCGGCCCACTGGAAGTACAAGGATGGCCCAGTCTCGGCGCAGGACGAACAGCGGTTAGCGTGGCTGCGGCAGGTGGTCGAATGGCAGCGCGATGTGTCCGACCCTACCGAGTTTCTTTCCACTCTCAAAATCGATCTGTATCCCGAAGAGGTTTACACTTTCACGCCCAAAGGTAAGGTCGTAGTGCTGCCGCGAGAGTCCACGCCCATCGATTTCGCCTATTCCATTCACACTGAAGTCGGCCACAGTTGTGTGGGCGCAAAAGTCAACGGGCGTATGGTGCCGCTGCGTCACAAGCTGCATAGCGGCGATATCGTCGAGATCGTCACCCAGCCGGGACGCACGCCAAGCCGCGACTGGTTGGCGGTCGTCAAGTCTTCGCGTGCCCGCAACAAAATCAAACACTGGCTCAATATTCATCAGCGTGAGCGCGCCATCGAGATTGGACGCAAGCTGATCGAAAAAGAAGCCCGCAAATACCGGGTGGCGTTGAAAGAAATCAAGGACGATGAACTGCGCAAGATCGCTTCCGACTACGGCCTGGGTCAAATTGACGACTTGATGGCCGGTATCGGGTACGGCAAATATTCTGCGCGGCAGATCTTAGCGCGTTTGGCGCCAGCCTCGGGTGCGCCCGTTGCCGACAATGACGGAGAACAATCCGGCGGCATCGCCAGCGTGGTGCGGCGGGTTTTTGGCGGAGACAGCGGCAACAATGCCATCCGCGTGAAAGGCCACGGCGATCTGCTCGTCTACCGCGCCCGCTGCTGCAACCCCATCCGCGGCGAGGACGTGGTCGGTTATGTGACCCGCGGCAAAGGCGTCGCTGTCCACGCTGTGAACTGCCCCAACGTGGTGAACCTGTTGTACGAGCCCGAACGCAAAATCGATGTGGAATGGGCTCGCGACGACGGAACCCCGAGTTCCTATCCGGTAAAGCTTACGGTCTTCTGCGATGACCGTTTCGGCATGTTGAAACAGATGACGGCTGTCATCAGCGACGCCAAAACCAACATTCGGGATATGCAAGTGCGCAGCTCGAATGGCCAGGCCAACATCGATATCATTCTCGACATTGCCGACCTGAAACATCTGGAGAACATCATCAACGGCGTACGCAAAATTCCCGGCGTGCACGACGTGCAAAGGCTGCAGAAGATCTAGTCGTTCGTCGTTGGCCTACGCTACTGAAAACGGGGAACAAGCAACTGACAACTGTTTTTTCCTGAAGTCGCTTGGCTACGTTTGACATGGTCAGCGGACATCTGCGTTAATCAGCAGCGGCAACAATTGTGGAGGACGAATGCGAGAAGTAATTTCCACCAAAGACGGTCCGCAGGCGATTGGGCCTTATTCGCAGGCGATCCGAGCCAACGGATTCGTCTTTGTTTCCGGACAGGTCGCAATCGACCCTGCCACCCAGCAGATTATAAACGGCGACGTTGCCGCGCAAACTGACCGTGCGCTCAAGAATCTCTCCGCGATCCTGCAGGCCGCGGGCAGTGGGTTGGAGAAAGCCGTACGCTCGACCGTATTCCTGAAGAACATGAGCGACTTCACCGCCATGAACGAAGTTTACGGACGCTATTTCACCTCGCACCCGCCCGCCAGATCGACGGTCGAAGTCGCGCGTCTGCCGAAAGATGTTCTAGTTGAAATTGATGTAATCGCTCTGGCATGATCGCGCCGGCACAGAGATAGCCAATTTGCGATTTTGCGTCGCCAAGTTAGAATTCAAGGTTCTACTTTCAATTGAAAATCAACTCGGAGAAAAAATTGATGCTGAAGAGCGCGTGTTTGCTCGCAATCCTTACCTTCGTGGCGACAGCCCTTTTTGCGCAGGGCGGCTCCGCGAAACCTGACACCAGCGCACCCACAAAAGTAACTGGAAAGCCTACGACGACCGTCGATGGTCTTGAGTTTTGGGACATCAAGGTCGGCACCGGTCCGACTGCGGCCCGAGGTCAAACGGTGAAGGTTCATTACACCGGATGGCTGACCACTGGCAAGAAGTTCGACAGCTCGGTCGATCGCGGCGAGCCGTTTAGCTTCGACTTGGGTAACGGCCAAGTCATCAAAGGTTGGGACGAGGGCGTCGCCGGTATGAAGGTCGGAGGCAAGCGGCAGCTGCGAATCCCGCCTGAACTCGGTTACGGAGCTCGCGGCGCCGGAGGCGTGATTCCGCCTAATGCGACCCTGATCTTCGACGTCGAACTGTTGGGGGTTCGCTAAAGCATTAACCGCCGAGGGCACAAGGATTCGCAGAAGAAATCTCGCCAAAGATTTCCTTTGTGAATCTTAGTGCCCTTTCTTGTTATAGCTCCTAGGCCTTGGCGACTTTGCCGCTGCGTAGGCAGGAAGTGCAGACGCGCATCCGCTTGGCTCCGCCCTTTACCTTGGCGCGGACCGGGCGCAGGTTTATATTCCAGCGCCGCCGGGACACGTTGTGGGCGTGGCTGATGGTATTTCCAAATTGCGGCCCTCGGCCGCAGATATCACATACTTGTGCCATGACAACTCCAGAGAAGTTCAGAACTTGCTGTGTAAAGATTAGATTTTACCGGACTTGAGCTGCTTTCGGCAACCCGGGACGGGCGCGCGGCGTCAGCGCTCCAGTATCCACTCCGCAACCGCATTCAGCATCTCGGGCGTTTCCGGGTCCCACAGCGTAGTGTGGGGCACGTCCGGATAAATTTTGAAAGACTTATCTGGCGATGCCGAGAGTTTATCGAAGGCGACGCATTCCCGGTGGCTCACCACTCGATCCTTGCCGCCCTTGATCAGCAGCGTAGGAGCATGCACGCGAGGCGCGATTTTCCATCTCCAGCCAAAGACGATGCGCTGCACGTCGAGCAAGTATCCGAAGCTGACATTTTTGTAAGCCAGCGGATCCGCGCGACGACGCGCGATGAACTCCGGGTCGCGAGAACTCTCCTCAAGACGTTTTCCCACAAGATTGATCACTGGCTCGCGGTGCGCGAGCGCGAAATAAGGCATCAGGCTCAAACTCTCCAGGCTGAGGAACTGGCTCATATCCAGATTCAGCGCCAAGGCCAGAAGGATCAACCCGGCAAGCTCGCGACTGTTTCGTTTGGCATAGTTCAGAGCAAGGCTGGCACCCATGCTGTCGCCCAGCAGAAAAATTCTGGCCGAAGGCCGCTGCTGCCGCACGAACCGGATCATGCTTTCAACATCGGCTTCGACTTCATCCGAAGTGCCCACGAATCCGCGGCGTCCCTGCGACAGTCCGTGCCCGCGGGAGTCCAAGCCGTAGACGTCGGTGCCATGAGGGTTCAGCGCGTCTGCGACAACCTTGTAGGGCGCGCTGTGATATCCAATACCGTGCAGCACCACAACCACGCGGCCGTTCCAGGGCGCGCTGGCGGGCCAGTGGCGATAGAAGAGCCGAGTTTCGTCGACCGACGTAACGTATCCGTGACGGTCGGGTATCTTGCCCGAGAGATGGGATACATCTTCGGCGCAAGTGACCTCGGGAGGCATTGCCGCCTCTAGTTGAGCGGAATCGAGCATTATGGGATTACGAACGGAGGCTAACGTCGCGCTTCCGGATATCGCTTTCGGGACCCTTTCGAGGTCGTCTGTACTCCCTATTGATATCACGCCGCGAGTGTTTCGGTCATCCATCCCGGTTACTTTCGATAGTCCGTGCACGCCGGAGGACTGCCCGGGAAAAATCTCAAGAGCCTCTGCGGCCTTCAATTGATGGCTCTTTGAGATGCCTCTTTGAAATGCTTCCATGACAAGGCTTATTTGAAAGGGCGCCGGCTTCAGCCGGGCCGCACAGAGCAACATCAACACCGGGCTTTAGCCCTGAGGGAACGGAGACGTTGTGGAAGACGCTCTACGAAAACACTGTGCGATACTGAATTCATGGCAGTCGTTGCTGACCCGAAATCGGTGAAAGTCAACCTCAGCACCGGCACGGGTCTGGACATCGAATGGAAAGACGGTCACCGGTCGCATTATTCTTTTCCCTTCCTGCGCGATGCTTGTCCCTGCGCGCTGTGCGACGAGGCGCGATCGAAGACGCACCAGCAACCCGGAGAGGCTCCGAAACTTGCGCCCGGAGCTCTACCCATGTACAAGCCCGCGGTTAAAGCGACTTCGGCGGAAGGTGTGGGCAAGTACGCCATCAAATTTCATTTCAATGATGACCACGAGCTGGGAATTTATTCCTGGCAGTTCCTGCGCGACTGGTGTCCGTGCGAGGAGTGTAAAACGGCGCGGACTAGTAAAGCGAGTGTCTAGAAATACGTCGGCCCCGATTTCTCGGGGCCAAAGATTTCTCGCGTAATTACAGCACCCTGCGACTCTTTCAGTATAGATCACCGTACCGCCTCATCAAGTTACTGCCGACTACCCCCTTTGTGGCACACTAACCCTGCCACATGATCAAAGCCGCAAAATTTGCGTCTGGCCTGGGGTTGCTTGACTTCGCTTCTAGCACCTCTGTTGGCAATCCTGCTCTACCCGAAGGCCAATTGGTTATTTTCATTCGTGCTGCTCGGAATCGTGGTTCTCGTCTTGAATGATCGTTTTGCCAAAGATCCTACTCCCCAAGCCTTGGCCGACGAAATTGAACGACTACTAACCGGCGACTGGTGGGGCTGGGATGCTGATGATTTTGAGCACCACCGAATTCGCGACCCGCAACTGAAGGAACTTTGGCACAAAAGCATGCTGGTCGGCCTTCCCAAAGGCTGGGCATTGGATGAGGAACAGAAAGACAGATTGCGAAAGATCGTCGGAGAGCTCAGGGCGTTAGGGGAAGCGCGCGGTAGCGGACGGATCGGGCACTGATGGCCGACGGACTCTGGCGATCAGTTTCGACTCACCTCTAGTAAAATGACTCTAGGCTCCTTTGTCTTTTCTCGACCAACTCAATCCGCAGCAGCGTGAGGCTGTTGAAACTACCGATGGCCCCGTGCTCATCCTGGCGGGTGCCGGGAGCGGGAAGACTCGCGTCATTACTTACCGGATTGCGAATCTGATCGAGAACCTGGGCGTTATGCCGGAATCTATTCTGGCGATGACATTCACCAACAAAGCGGCTTCCGAGATGGTCGAACGCGTGGACAAGTTAGTCGGCGGATTGTCGATTGCCAAGCCGGTCATCTCTACGTTTCATTCTTTTTGCGTGCGCGTGTTGCGGCGGGACATTGAGGCGCTTCGCATTCCTTCGAGCGTCCCTGGCACGCCTCCGATCGGTCACACCAAGAGTTTTGTGATCTACGACGAAAATGACCAGCAGCAATTAGTCAAGTCGGTCATGCGGCGACTAGGGATTGACGACAAGCAGACTACGCCGCGCTCGGTGCTTGCCCATATTTCGTGGGCGAAGAATCACATGCTCGATCCGCAGGAAGTGTATTTGCAATCGGCCGATCCCAAGACCGAGCGGGTCGCGCAAATTTACGCCGAGTACAAAAAAGAACTGGCGAAAGCGAACGCGCTCGATTTCGACGATCTGCTGCTTGAAACCGTGCGCTTGCTGAAAGCCGCGTCCGAAGTTCGCGAATACTACAACCGGCGATTTCAATACATCTTGGTTGATGAGTATCAGGACACGAACCGTCCCCAGTACGAGCTGATGCGGCTGCTGGCGGGAACGCGGCACAACATCTGCGCGGTCGGCGATGAAGATCAGTCGATCTACTCGTGGCGCGGAGCGGACATCCGCAATATTTTGGAGTTTGAAAAAGACTTCCCTGAGGCGAAGATCATTCGTCTGGAGCAGAACTATCGCTCGACGCAGAACATTCTGCAGGCCGCGTCGGCCGTGGTCGGGAACAACCTCAAGCGCAAAGGAAAAAATCTGTGGACGTCACGGCAAGGCGGCACGAAACTCGGTTACTACGAAGCGCCCGATGGCGAGAATGAAGCGCTATTCGCCGCCGACTACATTGCGAAGTATCTGCGGGAAGCGGTTGACCAGGGAGAAAATGTGCGGGCAGCGGTGCTCTATCGCACCAACTCGCAATCGCGGCTGTTTGAAGAAGCCATGCGCCGCTATCAGTTGAAGTATCACGTGGTGGGAGGGTTTTCGTTCTATGAGCGCGCCGAAATCAAGGACATGATTTCGTATTTGAAAGTCATTCACAACGTGGATGACTCGATCTCGTTGCTGCGCGTCGTTAACACGCCGGTGCGCGGCATTGGCAAGACCACGATCGAGACTTTGGAGCGGGTTGCGCTCGAGACGGGAGTCTCGCTGTGGGGTGCAATCAGCCAGGCAATCAAGCGTCAACTTCTGCCGCAGCGAGCCTTGGCCGCGCTTAAGACTTTTAGGCGTTTGATTGAAGATGGCCGCGCCATGTTGGCCGGAACTTATGTCGAGCGGTTGGAAAACACGGCACGGGAGGATCAGAATGCAGACCTCCCGGCGGACGAGTCGCCGGAGGATGCCGACGTTTCCTTCGATCCAGGCGAAGACGAAAATATCTCATTCGACTTCGGATCTGATGAGGTTGAA
>JGI12635J15846_10000758_pt1 | contig 27952 bp, 15 predicted proteins | sample BlaSpr_A8_OM2_M2_FD_15846 | JGI IMG/M metagenome (IMG submission 15846)
GAAAGGCCAGACATCGTGGTCGAGAGTCATTCGATCACTCGGGTTGTAGTCGATGAACAGACCGACGACAAGACCTCCGGCCGGTGGTGGCCCTGGGTTGGAGTTACCGCCATCGTACTGGCCGCCGTCTTCGCCGCCGCCTGGTACCAGTCCTCCCACCAAGCGCCGAAGCTTACTGAAAAAGACACGGTCGTGATCGCCGACTTCGCGAATACCACGGGCGATCCGGTCTTCGACGGCGCGCTCCGCCAAGGGCTTTCGGCGCAACTGGAACAGTCGCCGTTTCTGAACCTGCTCTCCGATCGTCGCGCCGCTCAGACTCTGGCCCTGATGGGCCAGCCAAAGGATGCGCGCCTGACCCATGAATTGGCGCAGGAAGTTTGCCAGCGCACGGCGGGAGCAGCCGTACTCGATGGCTCGATTGCGCAGGTCGGTGCGAGTTATCTTCTAACTCTGCGGGCGCTCGATTGCTCAAACGGTGAGGCCCTGGCCAGCGCGGAGGCCGAGGCCAGCGATAAAAACCACGTTCTCGATTCCCTCGGAAGCGTTGCCTCGGCCATTCGTGGCAAGCTGGGTGAATCACTCGCTTCGGTGCAGAAATATGACGTCCGTCCCGAGGACGTGACAACGCCATCGCTCGAAGCGCTCAAGGCCTACAGCCTGGCCATGAAAGAACGCAACCGCCCCGGCGGCGATTTCGCCGTAACCCGGCAGTTGTTTCAGAGAGCCATCGACCTCGATCCCAATTTCGCGATGGCCTACGCTCAATTAGGCGTTGTCTTCGTCAATTACGGCCAAACCGAGCGCGGAGTGGAGAACCTCCGCAAAGCCTACCAATTGCGCGAACGAGTCAGCGAGCGCGAAAAATTCTATATTTCTTCGCACTATGACGACATGGTCAGCGGAGATCTCGAGGCGGCGCGAAAGGACTACGAGTTGTGGATGCAACTCTACCCGCGCGATGGTGCTCCTGTTGGCAATCTCGGTGTCGTCTACTTCTACATAGGCGACTTTGACAAACTCCTTGCGATGACGGCAAAGGCTGAAAAGCTGAGCGGAGTGGGCGAGCACCAGCACTCCGCCAATCTTGCCTGGTGTTACATCCTCCTCAATCGCCTGGACGAAGCCAAGGCCATAGCCCTTGATGCGCAAGCCACGAACCGCGACGACCCCTCCTTTCACTTCAATCTCTACATGATTGATTTCCTCCAGCACGATGTCGAGGGCATGAAGAAAGAGGCGGCAGGACTGGTGAGCAATCCCGCATGGGGCCACGATGCGTTTCAATATCAGGCGGATATCGCAGCCTACGGCGGTCAATTTACGGAAGCCTGGGAGTTCACGCAGCGCGCCGTCGCCGCCGCCACAAAATCCGACAATCAAGAGACGGCCGCGACCGACGAGGCCGACGCGGCGATTCGCGAGGCGCTCGTCGGCAATGAAGCACTAGCCAAGCAGCAGGCAAAGGCTGCGCTCGCGCTCTTCAAGAGCAAGGGTATAGAAGCCATGGTAGCTTTCGCTTCAAGCCTGGCCGGCGATTCCGCCGGCGCAACGCAGCTCAGTGCCGATCTCGCCAAACGCTTTCCGCACGATACTCTCGTCCAGTCTAATTATTTGCCGACCATCCACGCCGCCGGCGAATTACGCAAAGGGGATGCCGCCAACGCAATACAGACGCTCGCCGTGGCAACGCCCTACGAGTTAGGGATCACAGCTTTGACGGGCGGCAGCACTCTCTACCCGGCGTACATGCGCGGCGAAGCTTACTTGGCAGCGAAGCAGGGTCCCGCCGCTGCGGCCGAGTTCCAGAAAATACTTGACCATCCCGGAGTTGTCCAGGATGAGATCATTGGCGCACTGGCGCACCTCGGGCAAGGCAGAGCTTACGTTTTGTCGGGAGATAGCAGCAAAGCACGTGCCGCCTACCAGGACTACTTCAAACTCTGGAAAGATGCCGATCCCGACGTGCCTATCCTGAAACGGGCGAGGACGGAGTATGCCAAGCTGCAATAGGGTTTCCGCTCGCCCGAGATGTAACCTCAACTCTAAGCGAACATGCTGAGAGTCGACGGGATGCATTCGCGGCCCAAGCTGGAGTGGTTTAGGGCGAAGGTCGCACCTTGCACACGATCCAAGACTATATTCGCAACTCCTTTAACTTTCGTTCTGCCCGGCGACCCGTATGGTTAATGACGCTCTCCGCTCTAGCGAATTCGAAGGAGAGGCTGGTAACTCAGGCTCAATCTGAAATAGGATTGCGCGCAGCGCTAACCAGCGACGAGGTCGCCGCACAATGTTCCGCGTGGGAGCGTCGTTGGGATCTTCGCGGAGTGATTCACGGAGCGTTATGATCCGCACCTGGGCTGAGTTCCGATGCGTGAAGCAACGAGTGGGTCGGACTCCGCTCCGTCGCATGCTTCAATATGCAATCTCGTTCTGTCTACTCGCGCCAGCGGTTGTCGGCCATTCCCAGGTCGCGGTGACAAATGATCCGGCTTTCTATGGACCATACAATGCAGAATTCCTACCCGACGGAGATGGACTCAGGAAACCTCTAAGGAAAGATGATTCCATACTGCGCGCCGATCTGCCGTGGTCGCTGTACGGTTGGGTTAAACCCGCAGAAGCGCCGCAGGCGCCCGCTCTGGTCGCGGGCGTCGGAGATCCAGCGGATGAATTTTCGAGATATATCGCATTCGATAATGGGCACGTGATTCTCTGGATGGGCAACGACAACAGCATCTCTTCGCCAGCGTCAATGGGGAGAGACAAGTGGCATTTCCTGGCAGCAATCTTCGACGGGGAAAAATTTCTCCTCTACAGCGACGGCATCGAACTCGCCAGCGGAAAACTCGATTGGGGAAGTGTGAGTCCGGAGGTCGAAATGGCGCCGACCTTTTTTCCCTCGCCGAACTGGCGCCACTTTGGCGGGAAGATCGCAGCGCTGACTTTGGTCAGACGAGCGTTGAGTGCCGACGAGATCGGACGACTCTTTCAAGCCCACGAAGATTTTTCATTGCTGGAGTTCGAAGCTGCATCCAAGCCCTGGCCGGTGGAAACGCGTGGTCAGGCGGGATACCGCGCTCCCCAGGATCCGGCGACGATGCCACGCGGCCAAGCACCGTCTTCACGCCCGACCGCGACACCACCGCCGCCACCGCAACCATCATTGCAAGCCGATGGCAAGGACAAGGACCAATGGATTTTGGCGGAGGGATGGAGTATGACTCCAGCCCCTAACGTGACCGCCGATGGCGCGGCAATTTCGCGGGCGAGCTTTCGCGCTGGTGATTGGTGGCCCGCAACCGTGCCGGGAACTGCTCTCACAACCATGATTGATCGCGGCGTTTATCCGGACCCCGATTACGGCTTGAACAATCTTGCGATTCCAGAGAGTTTGAATAAACAAGACTACTGGTATCGTGTTGAGTTCCGCGCACCCAAGTCGATTGCTGGACGCAAACTGACCTTGACCTTCGACGGCATCAACTATGAGGCCTTGGTGTGGCTTAACGGAGAATCGCTCGGCTCCATCAAAGGAGCTTTTATCCGCGGAACATTTGATGTAACCAACGTCTTAAAAGCCGAGCAAACAAATGTTTTGGCCGTGCGCGTATCCCCGCCTCCTCACCCCGGAATTCCCCAGGAGCAGTCGATCAAGGGTGGACCGGGAGAGAATGGCGGAATCATGTGTCTGGATGGCCCGACCTTCGTCGCGACCGAAGGATGGGACTGGATTCCAGCGATTCGCGATCGCGACACCGGCATATGGCAGCCGGTAAGGTTGAAGGCGACCAGCGTGCTTAGGATCGGAGACGCCCAAGTAGTCACTACCTTACCGCTGCCGGATACTAGTCGCGCGGATGTTGAAATTGCTGTGCCACTCGAGAATCTTTCAAACTCGCCCGTCGCCGGCATACTGAAAGCATCGTTCGGAGACATATTAGTAACTAAGCAAGTTACGGCCGAGCCAGGTAAAAGCCTGGTGACATTGACGCCTTCTGAGTTTCCGCAACTGACGGTAAAGCAACCTCGCCTCTGGTGGCCGAATGGATATGGAAAGCCGGAGTTATATGACTTACAACTAAGTCTGTCGATAGATGACACAGAGTCAGACAAGAAGCAAGTACGATTTGGAATTCGCGAAATCACTTACGAGTTGAGCTTACTCGACAGTATGGGTCATTTGAGGCGACTGGAGTATTCGCCGACCACTGCACGCGCAAAAAGTGAACGAGTTATCGATATTCGCCACGAAGCAATCCGTGAGATTCCTGCCGCCGACCCGTATCCGGCAGACTTGCCTCCCGAAGAGAAAGGCGACTGGAAGTCATGGGTGTCATCGTTCGTGCCCGACGGAGAGTTGTCTCCTTCTGTGAGAATGCTCGACGACACGAAAATGTCTCCCTATCTCGTGATTAAGGTCAACGGCGCGCGGATCGCCTGCCGGGGAGGCAATTGGGGGATGGATGACTCGCGGAAGCGAGTCTCGCGCGACCGACTGGAGCCATATTTTCGCCTTCATCGCGATGCTCATTTAAATATTATCCGCAACTGGGTGGGCCAGAATACGGAAGAAACGTTCTACGCACTCGCCGATGAATATGGACTTATGGTGTGGAATGACTTCTGGGAATCGACGCAGAACTACAATATCGAAGCGCAGGATCCAGAGTTATTTCTGAGCAATGCACGCGATACGATTCTGCGATTTAGGAATCACCCGTCTATTGTCATGTGGTGTGGGCGCAACGAGGGCGTGCCTCAACCGGTTATTAACGAGGGCCTGGCGGAGTTAGTGAGATCGCTAGATGGAACGCGTTACTATTCGCCCAGTTCCAATGCAATTAATCTTCAACATAGCGGACCTTATAAGTACATGGATCCGACTCTCTATTACACGATTCTGAATCATGGTTTCTCGGTGGAGACGGGCACGCCGTCGTTTTCCACTCTGGAGTCATTCCGCGCCTGGATTCCTAAGGAAGATCGGTGGCCAATCAGCGATACTTGGGCGTATCACGACTGGCATCAGAGCGGAAATGGGGATATGGCGCCGTTCATGGCGGAGATGCAAGCGGAGTTCGGAGCTCCTACCAGCCTGGAAGATTTCGAACGCAAGGCGCAGATGCTCGACTATGTCGATCACCGGGCAATTTTCGAAGGAATGAACGCACACTTATGGGCTCCGAACAGCGGACGAATGCTGTGGATGACACAACCGGCGTGGCCGAGTAACGTTTGGCAGATTCTAAATTCGGATTATGACACTCCTTCTTCTTTCTATGGCGTCAAGAAGGCTTGCGAGCCTGTGCATGTGCAGCTTGATTTGTCCAATTACAACGTGGCGGTGGTGAATACGACGAGGGATGGGCGCGCCGGATTGTCGATCGGCGCGAGTGTGTATTCAATCGATAACAAGCTATTGCTTCATGATGAGGAGAAAAAAGATGCGGGCGCGGATGCGATCACGGATGGATTCAAGTTGGATGTGGCACCTCTGCTTACGCCGGACACGGTTGTGTTTGTGAAATTGGAGCTGCGAAGCGCCGCGGGAGAATTAGTGTCGGAGAATTTCTATTGGTTGGGAGCGGAGAGCGCTTCCTATCGTCCTTTGAGCCGACTTGCCGCAACTTCGATGGCAGTTACGGCAAAGTCGACTCCTCTAGGTGACAGCGTTCGAGTCCGGGTAGACCTCCGAAATAACGGAACGTCGGCCTCGCTGGCAAACAAGCTTACTCTTCTCAACTCCGATGGTTCGCGCATTCTACCCGCTTACTATAGCGATAACTATGTATCCTTGTTGCCCGGTGAAAGCAGGGAGATTGATATTGAATACCCCGTGAAGCAGAGCAAAGGCACAGCACAGTTATCGCTGAGGGGCTGGAACACTCCGACGCAAACGGTGGCCTTACATTGAGTGCGTGACTGCAGGCAGCGGGGTATCGTTGATCGTTGGTGCGATGTTGAGCAATGCCCGCGCCTGCTCAACCGTCGGAGCCGGCATTTCGTTTCGGGGCTGCTGCACTTTCATCCATCGGCAGGCTCTCAAGCAACAAGCGCCATTGCAGGGCTTGCTGCATGGCAGATCGTACGACAGCGTGCGTGTGGCGGATAGTACGAGCGGACAGATGGCGGCAGGGGCAGATCATCCCATTGATAATCCCATTACAGAAGAACTATTTCGGAATCAGATACGATCCAGAAATGTTTTCGTCGAGCATGGCCAGGACCGCAGCATTTGCGGTCGCAAGCTTACTTAAATGACCACCGGTAATTCCGCTTAGGGTTCTGACCCAGGGAGGCAGATGAGAAACATCGTGTTCATCTGGGATGAACTTGCGAGGGGAAATGCGAGCCTCTTTCAAACGTAGCCACAATGTGCGAGCTTGAGTCACGGTAAGTCCGCATGCCGGAGCTTGGGCCAGCACGCGTATAAACCCAAGCTCGGTGATTCAGCAACCCCAGCGTGCGATTACCACGAGAGAGTTACTACTTTTTCGACATAGCCAGCCCCTGGCGGAAACTGCATTCGAAGCTGAGCGGGATCGCCAGATATTTCTGCTCCATCGGTTCGCAGGTGAATCTTCGGATCATTCAAACGAAGAAAAAGGATTTGAGAGCTGTCTCCAGGAGCGGACAATCGCAACCGCAAGGAGTGCAGAGACTCTTGCTGATCGACAACTTTCATCTGCGAAGTAACGGCGCCTGCTTCGGGCAAGCCGTGCGTTATGCCCACTTCCGCGGCCGGCAGCGGGATGCGCAACTCTCCGTTCTCTATCTTTGCTCCAGCGGCACGCGATCGCAACGTAATGGCTTTTGATCCATCACCGGTGAGTCGCACTGAGAGTGCCGATCCGTTCCTGCGCACCTCGACGCCTACACGCGAGTGGCCAATGGGCACGCCCAGAATCTTTGCGTCATTCCACTGCGCTGGCAGATTCGGAGTAACTGTGAGGATATTGTCGGCAGCGTTCCATTCCAATCCGAACATTCCGCGCACGGTTGGCGTGACCACCATTGCCGAAGACCATAGCTGATGCGAAGTGCTGCGGCCAAACCATCGAAAAAATTCGCCGGAGAGTAACTCTGTAACCGCTCCCAAGTCCTCCACCCAAGTAAGATCGGCATTTTGCATGAGGTGAGCGTACGCGGCGAGACGCCGGCCGTTGCGATATTCGGAAAGCGAAACCCACCCGGTGAACAGCGGCCACACGCTTCCCTGGTGGTAGCTGATGGGATCGTAGAAACCCACGGTCGGGCTCAAATCACGCGTGCCCCAGTCGGTGGAGAACTCTTGCGACGCCCATCGGTTTAGCATTTCACTCGGGCGTGACAAATTGAAAGTTCCATCCCAGGCGGCTACTGCAGGATAAATGGTAGGGCTCGTGTCTGGAATTCCGTCGGCATTGCGGCTGAAAGCGTAAAAATTCACCGCGGGCAGAAAGTATTCTTTTTCCAACTGCTGTGCAATGTGCTCGGCGCGTTTTTGAGCAACGTCGGCCAATTGCAGATGCCCCGTTGCCTTCGCAATATCAGAGAAAGCGGTGCTGGCCTGCTGATCGAGAGCGGCCAGGTAGATCTCTTGCTGTGGCATTGCCGGGATCCATGATTCCACCCATCCCGATCCAGCGATATTGTCATAAATTCCGTCGCCATCGGAATCGTGCGAGCACTCGAAATTCCATGCTTTTTCTAATGAATCCCAGTGCCGGTTGAGAAATGCCGCATCGCCACTGATCCGAAGATAATCATTTGCGGCCATGAGTAGGAGGGGCGTGGAGTCCGCTGAGGCAAAGGGATAGGGTAGGATCTTCCAGTCGACCAGGTCGGCGGTTTGAGCCCATTCGTGGATAATTTTTCCCTCGGGACTCTGGCGGCGCAATAAAAACTCCAACTGGTCGCGCGCCAGCTGAAAATCGCCGTAAGAAATTACGGCATAAAGCGTCCACAGCGAGTCCCGTCCAAAGTACCAGCCAAAACCCGGTCGCGCCGAACCGCCTGAGGCGGAGAATCCAGCCACCAACGCCGTTTCCTGGTGAGACGGCGTGGTCTGTACCTTCAGTTGATCGATTGCAACCTCTGCCCAGCTGAATGCGTCATTAAATTGTTTGTCGGGTGTTTCTATCGTCAGATGCTCTGCCAGGAAATTCCTGTAGTAAGCGGCGGTCTCTTCATATAACGATTGCAACGAGCGTCCGAGTCCAGTCAGCTTTATCGCGAGCGCTCTGTTATCTGCATCCGCAACTGTGTCGGCAGTCGTCAGCAGCAGGGGGAACAGTTTGTTGCCATCGCGAGCGGGATCGAAGTGCACAATAAACTGCATAGGATAGGTTTGGGCACGCTCCTGGTAAGGAGCCATGATTCCCGGCTCGGCGCCCGGCATTTCGAGGGCGGCTGCGTGATCCGGGAAATTCAGATGCAATACGTAAAATCCCCCAGCAGCCGTCTTTACCCATTCGGGAGATGCACGATCGTCGGACGGAGCCGGCCACATGCGCTTCATCTCGGGAGTGAATTGAAAGGTGAGGGTCATGGGGCGCACGGCTTCGATTGCAAAGAACGCCAGGACGCCATCTCCATCGGGGGCATTGTGCGGTGCGAACAAAACTTCTCGCACGGTGAAATTCGCGTGGGAAAAAGTAATGGTTGTATGATCGGGTCGCACCTCGATCATGGCCGCCTGCTCGTTCACGTCGATGGGTATGGGATAGTTTTGCATCTCAGCGCTGATGCGCAAATTGCTGAAAATCTTCCACGGAAAAATCCATGCTTCGAAGGATCCATCCTGCTGTCCCAGAATTGCTCCTCGCGCGCCAACCACGGTAAATGGCTTCGATGGAACGGCGTCGCGCACAATCTTGAGAGGCACGCTATCGGCAAATGGGAATCTGGTCATGACGAGTGATTGCTCGTTCGTTTGGGCATCGTTTGTCTGTCCGTTGGAATGAGGAATTGCGGTAAAGCTCCCGAATAGAAGCAGGACGAAGGCAAGGAAACCTCGATTCCGGAAGCTTGGATTCATTACATTCTCCTCGCGCAATGTTCGGCAGATAAGGGGATAAATCGACTAGAAGCTTCAGTGAGCAGCAGCCGCGGGCGGAATTGCCACCTGGACGATCTCGTCTGGCGGAAGCGACTGCAATAGCTCGAGAAAAGCGGCATTGGTCCAGCCAAACCCGGTTACGTTCGCGGCGTATCCCGCTTTCACGTTGGTCTCCGAAGACCGGGTCACAACATTGTATTTTTCCCGAATTGTCCCATCGCGCTCGAAATTTTCCAGCACCATCGAAAGAAACTCGGTGGAGACGCGGTCTGCTTCCGCATTGTGTCCATAGCGGCGCATCCCCTCTACGGCCAGCAACTGGATTGGCGCCCAGCCAAAAGGATAATCCCATTGACCTTGTGTCTCCTCCACACTCATAGCGATGCCGCCGGCTTTTTCAAATATACGCAGATTCTTCACCACGGCGCGGGCTTGCGCGTCGCTAGCCAATCCGGCCCACAGCGGGTAGAACGTGGTTGCATAGAGATAAGTCGATTTCTGTCCATTGTCGAAGTTGTAATCGAGGAAAAGCCCCTGCCGCTCATCCCACAAATATTTTTGCACCAATTGCTTGCGCGCCTCCGCCAGTTTGTGCCACTGGAAAGCGTCGGAATCCTTGCCCAGCAGACGGCTCATTTCTTCCAGGTCTCGTTCAGTTTTGAAAAGAAGACTGTTTAAGCATACGGGAGCATAGTGATGCGTAGCGGCTCCATAGGGCCCAAACCGGAACGAGATATCGAAACCCGACTCGCGCATGGACCGATCGCCCTTGTAGTAATCCGGCGTTAGTTTTATGAGCCGCGGAGGTTCGCAGGATGAAGACAACTGGGATTGCACCCCACCGCACACACGCACGGAGTAAGGCGAGCCGGATGCCTTGCCGCCCGAAACTTTCGTTTCCTCGCCCTCGTAGGCAGGGATCGTAGGGTGAAGAAGGAAATACGCCGCTACCTGTCGATAAATATCGTTTTCATCCTGCAAGGCCTCCGGAGCGGGTCCGTCGCCGAAATCGTAATAACGGGAAAGACCGGTGGTGCCAGCCAGATGCGGAGCTAGCGTCCACATGGCATGGTCCCGCTTCACGTAGGAGTAGGCATTCTCGAGCCAGGTTCGGTCGTCCTGGCCCGCCGCTTTTTGCGCCTCGTGGACCGCCATGACCATGGAACTGAGAAATGGCGGTTGGGAGCGCGTCAAATAGTAAGTGCGATTGGCATTGAGTACGGCGCCGTAATGTTCAATCTCAAAAAAAAAGTCATCTACCATGCCGCGCGCTAGATCCAATCGACCATCTCGCAATAAGCCGCGGATAATGAAATAGCTGTCCCATCCGTACATTTCATTGAAACGCCCACCCGGCACCACGTATTTGTTTTTAAGATAAAGCAATCCCGGCGGTTGAATCGAATCGGCGTCAGTGGTTCCAAGTTGATGAATGACCTGCGGCAGATGCGCAACCGTGACCTTACAGCCGCGTTCCATTTGGTCGAGTTCCTGGTTTTTTTCAAAACCAGAAGGAAGATAAAGGACCGGTGCGGCGGAGAGTTTAGGGTCCGAAACTCCGCCGCAAGAGTTTGTCGAACGGGTAAGAGAATCCCACGCGGCGTGGATATAGCTGAGAATTTGGTTAAGTTTTGTATTCCCAGCAATGCGTTCAGGCGGGGATTGCCCACGCGACACAATGCAAAGGATCGCAACGACCGAGGCGGTCAAAAAGGGCGTTCGCGAGTTCCGACTGCGTCGTTCACGAGCACTCCGCCAAAATCCCTGCATCCCATCCCTCATATGCAGCTAAGATCAGCAGCTAAGATCGCATGAACTCTGGCCGAGCTGAACTATCTCCCGCTTTATGCTTACCCTTTTACGCCTTCCATCTCAGAACTGGAAGCGCGCGGCGAATTGCAGTCGGCGCATCGTGGTTCCCTCTTGTGAGGCGACGATGTCCGTAATCAATCCAGAGCTGCTTCCGCAGTCGACGCACCCGTTGGGCTGACCAAGGTTGGGGTGGTTGAATACGTTGAAGGCCTGAGCCGTCAGCTGGAAGGTGATTCCTTCCCGGAGAAAGAATTTCTTCGAAATACTCATGTCGCTGCTGATCAAATCCGGCCCCCACAGGGCATCTCTGGGGATGTTGCCGAAGGTTCCAGGGTTCGGTCGCATCCAGGGCCCTTCCACTTGGCCCGCAGCGGCGAGAGTGGGAACTGGGGTGAAATAACTGACTGTGTGCGTGACGGGATTGAAGGAGCCTGCGTGTAGTCCAAAAGATTCCCCTGGATTCGCCGCGCTGGGACGGCAGAGTGTGCCGCCTTGTCCGTCGATATCCTGATCTTCGGCGCAAAGGCTGTAGGACGGGGTGAAGGGTAAGCCACCCTCCCAGGTCAGGGTCCCATTGAGGGTGAAACCGCCGATAATCTGATTCATCCATCCAGGAACGCTGCCGCCAATCACCCTGTTTCGACCGAAGGGAAGGTCCCAGTTTCCTGTGGCGACGAAAACATTGCGACGGTTGTAATAACTGTTGCCATAGTCAGCATGAGGATCCATGAAGAAGTAGTCGGATTCATGCGCCTGGGCATGTGACCAGGTGTAGTGCGAGAGGAGTTGGAATCCCTGGCTGAAGCGCTTTTGAAAAACTACCTGAAGCGCCTGATAGCTGGTGGTCGCCTCGTTCGCGTTATAACGCAGAGACTGAGTCCAGCCAAAGGGGGCTCCGAAGTTAACTCCGAGATATTGCTGGGCAGTGCCGTCAAAATAGGGTTGTCGTTCATTCAGGGTGTAAGCCACCCCAGTTGCCGGGTCAATCGGCAAGTTGCAACCGACCGGCGCGCTGCTGCAGTCGAAGCCGGCGAGTGTTTGCTGGTTCGGGTTGGCCTGGTTCGACGAGTCAAACATGTTGTGGGTACCATGACTGCCGATATAACCAATCTGCAGCGAGGTAGAGTTTGTCACTTCCTGCTGCAGCGTCAGGTTCCACGCATCGAGTGTCGGAATCCGCATGGTGAGCGGACGGGTTGGCTGCTGGATGCCATTGGGGAGAGGATAATTTCCGTCCGATGGAATAGGAGCAAAGGTATAGGTGGGGGGACCGGTGGTGAGTTGCAAGGCGTAATAGTTGTTGTTAGGAGCGTTCAAGTTCTGCGTAACCGCTGTGGGATAAGAAAAGGTCAATACCTCTCCGAAAGTGTCGCCCGACCAGCCCATGCCATAAACACGCCCGTATCCCGTGCGCAGGACGGTCTTTGGTTTTACCTGCCAGGCGATGCCGACGCGTGGGGCGAAGTGCGCATACTGCATGGCGACATTCAAGTTGTTGCCATAACCACCATAGCCTGCGATCCGCACGTCGCCGGTATTCAGGTCGAGCAGCCCACCCTGACCAGTTCCGGCAACCGACTCAGGGAAATAAAGCTCCCAACGCAGGCCGTAGCTGAGCGTGAGGGTGCGTGTCGCGCGCCATTGGTCTTGGCCGTAGAAAAACAGCCGCTTTTGCCGTTCGGCTGCATTGGTGTTCTGAATTTCCGTTCGATAGAAACTGCCGACGTCGCCCAAAAGAAATGTGGCGTACCCCAGACCCTGGGTGGTTGGACCTGCGGTCACACTCCCGGGAAATTCAAACTGCCCGGAGAGAAGGTTATTATTGTTTACCCCAATCAGATGGTTCAGGGCAAAGCGAAGATCGACCCCAAACTTGATATTGTGATTTCCCATGACATGCGTCCAGTTGTTCACCCCCTGAAACTGGCTTTCGGTCTGTAAGTAGGCATTGGTTGTCGTTCCATAGGTGACAACAGAGCTGCCATTGCCGCCATTCGCGGGCACGGAGACCTGAAACTGCGGCAAACCACCGGTAAGGTTAATGTCTCCTTGATTTACACCTGGAATGCCGAGCTGCGTGCCCAGCGGCTGATTGTAGTCCGGGCCTTGATCGTTGAGGTAGATCCGAAACCAGCCAAAACGAAAGTCAGTGACCCAGCGCGGGGATAGGGCGTAATCGCCTCCTGCCGCGACATTTTGATCGGTCGCGGTATCCGTGCCCGCGATATTGTCGAGGCCAAAGCCTGGTCCACCGGCCGCGCCGAAGATTGGCGCTCCGGTGAGCGTGGAGTCGAAACGGGTATACCGGCCGAAAATATGAAATTCCTGCGAAAGCTGGTCGTCGATGCGGACATCAAACTGATCTGTATTAAAACCTCCGGAACCCGAGGCCGCATAGTTGTCGAACGTGCTTCCGTTACCGAAATTCGGCAGGGGCATTTCATTGATCAGATTCACGGCTGGCGTCGAGAGGCGGTCCGCCGGAATCATATTGTCGACGAACGGAGTGCGCCCGGTGGTTCCGCTGGGATTCGACTCCGGATCGTAAATCTGATAAATGGGACCCCCGGCGAGGCTCGGGTCCAAATACTCGCTCAGGTTGCATATCCCTCCCGACGTACAGCTGCTATGGGCAAGGGCGGTTGGCACAGTGGTAAGAATGGTTGTTCCCGTACGTTCCCGCAGGCCCTGGTAGTCGCCGAAGAAAAATAATTTGTCCTTTTTGATGGGCCCGCCGACCGAAGCTCCGAACTGATTGTGAACGAAGGAGGGGATGGCATCTGGCCCGGGGGCTTGAGTGAATGGGTCCCGCGCCTGCTGGGCATCCGAACGGCGGAAATCGAACAGCGAACCATGGAAAGCGTTCGAACCGGATTTGGTTTGTGCGGTGACCAGGCCGCCGACCGCCTTCCCAAATTCAGCGTCGTAATTTTGCGAAGTGACCTTCATCTCCGAAACCGCGTCCAGATTAGGGTTGATGACCTCAACTCCTTGAATCGGATCCTGATTGTCGGTTCCGTCCAACTCGTAGCCAGTCGCAAAGGGCAGCTGGCCGTTAACCTCAATCTGTTCGCTCTCCTGGGGATTGGTCGACTGGCCGACGTTCCATCCTATATAAGTCGTTCCCGGGGTGAGCAGCTCGAACGAGGTGAAGTTGCGTTCCAGATTGGGTAAATCCTGCACCGCCCGCGAGTTCAGGATGGTGCTGACGTCCGCGCGATCGGTTTGCAAAAGCGGTGCGGCGCTGGTGACTTCGACTGTGGTGCTAGAGGAGCCGATCTTCAATTGGACGTCCACTTTGGGAGCAGTGTCGGCATAGACAATGACGGCGGGGACGGTACTCTTTTGAAAATTGGCAGCATCTACCGTAACGCTGTAGGTGTCGGGGATGAGGTGGGCAACTCGGTAATCGCCAGTACCGTTCGACTGCGTGGTGACCGAGGTGCCTTTGCTCACATCGGTGATGGTGACGGTGGCATTGGAAACGACAGCGCCAGTGTTGTCAGTGACCGTTCCAAATATTGATCCATAGACAGCTTGTGCTGAGACAGATTGTGGGCCCACCAAAACGCAAGCCGCAAAAGCCAACGCCGCCCAGAAGCCCCAGCCGTTATGGCGCGAAGAACCTCCTACATCACAGGGGATATTGCTCCCAGCATCGCTCATCTTCATGTAGCGCCTCCTGGATTTAGCAGCCAATGGACTCGCGTTCGCATCTCATCCTTGGCATCGCATCGACGGATTTGGGATTGACGGGTCGGCGTCCGGCGGAAGCTATGAAAAATAGAATTCGTGATGACGTAGGTGGCTTGCTTGCTGTCGGATTCCAGACTGGAGTAGCATGAATTCGATTGCAAGTGCGCTTCACCCCGAACGCTTGCCAGTGCGGGATGCTCGTCTTAGTTTGTTTCAGTTAGAAGTATCACTGTGTCAGTTACGCGTCAGTTACGCGTCACAGACAGACGCACGTTCTTTTCTATCCGATAGATAGAACTCTTTTTCGCATTGAACGTCACATGTCTGTTACATCACTCCAGTTCGCTGATAAAGAGGGCTATCTCAGCCAGATCGAAAAGATTACCCATAGCCACACGCTGCGCAAGGCTGAATCCCTCTGTAAACTGCTACGTTACTTGGCCGACCACGCGCTCACTCAGCCGGATGTTCCGCTAAAGGAGTATCAGATTGCCACAGAGGTTTTCGGGCGGCCCGAGAACTTCGATCCGCAAATCGATTCGGCGATTCGTGTGCAGGCGGGCCGGTTGCGCCTTAAGCTGCTCGACTATTACAGCCATGAAGGGTTGACCGATCCCATCATGGTGGAGATGCCCAACGGGGGCTACGCACTCAGTTTCCACCATCGCGAGACGCTGGTCCCGGTCGCTGTACCCGCTCTAACGCGTTTTCCGCTGCCGGTTGAATCTCCCAAGCCGCGCAAGATCGCCCGGAGGTGGATCGTCGCGGTTACGGGGCTCTCTTTAGCGCTCGGCGGAGCTTTGGCGGCTATCGTCGCTCTTTCGATAGCGCTTAATTCCGCCCGTGCGCGGCAGCAGAGTGAAGCGGCGGTTCCTGTCGCTCTGCGTGGATTCTGGAATCAATTTGCATCAAATCCCGATGCGCCGTTGGTTATTTTTAGTAATGCCGCCTTTGTCGGGCGTCCAGAAACCGGCATGCGCTATTTGGATCCGGCACGCGATTCCCACGATTTGATTTTGGATCATTACACCGGAGTAGGCGAGGTCTTGGCGGTACATGAACTCGACCGGATCTTCAACCTGCTGGATCGCCCTATAGAGCTGAAGCGGGGAAGCCTTTTTACGCTCGACGAAGCCAAGAAAAGCGACCTCATTTTCGTGGGTTCGCCGGCAGAGAATCTGGCTCTGTTGGATCTTCCGGGTAGCCAGGACTTCGTCTTCAAGCGTCTCGACTCCGGTCCTCACAAAGGGGAACTGGGCATCGTCAACGTCCATCCCGAACCTGGGCAACCGCCCATCTTTTACCCCAGTGATTCGTCTCAGCCGCTTACCGAAGACTACGCGATTGTCGCGCTCGTGGGCGGACTGAATCCGGCTCGCCATGTGCTGATTTTGGCGGGAACCACAACCATCGGAACTCAGGCCGCCGTCGAGTACGTTTGCGCAAGATATTCAGTCGAAGAGTTGCTGCGCCGCCTGGCCGCACCGGCCGGCGATGAGGTAAAGCCATTCGAAGCGCTCTTGCGAGTCAAGGTGACTCGCGGGGTTCCAGTCGGCACTCAGCTAGTGGCGGTGCGCCACCGAAAACAGTAACAAAAACGAGTTACTGCGCAGGCTGCAACTTCAATTGACTTTCGGCATGGATTTTCGATGCCAGATCGATCTCTTTCTTCGCATCTTCTTCTCGCCCCAGACTATGGTAAGCCTGTCCCAGCAGTGTGTGCGTCATGTAGTTTCCTGGATCCATCTTTTCGGCATGCTGCAAGTAGAGCAGAGAGGTTTGAGGGTCATTACGTCGCAGGAGCACTTTCCCCATCTGTATGAATGGGCCCGTGCTCGAGGTATCGAGCGAAATTGCTTTGGCGAGGGATTCCTGGGCTTGCTGATATTGTCCAGAGCGAAGGTAAACATCTCCCAGGCGGTCGTAAACGGCAAAGTTCGCCGGATTGATCTCCCGCTCCTGCTCGAACTCGCGCTGCGCCTGTTCTGGGTCGGACTTGAAGAGATAAAACTCACCCAGCATGAAATGCGCTAACGCAAGCTTCGGCGTGAATTCCAGCGCCTTCTTCGCAGCTTCGGCGGCGGCTTCGGGCAGGTTCGCCTGCATCAGCATTTTGCCTAATAAAAGATAAGCCGGGCCTGAGTTGGGAGCGACGGCAAACTGATTCGCAAAAGCGATGCGAGCATCGTCGATGCGGTTCGAATTGACATAACACAGTCCAAGAACATAATTGGCGTCCGCATTCGCATTGGGAGTCCATTGCTTGACCCGTTCGAGAAAGGGAATGGCTGCCGCTGGACGTCCTAAACGATAGAGTGACAATCCCCGCATCTGCACCGATTCCATGTCATTCGGATCTTCTTCGATAGCGCGCGCAAACGCTTGTTCGGCGGACAACAATTTACCGGTACGGTAGTACGCGATGCCCAACTCGTGTTGAACGCCTTTGGCCGAAACTCCCACAGTAGTTGCTAACTGTTCCAGCATCGCGATCGCTTCTTGCGGTTTACCATGCTCCAATTCCTGGTGGGCCGCCGCCAGAGTCTGCTCCACACTTGACTTCGTCGTTGGAGGAACTGGAGTTTGTTCCGCGGATGCTGGCGAAGCTCCATCGTGATTTGCGGCAGCGGGCGGCTCCGGGGCGGACGACTGGCCGCTGGCCGCGCCGCCAATCAGGCCTAGCAGGATAATTGCGGAAAGAGTTCGCATGCTTCAATTCTAATCACAGTACCTGTCCGGTCGCGTGGGTGTGGTCCGATGATACGATTCGCTCATGGAGTGGTGGCGCCACAGGTTTCCTGGTAGTCGCTCGATCCTCACAATCTTCATTTTCATCGTATTCATCTTCGTCTTCGTCATAGCGACTTCCGGCCAGATTCAGAAACCTTCAGCTTCGACAGGTGCTTCGGCAAAGAAGACTCCAACCTCTCCTTACCCCGCCAGCGAACTTCACGCCGGACCCGCTTGGTTTGTTGATGTAGGCCCGCAGGCAGGGCTCAGAATGGAAAACGTAAACGGAGGAGTCGAGACTAAGCAGTACATTATCGAAACAACGGGCAGTGGCGTGGCGATTATCGATTACGACAATGATGGTTGGCCGGACATATTTCTGGTGAACGGCACCACGCTCGACAACGCAAAGGGAAAAAACGCACAACCAGCGAGCCATCTATTTCACAACAATCACGACGGAACGTTCACCGACGTCACCCACGCTGCCGGGTTGGATTTCAGTGGCTGGGGACAGGGGGCGTGCGTCGGCGATTATGACAACGACGGCTTCGACGACCTTTACGTCACCTATTACGGCAAGAATCGCCTCTACCACAATGAAGGTAACGGCACCTTCAAAGAAGTTGCCAACGCCGCTGGAGTTGCAGGTGACGGCACAGCATGGGGCACCGGTTGTGCCTTTGTCGACTATGATCGCGACGGTAAACTCGATCTTCTTGTCGCTAATTATGTGCTCTTCAATCTCAAGACTGCGCCCAAGCCGGGACAGGGAGTAATGTGTGTGTGGAAGGGCACGCCAGTGATGTGCGGACCGCGAGGCCTCGACTCCTCGCCCAACATTCTTTATCACAATATCGGCGGCGGAAGGTTCGCCGACGTGAGCAAGTCCAGCGGGATCGAAAGGACGAATGGGCACTACTGTTTCAGCGTTTCAACTCTGGATTATGACGACGATGGCTGGCCCGATATCTATGTGGCCTGCGACAGCACACCGAGCATTCTCTATCACAACGAGAGAAATGGGACTTTTACCGACGTCGCTGCGGAAGCGGGCGTAGCCTTTAATGAAGATGGACGCGAACAAGCGGGCATGGGTTCCACTGTCGCCGATTATGACAATGACAGCCGTCCCGACATTTTCAAGACAAACTTCTCCGACGATTCGTCTTCTCTCTACCACAACAATGGGGAGGGAACGTTTTCTTCTACGATCTTCGAAGCCGGTTTGAGCCTCAATACGCGCTTCCTGGGTTGGGGAACGATGTTTATCGATGTCGACAATGACGGGCGCCCCGACATCCTCGCTGTCAACGGCCACGTTTATCCCGAGGTCGACTCCAATCATCTCGGATCGACATACCGGGAGCCCAGGCTTCTGTATTGGAATGCCGGCAGTGGGAGATTTAAGGACATCAGCGGGCAATCCGGGCCAGGTTGCACGGAACCGCGAGCAAGTCGCGGTCTGGCGGTTGGGGATTTGTGGAATGATGGCCGCATGTCTGCCGTTGTGAATAACATGAGCGGCCAACCTTTGCTTCTGGTGAATCAAGCCAGCAATCATAACCATTGGCTGGGCATTATCACACGGGGTACAAAGTCAAATCGCGACGGCATTGGCGCCAAGGTCGCTCTTTTTGCTGGAGGCCATAAATTTGTGCAAGAGGTGCGGAGCGGTTCTAGCTATATCTCCAGTAACGACCTGCGGCTTCACTTCGGGCTTGGAAGCAGCCTGCAGTTCGATCACATCGAGGTTCGGTGGCCCAATGGCAACACTGAAACTTTTCCGGGTGGAAGCGCCAATCGTTTCGTGACATTGATCGAAGGTCGAGGCGAAAGTCCGAATGGTTCGTGAAACAACCGGCGGACTTTGGGCCGATGGTCGAGTGCACCTGGCTGGTCCCTAGGTTTTAGCGGTGAAGTCAGCCGCGAGCGATGGCAGCTTTGCGTGCAACGAAGAGGTATCCTCTGGCTTCGGCGTCGGCCTCGATCGCGGTGAGGTGCCCGCGTCCCTCCGCGGTTTGTGCCGACTTCATTTCGATTTTGGCCAGTGCAAGACGAGCATCGAGTTCGACGATGCGATTGCCCAGCGCTCGCGACTTGGCGATAACGGCAGCCAGCTCTTTGCGTGGCGGTATCCCGGCCGCGGTTGGGACGGGGCCTTTTTTGCTGGTCTCGATGGGGGCGGCAGCGATAGCGGTTCGCCAGCGGACCTCTGGATTCTGGCTCTTGGCGGCCAGGGCCGGCGCGTTTTGCATCGCTTCCTTCGCCGCCACCGTTTTGCCCTCGGCGAGGAGAGCGCGAGCGAGGATATACCAAGCCTGGGTTTCGTCGTCGCGGGCTTTTTGTTTCTGAAAAACGTCGATGGCTTGCCGGATCGCCGATTCTTGTTCGACCGGAGAACGCGGTTCCTCCAGCGACAAGTGGAAGGCTGGCGTCGACCGTCGCGGCAGGACGTATTGGACTTGGGGTGCACGCGTCGTGATTTCTGCGCGGATGGTCGTTCCGAGTCTGAACATGTTGTCCAACCTGCGCGTGACCAGTGGATCGCGCATTTGCCCGAAGATCACTCGCTGGCACAACAGCACACGTCGCTTTTGCAGCCGACTAATTCGATTACGTGGACGTCGGCTCACAGCCGCCAGCTGGCAGTTTCGAATGGACTGCGGATTCTACTCGTACACGGTTACGACAGCGTCCACCATATAAAGGATGACGATCTAAAGGTGCTGTCAGTTCGCTGGTCGAAGGGGGACGGACGCTCGATGCTGCGCTCTGCTCGCTCGGCGTGTTTTCTCGGACGCCGAAGCGAGGCTCCGCCCGCCACGGCGGGAGACAGCGGATGACGGCACTTGCGATGAGATCAACCCTCGATAATCTCCCCGCGTTCATTCACCGATATATGCGGCACATGCCGCAACGGAACATTTAGTTTGTAGCGTGCATGCCTGCGCTCCCCTTCCCTGATGAGCGCGCCTTTCTCCCCCAAATCAGCAAGGTCACGTGTTGTTGTCGCAGGAGACGCACCGGTGATGGTGCTGTACTTGCCGGCGCTCATACCGCCCTTGAACCCTTCAGGCCCTTCCTTGAACATTCGAAGGAGCGCTTTCTCCTGCCTGTCGTTCAGCTCTCCCCGGATGCGGTTGAGCAACTTCGTCTTGTCGATAAGGAATTCGATGAGCGCAAGAGTGCGCCGCTGCGCTTCGATTGTCGTGCCGGCAAACCAGGCCAGCCACTCGGTGATTTCGTTGCCTTTGTTCGCTGCTTCGAGCGCAGCATAGTAGCGCGCACGTCGGGCAAGGATCGTTGCCGCAAGCGCGATCAGGGACGGCTGGCCTAGACTCTGGGCCAGGGATTTTTCCGCGAGCGCGCGGCCGATGCGGCCGTTGCCGTCCTCAAACGGGTGGATCGATTCAAAGTACAGGTGAGCAGCCCCTGCCCTAGTCAGTGCCGGTAACGGCTCCTGACCTCCGGGAGCAGTTCGGTTGAACCACGTAATGAATTTCTTCATCTCCGATGGAACCTTCGCCAATGGCGGTGCCTCAAAATGAACCTTCGGGGAGCCCATCGCGCCGGAAAGAACCTGCATCGGCTCACTGCTTGTGCGGTAGCGGCCAATATCCGTCAGATCTTGCCTGCCGCTCATCAGCATGCGATGCCATTCAAACAATGTGTCGTCCGAAAGCTGCGCCGCGAAGGTCTTGTAGAGGTTGACCATCATCTCTGAAACGCCGCGTTCTGCCGGTGCCGCTCGCCGGTCGTCCGCTGCCAATCCCAGCTGCCGCTGGATAGATGACTGAACGCTCGCCCGGTCCAGAATCTCGCCCTCGATTTCCGAAGTAGTCAGCGCTTCCGTGCTCATCGCCTCGACCGTCAGCTGATTGCGGTCTGCTTCTCCAAGATGCTTGATTGCCCCGACAAATGTCCCTCCCCCAAGGAGGAACTGCTGTTCGGTTGCGGCGAGGCGAGAGGGATTCCAGGCGAATCTGGGCCAGTCAGGCTGCTGCCAGTTCCAGGTCATGAGCGATAGCCACCCTTTCTATCACTCACATTATTACATTTGGTGAGCGATAGCAACGAATTCTATCGCTCATGGCTTCCCAGCCCTTTTGCAATTTAAGCCTTTTCAATAGGTTAGAAAGCGGCCGGGGCACCCCAATGAACCGGCGAACCACATCAATTTGAAGGAGGCAGCTGCTCCTGCTCTCTGTCAGCAGTGGCAGCTTTCTGAGGATTTCCGACCAAACGGGCGGGCTCTCTGCCCTGCTCTTCCACGGAATCGTAGATCGGTGAATCTGCCACGCGCCGCATACGGATACCCGGCGAGCACAAAGAAATCGTCCGGGGAGTTCGATCATTGGTTTCCACACGGGATGGGAGGGTCGGACGGACCCAAGAACATCTGGTTCGAGCCGCACGCTGGAAAGTTTGGCTCATTCACAAAAGACAAGTGGAAGCCATGTTGTGGCGAGCAGTGTGCGTGAATAAAACAATGACCCTCGATCCGGCGAAGGCGGCTTACTGAAGGGGTGGACGAAACTTGTGCCCTCTAATTAAGATCACGGCTTTCGTCTGCCAGACGCGCTTGAAATGACCATATGCTCCGCAAGCTAGCCCTCCAGTTCCGGGCTGCCCCAACGAAAACGAACACAGCGCCCGAAGCGAAGATGAGGGATCGAGTCTGTGACGCGACTTCGGACGTGCTCGCGCACCCAACTCAGCGGGAGAACGCAGCGACGGGCAAGCTCCACGGAGTCGATGATTTCGTAGTGAGCCCCTTGCCTGAAAGTGGGCAACACCGCCTTGCTGTCCTTCGTTCCGCTCGCCCTTCAAGGTTTACCCTTCGTCCCGTGCAGATTGGAGTCCAAATACAGCACCTAGCGGCAGTGAGCGTTCCATTGAGCATGAGCAGAATACATCGAGAATGCCCCGACTCCGACCCTTCTGATTGGTTGGTGGTGCCTGCCGATGTTCTCCTTCGGAAGCAGCCCGACGAGGAAGAGGACGAAGAGCAGGACGGCGGCAAAGAAAAAGAAGATGACGATTGCGACGAAACCGAATGGTGTCGAGGATGGCTCCAGAATGGTGCTGCCCAACCCCACCAAAGTGAAGGTGCACTATCCCCTATCGTCATCGATCAAATCCCGTAGATTTGCCGCGATTGTTAAGTGCGGTCGCCATTACTATGGGTGTCCCCTGAGTTTACTTTCCCCCTGTCAATGGATTGGGAAGCTGTCTAATGACCGCCGCTCCCGTAGACTTGCGCATGGCGAAAATCTGGAATTTCCGCTGAGTGAAGCGGCGCACTGGAGCAGAAGGCTCTGCGCAGCCTAGCCATCTATCAGGACATGTTGCGGCAGCACGGTATATTCAAAACCGACGAGGAACTGGACGCCGAACTGGAAGCCGAATCTCGCGCCAGAGGCACTTGGCCCACTTTAGAAAACATCGTTATCCACGCTCTCTAGTTTCTACTCCTGCCCAACACTTCTTGCCTTTGTACGTGAATGGACAGGTGAGATGCTTCCCCAGTCGGTTGCGCTCAGCTTCGTTTTCGGTTTTTCTCATAACCCGCCAATACCGAATGCCCGATTTGCGATAATTTCCTCGTGTGCGGCCGCTATCGACTGTCGCGGAGGAAGCAGGTTGTCGAAGAATATTTCGATAGCGTTTCCGACGAACCCGACTGGAGTCCGCGCTTCAACGTCGCCCCGACACAGCCCGTGCCCGTCATCCGCCAGCATCCCAAGGAACCCACTCGGGAATTGGCCCTGATGCGCTGGGGGCTCATTCCGTCATGGGCGAATCACCCTTCCTAAGACCGTGCTACGCTAGCCGTTCAACTCAGCGGTGTTCCACTTCGGAAAGGCAAAATACGATGATCTTCATGAAACAAATTCTGCTGCTCTCGCTGCTGGCCGTTGATCTGTTTGCCCAAACCCCTCCAGTGCAATCCAAGTACAAGCCTGAATACTTCAACTACCAAGAGGTCATGATCCCGATGCGCGATGGCGTCCGTCTTCAGACCGTGCTTCGGACACCGAAGACCATCGACGGTCCACTTCCCTTTCTCTTCGTGAGAACTCCATACGGAGTTCCCGAAAACTCTAATTCACTGACGGAGTCCGGTTTGTTTGATGATCTGATTGCGGATGGCTATATCTTCGTGTCGCAGAACATCCGGGGCCGCTTTAAGTCTGAAGGCGCATTCGTAATGCAGCGTCCGCTCCGCGACAGGAACGATCCCAAATCGATTGATGAAGCCACTGACGCGTATGACACCATCGATTGGCTTGTCAGGAATGTTCCGAACAATAACGGCCGAGTCGGCATGTTGGGGGTTTCCTATCCGGGCTGGCTGGTGACGCAGGCGCTGCTTGAGCCGCACCCCGCGCTGAAAGCTGCCAGTGAGCAGGCTTCCCCCGACGACATGTTCATTAATGACGACTTCCATCACAACGGCGCGTTTCGATTGAGCTATGGATTCGAATATTCCGCTTTACTTGAAACCTCCAAGGAGAAGAACACAAACTTCGAGTTCGACCAATACGACACTTACGCGTGGTACTTAGCCCTCGGTGCAATCTCCAACGCGAATGCGAGGTATTTCCATGGAAAGCTACCGACTTGGAACGACTTCGTTGAGCATCCGAACCACGATTTCTGGAAGCAGCATGCCGTGACGACATATCTGAAACACACTACCGTTCCAAACCTGAATGTCGCTGGCTGGTACGATCAGGAAGACTTCGTCGGCCCGACGCGCATCTATGCCGCGCTGAAGCAGACCGATACCGGGCATCTGAACTACTTCGTTGCTGGTCCGTGGAACCACGGCGGGTGGATGGATCAATCTGGACGCAAACTGGGTGAAATCGACTGGGGCAGTGACATCTCCCGCTATTATCGCTCGCATATTCTGGCTCCATGGTTCGCGCATTGGCTGCACGACAAACCGCTCACGGAGCCCGAAGCAGTGACTTTCGAGACCGGCAGGAACGTATGGAAGAACTACGACGAATGGCCACCCAAAAAAGGCATCACCGAGACGAAGCTTTACTTGCGCTCGGGAGGCAAGCTCTCGTTCGAACCACCCTCTGAACAGGATGCCTTTGATTCCTACATTTCTGATCCGGCCAATCCAGTGCCGTACCGCAATCGACCGATCACGCCCACTTATCCTGCGCCAGCTTGGACCACATGGTTGGTACAGGATCAGCGCTTCGTGGAGCATCGTCCTGATGTGCTGACATGGCAGACTGATCCGCTGACCGAGGATGTTGCGGTCACCGGAGATATCGTCGCCGACCTGTTCTCTTCAACTACAGGAACCGATAGCGACTGGATCGTGAAGCTGATCGACGTGTATCCCGAGGACTATCAGAAAATCACGGAAGAAGATGCCAATCAGGATGCCGGACCTGTGCTCAACGGCTATCAGTTGATGATTGCCGACGATATTCTGCGCGGGCGTTATCGCAACAGCATGGAAACGCCGCTTCCGCTTACCCCTAACCAAGTCACCGAATACAGAATCGACCTGCACCCCAACGACCATGTCTTTCTCAAGGGCCACCGTATGATGGTGCAGGTCCAGAGCACTTGGTTTCCTCTATATGACCGCAACCCGCAGAAGTTTGTTGAGAACATTTATAAAGCAGGGGATGCCGACTACGAGAAAGCCACACAGAGGGTATATCGCTCGAAGGAGGCTCCGTCGAGCATAGTGCTGCCGGTGGCTGGGAAATAGAGAGTATCAAGAAGGATGAAGACCACGGAGGTGGGAACTATGGATGAGTCTCGCTCAGGACCTGCCCGCCGTTTGGAATGCGCCCACCAGCGATATGCACTTGAAGCAGAGGATCGTTCGGATCCTAATTCATGAGATCTTCCTCCCAAATTAGAAAGCACGCATAGCTAAGCTATGCCTGAAGCGACCCAATAGAAATTTTTTTGGCCCTGGTGTCGTCTTTTATCCGCCGTTTCCGACTTCCTAAGTAGAGGCTCCCCGCTGACTCCCCGCTGTGGAGGAAGACCCAGGAGGATGTAATGAAACGCAGACACTTTGTCCTGAAAGCCCAGAAGCTGCAGTTTTTGCCGGCGCTCTTGCTGTTGCTGAGTTTGTTTGCATCGGCGGCGCACGCCCAAGTCACGCCCCTCGGCGACTCCTACATCAACACTGCCAATCCCACCAAGAACTTCGGCACCGCCGTGCTACTCGATGTCGATGGCGCCTCCCAGGCCACCTACATTCAATTCAATCTGGCCTCGATTCCTGCCACGGCCAGCGTCAGCCAGGCAACGCTGAAACTCTATGTCAATGCAGTCACGGTCGCTGGCAGCTTCAATGTCGATTACGTCAATGGCGCGTGGTCGGAGGGCACAATTGACGCCAACAATGCGCCGCCTCTCGGAGCAGCGATCGCCTCGAACGTCAGTGTCACAGCAGCGGATAAGAACCAGTACATCCTGGTCAACGTCACTTCAGCGGTGCAGGCATGGCTGAACGGCAGCGAGACGAACAACGGCCTCGCGCTGGTCGCCAACAGCACGTTCAACGCGACATTTGACAGCAAAGAGAGCACGACAACGAGCCATCCGGCGGAGTTGGATATTGCGTTTGCGGGTGGGGATGGGACGATCACGGGAGTGACGACCGCGAGCGGCAGCGGACTGACGGGCGGAGGCACGAGTGGCACGCTCAATCTCAGCCTGACCAATGGCTGCGCGGCGAACCAGCTGTTGCAGTGGAATGGTAGCGCGTGGGCTTGCTCTTCTGCGGGAACGGGCACGATCACCGGCGTAACGGCGGGCACGGCCCTGACCGGCGGCGGCAGCAGCGGCAATGTCACCCTTAATCTGAACACCTCGCAGGTGCCCCTGTTGGCCGCGTCCAACGCCTTCGCCGCAATCAACACCTTTCCCACTGTCGGCGTCGGCACGAGCAGTCCACTTGCGAACCTCGATGTCATAGGCGGCGGCGGCCTGCATATCCTGGTCGGCAATCCGGGCTGCGGCACGTTCGCCGCAATTGGCTTCCTTGCCACGCCCTTAAGCGGCTGCGGGAACTACGCCCTGCTGGGAGACGCATCGGGGGGGACTTACCTCAACGCGTCAGGCTCAAGTAGCACAATTCATTTTCGAATTAACAACGGCGATGTAAACGGCGATGCGATGGACATCTTGTCGACCGGCCAGGTTATTGTGCCGGGTTCGTTTTTGCCAGGTATAGGTATCGGCACTACGTTGCCTCAGGCGGCCTTAGAGGTAGAAACTGGTGATTCAGTCGCGGGCTGGTTCGAAGACGCTTACGCCGACAACCCGACGGTGTATGTATACAACGGGGCGCCTTCGAGTGACGAGGCATATGCCTTGCAGGCGGGTGGCGGCGTGGGCTACTGCACGATCAATATTCTGGGCGATCTCAAATGCACTGGCAGCAAGTCTGCCGTCGTCCCGGTTGATGGCGGCTCGCGTAAGGTCGCGCTTTATGCGGTGGAGGCTCCCGAAAACTGGTTCGAGGATTACGGCTCAGGGCAACTCTCTAGCGGCTCGGTCCGCATTGATCTCGAACCGACCTTCGCCCAAACCGTCAACACGGATCTCGACTATCACGTGTTCCTCACACCCAACGGCGACTGCAAGGGACTGTACGTGACCCAGAAGTCTCCAACCTCGTTCGAAGTGCACGAACTCGGCAGCGGGACTTCGAGCGTCGCATTCGATTACCGCATCATCGCCAAGCGCAAGAACTATGAGAACGTTCGTCTGGCCGACTACACCGAACAATTCAAGAAGCCCGAGCAACAGCGCGCGGCAATGAGGAAGCGCAGGCAAGCGGCAGCCCCGGAAGCTTCAAACTCGCCGGCTGCGCTGGAGCAGAAACCAGCCATTAGCTCCGTGCAGAAGACACCGACGCCACTGACGCAATCTGCCCAACTTGCTCACGGCATCACGAAATGAGCTGACGGACGGCGGAGCTCTATGTTCGGGGACGGGCAGTCTGTCCCCGAACCTCCTTCAGCAAGTAGGCATTTGACAGCCCGACCGAGAGAGCTTTGGACCGGGCCAAGTTACAAGTCCATCTATTTTCCTAACGAAGACCCCGCCTTGCGACTCACTCTTCCGTTACCCCAACTGCCATACCAAGTTGTGTACCTCGCGAATGCACTACTCCCGTACTCTGAATCCTATGAATTTCAACCGTGCCTGCTGTGGATGACCGACTGGGGAATAATGGGCGAAGTGTCAGAACGGGTGGCTAAATCGTTAGTCGAGTCCTTCCGTTCCGCTCGTGGTGAAAGGAACCTTCTGATTGAAACGCCGGCACATCTGTTCGGTGAGACCGAAGCGACGGATGCACAGACGCTCCTCACGATTGCCATCGTGTTCGGATGGGATTGCTACATTATTCCCAAACATGGGAAATACTACGTGTTCTGGCTCGTAAGTGAACCGCTCGGGACCGAAGAACGGACTCCTCTTTCTGTGGATACTGTCAGGGGTCCGCATATAGGGAGTGATGTTACGATCCGCCAACCACTGCAAAAACTCCCCATTCCCGTATGATGGGCGACAATCATACCTCCCGAGCAACGACAATTAGAATTCCCGATCGGCGACAATAGCCAGGCTCTGGTTTTTGGTTCTTGGCGACATCAGAATATT
>JGI12635J15846_10000759_pt1 | contig 27920 bp, 19 predicted proteins | sample BlaSpr_A8_OM2_M2_FD_15846 | JGI IMG/M metagenome (IMG submission 15846)
GAGGCCGCCAATCCAGTCGGAGTGGCGGGCGCGGACGAGCAGGAAGAACACGGGCCAGTTGCGGTCCAAGGTGCGCCGCTCCCTGCTCCGCCACTGTTGGTTGCAGGACTCTGGTTCTGCGTCCAGAAATTGGCGACGTAGTTTTCACCGTTTAAGCTCGCCGTCAGGCCCGCTGTGTAGGTCGCCGTGGCGCTCCATGCCGTGGCGCATGTGCCGCCGCCGCCAGCTAGCGTGGTCACACTCAGAGTCGAACTTGCGCTCGAGGTGCCGTCGCCGTCGGTCGCTTCCACCGTAAAGCTGTAAGCGGTTGAAGCTGAAAGTCCGCTCACGGTGAAGGATGTGCCGCTTGCGGTTCCAATCGAGCTTCCGTTCTGCAATACGGTGTAGCTGCTGATCGTACAGTTCGCGGGAGCAGTATCAGCAGTCCAACTGAGGTTGGTGCCGGAGCTGGTTGTACCGGACGCCGCCAAGCCCGTCGGTGCACTCGGCTTGGTCGTGCATGAGTTCGCAAGTGTGGTCACACTCAGCGCTGAACCTGGGCCCGACGTGCCATTACCGTCCGTCGCCTCAACCGTAAAGCTGTAAGCGGTCGAAGCCGCAAGGCCGCTTACCGCAAACGTTGTTCCGGTTGCGGTTCCAATCGAGGTTCCGTTCTTCAATACGGTGTAGCTGCTGATCGTACAGTTCGCGGGAGCAGTATCTGCTGTCCAACTCAAGTTTGTCCCGGAGCTGGTTGTGCTCGAAGCCGCCAAGCCCGTTGGAGCGCTGGGTGTGGTCGTGCAACTGCCGCCGCTTCCGCCGGTTCCGCTGAGGGAAGCGGTTTGCGAGGCGCTGTCTGTCACGGTCAGAGTGCCGTTAGCCGCGCCCGCCGAAGTTGGGTAGAAATATACGTAGATCGGACACGAGCCGTTAGCGGTCACCGAGGATCCGCAATTGCTGGATAGGACGAATGGGCCGCTGACGGTGACGCTGCTGAGGCTCACGGCAGAGCTGCCGCTGTTGGACAGCGTGAAGGTAGCCCACGCGGTGCCGGTGCCGACCGCGGTGCTGCCAAAATTGTAGCTCGACGGGCTGAGGGTGACGGTCTGGGCCACCAGTGCCAATGGCGCCAGCAACGAAACCGCAAGCAGAGTAAGTATGCGCTTACACCCTAAACTCATGGGGATGCTCCTTTGTTTCATTTGCAGCTCCTTAATCGGGGGACGCGTGCCAAGGTGGTCCGCCCGCGGTTGGATGATTAGGGGAAACAAGTCCGGCGGAGGTCGCAGCGGACTCGGCGTGGTCAGAGGTGGCTATATTCAACAATCATGGAACACCCAGGGGACAGTGGTTCAGTGGGTCACAACATTTTGCATAGCTGGGAGGAATGGTCTTCCGCGGGTCCATAACTCCCAACCGCTCTATAGCACTAACGCGAAGCAGGGTACTCCGCTTAAGCAGTCGAGTCAAAGGAACTTTTTTCTTGTTTCGCAATCCGAACTACAATTTTGGTCTGCGAGCCGCTAACCACTAGATAGTGTGGGGCGCGTAAGGCCGGGACAGCGTTTCTTTTTGAGTGTAAAAAAGAGGCGACTCTCGAGCGGTCTTGTTACGAAAAACGAACTGGATGGGCTGGCCATGCAGCATCGGCTGACCTGGCCGGTAGCAGTTTCTCACAGAGACGCTCCGGGGCTCCGCACTCTTGATTACTTGAGGCCGGCCGCAATCGCTTTGGTCAGAGATGCTTTGGCATCGTCGTCATTCAACGCCCACACATAGGCGCCTCCGAGCTTATTCTTCTTGATGTAAGCCGTTTTGGCTGCCACTGCGGCAGGACTGTCGTAGGTGTAGAAGGTTCCGGTAGACGAATTGTAGAGTGTGGCTCCGACTCTTGCCGAATCGTACCAGGCAGTGTACCCATCTTTGTTCGTGAGGTTCTCAATGGTCGAGTAGGTAGCGAATCCGGCCGTTAGCACGGTGTCACAACCCGGCGAAGCAGTCGCTTTGTCCGGGTTTGGGCACAGACCCGATCCGTCGGCCAAGAGAACCGGAGAAGCGCCGCTTACATTTTGGTACAAGCCATGGTTCAAGTTGGGGACACCCGTCCAGCCGACGGCATATAACGGCAAACCCATGGTGTACTTGGTCGCGGGGACGCCAGCCTTGAGATACGCTTTTACCGTCACATCGATATAGCGGGCGTCGGCGTAAACAGGGTCTTCGCCAGTGTCATACAGTGAGGACGACTCATTGGTCCTCTTGTCCTCAGTTCCGGCATAGTCGTAACCGTCGATGGTGAGGAAATCCACTTGCGCAGCCGCGGCCTTAAGATCGATGTTGACATATTTCTTCGGGCTTGCCGGCGAATCGAAGGTCAACACATATTTCTTGCCCGTCGTCTTCGACAAAGCGTTAAGTTGCGTGCGGAACTCTTTCAGCAGCGCGGTGAAGTTCTGCTTGTCGGCCGCGCCGGGAAACTCCCAATCGATGTTGAAGCCGTCAAACAGCCCGGGAGCGGTGACGCCCGCAGCGACGTTTCCCTGGACAAACATGTCGATGCACGAAGAGGCGAGCGCGGCGCGGCTGGCCGCAGTGGCTGCGCCACTCACGAAGCCCGCGACGTTGCCCGCTTGTCCCCCTAAAGAGATCAACACCTTGAGATTGGGATGAAGCTCCTTGAGTTGCTGGATCGCACCGAAGTTCCCATAAAGCGGCGCGCTGTAGGGCTTGCCGCTCACACTAGGAAGGCTCGAATTTTGGTAGGCGGCCACGGGATCGGCAATGGCGCACGCCGGCGGCGAAGTTGGAGTCACATTCCCAAAGGCGTAGATCAGGTGTGTAAGTTCCCCGGCCACGCCGTCCTTTTGCAAGTCTGCAATGTTATAAGCGGCGTAATTGATGCCCCATTCTTCGAAGTAGCCCCCAAAAATCTTGCCCTGATGGCGGGCTTGCGCAAACGACGGAGCGAGGCAGGCAACGAGGAACGACGAACTCAAAACTACTCGGAGCAGGCGCGGAAGGAAATGTCTCGACATAGTAACCCTTTAGGATTCGTAAAATATACCAGCGAAGTATGGAACTATACAGCCGAGTCGGCGCCGCCCGCATAACGCCTTTCGCATAACCTGAGCAAGACTGGAGAGTTTTGGATGAAACTGCTTTTTATCCGCGCGGATCGGTGCCTCGCACCTAGGTTAGGCGGATAACGCTTTCCGCTTAACCCTTGGGTTCTGTTCGAATCACCAGGGCGAGTCGTGGAAATAAGAAATGCCCGCCGGCGTCATCGATCACATTTACCTGACAGGTATAAAAGCCGGGTTTGAGTGATGCGAGAGGGACATCGAGCTGGAAGACAACGGCTTTGCGCTCCCGCGCATTCAGTTCCGTCATCTCCACTAGCGAACTCTCGTAGGCCTTAGCCTTTCCCTGAAAAAATGCGACATTGGTGAGCAGTCGCATGGCTGGCTTGCCTGCGCCATTTGCAGTATCCGCAACCGCCGGGTGCGCTGGATCGTAGACTTCGTAATAAAGAAGAAGATGTTGCGAAGCCGAGAAAACATGCGTGATATTCGGAATGATCTCCGACCCATCGTGGACCAGCGGGTTTAAGGCCGAATTCTTCTTTGCCGTTTGAGTCTGGCTGGCCAGGATCACCGAGCTCATCTTCAGTGGCTGCGCTTTAAAGTCGGGCACGTCGATGTCGGCCTCGAACGATCCCATGCGGCCAGTCTGATTCTCGCGCACGACAAATTTAAGGTGATACTTTCCGCTCAACAGGCTCATGCCGGTGTCATACTGCACATTCTTTTTTTGCACCTCTCGGGAGGTGTCGACTGCGAGCTTCACGGTGTCGCGAATTCTATTCAACGGATGCTTGTCGTGATCGAGCACCATTCCAATCACATCCAGGGTCGCCTTGTCGCGATCGCTGCTGCGGACAAACGGAATCTGCGATCCCGGCACCACCAGCGAAATAGGAACGAAAAACTTGTTGCCTTGCAGGCGGAAATAAGCGACGCCCAGATAGAGCGGCAAATCGGTGGCTGGCAATTCGGAAGCCAGTTCCTCTTCGAGCTGCCGTTCTTTGTCGTCGCTGGTGGAATGCTTGAAATCCGCCGGGGCGTAGTAGCCGCGCCGGTACTCGATCTTCACTCCGGGAACATTGCTCTTCACCACTATGCGACGGTAATGCCCGTCCCGTGCCGGGTTCGTGCTGTGATAGCCGAGCAGGTAGTAGGTCGACGTATCTTGCTGAACGCCTTTGAAAATCTTAGTGAAGTCGTTGGAGTCGAGAAAAGCGCGCCCGCCGGTGTCGCTGGCCAGCGTAACCAGCGTTTCCTGTGTGGTGAAATTGGACTTCAAGGCATTGAGTGTCGACTGTCCGGAATAAGCGGAGACGCCGCGCAAGCTCGCGTTCTGCGCCTCTCCGCCCGCCACCAGCGCCTGCAACCCGCGCATATCCATGGTGTAAATCGCGAGGTTGGAACGCACAGCGGCATTCACCGCGGCGCGTAGTTCTGATTCATTTTCAATGCCCGTGCGGTCCATCCCGCTGGAAAAATAAATCAGCGATTTCTTCTGCTGAACGTAGGAAAGCTTCTCCGCCACCGATCGCAAGGCTTCCAGTCGGCGATCCGTATTGAAGATGTTGTATTCGGTATCGTCTGCGGTAAATGGCTGACCCGTATCGGGCGTTCCCTCGGTTGTGCCTGTGGTGCCTTCTTCGAAGCCCTGACCGCTGCCCGAACTGAATTGCTCTAACTGTTTCTTCAGCAGCGCGCGATCGGTAGTGAAGTCCTGATTTACCTGAAGCGAACTGCCCAGCGAGACGATCGAGACCAGGTCCGCGGGCGCCATTTGCGCATCGACGTAGTGCTCGGCCGACGTGACGGCGTGGTCGATTTCGTCCGGCTCCATGGCGGAAAGATCAAAGAACAAAACAATCAGACGCCGATCTTTGAATTGCGCCGCTGCGGACTGCCCTGCCGCCGCGGTCGCGGCGGGCGTCACGGAAGCTGCGGGTGCGGACGGCAAAGGCTTCGTCTGCGTAACATCCGCGGGCGGCACGGCATCAACATTCTCCATATCAAAGGAAACAACTTTCTGCGGCTTGTTGTCCTCAAGAATCGTAAAGTTTTCCGGCTTCAATCCCTGCACAAAATTGCCGCTCTTGTCCCTCACGGTTACATTCACCAGCACGAGTTCGGACTGCACATGGATGAGGTAATCCGATTGCTGCTGCGAAGGCAAAGTAGTACACAGAAGCGCAAGCAGGAGCACTACCGATGCAACTTTGTCGGCGAAGTGGTTGGGATTGGAAGTCATAGCGATTCTCTTTGAAGCGTCTCTTCCCGCAGCTTCCTTCTCTTTCAAAAGCGAAAACGGGATGTAATCGTAAACTGCCGCATCGCCCCAGCCCCTGTAACCCGTCCGAAAGTGGGAGAGGTCACGCTGGTATCGATGGAGGAGTAATTCGGTATGTTGAAAACATTCGTGGCTTGCGCCCGAAATTCAAGGACTCGAGATTCCTTGAGTGGCACGATTTTCGTGAACGCCATGTCAAACACCTTGCCGCCTGGGCCGATAATGCTGTTGCGCCGAGCATCGCCGTACTGTCCCGCCGGCGGCGCAACAAAGGCAGTGGTATTGAACCACTCTCCGATCGAGGGATGGGCCAGGCTCACCGATTGGCCGGGAACCAGATCTGGCCGGAGCGTGCCGTTGGTTCCCGAATTCAGTTCGTCGGCGTCTCCCAAAAACCGTGGCGTAAACGGCAAGCCGGACGTAATGGTCCAGTCGCCACTCCATTGCCAGTCGCCAAGAACTGCGCGCCACGGAGTATTGCCGGTGAGCCAGCGTTTATCGTGGCCGAAGGGTAGCTCCAACAAATAGTCCGCGGTGAACTTATGGGTCTGATTAAAACTGGAGAGCCCGCGCTCGGCAGTCAAATCGAAAGGATTCTGGGCGAGGTTAGACGCACCCGCTGACGAACTGCTGCTTGACCCCGATGAGGCTCCACCGCCACCAGCGCCCGTTCCGCCCGCGCCCAATCCAGGAGTGTTCGAACCCGAAGTTGCTCCCGCCCCTATGGAAGACGCGTCATCGAGCGCCTTGGAAAATGTGTAGGTACCTCCAAGCGCAAATCCTTTCGCCAAGCGTTTGCGCAGCCGCACCGATCCTGCATTGGCCTCCGAATCGGCAACTGAACTTTCATAGGTGAAGGCCTCTACACCGGAAATACGAAGCCCAATCGTGGTCCGGTTCGGAGCTTCCAGAATATCGAGATCTGTTCCCTTGGTCCCGGTGTAGTCAATATTCAGCAGCAAGGTGGGACGAATCTGCTGTTGGATGTCCAGATTGCGAATCTGCACATACCCGAGCCGGTAATTCGGATTCACCGCGTAATCGTTGGTGATGCCGGTCGGCGTGGGAAATCCGTTCTGCAGCGTCAACTCACCGGGCGCCGTTTGACTATTGGTGGCGGTGGTGCCGAAAGGCGGCTGCAAGGCGAGTTGCTGCGCGATCGTTTGATACGCGCCAGTGTTGTAATTGATGCCATAGCCGCCGCGAACCACAGTTTTCGAAAACGGCTTCCAAGCAAAGCCGACGCGAGGCGCAAAATTGTTGCGATCCGGCCGTACCAGGCTGGCCGGCAAAGGGCCGCTGTAGAGCCCTGCTTGCCCAGGCAGAATCGGTGTCACCTGCGGAACCAGCGAATTCTGTACCAGCACTCCCGGAGACAGGTCGAGGTTCGCAATGCGATTATTTTCCTCGGTGAGCGGTGAAACATACTCATAGCGCACTCCAAGATTGAGAGTTAAATTCGCTCGCATCTTCCACTCATCTTGCGCGTATAAGTCCCAGTAGTTACCCCGGAAGTGATCGCTCCCTCCGAACTGCACGGAAGTTTGATACGGTAGCCCGAGCAGAAAGTCAGCAAAGTCGAATCCGTTTCCCGGCACGGACTGGCCATCTGGCGAAGTGTTGTTACCGTTGAAGACAAATGATCCTCGCGGATTGCCGTCCGTCTCCGTGTTCACCTGCACACGCCGGAAGTCTCCGCCCCAGCGCGCAGTGTGCTTGCCGTGGTTCCAAATCACATTGTCGGAGAAAGTGTAAGTCTGGGGCCGGCTTAGTTGTGGAGTCGTGTCCTGGAGGCTGCCGAAATTCGTGAAGGAGAGATTCGGCAGGCCCCAATCGAACGGGTTCTGCGAAACTCCCGTAATCCCGAGGGCTCCAGTGATGTCATCGTTAAAGGCATATAGATTCTGCGTGCGCGTCCGGTTGCGATTGAAGTCGAAGCGAACAATGTTTGTTAGTTTGCCGATGCTGCGCGTGTAAGACAGTGGAACATCAAAACTGCGAACGGTGGTGTTCCCGCCTACGGCCGGGAACGGATTCGTCAGCCCCGCGCTCGTTTGGTGGTAGTGGAAGCCGATCTGCAAGCTGTTTTGCGGACTGTTACGGCCTCCGCCCCGGCGTCTGCCCGCGGGTGCGGCGCCAAAGCTGTGGTTTACGCGGATGTTTAGATCGTCGCTGTCGCTGGTGGCAGAAGTTACGAAATGGAAGTTTTGTAAATTGCCCGGCAAGTTCGGCAGAGGAATGTATTGCAAGAGCGCTTGCGCCGCAGGATTGATCTGCGGAATCGTGTTGTTGGGATATTCGGTATCCGTCCCCGGAATAAAAATCTTCACCGATTGTCCCGAAGCATAAGTAGCCTGGGAGAAATTTCCCTGCCGCTCCAGCAACGTCGGCACGGTCGAAAANTGGTCGAAAGGATTTTCCCCGTGCTTGCCGTTGAAGTTGATGAAATAAAAAGTCTTGCTGCCGCCGTGATAGATGTGAGGAATGTTCAGTGGGCCGCCCACGGATCCGCCGAAACTGTTCTGCAGATATTCCGGTTTCTCGGTTGGCTGTCCGGTGAGCGAAAACGGGGACGCATTCAGCGCCGAATCGCCGACGCCGTAATAGATCGATCCGTGCGGGCGATTGCTGTCAAATCCTCGCCTGCCAAAAATCATCGGCCCGCCGCCACCTCCGCCGAACCCTCCGCCTCCGGGACCTCCACCCGTACCAAATCCGCCACCGCCGCCGAATCCTCCGCCCTGCTGGCGGGCATCATTGAAGCGCTGCTGCATTTCGTCAGCACTCATCGCATTGAAAGAGTTGGAAGTGTTGCCCGAAACTGCTACCGATTCCGTCGCGCTATCCGAGGCAATGCCGGGAACTGGCATTCCAGATGGCACAACGTCACTCAGGGAACCACTGGCCGCGTCCTGCCCACCGCCACTCTGAAGCACGGATAGATTCTGGAAGCCACGTCGACCGGCATTGGCCTGCCGCTGCTGATTCGCCGCGGCGCGGGCTCGCGAGAGCAGAACGAGTTCGAAACTTGCCGGCACGTCCGGATGCGTTTCGTCGATTACAACCTCGCGCGTGCTTGCTGCAAACGCCGCCATCTGCACTCGGATGGTGTAGTTGCCATCGGCTGGAACCGGCAAGCGATAACTGCCGTCTACATCCGTCCAGGTGTTGGCCTGTTCTTTGGTTGCGGCATTGGACACGGAAACCGTCGCGCCGGGAATCGGCATATCACCCGACTTCACCACGCCGTGAATGGCTTTCCCTGCCGCCGGCCCAGCAGTTTGCCCCTCCAAGGAGAGCGGGATGAAGAAGGAGGAGAACAAAAGAAGAAAACTCAGCAGCTCAGGAAGAGTCCTGCCTTGGATCACCAGCAGCTGTAGATCACAAACCCTCATATCTTCTATATCTTCGGAAAGGGGCGCCCGGGGCCGCCGTCCTCGGATCATAACGCTGCCCGCGGACCCGCACCGTAAAAATTTGTACGCTCTTGTCAGAATCGAACCCCAGTCAGAATCGAACCCGGCGGTTCGTAAAGTTATGCAAATATTGCCTAAATCTGGTTTTTCGCGCAACTAAGGGCGCATAATTCCGTTCATAGAGTCAGACCGAATCGTTTTGCAAAAGGAGATTCCATGCTTAAGACAAATTGGCTCGTTCTCGCAGCCGCCAGCGCCATCTTGATCGCCGTTCCGTTTGCCACCGCTCAAGACAGCCAATCCAGCGATCAACCGGCGTCCCCGGCACAAGAAAACGGAGGCCGGCACCACGGCGCACCCGATCCGGCGCGGCGCACCGCGGAACTGACCAAACAACTCAAGCTCACCTCCGACCAGCAGGCAAAAGTGCTGGAGGCTCTCCAGTCCGAGCGTTCTCAGACGGAAAGCCTGCACCAGGACACTTCACTTTCCCAGCAGGATCGCCGAGCGAAGATGATGGACATTCACAAGACGACCGATTCTCAAATCCGTGGGCTCCTGGAGGCTAACCAGCAAAAGAAGTGGGACGAGATGCAAGCCAAGCGCGAGCAATGGATGCAAAATCGTCATGCGGGGCCGCCCGATGCGGGCCAGCAGGCACCACCGCCCCAGTAACAGGAACCGCGTTACATGGGCAACCGCATTCGGTTGGGCTATACAACCCAAACAGCGCCCTACTGCCGCAGCTGCAGCTTCCCGACTCCAACGATCATGAAGTCGCGAGGTCGCAGCTCGGCAGTGGGGATGGGTTTGGTTGGACCGCGGCGCAGGAAGTTTTGTTCCTCAAGCTCACGCCGATAGTCTTCCCGAATACAAAGCCATTCCGACAACAGCGTCCATGCCCAGCGCGTCGAGTCTATCGATTTCTTGTTGCGTCCTGATGCCGCCGGCAACAATCAGACGCCGCAAAGTCGCTTGCCGTATCGCAGCCACCGTCGCTATCGGGATTCCGCCCATCAATCCTTCCGTATCGATGTGGGTGTAGAGAAAAGTTTCGCAAAATGGTTCAAGCTCCCGAATCATGTCGAGGGCAGTGACTGCGGTCTCTTTACGCCATCCGTCGATTGCAACTTTTCCGCCACGCGAATCGAGGGCAAACACCAGGCATGCAGTGCCCAGTTCCCGCGCCAGTGCGGCCGCGTGTTGCGTGTCGATCTGGCCATTTTTCAGCAACGCAGAACCGAGGATAATCCGGCGCGCACCCGCCCCCAAAAGCTCCCGCGCGGTTTCGAGGCTGCGAATCCCGCCCCCGACCTGGCAGTTCAGCCGCTGCACGATGCGATTCACGATCCCGCGATTATTCCCTGCGCCTCGAGCCGCGTCGAGGTCGATCACCTGTACCAGAGGGTAATTCGAGAATCGCTCGATCCAATAATCAAAGTCCTCGAACTCCAGCGCTTTTTTCTCGCCCTGCACCAGTTGCACAATCTTGCCGCCCATCAGATCGATCGATGGAATCAGCATGGCCACCGCACTGGTATTTCGGCGTCATTCAGCTCGCTCTTTAGTTGGGCGATATTCTCAACCCCAAAGTGAAAGATGGACGCAGCCAGTGCGGCATCGGCGCAGCCATCGCGAAACACATCGATGAAGTCCTTGGCTGATCCGGCTCCTCCCGAAGCAATCACGGGAATCGAAACCGCTTCNGCCACCGCGCGCACCAGGGCACAATCAAAACCGGACTGGGTTCCGTCCCGGTCCATCGAAGTCAGCAGGATCTCTCCTGCTCCGCAAGCAGCAGCTTCCTGCGCCCATGGAATTGCGTCTCGGCCTGTGGGCGTACGCCCTCCAGCGACGAAAACTTCAAAACTTCCGTTGACTTTTCGGGCATCAATGGCCACCACAACTGCCTGTGAGCCGAAGCGCCCCGCGATCTTGCTGATCAATGCTGGGTCGCGCACGGCAGCTGAGTTGATGGCGATCTTGTCCGCGCCGGCATCGAAGACTGCCGCGGCGTCCTCGAGTTGTCGAATCCCGCCACCCACCGTGAACGGAACAAAAAGCGATTGCGCCGTGCTGCGGACCGCGCCCAGCAGCGTGCTCCGGTTTCCGCTGGTCGCAGTGATATCGAGCAGAACGATTTCATCCGCGCCGTTGCGAGCGTGGGCCTCGGCACACTCCGCCGGGTCGCCGGCGTCGCGTAAATTCTTAAACCGGACACCCTTCACGACACGGCCGCCGTCCATGTCCAAACAGGCGATAATGCGCTTAGTCAACAAATCAAGCCTCACAGAAATTCTTCAGAATCGAGAGCCCCACTTCTCCTGATTTTTCAGGGTGGAATTGCACTCCGAAAATGTTGCCTTGTTCGACCGTAGCCGCAAAAGGCAGCCCGTATTCGCTGGCCGCCGTGGTTTGCGCAACCACAGGCGCATGGAAAGAGTGGGTGAAGTAAACGAAGGAATTTTGCGCGATGCCGTGCAGCAAACGTGAGCCTTCACGAACTGTCAAAGAATTCCAGCCGACATGCGGCGATTTCACGGAAGCTGGAAACTGCCGGCATTTGCCGGGAAAGATCCCCGCACCTTCGACTTCGCTGCACTCCTCGCTCCCTTCAAAAAGCCATTGCATCCCAAGGCAGATCCCGAGAAACGGCTTGCCGGCGCCAATACCTTGCAGCAAGGGCCCACGTAAATCCGCGCGGTTCAGCGCTTGCAGAGAAGAAAAATGACCTACTCCTGGTAGTACGATTTTATCCGCGCCCGCCAGGGCTTCGGCCCGGTTCGTGACCACCGCTTCAACTCCGAGATAGTCAATGGCTTTTCTTACCGAATTCAAATTTCCCGCGCCATAATCCACGATGGCGATCATAGAAGTCCCTTGGTGCTGGGCAGCATGTTCCCCAGCCGGCGATCGCGGGAACAGGCTACGCGCAGGGCCCGCGCGAAAGCTTTGAAGAGCGCTTCGATTTTGTGATGGCTGGAACGTCCGTAAAGCACGCGCGCGTGAACATTGGCTCGCGCCGCACGGGCAAAACCTTCAAAGAAATCGCACACTAATTCCACTTGCAGATCCCCCACGCGCGCGGCGCGAACTTTGGTATCGACGACCGCGACCGCGCGGCCACCGAAATCGACGGCCGCCAATCCGAGAGTTTCGTCCATGGGCATGACAAAGTAACCAGCACGCAGAATGCCCTTGCGATCTCCCAGAGCACGATCGAAAACTTCACCCAGCGCAATGCCAACATCCTCGACGGTGTGGTGCTGATCCACATCCAGATCACCCACCGCCGCGAGCTTCAGATCGAATCCGCCGTGCCGCGTGAAGAGCTCCAACATGTGGTCAAGGAAACGAATTCCCGTCGAAACCTCATACTTTCCGCGGCCTTCAATCGTGAGCGCAATCCGAATCTCGGTTTCCGCGGTCTTGCGATGTAACTTGGCTTTCCTCATGCTCGGACCTCATGGTGTGGGCTCATATTCGAGACCACATCGCGCAGCGCGCGAATCAAAAGGTGGGTATGTTCTAGAGAGCCCACCGTAAGCCGCACACAGCCTTCGCAGCCTGGATCGGAGTTCCGGTCGCGGACCAGAATTCCACGAGTGCGCAAGGCCTGAATGAATTCGGCGTGAGCCGGGCCGACGCGCACCAGCACAAAGTTGGCTCGGCTCGGCCAGTAGTGCAGACCAAGAGCTTTGCATTCCTGCTCTAGCGCTGCGCGTCCGCTCTGAACCTCGGCGACATACCGTTTTACGTATTCTTGCTCTCGAAGCGCCTCCGGCAACACCGCCAGGGCTACCGCGTTCAGGTTGTAGGGAGAGGCTATCCGGCGCACCATCGCCATCTGGGCCGGATCTCCGGCGAGAATTCCAATGCGCAGACCGGCCAGGCCGTAGGCTTTCGAAAATGTTCGGGCCACGAAGAGATTTGCCGGCAACGCGGCGCACTGGAGCATCGTCTCCCCGTGAAACTCGAAATAAGCTTCATCCACCAGAACTGCCGCCTGAGGCGCGGCTTGAGCGACTCGAAGCAGAGCCTCGCACGCCACTGCCGCTCCCGTTGGATTATTTGGATTCGCCACGGCGATAAGCCGCGTGCGAGGGCTGATGCGCGAGAGTAGATCGTCCAAAGGAAATTCGAAATTGTGGCCTGCGAGAATCTGGACCACGCGCGCGCCCTCGGCCTGCGCGAAGATACTGTACATCGCAAATGTCGGCACAACGATGATCGCTTCGTCTCCGGGCTCGAGATAGGTCGAGCAGAGCAAATGAATCACCTCATCCACCCCGTTTGTAAGCAGAACCCGGGCAACATCGAGCCCGAGAAAGTCAGCCACTTCGCGCTCAACCGGCTCGCGCTCGGGGTAGCGCGCCAGCGTCTCGGCATCCAGCGAGCGCAGCCGCGCCAGCACATGCGGCGAGCAACCGATTGTGCTCTCGTTGAAATCAAGACGCAGTCCTTGCCGGCCAGCCAGCGGAGGTCGATACGCTTGTAAAGTTTTCACCGCACTGCGGGCCTCAAGCACGAGAGCACCTCACTCGCAGCGATTCGGAGTGTCCTCGCAAGCCCTCGGCTTCGGCCAGCGCAATGGCCGGCGATACGATACGACGAATGCCCTCGCGGGAAATTTGCTGACAAGAAATAACTCGGACGTAATCGAGCACGCTCAATCCGCCACGCACGCGGGCCATTGCTCCCGTGGGCAGCACGTGATTTGGCCCCGAGACGTAATCTCCAGCGGATTGAGGCGTGAATTCATCGAGAAAAATCGAGCCCGCATTTTGAACCGCCGCTGCGAACCCGGCGGGAAGCGTGAGATGCTCGGGCGCGATGCAGTTTGCCGTCTCTACCGCTTGATCGAGGGAATCCACTAATAAAACGGCACCACGGCGACTGAGAGACGTAGCAGCAATTGGGTTTGCGCGAGTGCGGCGTTGCACTTCCGACTGCACAGCTTTCGCTAATCCTCGCGAATTCGTAATCAGAATACAAAGGGCATCGGGATCGTGCTCGGCCTGCGCCACCAGGTCGCAGGCGAGGAAGAGCGGATTACCATCCTCGCTGATGAACACCGCTTCGGTGGGGCCGGCCAGAAATTCAATGCCGCAGTCGAACGCCACAAGTTTCTTGGCCGCAGTTACGTAGCGGTTGCCGGGGCCAACAATTTTAGTCACGCGCGGAATGCTTTCGGTTCCATAAGCAAGGGCAGCAATCGCTTGTGCCCCGCCGACACGGAAGAACTCGCGCACACCGAGAAATGCCGCCGCCGCCAGAGTCGCCTGCGCCGGCCGAGGAGACGCCGCGCGAACCTGGGCAACGCCCGCGACCTGCGCCGGAATCACCGTCATGAGCAGCGTGGAAGGCAACGGATAGCGCCCTCCGGGCACGTAGCACCCAACCGATTCCAGAGGGCGGATCCATTGTCCAACGCAAACTCCGGGTTGAATTTCGCGCCGCCACTCCTCCGGCTTCTGCCACTCACAGTAGCGGCGAATATTGGTTGCCGCCTGCGCAATGGCGTCCTGAAGTTCCGCGGGAGTTTTCTGCCAGGCCTCATGCAGTTCGGCTTCGGGCACTCGCAAAGATTCGTCTTTACCCAGGCCATCCCACTTCACCGCGTAACGTCGCAACGCGGAGTCACCCTTGCGCCGAACGGCGCTCACGATTCGACGCACCGCCGGTTCAACTTCGGCGAGGTCATTTGCGCCGCGCTCCTCCAGCGCACGCACAAAGCGGTCTTTCTTAAGGCCCTCAAGAATGCGCATGCGCATTACAGCACCACCTTGTTCAGCGGATATTCGACAATCCCCTGGGCATTCGCCTGCTTGAGTTGCGGGATCAGTGTCCAGGCGCTGTGCTCTTCAATGACAGTGTTGACTGCGACCCATTCCCCGTCAGCCAATGGCGCCACGGTAGGATTTTTTAACGCAGGCAGCAGGGCCAGAACCGCGCCTAAGTCGGGCTTGCGCACATTGAGCATCAGACCAACCTGACCCTGCGCGGCGATAGCTCCGCAGAGCATGACGGAGAGATTTTCAATCTTGCGCCGCCGTTCGGGATCGGCCCAGGCGGCCTTGTTCGCGACCAGTTGCGGGTTGGACTCCAGCACGGTTTCGATGATTCTCAGATGGTTGGCGCGAAGCGAACTTCCGGTTTCAGTGACTTCGACAATGGCATCCGCCAGCAGCGGCGGCTTCACTTCCGTTGCGCCCCAGGAAAACTCAACCCGCACCGGCACGTTGCGACTGGCAAAATAATTTCGTGTAAAACTCACAAGCTCGGTGGCAACGATCCGGCCCTCGAGGTCCTCGGGCTTTTGAAACTTTGAATCCTCCGGCACGGCCAGTACCCATTTCACTTTGCCCATGCTTTGCTTGGCATAGATCAGGTCGGTGATGCGGACCACATCGAGGCCGCTCTCCAGCACCCAATCGAGGCCAGTTAGGCCGGCATCCAACGCGCCGTGTTCGACATAGCGCGCCATTTCCTGCGCACGAATCAGTAGACATCCGATTTCAGGATCGTCAGTGGCGGCAAAGTAAGAGCGCGCGCTAGTGTAGACCCGTAGCCCGGCGCGTGTGAACAAGCTAAGAGTCGCCTCCTGCAAACTTCCCTTGGGGATGCCCAGACGAAGTTTCATCGCCGCGCCTCCTTTTGCGTAGGCACCGCATCGGCGTCCAGAGGCAGTGGCTGCGTGAAGCAGGATCGCGAACCGGTATGGCAAACTTTTCCTGCGCCCGAGACTCGGACACGGAACAGCAGGGTGTCGCGATCACAATCAGTCCACGCGGCCACGACCTCCAGTCGATTCCCCGAGGTCTCCCCCTTGGTCCACAGGGCCTGCCGAGTGCGGCTGTAGAAAGTGACGAAACCGGTTCGTAATGTCACCTCCAACGCTTCGCGATTCATGAAGCCAACCATCAGCAGTTCCCCGGTGGCTGCATCCTGAATCACCGCCGGCGCCAAGCCTTGCATTTTGTCGAAGTCGATCTCCATGGCAATCTCTCTTTTGTTGCCCACTTCTGCGATTCGCGTGGGCAAAAACAAAAAGCCCGCTGCGCGTTTCGCGTCAGCGGGCTTGGATTTCCTAGTAGTGCTTAGGTGCTATCCGTAATCCTCCGCCGACACGCTCATCGCATGGTGATGGTGGTGATGACGATGAGGGTGCAACGAAGTCATTGCAAAGCTATCCTAGGATAAACAGCGCTTCTTCGTCAATTGCTTTCCGCGTGCATGCTGCTCGAAAACAATTCCACCACCTGATGCACGGCCTCCCAGTGTCCACACAGACGAATGAAGTGGTGTGCTGTCGCTAGGTTCGGCCTGCACTAACGGCACATTGACCGTATTGTGATTCGAAGATAACTTCTACCCAACTTATTGCTGCACCGCTAGCAGCCCTTCCATCCTCGGATCCCTGACCCAAGGTCGAAAGGTTGTTAGCAACACGGACAAAACAGTCAGGTTTGCCGTGTGCGTACCGTTAGAGCTAGGCGCGCGCCAGTCGTCTCCTGTCAACCCGGCCGGAGCCGGAGTAAGTGACTAACTGAGGAGATGCCAATGAAAAGCTTGAACGGAGCAAGAGCAGTAGTGTGTCTCGACAAACTCACCCTAAGCGCCTGGTATCAACAAAGCTCGTGGTGCTTTATCAACTCTCGGCGCTTGCAAACACCGTTTCTTTAACTAAGCGTCCATTCGCTTCCAAATAGCAAAAACCGGTTTCCCGGCGACTCTCGCGTGAAAACCGTGGGCAAGTTCTGCGCCTGGCATGTTCACGTGCCGGGGTGCAGGAATTTTGCATTTGCTTCCACCGAATCCGAAATAGGACGTAACCAGGAGGAATTGTGATCAAGACAGATACATTCGCATCAGCTTTTGTTCTGGTGGTGCTGGGCTTCGCGGGAACGGTATTTGCTCAGACCGACCCTGGAGTTCAGAGCGCCAGCCGCGGCACGGGGGCGGCACTCCCTTCGGTGTTGGCCAACGACAATCCTGGGATTCTGGCTTTTTTCACCGATGGTCAAGCTCGCTTTCAGGCCGTAGAATCTGTTTCCAGCAGCTCGACCCGCAACAACGGCCTGGGACCGCGCTTTAACGCAAATCAATGCAGCTCCTGCCATGCGCAACCTACGGTCGGCGGAACTGGCGCCGCCGTCAATCCGCAATTTCAGTTCGTCAGCAGCGGCGTCGCACCCGCTAATACCACTCCTTATTTCGTTACGGCCAATGGACCAACCGTTGAAGTACGGTTTCCATTTTTTTTCACTAATAACGGCAGGGCCGATACCAACTCTCCTAACGGCGGAGTGGAAGACTTGTTCACCGTCACGGGCCGTCCTGATGCCGGCACCTGCAATCTGACGCAGCCCAATTTTGCGGAAGCGCGGGCGGCGAACAATATTATCTTCCGTATTCCAACACCGACCTTTGGCGCTGGTCTGATCGAGAATCTGGATGACTCGACTCTGCTTAAGAATCAGTGGGCCAATAGCAATAACCGGTTTGGCATTTCGGGCGCTTTCAACTATAGCGGCAACGATGGCACCATTACCCGCTACGGCTGGAAAGCACAGAACAAGTCGCTGCACATTTTTGCCGGCGAGGCTTACAACGTGGAGATGGGCATCAGCAATGAGCTGTTTCCGCAAGACCGGCCTTCGCCCGGCGAGGATCAGCATGGGACCGGGCTGCCAGCCAACTGCCTGAACCTCTCCGGCAGCGGTTATCCGGAAGACACCTCCAACCCGGGAGCAACCTCGAACGCAGCCGTACTCGATGACGTCTCAGCGTTCGCCAATTTCATGCGGTTCCTGAGTCCACCGCCTCCCGGTGGGGTTGTGCGGAATGGGCGGCCGGTCCCGGCAAATTCCATCGCCGCCGGGAGCGCCTTGTTCAACTCCATCGGCTGTGCGGCTTGCCACAACCCCACGCTGGGCATGACCCAGGTGTCGACTTTTACCGGATCGTTGAGCAATACTCCGGTGAATGCCTACTCTGATCTTGAGATTCACCACATGGGCAACGGACTGGCGGACAATGTCTCGCAGGGTAGCGCGGGCGGCGACCAGTTTCGTACCGCTCCACTGTGGGGTTTGGGACAGCGCATCTTCCTCCTGCATGATGGCCGCACTACGAGCTTAGTGACTGCGATCCACGAGCACGCAAGCCGTGGCAGCGAAGCCACGTTCGTGGAACAACAATACTTCAACCTCACGCCCAACCAGCAACAAGAAATATTGGATTTCTTGCGCTCGTTGTAGTGGCGGAGTTTCAATCATGGCGAGACGCCAAGGCGTCTCGCCAACTCTCTTTGATTTAGAAAAAAATGATTAACGGCAGATCCACCCGGCGCGAATTGCCGGAAGTTGCGCTGATTCGAAGGATAAACATGAGTTCTCGATTTCTGTGCTCCCTTGCTCTGGCCTTGTGCCCGGCCGCCTGGGGCCAGGCGGCAAACGTTCAAACAGATGCCAAGGTGCCGGTGGGAGTGCTGCTGGTAAAGGGCGCGTGGTCGAGCACGAGCGATTCTGCAACTCCTGTGCCCGAGGGCGGCAACGTGAGCGGGAATGGCTTCAGCAATCAGTATTTCGGGATGACCTATGCTCTGCCCTCCGGTTGGGAGGAAAAATATGAAGGGCCGCCGCCCTCGGAGAGCGGTCGCTACGTGCTGGCGCAGATCAGTCCTGCGGAGAATTTCAAGGGGGCTGCTCGAGGCAGCATCTTAATTACCGCGCAGGATAGTTTTTTTACGCCGCTGCCGACGGCCAACGCACTTGATCTCATCCATTACGCAAAGGACAATTTGCAATCCGACTACAAAGTGGAAGATCCTCCGAGGCAGATCGAGATCGCTGGACACTCCTTTGCTTTCTTTGCGTACTGGTCTCCGGTTGCAGAATTGCATTGGTACGATCTCGCGACCCAAATCCGGTGTCATACCGTGGAATTCGTGCTGACCAGCCGCGACAAGAAACTTCTGGAGAGTTTGATCCTGGACATGGACAAGATGCAGTTGCCTGCCGAAGCAGGTCTGACGGCGGGAACAGGCGGGAACGAAGTCCCAATGTGCATAAAGGATTATGCCCGCGACGAGAACTTAATTTCGCGCGTGGATCCGGTCCTCACCGAGCACAAGTTCAACGCTGTTCCAGTGCGAATCGTCATTGACAAAGAAGGCAAGGTCAAACACATCCACTTTCTGAGCGCCTTTCCGGACCAGGCAAAGGCCATCAGCGACGCCCTGGGTAAATGGAAATTCAAGCCGTACTTGAGCAGCGGAAGGCCGGTAGAAGTCGAAACCGGTCTCATGTTTGGACGCAGGCCCTACCCCATAACATCTGGGTCGAGCAACCGGACGACGAAGTGAGCCATAAGACGCCAGCCCAAATATCGGCAGTCTCATCTCGCCGTACCGGTTAGTCTGGATTCATTTCAATTTGCCGGGGAGGCAAGGCCGGCATGTCGGGATGCTGGGGGTCGCGCCAGAACACTCTAAAACACTCGCCTTCACTTCCCGGTTGCCAAGTAGTTCCGTCCTCATACTTCACAGAAGTTGGAAAGAAGACCCAGCCCATGACCGGCTGAGTGCTGGTGGAGCGATTGCCTGGCTTTTCCAGAGTTTGCTCCTGACCGGCGGGAATAGGCTTCGTCGAGCTCCACACGAAATTAAAAGGACGCCGCAAATCCTGGGGAGCCAGGAACATTTCAGATGTAAGGTTCAAGCTGGTGATTGGCTTACGGCTCGTGTTCTTGACGTTCAGGGAAAGAGTTTCCGGATTCTTCCAGAAATCTCCGCTGCCGACGAAGGCAATTGGGCAGGCGTGCTTCGCTGGGGCATAGATGGTATAAAGCGCCATCATTCCAGCTTCCATGTGGTCTTCCACATGACAATGAAACATCCAGATGCCGGGATTGTCGGCGAGCATGTCTACCGTTTTCATGCTGCCGGGAAGAAGTTCAATCACATCGGTGTTTCTGCCCTCGTCGGTAACGGTTTCGCCGTGCCAGTGCGGAGTGTGCAGATCAATCTCATTTCCCATCCCCAGCAAATACCAGCGAACTTTGTCGCCCTGCTTCATCGTCAGGCCGGGAAGATTGCCGAAGATCAATCCGTTGATGGCATAAAACAGACCTGCGGGCTTGCCTCCCATTTCATCGAAGACCATGAAACAGGCGACAAATTCGCGGTCGACATCTTTGGGAGATCCATCGGGTTTCGCTTTGCCTTTGGCGGTGACGACGATCGGGCCCAGCAAACCAGCGTTGATCTCAATGGCGGCATCCACGTGGGCGTGATACCACCACACGATCGAACTGGGTTGACCTGGCCCGGGACCGCTGGCTTGGTTGGCAAACCAATGGTAGGTGTACCGCGCACCGGGAGCGACGAAGGCTCCTTTCGCCACGGGCAAATAGAGGGAGCCCTCGTTACTTTTATCGTAGCGCAAGCCGTGCGGATGCATATCGTGGGCGCGTCGGCTGCGATTCAGGAAATCGACAACCACTTCGTCCCCCACCTCGGCGCGAATTACAGGGCCGAGAATTCCCAGCCACTCTGGCTGCCGCTTCGGAGTGGTAAAGGTGTCATCGGTGTATTCGATATAACGAGTCTTCCCCCATTGCACCTTTTGAATCCACGGCTGCGGAATGGGATTTCCATTCAACAGATTGTTGCCGCTGGGAGCGTAATTCCAGTTTACGTCTTCGGCTGCGATGTAGTAGTGGCGGGTGGCTGCCAGACCGGATGAAACACAGAACACGATGATCCACAGACCTAACCCAAACGCTCGCTGGATTCTCACGGAAGTCATTATCCCATTGTGGGGATTGTTCGGTAATAAACCGAGCTGTAATAAACCCAAGCTGCGGGATTTGATTCCGCAGGTCGAGTTCGGCTATGTATCTCCTCCATTAAGGGGTCGGAGCAGCCAGAGAGCATGACCCATTCGTTTGCTGCTGCGGCAGTGATGACTGAGCAGGCGGAATAGCCCAAGGCACGTTCACAAAATCGAAGAAATCACTCGCGCTCATGTCGGTTTGAGCGGCATCGCGAGCCGTAAGTGCAGGCACGTTGAAGCGCTCCTCAATCAGGTGAAGGATGGCGGTGTGATCGTACACCGTATGGGAAACGTAGTTCTTCTTGGCAAAAGGCGAAATCACCATCATCGGGACGCGGTACCCGGTGTAGCCAAAAGTACAGATCGCAGGCTCCGGGCTGAGGCCGTCGCATTCATCGCCCGGCAACAAATCGATGGGCGACAGATTGGTTGTGTCGGGAGGTACCGCCATCTGAGGCGGAACGTGGTCGTAAAAGCCTCCGGGTTCGTCGTAGCTGAAAATCATCGCGGAATCATTCCAGCTTGGGCTGTACATCAGAGCCTCGATCACGCTCTCCGCGTATGCGGCTCCCGCCTGAATGTTGACACCACCCGTGGCGTCGTCGTCCGTGGGATGCTCATCGAGCCCGGCGTCCGAGGCAGGTTCGATCAGAGCAACCTGGGGTAGTTGGCCGGCCGCAGCGTCTTTTTCGAATTGCGCCACGGAGGCTATATGTGGCAGCAGGTCGGTTGCGCTACCCCCGCTGTTGTAAATGGTCGAATAGTATTGAAACATGTTGATATAGGAATACTGGATAAGGCACTGAGAATTCGCGTCTGTGTAATCGTCTGTGCATCCGTTCGTACCCTTGGAATTCACATAGATCTTCCAGCTAATGCCCGCGTTCTGCAGGGCCTGGAAAATAGTTTCGTTCGAAAGCGGTCCGGTCGAATTCTGTGTTGACAGCGGATACGCATGTCCGCCCGAAGTCGCCGCTAACAGGAACATGCGGTTCAGTTGGGTGCGGCTCAACATTGGGGCAAACCAGCGATCCGAGGTGGCGAAGTTGCTGGCCATGTAGTAGTAGAAAGGCAGATCGCTGTCCTGGAAATAACCCATGGTCCGGTAGCCGTTGATATCGTTCACGGGATCGCCGCCGTTCGTAGCAACCGGGTACTGCCGGGCATCAGTGGCCCCGGCGACTACGAATCCGTTGAGGGTAGGAGTGGTTCCTGTTGGGTTGTAGAGGTTCCAATCCCTGTGAGCTTCATTCCAAAACGGACTCAACTCTTCTGTGCAGATCGACGCCATGTGAAAAGTAGGAACCAGAACGCTTGCGTCGGGGGTGCAAACATCGGCCCCATTGGGATTGCTGGGATCACAACCCGGGACCGTAGGAATCGCGCAGGAACTTACCCCGTTGGTGACGGTGCAATTGGCCGTCGGCGTGAACTGCGGCAAACCATCGAAGGTCACACCGTCACTGGCATGAAGTCCGTTATTCGCCCAGTATTGCTCCATGTATCCAAAATAATGATCCAGGGAACGATTCTCCTGGATGAAGATAATGATGTGGTTCAAGCTCTGCAGGCTGCCGGAGGATGGATTAAAGGTTGCGGTCACAGTGCTGGCCGCAGCCAACGGAAAGCTGCACGTCGATGTACCCGCGCACGCACCACCCCAACCGCCAAAATTGAAGTTGGTTCCTGGAGTTTCGCTCAGCGTGACCACGGTATTCTGCGGGAAGCTCGCGGTGCAGATACCAGTGGAACAGCTGATTCCAGCCGGACTGCTGGTGACGGTTCCTGTGCCAGTTACGGATACGGTCAATCCTATGGGAGGAGCAGTAAAGGTCGCGGTGACATTGGTAGCGGAAGCCACAGTCACGCTGCAAGTGGTGTTCCCAGAACACGCGCCGCCCCAACCTCCAAAGGTATTATTCGCTGCCGGAGTTTGGCTAAGAGTAACCGGACTATTCGGGGCAAAGCTCGCGGAGCAAGTACTCGGGCAATTGATTCCGGCGGGGCTGCTGGTAACCGTGCCCTGCCCGCTTCCGATCGTGGTCACAGTGAGTCCCGTGCCTAGATGAAAGGTTGCAGTTACACTTGCGGCGGCAGTGATGGTTAGGCTGCATGCGCTCGTGCCCGAACAGCTGCCGCCCCAGCCAGCGAAGAAATAATTGGTACCGGGAGTTTCAGTCAGGGTGACTTTGGTGCCCTGCGCGAAACTGGCATTGCAGGAGGTAGGACAATCGATTCCCGCGGGACTACTGGTTATCGTTCCCGCGCCGTTAGCCGGAGCCGTAACGGTTAACTGGAAGGCCGACGTGGTTTGCGAGGGTGATCCGAGACCTGCGCAGCTAATCATCAACAGGGCGGATACTGCGCAAAATATTGTTAACCCGAACGAAGTTCGATGCCCCACGGCGCAAACCTCCAGCAGACTGCGCTTTCGATGACACTTCTGGCCGCAGGGGTTGTTTTTGGCGGGGTTTGCAAGTACGCCTAAATCTAAAAACGCTAGGGCAGGCCTGAATCTGTTCGCAAACCATGGGATGACATTCCCTGCGAGCAGGTTGTCGCCGACGACGAAGTCTTTGAAGACGTCTCTGGAAAAGTCACGAGAGTTCGGTTGAAAGGCGATGGTTCATGCGACCAGCGGAACACTGGTAACGCCCGCAGTGCCAAACACTCGCCGGTAGCGTTCAATCTCATCAGGCGGCCCCAGTGCCTTCGCGTAATTGTCGGAGAGCTTGACCGCAGGTTTGCCTTCAGCGTCGGAGACTTTGCAAATCAGACTGACGGGATCAAACCCGCTGCCGCCGTCCGGATCACAGCCCCGGAAATCGTTAGTCAGCAGAGTGCCCCAACCAGCGCTGAAGCGGATCCGGCGGTGTGGCCTCCACTTTTGCTGATCCAAAAAATCGGCAGCAGTACGGAAATTTTCGGTCGTCGTTCCAGGTTGCAGCACCCCCCCAAAATAAGCGTGCAGGCCGAGTATCTCGTCAACGTCTAGCGCGTCGGAGGCGATGATGAGTTTGTCCTGCGGCTCTCGACCCTGCGCTTTCAGCCATTCGATATATTCGTCACCGGCCCCATACGGATTTTTGCTGTCAATGCGCTGCCCTGTCCAATCTGCCGCCCATTCGGGCGCGCCTGCGAGGAACTGGGTTGTGCCGAAGGTGTCAGGCAGCATGATGCGGAGCGCGCCTTCGTAGGTGTTCTGCCACATTTCCAGAACGTGATATTGAGAAGCTTTCAAGGCAGCATCATCCGGTGCCAAGGCGGCGAGAACCATGGGGATCTCATGTGCATTGGTGCCAATGGCCTCCAGATCGTGCTTGTGAGCGAGAAAGGCGTTGGAAGTTCCGATAAAACCGCGACCCAGATTTGAGGCCATCGCGTTGACGATGTACTCCTGCCACAAGAAGCTGTGGCGGCGCCGAGTGCCAAAATCTGCAACGCTGAGGCCGGGAACACCGCGAAGGCGTTCGATCTTGTTCCACAGCTTGGTCTTTGCGCGGGCATACAAGATGTCGAGGCCAAACTCGCTCAGCCTCTTCAAGTTCGCCCTGGTTCTCAGTTCGTCGAGGATCGAGAGAGCATAGAGTTCCCACATTGTCGTCGTCGTCCACAAGCCGTCGAAGGAAAGATGAAACTGACCATCTTTCACTGACAACGAATAATCCGACAGTTCAAAATCGCGTTCCATCCATTCCAGGAATGGCGGCTCAAAAATCCCGCGGCGACCGTAGAAAGTGTTACCAGCCAGCCAAACCAGTTCGGATTTTCGAAATCGGAGTTTGCGAACGTGCTCCATCTGTTGGGCAATATCTTGGACCGGAATCAGCTCCGCCAGACGCACGTTGGATGAGCGATTGAAAAGCGAAAAAGAGGCGTGGATTTTGGGAAAGTGCCTCCACACAAACTGCAGCATCAACAGTTTGTAGAAGTCAGTATCGAGCAGCGATCTGACAACCGGGTCGAGTTCCCAGTTGTGGTTATGCGCCCGCTCAGCAAAATTGACGATCATCGGGCGGTTTTGTCTTTAGAGTCGCGTAGTCACTGTCACTTTGAACCTAAGGTCTTTATTGGAACGGAAGTGAGGAAAACTGTCAATCGCAGCGAATTTGGCTACTCTGAAGGGATAGTAGACCTTCTAAAACGGACGCTGTAACTTGCCGTTTGTCCGGATCCGACCTTAGTGTCGCAGGTACATGTCCGAAAGGCCATCTCTGCCCTCGGATGCCGTTTCCTAATTGTCCAGGCGCGATCCCCCATAGTTTGCACAAGTTAAGGTGCTCCACAGGCGTTTTTTGACAGTTATAGGATGTTTGGCCGTTCGGCCTTTGAGGGCATGTACCTCCGAAACCTGTTCGGACTTGGGCTAGGAGGCCAGACTAGCGGGTATACCGGACGTTCGATAAGTAACCGAGTTTTGCGTTCACGTTTTCAGGGACTCGACTATGCGCAGATGCTTTCTGGATTACTGTTCAGGAGTAGGACTGCTCATCCTGTGCCTCGCTATGGTTGGCTGCCAGGGGTTCAGTTCCGGCAAGCCCGCGACGACGGCCAGCAACGCGAACGCTACACCGGGAGGCTTAGCAGCGAGTGCCACTAGTCTTAGCTTTGGAACCGCGCAAGTGGGCAGCAGCCAACAAATGTCAGAGATGGTGACGAACTCTGGTGGTTCGTCGGTAACAATTTCCCAGATTGGCATCACTGGCGCCGACTTTGCGCTGACGGGAGCCTCCACGCCGGTAACCCTGGCGGCGGGTCAGACGTTTTCTTTTACTGTGACGTTTACTCCACAGACGACTGGTAGCGCCAGCGGGACCGTTACGATCACCTCAAATGGATCCAATCCGTCCTTGAGCATCGCGGCCTCGGGGGCCGGCACGACCGTCGCCCCACAGTTAACTGCTACTCCAGCAACCTTGGGAGTGGGAAATGTGGTGGTCGGAACCTCGGAGACAGCCTCGGGAAGCCTGAATGCCAGTGGTGCGGACGTCACCATCACAGCGGCCAGCGCGAATAATTCACGGTTCACGATAAGCGGCTTGTCTATTCCAGCACTCATTCCGGCTGGACAAAGCGTACCCTTTGTGGTGAACTTCAGTCCGCAGGTCACGGGTGCGGCCAGTGCGACTCTCACCTTTACCAGTACTGCTCAGACTGTCACGGCTACGGCGACCGGCAGCGGTACGGCGGCGCCGACTCATACGGTTAGCCTGTCATGGAGCCCCAGCTCTTCCCCGAACATCACCGGATACAACATCTATAGGGCGGTTTACACAGGCTCCTGTGGCTCTTACTCAAAGATCAACGGCTCTAATCTGGACAGCAATACGGTCTATTCAGACTCGACCGTTACCGACGGCACTAACTATTGCTACGCAACCACCGCGGTGAATTCGAGCAATGAGGAGAGCGGTTATTCCAATGTCCTCGCGGATGTTCAAATTCCAGCGCCCTAAACGGGGCCGCATACGGGTTTAATGCTTTTGGAGTAATCCGGGCACCTCCTGGCAAGTGCCTCTGGATTACCAATTCCCAAATCTGCACTTCTGAGACCTACTCAAACCGGTCGGCATACACGCAGACTGCAGGTATGCGACTCCCCCACTCTATTACCCATCTCCTCTCTGTCCCTGTCTCCTTCGCCATGATTTTCGCTGGATGCCTCAGCCTGTCGTCTTTGGACGCCCGAGCAGCCACGCAACAATTAACCTGCAGCCCGTCCGTGGTTGCCTTTGGCTCGGTCAAAATTGGCGCGTCGAGGACGAAGGTCATTACTTTCACGAATAGAGGAAAAACCAGCATCAAGATTTCGGCGATCGCTGTGCATGGGCATGAATTCAGCACGCATCAATTGACGTTGCCGTTTACCCTAGCTGCACGCAAGAGCATTGCCGTCAACGTCAAGTTCCAGCCGACGGCGGCAGGATGGAGGGAAGCAAAATCCACGGCAACCAGCAACGCTTCCAACTCAACCCTTGATTTTGACCTCATGGGAACTGGAGAGGCGGGCGCCGCTACTTCCAAGACGGGAAAGCTCACCGTGGCCCCGGCCTCGCTGAGCTTCGGTGAGGTGCCTGTCGGGACGACACAGACTCGATCGCTCACGATGAGCGCGTCCGACGCCAGTGTGACCCTGTCGTCGCATGCCAGCAGCAGTTCGCAATTCGTTCTGGAAGGTGTTTCTCTTCCGCTAACCATCGCCGCCGGAAAGAGCGAAACGTTTAACGTGGCTTTCACGCCGAAAAGCAGCGGGGCTCAGTCTGGCTCTCTCTCGTTTGTCAGCAACGCTTCCGACTCGAAAACCAGGGAGTCGTTAAGCGGTACCGGCACCGTGGCCGGGTACAGCGTAAACCTCTATTGGAACGCCAGTTCGGACGTAACCGGCTACAACGTTTATCGCAGCACCCGCGCCAGCGGTGCCTATGCCAAGATCAATTCCGGCCTGGACGCAAATACCGCGTACACCGACGGCACAGTCGTCTCCGGCCAGACCTACTACTACGAGGCCACATCGGTGAATTCAAGCGGAAAAGAGAGTGCCCGCTCGACGCCTCCTGTGGAAGCCAAAATCCCATAGCCGTTCTACTTTCGTCGTATCGTAACTGTAGTTCTTTGCTCTCGCGGGCGCTTTGCGGCCGATCTCCCCCAACCTCAAGATTGAGGGGAGAAAGGGCTTTATGCGCAAGAGCTTGCACGCTGCTCGAACCTCCGTAACCACCGTCCGCACCCAAAGTAATCATTCTACACAGTTTAGTGGCACTTAGGGGCCATATCCCCTGGCCCGGCACATGCGTTAGTACTAGTACAGATGGCCAGTGCTGGGGGCTCACTATCGTTATGCGGATGAACTGGATCAGCTCAGGTATTCCGAAAGCGGCAATTCTGCTAGCGATCTTAGGCCTTTGTCGACCGGGGTTGGCGCAACAGCAGCAAATCTCATTTGCCTTGCTTCAACCTGGGGCCATGGAGCCATCGCCGATGGTGAGGTCCGTGCAATCGGCAGCCATACCGGGAGTTCCGGGCGACCACCGATTTTGGGATCGTGACAATAGCCTTTTGTTTGCTGCAAACGCCGCCTTCAGCGCCGCCGATTTTGTAGTGACCCGGAACAATCTAAGAAACGGCGGCCAGGAGCTGAACCCGGTAACCCGAGTGTTCAGCGGCAGTACGCCGGCGCTGGCAATGAATTTCGTAGGTGAAACCGCAGGAGTGGTGGGACTCAGTTACTTCCTTCACAAGACGGGCCACCACAAGATGGAGCGCGCCATTTCCATGTTGAACATTGGCGGCTCAGCGGCAGCCGTAACATTCGGTCTGGCTC
>JGI12635J15846_10000760_pt1 | contig 27919 bp, 26 predicted proteins | sample BlaSpr_A8_OM2_M2_FD_15846 | JGI IMG/M metagenome (IMG submission 15846)
CGGCGGGGCGGTCCGCTGAAAAGCGCGCCGAACTGGACCGGCTTGCAGCTACCAGAAAACTTCCCTTGGAATCGGTGGAGCTCGATGTTTGCGACGATAACTCCGTCTCCCGCGCCGTCCGGCAGGTCCTGCAAAAAGCCGGCAGCATCGACGTGCTCATCAATAATGCCGGCGTTGGATTAATGGCTGTTGCCGAAGAACTCAAGCTCGACGACCTGCGCCGCCTGTACGAAACGAATATCTTTGGACTGCTTCGCGTCACGCAAGCCGTTCTGCCGCACATGCGCGAACGCAAATCGGGACGCATCCTGATGCTCAGCAGCGTCGCGGGCATTCTTACGCCTCCCACGTACGGCGCGTACAGCAGCAGCAAGCATGCGGTTGAAGCGCTTTCCAACGCGCTGCGTCTGGAGCTTTATCCCTTCAATGTGGAAGTGATTCTGATCGAGCCGGGCTACATCATGACGAATTTCCAGCAGACCGCGAAGGAACAAGCGCAATCGTATATAGACGGTTCGGCCGCCGGCCCATACGCGAAAATTTACGCCGGCGCGATCGCCGGGGTCACCAACAGCCGCCGCGAATCAAAGACCACACCCGAAGATTGCGCCCGCGTGATTCTCCATGCTATCGAATCAGGCCATCCGAAAGCGCGCTACACGGTTACTCCGTTAGCGAAGTGGGCAGCCCTTGGCCGCCGTATTCTTCCAGATACGCTCCTCGATTCGTTTCTGCGGCGGAAGTTCGGAATTGACCGCGAAGAAACAGAGTAGTCTCCCGCTCGACAGCCTTTCCGAAGAGCGTTTGTGAGGGCCAGCCAAATTGGGAGGAGCGCCCTCCCCCGCATGATTTTTTCAGAGCTATAGCTGGGCTACACTGTTTGCATCGCTGAATGCGAGGTTATGTTTCATGAAAATGGAAACTATGGCTGTTCATGCCGGGTTCGCACCCGATCCGGTCACGGGAAGTGTCGCGCCGCCGATTCATCTCTCCACAAATTTTATCCATGGTCCGGCGAGCGAAGAAATTCACGGGTACATGTATGTGCGGGACAAAAATCCTACGCAGGATCGCCTGGAAGCCGCGATGAGCGCTCTCGAAGGCGGCGAGGATGCCCTGGTTTTTTCCTCGGGTATGGGCGCCCCGACGGCTTTCTTTCAAACCTTGGAGCCTCACTCTCACGTGATCATTCCGGAAGATGTTTACGTGCACGTTCGGGTCCTCGCCGCCACCTATTTCGCGAATTGGCAGCTCAAATTCACTAGCGTGGACACACAATCTCCCGCCGCGATTTCCGCTGCCGTTTGCCCGAATACCAAAGTCATTTGGACCGAGACGCCATCCAATCCGCAGATGAAAATTATGGATATCGCCGCGGTCGCGAAGACCGCACGCGAGGCCGGAGCCTATCTGGCCGTGGACAACACGTTTGCCACGCCGGCGCTGCAACGGCCGCTGGATCTCGGCGCGGATGTGGTGATGCATTCCACAACGAAGTATTGCGGCGGCCATGGCGACGTGCAAGGCGGCTGCCTGGTGTTCAAGAAGCGCGCGCCGCTCCACGACAAACTCTTTCACATCCGGATGGTTCAGGGAGCGGTATGCTCGCCCTTTAATTCCTGGTTGATTTTGCGTGGTCTGCGCACGCTGCCATGCCGCATGGAGCGCCACTCTGCGAACGCCATGGCTGTGGCCAAGGCTCTTGCGCAGGCGAAAGAAGTGGAGCGTGTGTTTTATCCCGGACTACCCTCGCATCCGGGCCATGAAATTGCCGCCGCGCAGATGAAGCAATTTGGAGGAATGATGTCGATTCTGGTTAAAGGGGGCTGGGACGCGGCGGTGCGCGTTGTGTCCCGCGTGAAGGTGTTTCAAGCGACCACGAGCCTCGGCGGCGTGGAGAGTCTCATCGAGCATCGTGTCTCCGAAGAAGGGGAGGGCTCCACATCGCCGCCGAACCTGTTGCGGCTTTCCATCGGCCTGGAGCATCCTGACGACCTGATCGCGGATCTTTTGCAGGCGCTAGCCTGAAAATGGAGCCGCCTGTAGCTCGGGCTTTTAGGCCCGAGGGTTTTCGCTCTGAGGGCGCGATTGTGCTTGCGCAGAGAACTGCCTCACCCCTGAAGGGGTGAGCTACATTTTCAATTCGAAATCTGGAAAGAAACGCTCGTCTCCCGCAGCGCCTCCCACTTCTTGCGCCACGTCTCGTGCAGCGGGCTTTCCGCATAGTCGGCCGCCGCTTCCGCGCTGGTGAATTCGATCACGTAGACCCCGCTCCAATCCCGCATCTGGTTCCGCTCGGTCTTCAGCCAGATGTTCTTGATCCCGGGAATTTTCGCCGCCATGTCGCGGATACCGTTGATGGCCTGCTCCTGATCGTTCTGGGAAGTGGCGTCGCGGAATTTGTACGCGACCACGTGAATCACGGTCTTCGGCTGGCCAAAGCGATTCACGGCCGACACCTTCTGCGTCACCGCGCTTCCGGCCACGCTTCCCGCCAGAAACAGCCCCATTCCCATCCCGATTTGCATCCAGCGGCGCTTGCGTGAATCCATAAAATTCCTCCCTGTGCGGACAACTCTGCCAGTCTATGCGACTCTGCGTTGCACCGGCAACTCGCCTTCAATTTGACGGAGCACGCGATTTGCCGTTAGGCTGAATCCTTCATTTACAGGGCATTTACAAGGAGACGCGAATGAACCGAGGTCTCGGCTTGGCGGTGGTTTTGTGTGGTGCTATGGTCCTTCCCGCATCGCTCAGCGCGCAGAACGACCCGGCGATCAACACCGAAGCCCGCGCAATCTTTCAGCAATTGATCGAGACCAATACCAGCGATTCCGTCGGCAGCGTCACAAAAGCTTCCGAAGCCATGGCCCAGCGGCTGCTCGCCGCCGGCTTCTCCGAAAAAGACGTCATCGTCGCCGGCCCGAACGATCGCAAAAAGAATCTCGTCGTCCGCTACCACGGCTCCGGCCAGAAAAAACCCATTCTTTTCATCGGCCACCTGGACGTGGTCGAAGCCCGCCGCGAAGACTGGTCCGTGGATCCCTTCCAATTCATCGAAAAAGATGGATATTTCTATGGCCGCGGCACGCAAGATATGAAGGAAGGCGACGCCATCCTGGTCGAAAGCTTCCTTAGGCTGAAGCGCGAGGGTTTCGTCCCGGACCGCGATCTAATTCTTGCGCTCACCGCCGACGAAGAAGGCGGCGATTTCAACGGCATCGACTGGCTTCTCAAGGAACATCGCGACTGGATCGACGCGGAGTTTTGCATCAATCTCGATGGCGGTGAATTTGAAAAACTGAAAGGGAAGCGCGTGCTCGCCAGCATGCAAGCCAGCGAAAAAGTTTACGCGGACTTTCACTTTGAGACCAGAAATCCCGGCGGCCACAGTTCGGTTCCCGGCGCTGAAAATGCCATCTACGAACTTTCCGCCGCGCTGCTGAAAGTCCAGTCCTACTCGTTTCCCGTCGAGATCAACGAGATTACACGCAATTATTTTGCCCACGCCGCCACGCTCACCACCGGCCAGTTGGCGGCGGATCTTCGCGGCGCCGCTAAGGAGCCTTCTGAACCGGACTCGATCAAGCGGCTATCGAGCAATCCCTATTACAACTCGCTCCTTCACACCACCTGTGTCGCCACCATGCTGTCCGGCGGTCACGCGCCAAACGCGCTTCCGCAAATGGCCCGCGCCAACGTAAACTGCCGCATCTTCCCGGGGGAAGATCCGGAGCATGTCCGCAAATCTCTCGAGCGCGTCGTGGCGGATTCAAAGGTCAGCATTACCGTTGTGCCGCAGAAAACGGTGGATGGACAAATCGTCCCCATCGTTACGGTCCCGCCCTCCCCCCTCCTCCCGGAAGTAACCAGCGCACTCGATCGCACGCTGGCCACGATGTGGCCCGGCGTCCCCATCGTTCCAACCATGTCCACGGGCGCGACCGATGGAAAATATCTCCGCATCGCCGGTATCCCCACCTACGGCATCGCCTGCATGTTCTTCGATATGGAAGACCACCGCTCCCACGGCAAAGACGAGCGTGTGGCCGTGCAGGATTTCTACGACGGCGTCGAGTTCGGCTACCGCTTCCTGAAAACGCTCTCAACGACGAAGTGACGCGTGAAGCCGTGCTAGCCTGCCGCGGCAGCCGTTTCTTGCGGCGGAAGGCGTTGAAGTACGGGTGGACTGTGCTGCAATAGCGCTTCAGCCCCGCCAAGTTGTCTTTCTCTTTCTAAGTAACTTCTTAATTATCGTTAATCCTGTTTTAGTACCAATAGTACCAATAGTTCAAAAAGGAACAGAAACGAATCACCTCCAGAGATATTCTTCCTGCCTAGGTCCAGTAACTCAGAAACAAATCAGCACAGAAGGAAAAGATCATGATGAAGATTGAAGCGTTTCAAACTGCCGCCAGGGAAGGCGGGTTCGTTGCGGAGATGGGATTGGGGGAAGGAACAGTCCAATGGCTCAGGAAGACCGCACCACCCATGGCACGGGACACGCATCAGCGCATGTGCATCGACAGCGTGACAAACAGCGTGACCGTGTATTGGGTCGGCGTTCCCGGGAAACTGAATTCAAAGACGTTTCGCGACGTCCCTGCATTGCAAGAATGGTTTCAACTGGAACCGGGGCCCATCGTGCAGCGTTGAAGGATGCAGAGACGCCTATTGCGCCATAAGGCACAATGAGACATGCTAACAATTGAGGTTATGTAAAAGTGGATATAGTAAAGAATTAGGTTACTATGATGATCTGCTCTACTGAGGCTTGCTGATACAAACAATGGCCATACGTATCCCGCCCCCCAAAATACTTCTGATTCAAGGTGATGCTGACGGCGCAAACAACATTTGCGGGGCGCTGTCCTCGACAAGCGGCGGTTCGTTCGAAGTCGAATGGGTGCGGCAACTTTCCGAGGGCCTGGAGCGCCTGGTCAAAAAAGGAATTGATGCTATCTTGCTGGAATTGCCCCTGCCCGATAGCCGCGGCCTGGAGACGTTTGACAAGCTATATGCCGCCGTGCCCGATGTCCCGATTCTGATCCTCGGCGGCAAAGACAATGAAGCCCTCGCAAAGGAAGCCGTGGCGCGTGGTGCGCAGGATTATCTCTTGCCGGGTCATCTCGACGACTTTTCGCTGTCGCGAGCGGTGCGCAACGCCATCGAACGCAAGGCCGCCGAGGACGCACTGTACCTGGAAAGAGAACGCGCCGAGGTCACTCTCAACTCGATTGGTGACGCCGTTCTCTGCACAGACATTTCCGGCAAGGTCACCTATCTGAACCTTGTTGCGGAAACCATGACCGGCTGGTGCCGCGAGGAAGCCACTGGCAAACCACTCGCCGAGGTCTTCCGAATCATCGACGGCGCCACGCGGAAGACCACCCGAGATCCGATGGAGATGGCCGTCGAGCAAAACAGGACGGTGGGACTGACAGTGAATTGCGTCCTCGTGCGCCGCGACGGATTTGAATCCTCCATTGAGGATTCCGCCGCTCCGATCCACGACCGGGCAGGCCGGGTGATTGGAGCGGTGATCGTTTTCCATGATGTGAGCGCGGCGCGGGCCATGTCCATCCAGATGACCCATTCCGCGCAGCACGATCTTCTCACCGGTCTGCCCAATGGCCTGTTGCTCAACGACCGGATTACTCAGTCGATTGCCGTGGCTCGCCGGCAAAAAAAACATCTTGCCGTAATTTTTCTGGATCTGGATCGCCTCAAATACATCAATGATTCGCTGGGACATGCCATCGGCGACGAGCTTCTACTGTCCGTTTCAAAACGATTACTGGCAAGCGTCCGTAGTTCGGACACGGTCAGCCGCCAGGGCGGGGATGAATTCGTGATCCTGCTTTCGGAGCTTGCGCGTCCCGAAGACGCGGCTACCAGCGCGCAAAAATTACTTCATTCGCTCAGCGCGCCCCACCTCCTCGGGGGACAAGATTTGCATATCGATGGCAGCATCGGTATCAGTGTTTACCCGGCGGACGGAAGCGACGCCGAAATGCTCATCAAGAGCGCGGATACGGCCATGCACCACGCCAAGGAAAGAGGGCGCAATAATTTCCAGTTTTTCAAGACGGACATGAATTTGAAGGCCGTCGAGCGGCAATCTCTGGAAAGCAGCCTGCGTTGCGCCCTCGAGAGAGAAGAGTTCCTGTTGAATTATCAGGCGAAGGTAAATCTTGAGACGGGCGAGATCACCGGAGTGGAGGCGTTAATCCGCTGGCAGCAGCCCAATCGCGGGCTCGTCCCTCCCGCCCAGTTCGTGCCCGTCGCCGAAGATTGCGGTCTCATTCTCCCGATTGGCCGTTGGGTGCTGCGCGAAGCATGCCGGCAAGCGCGCGCCTGGCAGGACGCGGGACTCCCGCCATTACTTATTGCCGTCAACGTTTCCGCCGTTGAGTTCCGCGATAAAGATTTTGTCGAAGGTGTCCGGACGATACTCTCGGAGACTGGCTTGCCGGCCCGATATCTCGAACTCGAGCTCACCGAGGGCGTCCTGATGGAGGATGTCGAATCCGCCGCCTCCGTGTTGCTGGAGCTCAAGGCTATGGGCGTACACCTTGCCGTCGATGATTTCGGCACTGGCTATTCCAGCCTGAGCTATCTTAGAAAGTTTCCGATTGATGCACTCAAGATCGACAAGTCGTTCATCCATCAGGGCACTGCCGACCCCGACGAGTCCACCATCGTTGGCGCGGTAATCGCCATGGGCCGAAGCCTTAAACTGCGGGTCGTTGCCGAGGGCGTGGAAACGCTGGAACAGCTAATGGTTCTTCAGGGCCTCCACTGTGACGAAGCGCAAGGTTTCTACTTCAGCCGGCCCGTGGCCGCCGCTCAATTTGCCGATTTACTTCAGAAGGGCACAGCAAGCGTATTCCTCCACTAAGCGGGTTGGCGGGTGCCAGACCGATGGACGGTCAGGCCGGTTTTGGGCGTCTTTCCCAGCGCGTGGCTGAACCGTGGTATGAAAAGAAAAGGCCCCCGAAACTCGGGGGCTTTTCGTTTTCAGAGTTGAGCAAGAATCCTTACGGCTTGGTCGGGTCTGGCGCTGAGCCCGGCTTCGCGTCCTGCGGAGTCGTCGCACTGGCGGCCACCGGCTTGGAAGCGTCGGCGCCGTAGCGCATCAGGTAGGGCATGAACGGAGTAACCTCGAACGGCATCTTCTCGCGTTCCGCCACCGTACCCACTGGCTTGCTCTTGATGAGTTCCAGCTTGTCGTTCCACGGATCGATCTTCACGCGGCCGCCGATGGGCAGCGCCGCAATCTTCTGCGGGTTCTGCTTCGGATCCGCGGCCATGGTGGATTTCAGGTCATTGATCTGCGGCACGCGATTTCCCAGGTGTCCGCTGATCAGGTTCGGAATTTCCTTCCGGCGGCTGTCGAGAGCCTGCAGAAAGAGCCCCGCGTTGGCCAGTTGATTCTTGTAGGGCGAATTAGTCAGGATCTGGAGTGCCTTGACGTTGGCCTGGTTTTCCTCATCGGGGGTGCGCGAAAAGCCAAAGTGGCGGAACGTGTCCTTATCTTCCACCAGCAGCTGGTCGAAGAAGGCATACTGCGAATCCAGGCGGTGGCCCAGCACCACGTGGCTGAGTTCATGCGCCAGCATGGTTGCCAAGCTGGCTTCGTCGGGCAGAACGTCAATCAGCCCGCGGCTCAGCACAATCGTGTGGCCCAGCGTGAAGGACTCCAGCGTGGAAGTCATCAGCACGCGGCAGCGCACTTCGGGATCCACGTCAATATTATTGGTCACTTCCAGGTTGTTGACGACCGTCTCCAGCACCTTGTCCACTTCGCCCTTCGGCGCCATCAGTCCGATGCGCTCCAGGCGATCCGCAATGTTGTCTTCCGCCTGGCGGTCCCAGGAACGTTGCGCCTGGATCGGCGTCAGGTCGTTGGCGGTCTTGGTGTCGTCCTGCATCGGCGTCTCGACCAGGATCCTGCTCAACTCCTGCTCCTTCGAAGCGCCGCCGAGGTTATATCCCCACAAGCGGGTCTGCGCCTTGAAGTCGAGTTTCTTTGAAATGGCGTAGTGCAGATCCTTTTCTTCGCTGTACACAAACGTCGGCATCCACAGGCCGGGCTGCACGTTGGTGCGCCAGCTGTCAAAATGGAAGTACCAGCTGGAGTGGCCGTTGCCGCCGTAAGCGCCGTTGAAGCGCACGACGTTATAGTCCTGATCTTCCACCCAGATGCGGCCCAGGAACCGTCCGCCGTTCTTCTTTTCCAGCGGCGTCACGTCAAACACCAGGCAGCGCACTTCGCCCAGGAATTCGCGGCGCACGTAGTCAAACTTGTAGTGCTGCCGGTCAAACCCGTTCGTGTCGATGAAGATCATCTGCAAGAAGCCGTCCGGCAGGAACTGCATCGCGAAGCTGAAGAAGTTGCCGACGGACGCGAACACCCTCTTCCCCTTGTTCGAGGTCTCGGTCAGGGGCACCAGGCTCACGCCCTTCGCAAAGTTCGCGCGGCCCAGGAAGTACTTGTCTCCTGCGGGCACTTGGCCCAAATCTTTATCCGCTTTCAGGTTTTGAATATACGTCTCCACCAGCGGAGAGTAGTTGCGGATCTGGCCATAGAGCTTCTGCTCGTTGCTCGTGACGCGATCCACCACCTGCTCCATCGTCCGCGGCTGATCCGCATCGGGAGCTGGCGCGGCGGAGGCAGTCGTACCAGCGTATGCGCCGAGCGCCAGCACCAGGATGTACTTCGAAAACTTTCGCATGTTCATCTCCCCTTCAGTAGGCCAAACGAAATTCGATTCTTACCCGGGCCGGAAAATCCACTGGCTCGCCCTGGCGTTTTGCCGGCTTGAACTTGATTTGTTGCGCGGACCGCACGGCCGCTTCATCCAGGCCGTGACCCAAGCCGCTGACCACGCGGTTGATCTGAACGGTCCCATTCGCCAGGAAGACCATCTCCACGACCACGTCGCCTTCAATTTTCAGGGAACGCCCCTCGGCCGTGTATTCCGGCTTTGGTTTGTCGAGGATTGTCGGCGACATATCCGCCGGCCCGCCGGTCTGCTGCTTTTTCTTCGGCGCTTCCGCCGTCGTGTCCGCCGCATTTGCAAAGCCTGTGGAAACAATCGTGCCCTTCTTGCCGCCACTTGGAGGAGGATTCGCCGTGCCGTTGCCGAAGCCCGTGCTGGCTACGGTGCCGCGAATTCCTTCTTTGCCGCCCGTGCCATTGCCGTAACCTTCGCCGCCAGGCAATGCCGGGGAACCCAGCCGCGCCACGTTCGTCGCATGTTTCGGATCACCCTTGCCGGCTACTCCGTTCGGATCTCCGAACCCGCCGGTCTGCACTTTTTCCACGGGAGCGACTACAGTTGCCGGCGCCGCACTCCCCGAACCCAGGTTGTTCACCTTCACGTCTTCTTTCGGACGCTTCGGCCCGTTCTCTTTTACTTCAATCTTCACCGCCTCAAACTTCGGCGACATGTCCGGATCTTTTATTTCGACCTTTTCCACCTTGGGCTTCAGCGCCTTGGGCGTGACCAGGTTGGCAAAAATGTGGGGTTGCTGCGGATTCAGTTTCGGTGGCTCAATGGGCGGCGCCGGCTTGGGAACAACCGCCTTCACCTTCGGAGGTGCCGGAGGAGGGGGCGGGGGAGGCGCAACAGGAATCTCGGTGATTGGCTGAGCGATGGCGGTATACGAATACTGAATGGCCGTTTTCATCTGCTCCGGATACAACATGGGAACAATGAGGAAGAAGCCGAGGATGGTAAGTTGCACAGCGGCGCTGAAACCCACGCGTCGCCAGTTGGGCTTCGCGTCGGGCAACAGGGCCAGCCGCGCCGGCACCTGCTTGCTTCCCATGTGTTGTTTCCAGGCTTCGGAGTTCGCGGTCCTGCCGCGGTTCGAGCCAAACCCCACGCCCAGCAACCTGCTCGTTGGTGAATCTGCAGACATCGTGACCTTCCGCTTGCCGCCTCTGGCTAGTGTTCGTCCTGGAAACTCGATCCAAAAGCATCGAGGTTTCGATTTCTCGAGATCAGAACGTGTGAATTACCAGTACGAGGGTACTGAGGGGGCTCGGGCCCTCGAATAGGACTTTCGTACTAAAGACGCGAACTCGCTAATGCTAAAGCGAGTGCATCTCCACACGTGACTTCTGTATCTCGGACAAACCCGCCGAGGCGAAATTCGTTGCGGGGCAGGTAGCGCAACACTCCCTAGAATAACCCATACAGGGAGGACTGAGCCGGGGATTTGCTGGGGGCACCCACCGGTCACTCCTTTAGGGTACCCTTTAGGATGCATCTTCGCCATAGGGCGTTGGTTATTTATTCGGCGCCCTAGAATGCTGAAAGAAGGAGTCTTAGACTCCCGGCAGGAGAATTGTGCCGCAGCCTCCGCAAGAAAAGAATCCATCGCAGGGTCCCGCCTCGCTCCTCGCCTCTTGCGAGCCGCTGCTCGCGACGTTCTATTCCCAGTCCGGCGCCACCCGCTGGGGTCTCTCTCAACCTCAATTCGTCTGTGGCCTCGAGCGCAGCTTGCGCAAGCGTTTCCAGGACGGAGCCCCCTCTCCGGACCGCCTGGAAGAGTATCTGCTTACGCTGCACGTCGAAGATCTTGCCTTGACGACGGCTTGCATCGAAGGCTCTGAATCCGCCTGGGAATACTTTGTTCAGGAATACCGCAGCTACCTGCGTGCCGCTGCCGGAGCAATCACCAAGGCCAGTCGTTACGGCGCGAATCCGCAGGAGCTTGCCGACTCGCTGTTCTCCGATCTCTTCGGTCTGATGGACGGGAAGCGCGGCGAGCGCTCGCTTTTCCGCTATTTCCACGGGCGAAGTTCGCTGAAGACGTGGCTCCGCACGGTCCTCGCGCAGCGCCATGTGGATACCATTCGCTCGCAACGTCGAATGGAATCCCTCGATGCGGCGGACGGGGAAAAGCCGGAACTCCCGCCCGAGCGCTTTCAACAACAGCCGCTCCAGGATCCCCATCGCGCGCATTACCTCTCCTGCTTTTCCGCTGCCTTGCAGCACTGCCTGAAACTCTTGCATCCCGCCGACCGCGAGCGGCTTGAGCTTTATTACGCCCGGCAGATGAAATTGGCCGAAATTGGCCGCCAGCTTGGCGAGCACGAATCCAGCGTCTCTCGCAATCTGGAACGCATTCGCCAGGAATTGCGCGCGTTGGCGGAGCAGCATTTGAGCAATGTGTTTTCCTTGAGCGACGCGGAAATCCAGCAATGTTTCGAATACGCCGCAGAGGATGTGCCGATCGATTTCCGGCAGATGTTTCCCGACGCGAAGCCTCCCACTTCGCGCGCAAACCGAAAGGAACCGACGTGAAGCGCTGCAAGAAACAACTTCGCCGCCGTTCTAAGAAAGGAGAGCGCCATGCCGTCTGACGATCGCGATCCGAAATTTGAACGCGCGCTTGCGCAACATTTGCGCGGCGGCTCTGCACAGGCAAGCTGCCCCGACGCGGAAACGCTGGCCGCCTATCACGAGCGAAATCTTTCTCTCGAGGAAATGTCCCAGTGGAAGCAGCACATCTCCGCGTGTGAAGCTTGCCAGGAAGCGCTCGCGCTGGTCGAAACAACCGAGAACCAGCTTGCAGAGGATTGGGAAGAGCGGGAAATTCCCGTGCTCGAAGCGGCTTCGATCCAAGGCGCTCATGCACCGAACATTCCGATGCGAAGTGCCCGTGCATCTGCGTCAACTGCTCCGCCGCTGGCCGCAACTCCCGTCGACATAAGACGCAGGCGACGCCCCGCACTATTGCGCTGGGCCATTCCGCTGGGCGCTGCGGCAGCCGGAGTCCTCGTTTGGATCGGCATCCACGAGCAGCGTGTCCTGCACGCACCGCAGTCAAAAAGCGTTGAGGTAGCGCAAAATCGCGAGGCCCCTGCTGCGCAGGACCAAAAGCTCAGCGCGCCTGAGACAAAAGTACAGCCGTCGGTGGAACGCGACTCCCGGCAAGCGGAGACGGTACCTCAAGCCCGGCGCCGGGACCCGGGGTCCGCTGACCACGAAGGGCGTCAGTCGAACCCCGCGGCTCCAACGTCAGCAAAAGATGCGAGCAACGCCAAGAAAGAATCCATGAGCAAGTTTGCGTATGGCGGCCAGGCAGCGGCCCCGCCAATTCCACCGGCAAAAACTGCCACCGACTCTAGCGAAGACAAACTCGCCGCAGAAAATCGTCCGGCGGTTGTGCCACCTTCGCCTACCGCATCTGCTGTTGGCAGTACGGCCGGTGCGGGAGTCGTTGGCGGACGAGCCGCCAGCAACGCCGCTCCAGCGCCCGCTGCTCCGCACGCTATGACTCAGACAATTGTAGTCACGGGTAGTGCGCCGACGGTTGAAACTTCGACTGCTTCAACCGCAAAAACCGCAAAGGAGAAAGCGAAGGTGGAGCAGCAGCAGGCGGCCAATCTTGACACCAACGCCATGATGATGAAGCAGGGAGCGGTCAGCGAATCAGTGGAAGTAAAGGGTGCCGACATCGGCCTGATCCTCACTCCAGATAACAAAGTCTTCTGGAAGCTGCAGCCGGCGGGAACCCTTCAACTGACCACGGATGGCGGCAAGGATTGGAAATCTCTGGAAACCGGCGCAAACGAATATCTCACCACCGGTTTCGCGCCTTCCTCCCGTGTCTGCTGGATCGCCGGGAGGTCCGGAACACTCCTGCTCACCAAGGATCGCGGCAGCCACTGGACCAAAATCAACACTCCCATCACAGATGATTTGGGCGGCGTTCACGCGTTCGACGCGAAGCACGCTTCGATCTGGGATGCGACCAACCACATTAGCTACGCGACCTCCGATGGCGGCGCCACCTGGAAGCAAACTGCCAACGAATAGCCCCCTGCAAGAAATAGCGCTGGCGCCGTTCTAAGTCGGAAGGCAAATTCTCAACGAGGTGAAGCGAAAATGAGATCTCCCCGATTCCCAAAGAGCGCGGCTTCCCGCTGGGTGGCTGCCACCGCCGCCATTGCGCTGGCCGGCGCGGCCGCGTTTGTCCCGGACTTTCATGCCGGCAAAAAGAACGGCCCCCAGGAAAAGGATTCCGGCCGCAGCGCCGCGGCGGATCAGTCCACTTCTCTGGCTGACCAGACCGATCTCGCGGTTACCGTCTACAATTCCAATATCGCGCTCGTCCGCGACGTCCGCGAACTGCAGCTCCCCCGGGGAAATTTCCGCCTGAAATTCATGGATATCGCCGCCACCGTCAATCCCGCCACCGTTCACTTTCGTTCGTTGACCGAACCCGACAAGGTCGGCGTGCTCGAACAGAACTACGAATACGATTTGCTGGAACCGGCGAAGCTGCTGAACAAATATGTCGGCAAGGAAGTCACGCTGGTGCGCAGCTACATGGAAAACGGCAGCACCAAGCGCGAGGAGATCAAGGCCACGCTGCTCGCCAATAACAATGGCCCGGTCTGGAAAATCGGCAACGACATCGTTACCGGAGGATACAGCGAGAGCTACCGGTTTCCGGAAGTGCCGGCGAACCTGTATGAGCGCCCAACGCTCCTGATGTCGCTTGAGAATTCCGGCTCAACCAAACAGAAAATCGAGTCTTCGTATCTTGCCGGGAACCTTTCCTGGAACGCGGACTATGTTCTCACCATCGCGCGCGACGACAAAGCGGCCGATCTCGATGGCTGGGTCACCGTCATCAACAACAGCGGCACCGCGTTCCGCAATGCCCGGCTGCAGCTTGTTGCCGGTGATTTGAACCGCCTTCCGGAGGCCACCCGTTACCGGGCCGCAGATATGATTTCGGCCGCTCCCATGGCCAAGGCCGCCCAGCAGTTCCAGCAGGAAAATTTCAGTGAGTACCATCTCTATTCGCTCGGCCGCCGCACCTCCGTCGAAGACAAGGAAACCAAGCAGATCAGCCTGCTCGAAGGAACCGGTGTCCCGGTCGAAAAGCTCTTCGTCGTGAACGGGCAAAACTTCTACTACCACAATTCACAGAACCCGGGTTCGCCGCTCAAGGATCCCGTCATGGTCTTCTACAAATTCAAGAATGAAGAGAAGGCCGGCCTGGGTATTCCGCTGCCGGCGGGCAACGTGCGCGTCTACCAGAAGGACTCAAAAGGCGGCTTGCTCTTCATCGGCGAGGATCATATCGACCACACGCCGAAAGACGAATTCATCACCGTAAAAATCGGCAACGCTTTCGACGTGGTCAGCGAGCGCAAGCAGACGGACTACAAGAGCCTCGGTAGCCGCCTTTGGGAAATGGAATTTGAAATCACCCTGCGCAATCACAAGGACACGCCCATCACCGTTGAGGTAAACGAGCCCATCGGCGGCGATTGGGAGATGCTTTCCTCGACCTATAAAGTCACGAAAACCGCGGCCTTCGCGGCCCAGTTCGAGGTTCCCGTTAAAGCCAACGGCGCATCCGTCCTCAAATATCGCATTCGCGCCAAGTGGTAACCTTTGAGTGCGGCAGCGAAGCCTGCCCGCCGCAGGCAGGCTGCCGCTTTTACGGAGTGAAGACCTAGCTCCAAACCTAATTTGGTCTAAGTGCTTTCACCGCAAAAGCAGGAGCTCTGCTCTCGCACTCAAAAGTTCGTGGCGGCTCGACCTCCATTCCCTTACTCTTCCACAATCGCGTCCGCCTCAATCTCCAGCAGAATCTCCGGTGAAATCAACCGGCTAACTTCCACCATCGACGTCGCCGGCCGGATCTCTCCGAAAAACTCCCCGTGCGCCTTCCCGATCTTTTCCCACTCCGCAATGTTCGTCACAAAAATCCGCGTCCGAATCACGTCTTTCAACCCCGCCCCCGCGCGGCCCAAAGCCGCCTCAATATTCCGGATGATTTGCACGGCCTGCGCATAGGCGTCGCCGATCCCGACGATCCTTCCGTCCGGCCCGGTCGCGGTCGTCCCCGAAACGCTGACGTGGTTGCCAATCCGCACCGCCCGCGAATACCCCACAATCGGCTCCCAAGGCGTTCCCGTTGCTATATTTTGGCGTGGCATTTTGGTCCTCTCCGGCAGCCGGGAAAGCGAGGCGCTGCTGGCCCGCATGCTAAACTTAAAGGAAGTATGGCACAGGCCGGCAAGGCTCGGGCCGGGTGCCGGAAAACCAATCTATGCGCTGCAATAATATTCTTGAAGCGGTGGGACGTATCCCGCTGATCCGGCTGAACCGGATCAATCAGGGCCTCAAGCCGCAAATGTGGATCAAAGCGGAGATGTTGAACCCCGGCGGCTCCGTGAAAGACCGCATCGGCATCACGATGATTGACGAAGCCGAGAAAAAAGGTTTGCTGAAGCCTGGCGGCACCATCATCGAGGGCACCTCCGGCAACACGGGCATGGGGCTTGCTCTTGTCGCGGCCGTCCGCGGTTACAAATGTGTGTTCACCACCACGGACAAGCAGTCCAAGGAAAAAGTGGATTTGCTGAAAGCTCTGGGCGCCGAGGTGATCGTTTGCCCCACCGCCGTCGAGCCGGAAGACCCGCGCAGCTACTACAGCGTGGCGAAAAAACTCGCGCGCGAAATTCCCAACTCCTATTATCCGAATCAATACGACAATCCGTGCAATCCTGACGCTCATTACAAAACCACCGGGCCCGAAATCTGGGAAGACACCGAGGGCAAGATCACGCATTTCGTTTGCGGCATGGGCACCGGTGGCACCATCAGCGGCGTGGGTAAATTTCTGAAGGAAAAGAATCCAAACGTTAAGATTATCGGCGTCGACCCGGAAGGCTCGCTCTATTTCGATTTCCACAAGACCGGAAAAATCACCAAAGCGCGCACCTATGTCGTGGAAGGCATCGGCGAAGATTTCTTTCCCACCACGATGCACATGGAGATTCTCGACGACGTGATTCAGGTGAACGATGAAGAATGCTTCGTCGTCGCGCGGCGTCTCGCCAAGCAGGAAGGCATTTTCACCGGCGGCTCGGGCGGTGGCTGCCTCAGCGCTGCCTTGCGCCTGGCAAAAGATCTTGGACCGCACGATTTTGTCGTCGCCCTGCTTCCCGATACCGGCATGCGTTATCTCAGCAAGGTCTACAACGACGAGTGGATGCGCGAGCGCGGCTACGTCGAATCCAGCGTGCCAATTACCGCCGCGGAAGTCGTCAACGCCAAGCGGCAGTCCGGCAAAGTCCGCGAACTGGTGATCGCGCGGCCCTACCAGACTGTTTTCCACGCGCTGAAAACCATGCAGGAGCAGGATATTTCGCAAATTCCGGTATTCGAGGAAACTCTGCCCATCGGCACCATTTACGAAGATCAGATTCTCACGCTCGCGCTGCAGGGCAAAGACCTGCGCAAGCTGGTGGTGCGCGAAGTGATGAGCAAGCCGCTTCCCAGAATCCCGGGTTCGTCGCCTGTCGAGCGCGTCACCTACATGCTCAGCCACGAAAATCCCGCCGTGTTCGTGGAAATGGACGAAGCGAAGTTCGAGATACTCACCAAGTACGACCTGATGAGCACGGTAGCCGGTTTGATGGAACAAAAACGCTAGCCGCAATCCTCGCGCGCGGCGCAGAACACAGGAAAAACTAAAAGTGAAAATTCAGGACTTCAACGATCGGCTGAAGGATTCCATCCTTATCGCGGATGGCGCCATGGGCTCCATGCTTTATGAAGCAGTCGGATCGGTCCGCTGCTTCGATGAATTGAACGCCACCGAGCCCGAAGCCGTCTTTCGCGTGCACCAGGCTTATGTCGAAGCCGGCGCGCAGATCATCGAAACCAACACGTTTGGCGCAAACCGCTTCAAGCTCGCTCCCCTCGGCCTCGGCGACGAAGTGCAGCGCCTGAACGGCCGCGGCGTGAAAATTGCCCGCGAAGCGCGTGAAGCCGCTTCCCGCGAAATCTTGATCGCCGGCTCGATCGGCCCGCTCGGCATTGGCGTTCAAGCTCGCCATCCCGAGCCGGATCAGATTCGCGCCATTTTTCACGAACAGGCGATGGCGCTCGAGGAGCGCGGCGTCGATCTCTTCATCCTCGAAACGTTTTCTTATATCGAGGAAATCTTGCTGGCCATCGAAGCCGTTCGTTCGTTTTCCAATTTGCCCATCGTGGCGCAGCTCACTTATTCGGAAGAGGGCACCACGTTCGGCGATGTCCGTCCGTTTCTTGCCGCCTCGCTCCTGAAGGATAAAAATGTCCAGGTGATCGGCGCGAACTGCACGCTGGGTCCGCAATCGCTGCTGCCCATCCTCCAGGAACTCTCCAACTCGCAGGACATCTGCATCAGCGGCATGCCCAACGCCGGGTTCCCCAAGCGCGAAGGGGACCGCATCGTTTACCCGAAATCTTCGCCGCAATACTTCGCCGAATTTGCCCGCGAAGCCGCCGGACTCGGCGTGCGCATTCTTGGTGGATGCTGCGGTACAACACCGGCGCACATCCGCGCCATGGCCGATGCGGTGAAGTCTCTCCGCCCGGCCAAAACACATTCGGCGGCCACGGTTGTGGCCGCGGCGCAGCCTGCTGTCCCCCTGCAGGAGCGGGATCCCGAAAGCAAGTTCTGGAAAAGGCTGCAGAAAAAAGAATTTACAGTGTGCGTCGAAATCGATCCGCCAAAGGGCATCGCGCTCGACCGCATCTATGAACAAGTGGACCGCGTGATGGCTTCAAAGAAAGTCGACGCCATCGACATCAACAGCGGCGCGATGGCTCGCGTCGGCATGGACGCGCTGATCGTCGCCGGGGCATTGGAAGCCCGCGGCATTGAAACGGTTCCTCACCTGACCACACGCGACCAGAACATCATCGGCTTGCAGGCGATGCTTCTCGGTGCATGGACCGTCGGCGGCGTTCGCAATGTTCTCGGCATCACGGGTGATCCGCCGTCGGTCGGCGACTATCCGGAAACCAGTGGCGTCTATGAAGTCGATTCCGTCGGCCTGGTGAAAATTCTGCATCGCCTCAATCAGGGCACGGACTGGGCGGGAAAAACTCTTGGCGGCCAAACCAACTTCACGATCGGCGTTGCGGTGAATCCCGTTGCCGACGATCTTGACGCCGAAATCGCCCGCTTTCACGCCAAGGTCGAGGCCGGCGCTCACTTCGCCATGACCCAGCCGCTCTTCGATCCCGAGCACTGGCACGCGTTCCTGAAAAAACTCGGCGGCAAGCCTTCCATTCCCGTGCTCATTGGCGTCTGGCCGCTCAACAGTTACAAGCAGGCCCTGCGCCTCAACAACGAAGTGCCCGGAATCGTGATTCCAGAGCCGCTCTTGAAATCCATGGAGGCGGCGGGCGCCTCCGCACGTGACCGCGGTTTCGATGTCGCCCGTGAAATGCTCGCGTGGTCCCGCACCGAACTCGCCGGCGCGTACCTGATTCCGCCGTTCAAACGTTACGAGGAAATTCTTGAGATTTTGTAAGACCGACCCGAAGTTGCTTCTGTGACCATCAAGCGACACTCGCTTCGGTTGCCGATGCCCCAGCCAATTGGCGGCGGACCATGCGACGGAAGATGGGCAAGAGAACGAGATAAATCAAGGCAACCGCAAATGGAGCCAGCAGCGCCCAGACCACTACTGCGTGCCATGTGGTGTTCCAGAGAAGCTTGATGGCGCCCCACAAATTCGCATGCGCCATCGAAACAATCTGCGAAACCGATAACGGCAGGTGCGGCGCGCGGAAAAGTTTTTCGCCCAAGCGGAAAAACGGCAGCAGCAGCGCAATCTGCACCGGATACAAAAAGTAGTTCACCGCCTGCATCGCCGGTAGATTCAGCCCCAGCGCCAGGCCCGCCAGCCCGCACAACCCCACGCTCCAACCGAATGCCGGGATCACCGCGAGCGTGGCGCTCAGCGCCAGGCTCAGCGCAAGCTTCTCTGGCGTCACGCCTTGCCGCAACAATTTCACCAAGGGTCTTATTACCCGCCGCTGTAGAAAATTCTTCGTCATGCGACTTTTCTCGGAACCAGTACTCCAAATGTCTCTTTTGGCATCGACGCAAGGAGTTGCAACGAAAAGTACAACGACCTCGCGGTGTTGCCCGTAACGAAGCCCCATAGAATCGAGAGCACTTTAATTGCCAGAGGCGTCTTCGGGTCAGCCCACCCGCAAGAAAATAATATAAATCCTTCGTTACTATTTTGTTTCGGGCGGGCTCTGCGTCGTGTGGTCGTGAATAATGCGCCAGCCTTCGGGGGATTTCTGAAAAACCAGTGTGAAGATGCCACCGACGTCACCGGCTTGCCGTTGCAGGTGCCATTTTCCCAACACGAGCGCCGCATCAGGCCCAAGCTGCCGGATTTCGAGTTCTGAAAAATCCAGCGTGCCCATCGCGGCTTTGTCGGCATAGTTCTTCTCATAGCGCGCCATCACCGGTTGCCAACCTCGCGTAAATCCGCGAGTTCCGGCAAAGGTCAGCTCGGGGGAGTTCCAGTATCCCTGCATGAATCCGCGAATATTGCCTTTGTTCCACTCGTTCTGCTGGGTGGTCAGCACGGCCAGTATTGCGGCGCGATCTGCTTCTTTCGACATCTGAGCATGAGACTTTCCAGAGGCGGTGACGAAGAATGCTCCCAGAAGCGAGGCCAGGATCAGGCAGGAAATTGCTGGTTTTGTGGTCACGTGGAATCCTATAACTGCTTCCGCAAGAATAAGATAGGGGGATTCTGAGGGCAAGTCTTGATTTCTTGCCGGGGAGCCATCCCGGTAGTGCTATCCCCGTAGTACTTGGGAGCTATTGGGGTAACAGGGCGGGAAAGGAATAATCGTGGGTGAGGGAAATGATGTTCTCCGCTGCACTACTTTCGATCGCCGTCGTGGCCATGGGTCAGTTCGCCGTGTATTACTGGCGCGCCGTGTTCACGGGTATGGCCAGCCTGCCGATATCCAGCCGGGTGCTGGAAGCGGCCCAGGTGCAGGAAGAATCCCTGTGCGGAAACGACTTTGAAAAATTTGCCAGCCTGCTGACGCTCACTCCCGAATTGAAGGAATCCAAGGGCGGGCTGGGGCTGGTGCGCGCTTACTACGCCGCGGTCCATCGCGCCCAGTCGGTGTTTGCAAAGTTTTCGCCGATAATGGCGGGCTGGGCCGAAAAGGAGCGCACGCTCTGCGCGCGCATTGCCGCGGTGCATATTGACCGCCGCCTGGAATCGAACATGATGCAAGCCGCATCGATCCGTTCCCTTTAGTTTTTCACCCGCCACAATTTCCATCCTTGCCAGGTTCTCAATCGCCGCAATTAGTACGCCCAGCGGACTAGGGTTGCGCCGGAGGTGAAGCCCGCGCCGACGGCGGCGAGGAGGACGAGGTCGCCCTTCTTGAGTTTCTTTTCGTCTAGGGCAGTCTGCATGGCGAGGGGGATGGTGCCGGCGGTGGTGTTGCCGTACTGCTCGATGTTGATGATCACCTTGTCGAGCGGCATGCCCAGGCGTTCGGCGGTGGCGGTGATGATGCGGCGGTTGGCCTGGTGCGCGATGAAGCAGTCCACGTCCTTGCCGGTCAGGCCGTTTTTCGCCAGGACGCGCTCGGTCATTTCCGCCATTTTCTTTACCGCGTATTTGAAAACGTTTTTCCCGTCCTGGTGGATGTAGTGCATTTTCTTGTCCACGGTTTCATGCGAAGCGGGGTTCAGGCTGCCGCCGCCCGGCATGTAGAGGAATTGGCCGCCCATGCCTTCGATCTGCGCGACGTGATCGATGATGCCTGCTTCGCCATCCGCGGCGGGCTCCAGCAGGACAGCTCCGGCGCCGTCTCCAAAGATGATGCAGACGGAGCGATCGGTGAAGTCGGTCATGGAAGAGTTGACGTCGGAGCCGATTACCAGAACTTTTTTGTATTGCCCGGATTCGATGAACTTGGTGCCCACATTGAGTGAATAGAGAAATCCGGAGCAGCCCGCGGAAACGTCGAAGCCCCAGGTGTTGGCGATGCCCAGCTTGTGCTGCACCAGGCAGGCGGTGGAGGGATACATCATGTCGGGCGTGACTGTGCCGACGACGATGAGGTCCACCGACTGCAAATCGAAGGGATGCTTGGCTTGCAGCTTTTTCACGGCCTCGACGGCGAGGTCGCTGGCGGCGACGCCCTTGTCGGCGAGGTGGCGTTCGCGGATGCCAACGCGGTCCATGATCCACTCGTTGGTGGTGTCCACCATTTTTTCCAGATCGGCGTTGGTCAGCAGGCGCGGGGGAACGTAACCGGCTACACCCGTGATTTTTGCGGATTTGCAGCGAGCCATGTTTCTCCTTGCAGAAAACTAGCAGCGAGCGGGAAAGATTGATTGTAAATTATATGGTTTGCCAGAAACAAGCGCGCGGGGTTGTTTTGGCTAATTCGACTCATTTCGCTCAGTCGGCTCATCTCGCTTATTTCGCCGCCGCGGGGGGAAGAATTTCGTAGCGCCAGGTGAAGGCGGCGGTTTTTTTCAACATGGCGGCGACGGAGCAGTATTTTTCCTCGGTGAGAGACATGGCGTGCTTCACGGCGGCTTCGTCGAGCGCGCCGCGCATACGGAAGAGGACTTCGAGCTTCGTCCAGACGGTGGGCGGCTCGGCGGCGCGCTCGCCGGAGCAGAGGACTTCGAGCGACTCGAGTTTCTGCCGCTTTTTTCCCAGGATCAGGACCATGTCCGTGGCGGTGCAGGCGCCAAGCGCCATCAGCACCATCTCCATGGCGCCGGGAGCCTTGTTGGATTCGCGGTCGGAATCGAACGGCACCGCGTGGCCGGAGGGGCTGACGGCGAGGAATTTCTGTTCGCCGATCCATTGGATGGAGGCTGTTTGCATGGAAACCTTCCTGTGATGGCGGGATGCAATGTGATTCGATGCGGGTACGTGAATAATGTAACAGAAGACGGTGACTGGTGATTCGTGACTGGTGGAAGAAACATCATGTAGCGGCCGCCTTCTGAGGCGGGCGGGTGGCCTACCCTATGCGCCGTTTGCATTAGGGTGGGTCCTCTCTTCCTCTTCTCCGCACGGATCACCGATCGCGGAGTACCACTTCCCGGGCGGGTCGCCGAAAACCAGATCGCGCCGCCCCGTCAGAATCTGGGAGCCTTGCGTGACGCATGGCGAATATGAACAATTTCCACAACGTGCTTGTCTTCGCGGATTTGGTAGTACACGAGGACAGGGCTGTGCGTTAGCTTCCGCACTCGCGCTCTCTTGCGAATGACGCCGCCCATGCGGGGAAAACGCGACAACAATTCGATGTGATCCAGCAGCGAACTGCCAAAACGCAACGCAGCTTCCCCATCGTCTTCGGCAATATGGCTGATGAGTTCAGCGAGATCCGCTAACGCTCTTTGCGTGAAGAGGAGGCGGTAATCCATCGGGGCAAGAGTTTGCGAACTTGCTCAAGGGGTGTCGTGCGGCCGGCTTTAGCGTCCCGGATGCCCTCATCAATAGCAGCGAGGGTCGCCTGGTCTTCGTCATCCACCACAGGCGCCTGCTTCTCGAGTTCAAATTCCTTAGCCTTGGCCATCACCTGATGCTAGCCCCGATCCCCGGTCGATGCAAGAGGACTCGCGGTCGGAATCGAACGGCACCGCGTGGCCGGAGGGGCTGGTGGCGAGGAATTTCTGTTCGCCGATCCATTGGATGGAGGCTGTTTGCATGGGGTCCTTCCTGTCGTGGTGGAGTGGAGTGTGGTTCGATGCGGCTGCCTGAGAAATGTAATAGAAATGATTGAGTGTTCGAAGGGGAAGGTAATCCGCAATCAGCGATCGGTAATCAGGAAGCGAGGACAAGGAGCATCCCAAGTGTCCTCCGAACCTGGGGTACGCGCCCGGGAACGTTCCGTCTGTTCCCGGTTTCCCGAAGCGATTCAGAGCGGGCGTGCCCTTCGGGCTTGGTCTATCGAAGTGTGCAGCACCTGCTTGGGTTCGGCTAGTCCAGTGGTCTGCCCCAGGCGGTACCTAGGAGTTCCAACTCCTCCCGGGGATAATGCTTGGTCCAAACTTCCTCCAGAGTGTGCGGATCTTTTTCCAGCCGCTCAAACAACACAAAACTTTCAGGTTGAAAGAGCAACAAAGGTCGATTAGCAAGGTTCTGGTACTGGTTGAAAATAAATTGGAGCGTGGTCGCGTTTGTCTCTACAAATTCCTCCACGATCACCGGGATCCTGTTCCGCTCACCCGGCGCATATGATGATAAGACGTTCTCTAGGACTTGCAGTGAGAGTTCATTGTCAAAAGTCTCGCCGGTGAAACGATAGAAGTGTCGCTCCAAGGACTGAAGTAGCTTCAATGCATTTGCTCCGGGCAATTTTTCAATCTCCACGCTGATGGCATCAAAACTTCGGTCCGCAATCTCAAGCTGCGCGTTCAACAAGTAAATCAGCCGTCGGATGTCCTCGGGGACGGGCTGCGCGGGTTTGTACGAGAGTTCGTGATCCATCTCGGCCCAAAGGCTTTGACATAAGGTGTGGACTTGAATCTCGCATTGGAGGCCCTGAATATCGCCCATCTCCGACTCGGGATTCTTTAGCGCAACATCGTAGTGCACCCCTGAATACCCAACTTTGTTGTGACCGAGGGCCTCAGATTTGTCTTCTTTACTTATGATGTTAAACGATCCCTCGACTAGCGTAAGAACGGGTTTGACCTCGTGTCTAAACCTGACGACGACTCGACAGCCGGCTTTGTCAGTGATCATGTTGTAGGTGTATCCCTTCCTGAGCATCTTCTTAAGAAGGTTTGGCAGGCCCTTGGCTCGTCCGCTGACGACGAGTGGAACAATCCCTTCGGAGCGCAGCTTTTCCTTAAGGATTGCAACTATGCGCCTTTGAAGATTGTCGTATCTTAATTCCTCTGATATCCATTGAACCCGGGCGTCAGACAGTTCACTCACTTTCCCTTTACCTGCTTCAGTTGGCCGGTGATTTCTACTCGGGCTGAGCCATCACGGGTGCGATCAACTTTCACACTTTCTCCGAACGCCTCTCGGTCACCAACTACAGTGACACCGTTCTGGAACTCAAGTGCCATCTTCCTCGTCTGGGATTCAATCAGTTCCAAATTCTTTACAATTGTTAGGCTACGGAAACCCTCTTGTTCTAGGTGGTTTAGAAAAGGCTGTACCTTCTGGGTCGGAAGATGATCGCGTGCAAACTGCTTTAAATTTAGCTTTGCTTTCTGATTCGTGAGCTCAGACAGCAAATGTGTGAGCGCCTGGGTACGTTCAACTGGGTCTTTAATCTGTTGATTAAAGAACTCCTGAGCAGCTAGGAAAAATCGCTTAGTGGATATTCTCGGGTCCTCGGCAAGACAACAGCCCAAAAACCCAGTGAGGAAAAAGCCCGCCACCTCTGTTCGTGGCATGTAGCCACGCTGCTCATCGCAGACCGTGCCGCCAGGCTCCCCATCTCCTTCATCTCCGTCGGGTGGATAAAAGAACCCTACCTTAAAGAGTTTTGTTTTCCGCGTCAGAATTAGGTCTCGTATGTAGTTCACGTCGAACGTCCGTAATCCGCCTTGAGTCGTCTCACGCAGTTGTACGCCTTCCTCTTTCTCCAATTTGAGAATGCCCACCGCGCGTTTGGCGCCCAATGAGCAATCAACAACGGTAACTAAGCCACCTGGGCTTGCCCCTCCCTGCGCGTCGTGGAGGTGCTTAGCGATCTTCTTTGAAACCTCAACGAAATTGGCTTGCTTGCCCGAAAGGAGCTCACGTACGAATTGGGGCACCGGTGAAGTTGTTGCCGCGTCGAAGATCACGTCGTAAGCAGCAGATGAGCCCACTGTCTCGATGATCTTTCCTCTGAAAAACATCTTGAGTTCAGCATCCAGCGGACTCTCTATTTCGCTATAAGTAGGGGAACTTTTGGTATCACTACGAAGATGGCGGGGCACCTCATGGATGATAATGCGCTTAATTGTTAGCTGGCCGAGGGCTAGGGGCACTCAGAGGTCCTTTCTGAGCGTAAGGTACGTTCACCATTTTATAGAAATTCGCTAGCCAAGTCACTTAGAGGTATTCCGCCGGGTGGCCTGGGCAACCAAGCCCGAGGACGGACGTCGAGTTCTGTTCGGAAGTATCCGAAAGCGTTTGCATTATGATAAATTCCGAAAATGAGCTTCTTATTTGTGCACATTTCCCGTTTCTGGGGCGTGGCGCTTTCGGCGCTCGTTCCATTCGGCCTATTCTGGTCCTTTTTTTGGTTTTCGCACGAACGTGGCCACTTCTTCTTCGACCCTCAAGACACTGTTCGGGACAATCCTCAAAGTCGCGTATTTCCTGCTTCGGCGGCTACGGCTACGTTTGAGCCAATGCTTAAGCACTATCTCGGAGTGACCCAGTTGTTAGTCACAGTCGCCGCAGCTTCGATTGCGTTCGGGGGCAATAGTCAACCTCTTGGTGCTCCAATCTTGATCGCCAAGCTACTTTTGGCCTGGAGCATTTTCTACGGCGTGCTTTTTTGCGCCTTGCTGCTCTGGCGGTACGATGAATACACTCAGGACATGAGAAGTTATACGTTGTTTTGGTACTCAACAGTCTTCGCATTCGGATTTTCAACTTTGACCTGTTTCATGCTCGGGTATCTCGCGTGGGGTTGGGGACTATCGAGAATCGCTTCGTGAGCCGGGCGCCCCGGGTTCGCTTTATGGTACCCGGGTCTTAGGGCCGCTTCAGCTCTTCACTTTTTTCCGGACATTCAACCTTTAACTTTTGACTTTCAACTTCCGATCCCCGACCGTTACTTTTTCAGGGTGGCCCGGGCCTTCACCCCGGGCGCTGGCATGTTCGGGACGGTCAACCAGGAGGGGGGCAACCCCGCGAAAAAATTCCCAGTGGAAAAAACTCCAAATCGGGCGAGTAATGGACAACGTCTATTACTAGGGTTGAGAGGATTTCTTGGCGGCGTCTTCTTTAGCCCACTGCTGTTTCTTTGCTTCGGTGTCTTTTGGGGACGGCGGATAGCGTTTGAACGCATTTTTGATATTGCTGTCAGCTGTCTTCCAGATCTTGTCGGGGTCGTTGTGAATGATCTTCTCACTCACAAACAGGCGCCACGCAAGATCCCGCGCTTTCGCATCGATCATTTCAATGCCAAGCAAGCCTTTGTGGGTCACCGGCGTACTCATCGTGGTGTACATAACTGTCCAATAGCCATAATAGTAGGAACCATACGTGCCCCAATGAGCGGTACCGGTCAGCTGCGCGTTTGACTCCGCCTCAACCCAGTAGCGCACCACCAGATCCGGATTTTCTTCTGGCTGCACCTCGCGAAGTCCTTTGCCCGTCAGTTCACGCACCACCGCGCGGTGGATCCGATTGTTCAATAGCTCTGGGTTCAACTGCATCCTGACGAGAGATTCTACTCCGCCGATATACGCAAAGGTCTTGTACTTCGTGAAGTCTAGATTGGGATTGAAATCTGTCGCCATTTTCGCGTTTGTCGCCATCGCCCAAAGCAAAACGAACAGCAGCCCCCTTAGCGGGAGAAACAATCTCAAGCGGTCCTTCCCACTCGCTACCCCGACCCGATTCATGAGTTCCTCTCTGAGCATTCAACTGACCCACGCCAAAAGCACCTTGAGGCGTGGAAGAAATCCCCCTCAGGCACACGAGAATCGCCGATCTTTGCGTAGCTCCAAACCACTCTAAATATCCTGGCACCTTAGAATTTGGGTTAGCGTTGACTTCGCAAGTGTACAACACATCTTCATCCAACTCCCGCTAGGTTGGCTCACCGGTAACTTGGGTACGGTGCTTCACCTCTCCGGTAAGGGCGTGAACCAGAAGTTACCTCAACGCTCGTCGATGATTGTTGGCAGAGCCGGGTGCCTCGGGTTCCGGCTTGCCCCGAGCGCATCAAGAGAGGGGTTTTTGGTACCCGGGTGTTGGAGTCGCTTCAGCACTTCACTTTTTCTGGAAATTCAACCTTTGACTTTCGACTTTCAACTTCTGATCCCCGACCGTTACTTTTTCAGCGCAAAATCGTCCCGGAAATCGGGGACAGACGGAACGTGCAGCAGCTTATACCGCTTCGAGGTCGTTAACTGACCAGTCGGCGGGCGGGAAATTTACCGGCCAGAAGTGAGGAGCCGGAATTTCAAATTCAAACGCAGCTGAAAAACGGCCCTCTTCGGACCTTTCAACGCGTAATACTCTGCCGGTTGTAACGGCTTCCGTCTTTAAGTTGCTAAGACGAATTTGCTGTCCTCGGACCAATTCCAGCCCCACGTCTAAAAGGCCGCCATGAGCATTGACCACGAGAGTCTTGGACTCGATGTTAATTCGCTTGCCGCCGGGCATAAGGGCTGACAGCGTGACAGGCACGCGCAAGACGACCCGCTCGCTTCTGCGCCGGTTTCGTTCTTCCATTACACCAGCGGTTCTTTCCGGGCTCGAATTACCTGTATGTTCTGACATGTTGCTCCAATCACCTGATAGTCAAGCGCCGCCTGATTGCCAACCAAAATATCATCAGTCCCATCGCGGAGATGGTTGCACCAGCGATCAGGTAAATGTCCATATACCATTCGGAATGGCCTGTAGATTCATCAAGCAGATATGCCCCGACCAAGAAGAGAATGGGTGAAAAGAGGACGCCGAGATTGCGGTTTTTTCTCATCGGTGCTTGCAAACGCCGCTGAGTCTATCTAGAGAGAAGTCTTACTCTCGTAAACACCTCTAGTCTAACTATACCTATAATGTACCAGCAGATTTGAGTGACCTCGTTGCTCAAAGAAACAACGGAGAAGTGCATTCTTCTTCGATATTTCGGTCCTACTCGACCGTTACTTTTTCAGCGCAAAATCGTTCCAGTACTACAGAATACTATTGCCGGGTTGTCACTAACGCGAGAGACTGGCCCATGTTTACCCTGAGCATAGCCGAAGGGCTTGCCCCGAGTGCTTTGTGTGAAGGGTTCGCGCGGGGATTTGTTCCTCTACACAGGCCGCCTCTTCTCGGTCGAAAACCCTCCTCAGTTAAGTCCCGTGTTTCCATCAGTTCAAAACCGATAGAAATCAAAGGACT
>JGI12635J15846_10000762_pt1 | contig 27901 bp, 24 predicted proteins | sample BlaSpr_A8_OM2_M2_FD_15846 | JGI IMG/M metagenome (IMG submission 15846)
TGATCGGATTGTTGTGGGAGCCGATAACGAACGATGTGCTGCGGTTCTCGCCGAGATTTATGCTCCATTAACCAATGGCGGCTATTACAAACGGCAAGATGCGATACCACGCCCCGATCGCGCAAATATTCCTCCGCCATTGATCATAACCAGCGCAAAGAGTGCCGAACTGATAAAGCATGCTTCGAACGCCTTCCTGGCGATGAAAATTTCCTTCATTAACGCAGTAGCTTCAATCTGCGAGACCGTGGGAGGAAATGTCCAGCAAGTTTGTCAGGGGATTGGAACTGACAGCCGCATCGGTCCGCGCTTTTTGAACCCCGGTATTGGATACGGGGGCTCATGCTTCCCGAAAGACTTGATGGCCTTCCGTGCAGTCGCGCGCGAATGCGGCTACGACTTCCGCCTGCTCGATGAAGTAATACGCATTAACGAGGAGCAGCGTCGACGTTTCATCCGCACGGTTCGCAATGCGCTCTGGACTCTGCGAGGTAAACGCCTGGCGGTGTTGGGGCTTGCTTTCAAAGGCGGAACAGACGACGTCCGCGAATCTCCCGCTATTTTGCTAGTTCAGTCGCTGCTGCAAGAGGGTTGCCAGATATGTGCCTATGACCCTGCCGCACATGCTAGGGCGAAGGAAGTTCTGATTGCTTCGGTCGAGTATGCCAATAGCGCTTATGAGGCTGCCAGCGAAGCCGACGCTGTATTGATACTGACCGAGTGGGAGGAGTTTGCCACGCTTGATCTAATCAAGCTGCACGCTGCCGTGAAGTATCCGATCGTTATTGATGGCCGTAATTTGTACGATCCTGCGGTGATGACCGCACATGGCTTCACTTATTACAGCATTGGAAGGGCAGTCGCTACGCCCGAGAACCAGTCAGTTCCCGTTCCCGCGAGGAAACGCAACTAACCATGAGCAAGCAGCGCGCCCTGGTCACAGGTGGTGCGGGATTCTTAGGCTCCCACTTATGCGATGCCCTGCTAGCCGACGGCTTCTCAGTCGTCGCTGCCGATAATCTTCTTACTGGAAGACGCCACAACCTCGAGCACTTGCGTAATGAAACACGATTCGAGTTGGTCGAAATCGATATCAACCAGCCGTTCGATTGCGGACGAGTGGACTACGTCTTTCATTTCGCTTGCCCGGCCAGCCCGGTGGATTACATGACCCATGGAATCGAAACTCTGCAGGTGGGTTCGATAGGGACGTTCAACGCTCTTGAAGTAGCTCGAAAATATCGAGCGAAGTGTCTGGTCTCTTCCACGTCGGAGTGTTACGGCGATCCGCTGGAGCACCCTCAAAAAGAGAGCTATTGGGGAAATGTCAATCCCATCGGCCCTCGCTCAGTTTATGACGAAACTAAGCGGTTCACCGAAGCGGCTACGATGGCATATCACCGCTATTACCAGCTGGACACTCGAATCGTAAGAATTTTCAACACATATGGCCCGCGTATGCAATTAAACGATGGCCGCGTAATCCCCAATTTCATGAAACAGGCTCTGCGCGGCGAGGATTTGACTGTATATGGCGATGGCCGCCAGACCAGGAGTTTCTGCTACGTCGACGATGAAATCGATGGTTTTCTGCGTTTGGCAAAATCATCCGAGCACCTCCCGGTAAACATTGGGAACCCTTCGGAATTTACAATTCTGGAGTGCGCCAAGCGTGTACTTGCAGTGACCGGCTCAACGAGCTCCATTCGCTACGAAGCTTTGCCTCAGGATGATCCGAAGCAGCGGCGTCCCGACATCACCAAAGCAAGGACTTTGCTTAAATGGGAGCCCAAGATTGATCTTGAAACGGGATTAAAGATGTCGCTTGAATATTTTAAGAAAGCGGTTTCATTGCAAGAAAGCGCCAAAATAAATTGACGAGGTTACACCGCAACTTGGTTTTCTAGCTCGGATATAAGTTGCTTCAGTTCCGCTGGCAATGTGTCCGTATTGAAATGCACGCCCATTCCCAAGCCCCGATGCACGCTTTGGACGTTTCCCAGAATCCTCAAGTTTAGTTCTTGGGTCCTTATAGCCATTTCAACGGATGTGCCGACTGGCAATGGCTCGCTTGTTTCGACGTAGCATCCGCCGCTACTGATATCGCTTATCACACAACGCTGCTGCACCGTACTTCCCGCACGCGAGACTTGCGCTCCCAGAACACATTGATGACGCGGCTGATGCCTGCGATCCGAAGGAGGCGCAGCAATCAAGCCAAGCTGTGCGACCAACTTCTGCCGCAGATCGCTCGACGGTTCATCTGCGGGGGAGTGCGCGACCTGCAATTGGTCGCCGACTCTGTTTTTTATCCAATAATCCAAGACTCGCCGTGAAGCTTTTGGGACGTCCGCGAAGCGCATGCCCACGTTCCCGGAATCGTTTTGCCAGATTACTTCACAGGAAAGTCTAATCGTGCCTGGATCGCCGGGAAGAGAGAACTGGAAATACACTTTGCAATCCCTGGGCAGCGGTTTGGGCGAATAAATTGCTATCCCATTGATGCTCAGGTCAAGAACTCGAGTGACGTCGTTCTCGGTGCTCGCATAGGCGATCGAAGCATTTGCTTCTACGGGAATTCGTGGTGTAAGCCTTCTCTCGGTACGAGTCGATGTCGACGCGGCTTTACGATTCGTTCTCTCCTCAGAGACTCGCTTGAACAACACGTAGTCGGCCCCTCTTGCAAAGGCTTCAGGCGCATTGTTCCGGCTTTCAAGAATAGCAATTGCGACAGCGTCTTGCTGAGTCGGATCGGATCGAAGTTGAGAAAGAAAATTAGTGGTGCCTTCACTTTGGTAGTCCACCAAAATAGCGTCGAAGTGATGCAGGGAAAGAGATTCGCGAGCAATGGACGGATCACCACAAAGTTCCACGTCCATACCCATGTCCAACAGAACACGGGTTAGAATCTGGACCGTCTTCGCGTCCGTGCACACAAGTAGCGACTTGAGCCCCATACACTCGAAATCTTAAGGTTTCGAGAAGCGACGTAACAAGTTACCTCTGTTACGCGAACTCACCAATATGGATGGGGGTGACTTTCGTAATCTGGAGCGGCCCACGGTTACGCATTATGGTGGCTAAGACTTTGCTGGTCGCCGCTTTGCGCTCGCGTCAGCCATCTCAAGCCTTTGCTCCGCAAGGATCTCCGTTTATGTCATCACGATTGGGAAACTGGGCCATTGGGGTCGGGATACTCATATCAGCCGCTGGTTTGTGTATTTTGCCTGCCGCCTTTGGAAAGACGCCATCCCCTGACCTCCTCGCCATGGGAGCAACCCTGTTTTCTATGGGTGCCATGATCATCGCGGGTGGAACATACGTAAAGGCTAGATCGATGCAGGCTTCAGATTCCGCAAACGAAGGCCTGGGCACGCGCAAGAGTCGTGGTGGCTGCGATCTTTGTGGACTCGAAGCTCCCGTCGTACTCTGCAAGATTCATCAACTGCACCTCTGTGGCACGTGTCTTGCTCAGCACTATGATCTCCGTTCATGTATCTACCAACCGACTTTTCGTAAGCCGATGAATAAACCTGTTAAAGCCGCTGCCAAGGCACGTGGAGCATAAGATTTGCTCGCTCTAGTCTTTTGAAAAGTATTCGCTGATTGTGCCTCGAACTGCGCTTTCCTCCCCCAAAATAGATTACGAAAGTCCAACCCCGCCGCTAATACTTTAGTACTTTGACGCTCCTCCACCCTGCCCCTACGATTGACCTGCATGCGGACTTGATTCGCAACGCCGAATAGCACGCTGCCCTCCCCATATTTATCGGAAGTACTGGTCGGCTCATTCCCTGGGCTGGCAGCGCGGTTGAGGACAGGCTTAACAAAATGGACAAGCTTCAAGGTTCACAGCACTCCGCAGGAAAAGGACCTATGCGTTTGCGCGCGATGCGTGGTTTTTCGTTGGTGGAGATGATGGTGGTGGTAGCCATTGGCTTGACGGTCACGGGCTTTGCGTTCATGACCTTTCGCTCTGCACAACAAGGAGCCGCCGTAACGAACGGGTTCAACACAACCCTGCAAACCATGCGCAGGGCCCGCGAGGAAGCAGTCGCAGAGCGGCGTACCTGGGTTGTGTCGTTTGCGGCGCCGAACACAATCACATTGAGTAAGAACGGAGCTTTGCCCGGAGGCATTCTGGTCTCCACGGCCACCCTGCCCAGTAATGTTGCGTTTACCGCAATCGCTGGCCTTCCAAATCCAGGTCCGGATCAGTTCGGGACAGGTGTAAATCCTATCGATTTCGGCCAGCCTGCTGGAGGCGGTACATCGATCTATTTTCAGCCTGATGGTTCCGCGCAGGATGCGGTAGGAAATATTAACAACGGCGTTATCTATGTCGCGCAACCTGGGTTGTTAAGCAGTTCGAAAGCGATAACGCTTTGGGGGACCACGGGACGGATACGCGGATGGGCACTTGGCGCGGGAAATGTCTGGAGTCAAAGATGAAGCGTAAAAAAATGCTTATGTGTCAATCCTGCTCGAGTGGACAACGGGGGTTCACCCTCATTGAAGTCATCATTTCCATCGTGATTCTAACCATCGGGCTCGTGGGCTTACTCAGCGTTTTCGGCGTGGCCTTGGCTGCTACTCAGACTTCTCAGCAGGACATGATCGCGAAGCAAGTCGCGAACGAAACGATTGAAAGTATTGCCACGGCTCGTGATTCAGGCCAGATACCATGGGCCAGCGTCCAAAACGTAGCCAGCGGTGGCATTTTTGTGAACGCTGCTCTGCAACCAATAAACCAGCCCGGACCTGACGGCATTATTGGAACTGCAGACGACGCGCCTGCCGAAGTACTCACTAGACCTGGGTCGAGCGGAATCATAACCGGAGCATCTCCTCCTGACGTGATTGTGCCATTGACCAATTACAGGCGCACCATCGTCATCACCCCGGCTACGATTGGCGGTGTTCCGGTGGCAAATCTGCGCAATATTAATATCACTATTCAATACACGGTCCCCGGTAACCCCACGCCAAAGCAATACACACTGAGCAGCCTGATCTCGCAATTCCGTTAAGAAAACATTATGCCCACAAGCAAAAATCACGCTCGCGGATTCACTCTGATCGAACTGTTGGTATCGATGGCGCTCGGCTTACTCGTACTTGGAGTGGCAGTGCAACTGTACGTCAGCGCCATGAATGCGACCTGGACAGTGTCTCAGAGGGCGACCATGCAGGAAGACGTTCGCGCCTCCTCCAACATAATGGTGAAGGACTTGAGTATGGCGGGTGCCGGGTTTCCCGCTCCCGGTGGCGTAATCGGCTTGGCCAGTGGAACAGGAACTTCGCCCGCATATGGATGCGATATCGTGGGCGCCTGCCACTTAGGCTTGGGAAATAATGCAGCGGTCAATTTCCCGGGTAAGCAACTGTTTGCAGTAATACCTGGCTTTGGCACGGGTATCACGATACCGCCAAATGTAACTCCCAGCGACACCATCACCGTCGCTTACACGGATTCCGCCCCTCTCTATCTGAACTGCTACAACATAACTTCGATCCCAAATGCAAATACCGTGGTGTTTACCATGCCAGTGGTGCCGAACGCTGGCTGCTCTTCGCCTCCGTTGCCGGCATATCCACCTCCCGCGCTTAACAGTCCCGCGCCGTTGGGCCTGTCAGCCGGGGATTTGATTTGGTTCAGAAACACTGCGACCACCGCGATCGGCGAGGTGACGGCAGCGCCCGTTGGAGGCAATCCTTACACCGTCGCTTTCGCCAATGCCGATACGATGCGATTGAACCAGAACGCAGCCACATCGGCGGATCTGAACCAAATGCTCTACACACCGGGACCGCCGGTTGCCGGCCTGGCTCCGGGCCCGGCTTATCGAATTTGGCTTGTCACCTATTACCTGGACCGTGATCCCGTGACTGCAACACCACGCTTGATGCGGCAAGTCAGCGGACATCAACCCATGCCGGTAGCCGAGAACGTTGTTGGCTTGAATTTCTCCTACGACACATACGATGCAGCGGGTGTCCTCCGCACCCGCGTCAAGGATGCAGCTACGTGGGCTGCCCTTGGCCCCAATCCAAACACCCTGGTCCAAAAAATTAACATTGAAAACCTGACCATCCGGAGCCCTCTACAGGGCACTAAGGGCTATCAGAGCCTTAATTTGAACACTTCGGTCAGCGTGCGGAATTTGAGCTTCGCCAATAATCCATGGCAATGATACGAACAGTGACGATACGAGCAGAGATGACACGAGCTAAGACGATAGACGGGGGATTCAACATGCAAATAGACAAGACACCATCTGGCTCGCGGGGATTCACCCTAATTGCGGCTTTGCTGCTGATGGCATTATTGTCAGCGATTTCGATTGGATTGCTGATGATGGTCAACACCGAAGGCAGAGTGGGGAGCCATGATCTACAAAACGATATGGCGTACCGTGCGGCTGAAGGTGGCATGGAGCAATTGACGGCACAGATGGCAAACATGGTGGCAGGCAATTTGAATCCTACCGCCGGTGACTTCACCGCATTGAACGGGCAGTCGCCTACTGGTGACCCTACGGTTGCATACCCTGTCTACACCGTCGTTCCGAATCTTAAGCCGGACGGCACGCTGAAGATCACGCCGACGCAGATCCCGACAGGTCCGTATGCCGGCTTGAACGCACAAATCGTTTCCGCCGCTCTCAACGTAACCGCACGAAGGGTGATGGGTGATGAAGTTACCATGACTCGAAACGTCGAGGTCGCCCTCATTCCGGTATTCCAGTTTGGCTTTTTCTCGAATAGCGACTTGAGTTTCTTTGCCAGCCCGACCCTTAGCTTCAATGGCCGAATCCACACCAATGGCGACCTGTATCTCGGGGTTTCGAATGGTGCCACGTTGGCCTTTAATGACAAGATTACAGTCGCCGGGAATGTGGTTGGCGCCGTACTCCCCAATGGCATAGCTGCGAACGCCGGGAGTAATGACGCAGGACCTGTTTATATTTTGACCGCCACCGCCGGATGCGCAAGCATGATGCCCATTCCACCCGGCGCCCCTGGACCAAAATGCCAGCAATTTCCATTGAATAGTGGCAGTGTGGTGGGAGCCGGTGGAAACCCTCTTCTCAGTGGCGCGCAAAACCCTGGGCTTTCAGCTCAAAACGCGGCTTGGCCTGCGACTTCCCTCGGTACCTTCGGAGGCTTCATCACTGACGGAAATTACGGCAACCTCGGCGGCACCGGCGCGAAGGCGCTAACACTTCCCTTCGTCAATGGAGCGGGCGCCGGACTAAACGCGTCCCATGCCATCATCCAAAGGCCACCCTTAGCTGAATCTCCCCTCACAGTTTTGGGACAATCACGGCTGGGCAATGAAGCTCAAATTCGAGTTCTGCTTAGTAACACAGCAGCTGAAGACTTTCTGTCTGACTCAGATACGCCTGGAAACGATCCCGCAATTAGCCTGGATAATGCCGATCCGGTGTTCGGAGCAGCGGGCGTCCCCGTAGCTGGCGTAGCAGGCGGCAACAGCTACTTCGCCATGGCGACAAATGCCCCTTACAAGAACCCCATCACGGGTAACAATGTAAATTACGATGCCAATCTCATTCAGGGAGTTAATCCAAATCCGTGGCCTTTGATCGGCGGCTTCTTACGAGTGGAAGTGAAAGAGACCGACGGGCTTTGGCACGGAGTGACTCCAGAATGGTTGAAGCTGGGCTTCGCCCGTGGCATACAACCTCCGGGCGCGGCAGTCGTCGTCCACCCCAAAGGTATTTTGATCTTCCAGGAATTGGCCGATCGCAACGGAAACGGTAAGTTCACGGACGCTCAGGAAAGCACAACCGTAGGCGGTTCGGACGCAGCTTTCAATTGGTTTCCCATCAATATGTACGACGCTCGCGAGGGCGAGGATTGGGATCCGAACTTGAATACTAATAGTTGCACCGCCAACGGCGTAATGAATGCCGTCGAGTTAGATGTGGGCAACTTACAGAACTGGCTCGCGACGAGTGTCAACGGGAAATTGGTGGACTCAGCCACGCAGAACGGCTACATACTTTACTTCTCCGACCGTAGGGGAATGCAACTTCTAGCGCCCGCAGTCGAGCGCAACGGCGAGTACGGATTCGAAGACACGATCAACCTGGCCAACAATGGAGTGCCTAATGGCACACTGGAACCTATTAATCCGATTCAGCCTAACTTCTCTCCAGAAGATGTAAATGGAAACGGAGTTTTGGATAACTACGGCGTGGTAGGAGTCGGGGATGCTTTTGGACTAGGCGCCGATACCGATGGGGGCGTGGCTGGAACGAACACGGCTGTCGCGACTAATCGAAACCCTTATAAGACTAGAATGCCCATTTGCTACACTTTGGGCCGCAAAAACCGCGTAACTGGAGCGCGCCACGTCCTGAAATTAGTGGATGGAGCGATAACAAAACTTCCGACGCAACCGGGCGGGACAGGCGGATTCACCGTTGCCTCAGAGAATCCCGTTTATATTCAGGGAAATTACAATAGCGACGCAGCCGATACGGTGTGGGCCACAGGGCTCGATGACCCGCGAGGTCACGCTGCTGCTGGCGTTATTGCTGACGCGGTGACGCTGCTCTCTAACAACTGGCTAGATGCCGGATATCCGGCCGCGGCCGGTGCGCCTGCTGGCAGCATGTCGATTACGGCTGATTCCGGTTCAAACGGAAATCCCGGAAAGAATGCGGTTACGACTTACTATAGAGTTGCAATCGCCGGTGGAGTCGGCATGGCTTTTAGCAATCCCACCGCAAAATCCAGCATTTTCTTTGGCACCGATGGCGGCGTGCACAACTTTCTCCGTTTCCTCGAAAACTGGGGCGGAAATGGCGGCAACCCCGGTGGCCTCCAGACCCTGTACTACGAGGGTTCGTTGGTAAAACTGTATAACTCCGTATACTCCACCGGAACTTTCAAATGCTGCACTTCTGTTTACAATCCACCGAATCGTCACTATGTTTTCGATCCTGACTTCCTGGCTCCAGCTGGCTTGCCACCGGGGACGCCAATGTTCCGCGACGTCGAAAGCACGAGTTACCGTCAGGACTTCAACCCGGACGTTACGAACACACAATAGTTGGCAAGTTCGACGATGGAGAGAGGCATCCGCCTCTCTCCGTTGATTTTTGCAGCATTCGGGCGGGCATGTATCATGGTCCTGCGTTAAATTCCTGACCCGAAATTGCCGATCTATCCATGCCCAAAATCACTGCGCTTTTCTGGGATGTTGGCGGGGTTCTTTTAACTAACGCCTGGGACCATGTCGAACGCAATCGCGCTTTGATCCAATTCGAATTGGACGAAGTCGATTTCAACGACCGTCATCAGATGCTGGTCTCCTCTTTTGAGCGCGGGAAGATTTCCCTGGATGAGTATCTCGAGCGCACCATCTTCTACCGGACGCGAACTTTTTCCAGAGACGCCTTCAAGGATTACATGTTTTCGTTGTCGCGACCCAAGAGTGATGTCATGGATCTTGCCAGAGCGTTGACGCGATCTGGCAGATTCTTGATGTCGACTTTGAATAACGAATCAAAAGAGCTGAATGTTTATCGCATTCAAACGTTCCACTTGCGCGAAATCTTCAGCCTGTTTGTCAGTTCGTGCTATGTGGGAATGCGCAAGCCTGAGGCGGGGATTTACCGTCTTGCCATTGATATAACTCAGCGACCGCCGGAGGAATGCTGCTTCATCGACGACCGCGAGCTGAATCTGGAATCCGCAAGCCAGATGGGAATGCATGTGATCCAAATGCGAAATGTGGAACAATTGCGGACGGAATTGGGAAAGCTCGGGGTGTTGCCCTAGATGACTTCCTGCGGTAGGCCTTGCGCAATGATTTTCCCCGCCTCTAGCATTAGCACTCGATCTCCCAAGGTGAGCACTTCCTCGCGGCTGTGCGTGACATACAAGATTGGAATACAGTGAGCCGCATTCCAAATTCGCAGATCCTCAACTATTTTTGATTTCGTGGGTCCGTCCAGAGCCGCCAAAGGTTCGTCCAACAATAACAAGCATGGATCAGTGACAAGCGAGCGAGCCAGCGCCACTCTTTGACGCTCCCCACCGGAAATTTGATTGGGTTTACGGTCGCGCAGGCCGGAGATTCGAAAAGAATCGAGAATTGTTTGGGTTTTCTCCTCACGCAACGCCGGATTCAACTCTCGAATTCCGTACTCAATGTTTTTTCCCACGCTTAAATGAGGGAAAAGGGCGAGGTCTTGAAAGACATAACCAATTTTGCGTTTGTGGACTTGTACATCCACTTTGGGGGACCGATCAAAAATTACCCGGCTCTCGATTGCGATCCTGCCGAAATTTGGGCTGAGCAGTCCCGCGATGCATTCGAGCAGAGTGGTCTTCCCTGCCCCAGACGGGCCAAAAACGATCGTGATCCCCGGTGGAACCTCAGCGGCGATATCTAGTTCAAAGCTATCTCTGGCTGCGTCGAATCGTTTGCGGATTTGCACGCTCAAAATGCCAGAAACATCCTTCTCAGAGGATTCGATGGCACGATTCGGCGCAAAATCCCTCATTTCCACAGCCATACCGCGAATACCCTCCGGTTCAGCGCGTACACCAGTGAAAGCAGGCTGAAAGAAATTCCCAACAAGATCAGCGCGGTGATGCTGGCGCCAGAATAATTGAGCGCTTGAACCTGATCGTACACTTCAATCGAAACCGTTCGCGTGACTCCGGGGATGTTCCCTCCCATCATCAATACCACTCCAAATTCTCCCATCGTATGCGCGAACGATAGAGCGATGCCAGCTACCAGTCCCGGTGTTGACAACGGCAAAATGATTTCGCGGAATGTACGAAGCTTGGAAGCGCCCAGAGTCGCGGAAGCCGCAATGAGTCTGGAATCGACTGCGGCAAACGATGCAGCAAAAGGCTGAACCGCAAAGGGCAGGCTATAAATGATCGAGCCAATCACTAATCCCTGGAACGTGAAGGCGAGCGTATGGCCGGTTATCGATTGCCAGAAGTGGCCTAAGGGACTGCGCGCCCCCAGCGCTATGAGTAAGTAAAATCCAAGCACCGTGGGAGGCAGCACGATGGGCAATCCAACCGCGGCTTCCGCCAGAAACTTCCAGCGCCATCGGGAATACGTGATCCAATACGCGACGGGAAGCGCGATCAGAAATAAGATCGCGGCCACAATCGCCGACAAGCGGATCGTAAGTAGCAAAGACTGCCAGTCCATTGAATCGGTCCTTTAGCTCTTGATGGTCATTACAAACTAGGGAAAAGGCGCGACCGGGAAGGGCCCGACTTTCAGTCGGGCCGATTACTAATTCTGCGAGATCTACGGCACGACTGAAAGTCGTGCCCTTCCCACCTCCGTGCAGTACTCGAATCCTTCGTCAGCCTCAGTCGCCCACCACGGTCCGAATTTTTGCCGACCTTTCTCGGAGTCCGGCTGCCGTCGTTCAGTTTAACCGCAATTCCCAATCTGGGCGGCAATCGCAATACATGTTCACAAGTCACATACCCCATCTCCCTCTGCGCTTACGATTGCTGACCGAGGAGTTCATAAATGGAGATCCAGGAAGCGCTGAAAATCATAAAAGCGCTAGCGGATGGTGTAAATCCGGAAACAGGAGAAGTTCTACCTGTTGAATTGATTTATCAGAATCCCCAAAATGTTCGCGCGCTGCATCGAGCCGCGGGCGCGCTCGAATTTTTGGAGGAGAGGGAGAGGATCAAACGGCTTCTGCCGAAAAATGCTGGAAAGCCATGGACCCAACAAGAGGAGGCGCAAGTCTGTGACGAATTGCGGAGTGGGACGGATTTCCAACAGATTGCAAGACTTCACAACCGCACTGTGGCGTCCATTGTGGCCCGGTTGGTCAGACTGGGAAAAGTCTCGCCAAAGGTGCCCCCAACAAAGGTGGCGTAAAGTATGGCGACATGCCGCCTCGTTATCGCAGGACTCCTGCTGTTAGTTGGAAGCATATGCACTTTTGGGCAGGAGAATCGCGCACAGGGCGACGTTTCGGGAGTTTCGCGTAACATCCATCGCCGACAGCAATGGTTCGCCCAAGGGCGCATGCTGGGGCTCGAACCAGCCGCCACCGCGCGGCATCACGCGCTGCGACAAAAGATGGCCATGCGCGCATTTCGAAGGGGGCAGAGCCCCAGGCCCGAATCTTTACTAAACGCCCTCGCAGGAGAATGGGTTCAGCTAGGTCCGGCGCCATTGATTTCAGACGCGAGCGGCGTGGGATTGCAGGACTATAACTTCGTCGCCGGACGTGCGACCGCAGTCGCGATCGACCCTGCCGATTCGTCGGGAAACACCGTTTATATTGGCGGCGCATACGGAGGGGTTTGGAAATCATCGAACGCAGGATCGCTCAGTTCAAACCCGGGAGGTGTGGCATGGGTTCCGCTGACTGACAACGAGGCCACACTGGCCGTCGGGTCGATAGCGATTCAACCGCAGCTGAGTAATCCCGATCCTGCCAAGAGCGTAATCCTGGTTGGCACCGGTGAGACGAACGGTTCTGCAGATTCGTATTACGGTCTCGGAATCTTGCGCTCCGCCGACGCGGGCAGCACCTGGAAGCTGATCTCGAATGACAGTAGTTCAACGCCTCGATCGTTCGCCGGTCTGGGCTTCAGCAAGATTGCGATCAGCAGTAGCACTCCTAGCCTGGCCGTAGCGGCTGCGGCGGCCACGGCGGAAGGCATCACGGAGGGAACAGAGAATCCGGTCCTAGTAAATCGAGGAATCTATTATTCCGCCGACAGCGGCGTTTCGTGGAATTACGGCACAATAAAAGACGGGAGCGCTATCACCGATCCCGCGTCTGTCACCTCCGTCGTCTACAATGCTGCCGCGAATCAGTTCTTCGCAGCCGTCAGCCAGCACGGAATTTATTCCTCGTCTGACGGAATCAACTGGTTTCGGCTGGACAATCAGCCTGGTTCTTTGACCGCCGCATCCTGCCCCGCTCACATTACCTCTCCAAGCGCTTGTCCCATCTATCGTGGAGAGTTCGCGGTAGTCCCGAACCGGGCTGGGCCAAGCGGCAAGGGCGAACTTTATTTGTGGTACGTCGACGCCAACGATAACGACGGCGGAATCTGGACGAGTACTGACGCAGGAACCACATGGGCCCAGATTAACGAAGGTGGGATTACGTCGTGCGGCGACTTGCTCGGAGGCTGCGGAACATCTCAAGGTTTCTACAATCTCAGTCTAGCGGCGGTTCCCGATGGCTCGGCCACCGACCTTTATGCCGGTGCTGTGAACCTCTATAAATGCACAATCTCGGTCATCTCGCCAAATTGCAACGGCACCGGAGCTGGTACTTTCATTAACCTGACCCACGTCTACGGGTGCAGTTCGATCGCGAAGGTTCATCCCGCCCAGCATTCGATGGCGTTCATGCTCGTCAATAACAACAATCAGGACCTGATGTATTTCGCCAATGACGGCGGAATCTATCGGTCACTCGATGGCTACACGGGCCTTGTCAGCGGCGACTGTGGCGGCAGCAACCTGTTCGACAGCTTGAATCAGACTCTAGGCTCGATGACTCAGCTGGTTTCATTTTCAGAATCTGCGAGAACCTCTCCCAGCGCTGACATTCTGCTAGCGGGAGCGCAGGGCAATGGATCACCAGCAACCGTATCCGCACAGAGCAGTACGACATGGCAAAACGTCGATGCGGGAGACGGCGGCTATACGGCCATCAGTCCGGATAACGATCATGTTTGGTTTGTCTCGAATCCCCCGGACTCGGTCTCAGGAGTGAATATTTTCACCTGTGCTTCCGGAATTAGTTGCCACACTCTAGACTTTCTCAACAATGAAATCGTGAGCGGCACGACCGTCGGAGGCGATGCTGGCGCGTTCAACACTCCCTTCATGTTGGATCCCCAAGATTCCGTTGAGATGCTGGTTGGAACCTGTCGGGTATGGAGGGGTCCGAGCACGGGGGGATCGTTCACTGATTTAAGCTTCAACTTCGAAACTGGAGGCACGGGAATTTGCAGCGGCGCCGAGACCAATCTGGTACGGGCGTTGGCCGCTGCCGGCGCCAAGGATGCGAACGGCTTCAGCAATGTAATTTATGCGGGAACCGAAGGAACCGGACCGCTTTCGACTGGCCTGCCAACAGGTGGACACGTTTGGGTCACCTCGAATGTCGCCGGCGGCCCCGCGACCTGGATTGATCAGACTGGTCCGATCAATCCAGCTAATTTCCCGATCTCATCTATTGCCGTTGACAGTTCGGACACATCGGGGCTGACTGCATATGCAACCGTCATGGGTTTTCATGTCTCGCACGTTTGGAAAACAATCGACGCAGGAACGTCATGGACTGATTTCACGGCGAATCTTCCCGATGCTCCTGCAAATGCGGTGATCGTAGATCCCGGCCTCACGCCTGACATGGGTACGGTCTACGTAGGGACCGATGTGGGAGTGTTCGCCAGCAGCAGCGGAGCTGCGGACTGGGCTGAGGTTGGACCATCACCCAGCAGTAACAATCCCGGATTCTTGCCGAATGTCGCCGTAACCGCACTGCATATTTTCAACCCTGGCGGCGCACGTAGGCTTCGCGCCTCGACCTACGGGCGCGGCATGTGGGAGCTGGCAGGCTTCAATCTAAGCCGTCCGATGCCAGCTGGTGTGAATGTCGGCACGCCCGGCACATCGCCACCAGTCACGTTCCAGCTAACCGCCGCCGCGTTCAATGGCCCAGTGAATCTCTTTTGCACCGGGCCCTCATACGCGCAGTGCTCCATCGCAGGCGGTGGGTCCGCTTTGTCGGTTAACGTGAGCCCTGGCAATCCGTTCACGTTTACGCTCACAATCAAGACAATGGCAAACGCGCCAAGTGGCCCCTTTACCGTCGCGGTTCATGCGTCAGCGCCGGGATACACGACTGAGACCCAAAACTTGCCGGTCACAGTCGCAGGTGGCTTCAGCTTTTCAATCACGAACGGCTCCGGACCACAAACGGTTATTGCCGGCCAGACCGCGACTTATGCCTTGAACGTCGCACCCTCAGTTGGAAGCTTTCCGAATCCTGTAATGCTCTCGTGTTCTGGATTGCCGGTACAGAGCAGCTGCTCATTTAGCCCCGCGACAGTCGCCGCAGGTAGTGGGGCCACCAGCGTCGCACTCACTGTGGCCACCCAGGCGGGAACGCCGCCAGCAACATATTCAACAATCACCGTAAGAGGAACCTCTGGCTTTGTTAATGCGACCGCTGAATTGACGCTCGTAGTACAAAGCGCATTTAGCTTTTCCCTGTCCAATTCCGGTCCGGCGACAACGGTTGCCGGGGCCTCCGCTAAATATGACATCAAAGTTACGCCGTCAAGCGGTACGTTCCCCAATTCTGTGGAGCTAACATTCTTAGGTTGCCCTCTCGGAACTACCTGCACCTTCGACAACGCCACAATATCGGCAGACAGCGGAGCCACGGATGTTTTCCTCACTGTCGCAACAACCGGATACCCGAACGGAACTCCACCCGGGCCTTACTCAATAACTGTCATTGGAACATCCGGGTCTGAGACTGCCAACACCATCGTCGCCTTTACCGTGCAGGCTGCTCCATTCAGCTTCTCAATAAGCAACTCCGGTCCCTCGACAATCGAAGTTGGATCTTCTGCAAAGTATGACATCACAATTACGCCCTCCGGAAGCGCATTTCCGAATCCCGCGGTGCTGTCGGTAGCTGGCTGCCCTTCGGCAGCCACATGTTCCCTGAGTTCGAAGCAAGTGCCGGCCGGGAGCGGCAGTACAGACGTTTTCCTTACGGTCGCTACTGCTAGTGGGACACCGACTGGCTCCCACTCAATTACCGTCTCTGGAACTTCCGGATCTCAGGCTGGGAGCACCGTCATCTCCTTTATAGTGCACAGCAACACTTTCAGCTTCTCGATGAGCAGCTCTGGACCGCCGTCGATTGCCGCTGGATCTTCCGGAAAATACGACATTACGATCACGCCTTCCACTGGAACATTTCCAAATCCCGTGGCACTGACGGTCACTGGCTGCGTGGCCCCAACGGTCTGTTCATTCGACACGGCCACAATTGCGGCTGGCAGCGGCACTAGCGACGTTTTTCTTACCGTCGCAACCACTGCGGGAACGCCAGTGGGCCCTTACACAATCACCGTCATCGGAACTTCAGCCTCCCTCACTGCAAATACAACCATTTCATTTTCGGTGATCGCATTTAACTTCAGCATGAGCAGTTCAGGTCCCGCGACAATCGCGATCGGATCGTCCGCGAAATATGACGTTACAATTACGCCGTCCAGTGGCACATTTCCGAATCCCGTAGTTCTCACATTCACTGGCTGTCCGGATGTGAGCACCTGCTCGCTTGATAGCGCAGAAATCGCGGCTGGCAAGGGAACATCGGATGTCTTCCTGACCGTCGCCACCACTGCCCTCGCCTCTCATTCTGAAAAAAGAAACTCACGAATTCTGCTTTATGCGCTGTGGATGCCGCTACCTGGAATGGTGATCGTCTTCACTTGCACACGTGCTCCAAGATCGCGCTGGAAATTGCGCGGATTACTCATATTGCTGACGTTGACCATTTGTTCGGGCTGCGGCGGCCTTCAGGGAGGTTCTGCTGCTCCTGCCCCAAACCCCGGGACGCCTGCCGGGGTTTACACGATTACAGTAATCGGAACATCGGGCTCGCTGACTGCCAACACTACAATCTCGCTAACCGTTCAGAAAGGGACATAGCGCGGAGCCGGCTTCGCCGGCCGCCCAGGCAAGCGCATCCTGGCCTACCGGGGATTGCCGCGCCGAGGTTCTTTCTTGCCCTGAAGGCGTTCTGATACGATCACGATTCAATCGCGGCAGTCCTGCGACAACCACATCGGAGGCCAACAGTGAAAACCGACTTCTCGGGAAAGCGTGTAGCCGTGCTCGGCGCCGGCAAAATGGGCGGAATTCTGTTGAAGGTCCTGCTGGAAAAAGGACTGCTTTCCCCCAAGTTAACCCGCGCGACCGTGCAGCATGAAGAGCGCGCACGTGAGTTATCGGAAAAATTAGGGATTGCAGTCGGCGTCGACAACCTTGCGGCCGTAAAGGATGTTGACGTCGTTCTTATCTGCGTGAAACCACAAGTCGTGAAAGACGTATTGCAGGAGATTCGCGCCAACACTTCACCCAAGCAGCTTTTTATCTCGGTGGCTGCTTCCGTTCCCACCGATCAGATTGAAAAGGCACTCGGCGCCGATGTGCGAGTCGTGCGCGCCATGCCGAATACTCCATGTTTGCTCGGATGCGGCATGACTGGTCTTTGCAAAGGAAAATTCGCCACAGCACAAGATGTCGAAGCTGCGTCCGCACTTTTTAACGTCGTCGGAAAAACCGTCATTGTCGACGAGAAGCACATGGACGCCGTTACTGGCCTCTCAGCCAGCGGTCCAGCCTACATTTACATCATTCTGGAATCGCTCGCGGAAGCCGGAGTGAAGGTTGGCCTGCCGCGCGATATCGCGACTTTGCTGGCCGCCCAAACCACGCTTGGCGCCGCGACAGTGGTACTTGAGACCGGAGACCATCCCGCGTTGCTTAAAGATGCAGTGACGACTCCGGCGGGCTGTACAGTCGACGGCCTTATGGAACTGGAAGAAGGCAAGCTGCGTGTGACGTTGATCAAAGCCGTGGTCAAAGCCACGCAACGGGCGAAGGAATTGGCGTATGGGTAGCTGCACCTTTTCTGCGCCGTAACGATGACAAGTACCGGGAAGGGCACGGCCTTTAGCCGTGCCGAAACTTATTTACCGGGCGATTACGGCATGACTGAAAGTCGTGCCCTCCTCAACCCCGTCCACTGCCCGACACGGAACTGCTTCTCACCGCTCCACGATGCTTTCGAGTGCCTCGTAAAACGCAGGATACGAAATCACCGCCGCGTCCGATCGGTTAATTCGCGTTTCCCCCCGAGCGCGCAACGCAGCAACCGCAAATGCCATGGCGATGCGGTGATCGCCGGCTGAATCTATTTCCGCACCGTGGAGTTCCTGACCACCGGGAATTTTCAGTCCGTCTTCGAGTTCCTCGACGCGAGCTCCCATCGCACGCAAATTGGTGGCGACCGCAGCGATCCGGTCGGACTCCTTCACGCGAAGTTCCCGGGCGTCTCGAATTTCGATTCCATTTGCCGTGTAAGGTGCGATAGCCGCCAGCACCGGAATTTCATCAATCAGTTCGGCGGAGTGCACCCCTGAAATCGTCGCTCCAGTCAGAGCTTTGCCCGTGACTTGCACCGTGCCGATCAACTCTCCATGTTTCTCTTCCAGCTGAGTGACAGCAATGCCGACGCCCATCCCAATCAGCACTTCAAGCAAGCGAGCTCGCGTGGGATTCATCAGTAACGAATCGATCGTCAACTGCGATCCAGGAAACAACGCAGCGGCACACAAAAAGAAAGAAGCACTGGAAAGATCGCCAGGGATTCGTGCGTCGATGGCCCGTAATTGCTGGCCTCCGACGATGCGCGATTCGTTGCCTTGCTGCGTCACCACCGCGCCGAAGGCTCGCAACGCAACCTCTCCATGGTCGCGGGTTCGAACCGTTTCTCGAACCGTAGTTTCTCCGGTCGCATAAAGTCCCGCAAATAGAAGAGCAGTCTTCACCTGCGCGCTCGGAACGGGGGTTTCATAGCTGATTGCCATGAGGTGTGCTCCCGCGACACGAAGAGGTGGGCGGCCACCATCCTTAGAGGTGATTTTCGCTCCCATCATTTCCAGCGGCTTAATGATCCGGGACATTGGACGGCGCGACAGAGATTCGTCGCCAATAAGCTCGCTGGCAAAATCTTGACCCGCTAAAATCCCGCTCAACATGCGCATGGTCGAACCGGAGTTGCCGCAATCCAACGGCGAGTCAGGAGCGCGAAGCTCTAAATTCGTACCATTAATTTCGACAGAGCCGTCTTCTTTTCGCCAATTGACTCCCAATGTCCGCAAACACCCTAAAGTGCTGGCACAATCCGCCCCGGTGGAAAAATTCTCTAACTTTGATGTGCCGCTAGCGATGGCGCCAAGCATGGCGTAGCGATGCGAAATGGATTTGTCCCCGGGCAACCGCACCGCGCCAGACACATTTCTGGCGGGCCGAATCACTATAGTGGAATCTGATTTCATTGAGCTTTTAATATAAAGGATCGGAAGGGATATCGCGGGTTTGAGCGGGAGGGCCCGACTTTCAGTCGGGCCGAGCGCTGATTTCCTGTGATAACGGCCCGACTGAAAGTCGGGCCCTCCCGTTTGAGACGCTGCATACACGTGAGAGGCGAGCGCTTCTATACTAAGCTTGCTGCTTTCTATCGCTCTGGTCAGTTCTCAATGAACAGTATCGAAAAATTCCCGCAAAACCTCTCCCACTTCTTTCGGCCGTTCCCACGCAGCGTAATGACCTGCTTTCGGAATAATCTTCACTTGGCTTCCAACAATGTTTTGCCGCATCATCTCCGCTTCTGCCGCGCCAGATAAAACATCTTCCTCGCCAGTCACAATTCGGGTGGGGACGCTAATCGTTTTCAGCGTCGCAATCGAATCGGGGCGTTCGGCCATTCCTCGCTGCACCATCGCGACGTCTTCGGCCGACATTTTTCGCATCATTCGTAACGCACCATCCACGAGATCTGGACGGGTGTTGCGAGTCGTCTCACCAAGCAATTTGGGCAGCATGCTCTCGAAAAACGGCTCGGTACCGCTTTCCAGTACCTCCGCGGCACTCTTCAATCGTACATTCCGAGCTTCAGAAGAGTCGGCCTGTGCCTTTGTATTGCAAAGGATCAACGCCGACACGCGGTCGCGATATCGCCGCAAGAACTCAAACAGCGCATACCCTCCAATTGAGACTCCCACAAATGCAGCGCGGCCTATTCCTGCGTCGTCCATCAGGCGAGCAATATCGGTTGCATGCTTGGCCATAGTGGCGGGACCCTCCCCTAGGCCGGACTCACCATGTCCTCGAAGATCAGGAAGGATTAATCGATATCGGGTCAGTAACGATTGAGCTGCGGGCAGCCAGAATTCATGGTGGGCAGGAAAAGGATGCAACAGGACAACAGGACGCCCGTCGCCAAGGACCTCGTAGAAAATCTCGGCGTCGTCGCTCTTAACACGAGGCATTGTCGAAGAGACATTGAAAATGCAGATTGAGAATATTTAAGAATTGACAAATTTACGAAATCGTGGCGTGCGAGCCTACGTGTTGGGAACGGGTTGTCCCGCCGACTCGCTCAGCATCAACGGCTCTTCCGGCATGACGATCCACGCAATCACATAGCCGATTAATGCGGCGCCGGGGGGCAGTAACGCGGCAATCAACCACACGACTCGCACTAATGTGACATCCAAATCGAAATATTCGGCAAAACCAGCGCACACACCTGCGATCTTACGACCTGTCCGGGGACGCATAAGCCGTTTGCGCGAAATAACCGTTCCGATACGCTTTCCACAATACGCGCACACGATTGCATCGTCTTGGATCACCTTCCCACAATAGTTGCAGTACACGGGTTTTCCCTCCTAACGGTAACCGTTACCACTTAACAATAGATACGTTTGATAGCGGAATCAAGTTCCCCACTTTTATTCTTTGTAAGGTTCTTTTACGTATTTCCTCGCCGCATCGGCTGATGTAGTGCCGCTGTCGGCCGCAACTACCAACATGTACTTCGTCACAGCGAGATCGCGTTTTTTCAGAAGATCATACATCTCACCGGCTCCCAAATTTGCCTTTTGCGCGATGTCGGGATCTGGTTGCGGCACTGAGACCGCCTGTTCATACGCAGCCGCCGCTCCCACATAATCTTTCTCACTGCGAAGAAGATCGCCGAGGGTGAGCGCGGCGATCTCGTAATGCTGCCCCGGATAGCCGCCTTCCGTACCCGCGTGCCAGATTTTGGCATAGACCGCAGCGGCTTCCTGTGGATGCCCTCCTGCCCGAAGCAAATTTCCCTCCTCGAGAGCCATTAGCATGTTTCTTGGATAGGCTCCGATCAATTGCCTCGCGATAGGAAGAGCTTCGTCGTAGCGGTGCTCGCGGCGCAGGAATAGTGCCAGAAGAATCCTGGCATCCACGGCGGTTTCTCCGTTCCCGCCAGCACATTCTCGAAGCAGTTGTATGCCTTTCTGCTTGTTGCCACCCAACCCTGCCATGGCGCCAGCCGATCTCAGCGCCCACGGAAGGCTTCCGACTACATAATTGTGCGTACCTACCAGGAGCTTGGCTTCAATATCGCCCGGAGCGAGTTCCAGCACCCGCTCGTGATCGTGTCGGGCTCCGACGGCGTTGTGTAAAGCCGAGAACCATGCATGCTCTACCAGGGCCGTATATGTCGCGAACTCCGCGCGGGTAACGCCGCGCGTATAGAGAGCTTCCACATCGTTGGGATTCACGGCGAGCCTGTTCTGTTCTACCGTCAGCGCTCTCTTCACCAGGTCTTTAATCTGCGTCTGGGCTTGCGGACTAGCTGGACGATGTGCCGCCTTGATGAAACTATCATTGGCGTATTCTCCAGTATTCAGCACTCCCATTCGATACAGCTCATGGAACAGAATAGCGGTGAGCAGGTGATTTATGGCGAAGGCGTCGTCCGGATGCCTTTTCAGAACCTGATCGAACTCTTGGACCGCGCGATCATAATCAAGATTGTAAAAATGGTCGAATGCAACCAGATTCAGTGGGTCTCTCGGTCGGAATGACAAGTTGTCGGTGGCCGGGGGACTCGCAGCCTGGCTGGCCGCGCACTCTGATGAAAAGAATGCGAAGGAAAGGAAACAGCAAAGAGTCAGCCTCAGAATGTACGTGGACTTAATCGGAGTTCTCTCTGGCCGGAAGTATTGAGACTTTAGTTTATCCGATCCGGGACTGATCCCATGAGCCCGTCACAGCTCTTTTGGGGAGTTCTTACTTCCCCATCGATATTCCTGAGTATCCGTTACGACGATCTTCCCCACTGAAAGGGTAATTCTTGCCCGGTCATTTCTATGGCTAAAGTCGGCGGCTCATAACCATATGAATACAAATGAGTTTTGTTTGATCCTTGTGGTCACAGGCTTGCGAATGGAAAGCTAAAGGTGAAACCGCATGTCTGAAGCCGTACCGAGTTCTCAGCAGGAATTCTGGCTCCGCCCCGCAATCGCGGCGACGTTGCCAACGGCCGCCTCCAACGGAGAGAGTTTGAAATCATGCGTTCACTGCGCGACCGAGTTTATGGCTGGATCCAGATTTTGCTACCTTTGCGGAGCGAAACGGGAGCTGGAGGCCTCCCCAAAACCATGGGTCCGGCACCACAGTTTCTCCCAGCTAATAGGAATTCGGTACCTACAGCAAAGGTTGGGGCTATCGATTCCCTCGCTGTGCGCTTTCCTTGCGGGAATCGGGTGCCTGATAGAGGCTGTCCGCGCAGGCTTCGTTTTTCGGGCCGAAACCCTCGCTGATTTTCAGGCGCTTCAGTTGGTGCGGATTGAGTGGCTCCTTGGCGCTGTCGCGGCGTTCGTGGCCGGGGTTGTCGTCAAAGACGCCGGATCTCGCAAATAGCCTAAGGCTGGACTGCCCAGATTTCCACTTTATTTTGTTTCTAGTAAATACACGTGATTAATCGGGCCAACTCCCCGCCCGACTGTGTAAGCCCGAGCGATTGCCTCCCTTACGAATTCCTTCGCCAGCGACGCAGCGTCAGATAGGTTCCGACCCAGTGCGAGATGGCACGCTAGAGAGCTTGAGAAGGCACAGCCTGTCCCATGCGTGGACTTCGACTTAATGCGTTCAGCTCTTAAGAATTGTTGGTCGAAGCCGGATTTGTGGTTGCGACTGAGCAGGTCCGCTGGCTGATCCAAGTGGCCTCCGGTGATAACCACGGCGTCCGCTCCCATTTCGTGGAGCCGTGCCGCCGCCCGCCTCATCTCGTCCTCGTTCCGTACAGGTAATCCTGTAAGGACGGAGGCTTCTGACAGGTTCGGTGTAATGACTGCGGATAGGGAAATTAGCCTCTCCACAAGAACCGATATTCCAGCGTCGTCCAATAGGGCAGTGCCTGAGGTCGATCTGAGAACAGGGTCCAGGATCACGTTCGTTGGGCGGTTGTGGGTCAGGAAGTCGGCAACGACATTCGCGCACTCCCCCGAACCCAACATTCCAATGTGGACGGCTGCAAACTGCACATCTGACGCTAGCTCGGATAGCATCTCTTTCAGCAGGTGCGCAATCACCTCAACCCGGCGGACCCCCAAAGTAGACTGAACTGTCATCGCCGTGATGGCTGCCACTCCATAGCACCCGTGGGCGGCTATGGTCTTAATGTCGGCGGTAACACCAGCTCCGGAAGACGGATCGAACCCGGCAATGGTGAGTACGACAGGCCGATTTTCAGTCATAGCCGCAATCTATCCGAAATGGACCCGGCAGCCGCAAATAAATAGTTAGTGCATGGTTCAGCCAGCAAAATGCTGTAGTGCGCTGAAAACAAACGAAAAACAAAAGTTTTCCCTGCAACTCCAACAAAACATTGAATCCTGTCATATTTTCTTGGCGGTTCGAAACTAGTGTTTACTAATTTATAAATATCTAAGTACTTGTCGGGACTAGGTATCCCAGCATTCGTTCATGATATACAACAAGTTATGTACGGTATCTATAACTCGGCGGTTACGTTCGTACAGGGCTTTTCGGATTGACATGGGGACCTTAGACCCATAGCATTTCACCTAACGTTAACGTTTAACGGCCATAACCGGGGAGGCAAGACTTTTAGAGATGCGAGGTGACTGAATGCGAAGATACATTGCTCGTGGACTGGCGATCGTAATTCTTGCCAGCTTGGGAGCGGCTCAGGGGCCAACCAGCTTAGAGTCGAGCAATACCCGAAATACAAAAACTAAGATATCTCAGAACATTGATCAGCAGGTCGTCGCGCAGAAGACAGCCCAGCCCAAGCCGTTTCAGGTAGGCACGGCTTCTTGGTATGGCGACTACTTCGACGGCAAACAGACGGCTAGCGGTGAGCCTTACAATATGTACGACCTGACCGCTGCCCATCCCAGCCTTCCCCTAGGCACGTGGGTCAAGGTAACGAATTTGCGGAATCGCAAGGTCGTCTTGGTACGAATTAACGACCGTGGGCCAGTCGTTCCAGGGAGGATTATCGACCTCTCTTACAGCGCCGCCCAAGTGCTTCATTTTAAGGATCAGGGAGTCCAGAAAGTACGCTTGGATGTGATCCACCCCCAAATGTTGGCCGCTCTGACGCCCCTAGAACATTAAGGCCGGGGGGTCTATACTCCTGACGGGATGGATCCTCGCGAAAAACTGATCGTGGCCTTGGATGTGTCCACTGCGGCCGCCGCCCGTGAGATTGTGACGGCCGTCGGAGACTCCGCTCTCACCTACAAAGTAGGCCTTCAGCTGTACACCGCCGAAGGCTCTCGGATAGTCCGGGAGCTGATTTCCTCGGGGCGGCGGGTTTTCCTGGACCTCAAATATCACGACATTCCAAATACAGTCGCGGCAGCGGTCCGTGAGGCCACCGGGCTCGGCGTCGGGATGCTAACGGTTCACGCTCTGGGTGGCCCAAGGATGCTGCGCGCAGCTACGGAGGCCGCCTCCGCAGTCAATCCCCAAGTTAAAGTAGTGGCTGTAACGGTCCTGACTAGCATGGATGAGCCGGAACTCGGCCAGGTCGGGGTCCAGGGCGGCATCTTGAGCGAAGTGATGCGGCTAGGTAACCTGGCGGCTGCGGAAGGCTGCCACGGCGTGGTAGCCTCGGCTCGGGAGGCGTCTGAGGTCCGCCGGCATTTCGGGGAAGACTTTCTTATCGTAACCCCTGGGGTTCGACCTGAAGGCGCCGCACATGGAGATCAGGCAAGGGTTGTAACCCCTGCACAGGCAATTTCGGCAGGAGCAAGCCACATTGTGGTCGGTCGGCCGATCATCGAGGCCGCTAATCCATCCCAAGCTGCAAGAGAAATCCTCGCCCAAATGGAAAGCGCTCTATCGGTAAATTCATAGGCTCGCCCAAGTTATTGGTAGGGGCCAAAGTCTTGCTGGTCTCACAGCTTTTCGTAGAATTCACAGGCTGAACACGAAATAAAAACGCCACCGGGGACTCCGCGTTCGCGATCCTTAACCCGCTTTACGATTCGAGTAGATTTACCGCATTTCGGGCAATCCGTGCTTTTGGAGGTGTCCATCACTTTCTTACGGTCCGCAGTCTTTGCAATCTTTGCCATGTCTTCTCCTGATAAGTTCTCGTAAGGACTGCCAGCCCTCGGCTGTCCGGCGTACTTAGAATGGGTGGGGTTGTCGAGCTGCGCTCGACTGGACAGCCGAGGGCGGCTGTCCCTACGCGGTTCGTGTCGCTCAGTAATCTTACCTCAGGAGAGTGAAAAGCGTCTTGACAGGACCCTCTGCCACTTTTAATGTAATGACTGATGCTGACCAGCCGCCATCACCACCATCACCATCACGCGCACCGCGTGCGGGTGGGTGTGTTTAGCTGAGTCAGTCCAGATTTATATTCAGCAATCACAAGATCCGGCCCGCTGACGCGAACGCTCAGCGGGCTTTTCGTTTGCGGGGCATAGTCCTCGGAGGAAAGAGTATATGAATGTAGAAATCGATTTTGACAAGATGCAGGGGTTGACCCCAGCCATCGTGCAGGACGGGGTTAATGGCGAAGTCCTGATGGTGGGCTTTATGAATCAGGAGGCTTGGGAGCTAACCCGGGAAACTGGTTACGTAACGTTTTACAGCCGTAGCCGCAATACTCTTTGGACAAAGGGTGGAACCTCCGGCAATAAGTTGAGGGTCCTCTCGGCCATGACGGATTGCGATCGCGACACTCTGCTGCTTCGAGTCAATGTCGAAGGCGCTGGAGTGGTATGTCATGAAGGCACTCGATCCTGTTTCACTAAGGAGATCGATCTGAAGCGGGCAGTCACTGCCACGGAGAACGAACGATGAAAATCCGGATCGGCATTCCCAAAGGCAGCTTACAGGACGCCACCTTGCAGCTCTTTGCTCAGGCCGGTCTTCAGATTCATGTGAATGCCCGTTCCTATTTCGCGTCCACGGGCGACCCCGAAATCGAGTGCCTGCTAATTCGCGCCCAGGAAATGGCACGGTACGTTGAACATGGCGCACTGGACGCCGGTCTTACAGGATTTGATTGGGTGATTGAGAGCGGCCTGCCAGTGGAGACGGTTGCAAATCTTAGTTACAACAAACAAAGCCGCGGGAAGGTGAGGTGGGTGTTGGCGGTTCCGGAAGACTCGCGCTTCCACCAGCCCAAAGATCTCGATGGATGCATTATCGCCACGGAATTAGTAAATGTCACGAAGAGTTATTTCCGCAGCCGTGACGTTGAAGTCAAAGTTGAATTCTCATGGGGCGCAACCGAAGTAAAACCTCCAATGCTGGCCGACGCCATCGTCGAGGTCACTGAGACTGGCAGTTCGCTTAGAGCTAATCACCTTCGGATCATTGATACGGTTCTCGAATCGAATACACAAATCATCGCCAACAAGGTCGCGTGGACAGACGTTGGGAAGCGCCGCAAAATCGAAAATCTAGGGATGATGTTGCGTGGCGCCATGGAGGCGAAAGAGAGAGTGGGACTCATGCTGAATGTCCGCAAGGAACACCTCGATGGAGTGTTGTCGGTTTTACCCGCCTTGAAGCGTCCAACCATCTCGACGCTGAGCGATCCCGAATGGGTTGCGGTGAATACCGTGATTGAGGAAGCAACGGCTTGGGAAGTGATTCCCCGGCTAAAAGAAGCCAAAGCTCAGGGGATCGTCGAATACCCGCTAAACAAGGTGGTGATGTAATGCGGATACTGTCGGGCCGCGCTGCAGCGGCGCATGTCCACACGCTCGCGGAACGTGGTTCTCAACTCGCGGGAGTCGAGCCCGTGGTGCAAGAAATTGTGGATGATGTGCGCCGCGGCGGCGACAAGTCGCTCCGCGTTTACGCCGAACGATGGGATGGTCTGGAAAAAGATTCTCCTTTCAAAGTGACAGAGCGCGAAATTCAGGAATCATGGGATGCCGCTCCCCCTCCACTCCGATCGGCTCTGCGAGAATCGGCGAGGAACATTCGGAAATTCTCCGAATGGCAAAGACCGAAAGAGTGGAGACGCAGTTCAGGTGGAGTTTCAGTTGGGCAGATAGTCCGGCCCCTTGATTCGGTTGGATGTTATGTCCCCGGCGGGCGGCATCCGCTGGCATCGACGGTGCTCATGACTGTGATTCCGGCACAGGTTGCAGGAGTCAAAAATATTCGGATTGTCTCTCCGAAACCCCGTCCGGAAGTGCTCGCCGCTGCCGCCATGCTTGGAGTCCGAGAGTTCTACCGAGTTGGCGGAGCACAAGCAGTCGCCGCGCTGGCCTACGGCACCGAAACTATTCCTCGCGTAGATAAGATAGTTGGGCCCGGCAACAGCTACGTCACGGCGGCGAAGAAATCTGTTTCCTTTGATTGTGCCATTGATTTTCTCGCCGGCCCGACTGAGATCGTGGTCTTGAGCGATAGTGGTACGCCCGAGTTCATCGCGGCAGATTTAGTAGCCCAGGCGGAACATGATCCTGAAACGTTGGCGATTTTCATCACAACATCGCGTCCCTTGGGAAAAACGGTTGCGGAGCGAGCGGATAAATTCAGCGCCTCCAACTCGATCGTTCAGGAATCACTAACTCGAAACGGAGCCGTTCTCGTCGCCGGATCTTCAGAAGTAGCGCTTGATTGGGCGAACGCGATTGCGCCGGAACACATTACCGTCGAACGAAAGCATCTGCCGTTTATCGATAATGCGGGGTCGATATTTGTGGGAGACTATTCGGCTCAAGCGGCGGGCGACTATGCATCTGGGCCGAATCACGT
>JGI12635J15846_10000764_pt1 | contig 27872 bp, 21 predicted proteins | sample BlaSpr_A8_OM2_M2_FD_15846 | JGI IMG/M metagenome (IMG submission 15846)
CGTTGAAGCCAGGGATGAGCAAAGTCACGATCTCCAACCAGATACCCATCCGGTGCAAAGTTTGAATCGTCTCCAGGATCGGCTGTAACCGGCCGCCCAGTTGGCGATAGTGGCGATCATCAAAGCTCTTCAAATCGACTTTATAAAGATCGATCCAGGGACGCAGATATTCCAGAACCTGAGGAGTTCCATTGCCGTTCGATACAAAAGCAGTAAGCAATCCTGCCTGCCGGGCCTGGCGGAAAACCGCGACCGCCCATTCGCTGGTGATTAGCGGTTCGTTATAAGTGCTCACCACAAGTTGGGCGCCTTGCGACAAGGCCTCTTTAATCAACAGATCGGGATCGGCCTCAAGCGGTGGCGAAACTGCATTTGGATCTCGCAGCGCCTGGGAAGTAACCCAGTTCTGGCAATACGAACAATGCAGATCGCAGCCCAGCATTCCAAAGCTGTAAGCAAGTGCGCCGGGGTGGGCATGGAAAAATGGCTTCTTCTCGATGGGATCGCACTGCACTCCGGCCACGTAACCCCACGGAACGTAGAGCTTGCCACCATGATTAAAACGAACTTTGCAAACGCCGGGCTGTCCTTCCGCAATGGGGCAGCAGTGCCCGCAGGCATAACAGCGCACCCGATCGCGGTCGAGTTTCTCCCAGAGCGCGGAGTCGCCCTCGCGGACACGTTTGTCGGAGGTCAGAATGTCTTGCAGAGTTGCCACAGACCTATTTTACGGCGGCAGGAGGCGCGGATGGCTGATTATGAGGAATTAATTCAGGTCGGATTTCGCTCTTTCGCTATGACTTCTGACCCAAACTTCAGCCTGTTGGCGTGCCGCCGATACTTGCGACCGCGTCATTTGAGAAGCCAGCCCTTCTAATCGAGACTTGCTGTTCTCATCGCCCTGAGCGAGAGCAATGGCCGACCAGAAGTAGGCCTTGGATAAATCCTGCGGCACGCCTCGCCCCGCCCAATAGTAAGCGCCGGCCGTGGCTTGCGCGATGGCGTGCCCCTGTTCGGCCGCGCGTAAAAACCATTGCATGGCCTGGGCATCATCCTGCGCAACTTCCTCGCCGTCGTGATAGCGCAGCCCCAACTGCCATTGAGCGTCCGCGTCTCCCTGGCGCGAGAGCCTCTGCAATTCCGCCAAAGTTTTGATCTGTCGTCCTGATCCAGTTGAACGCGTCTCCACCGGCCTAGAATTTGATTGCCGCGCCGCCAACGTCGAGGAGGTCCAGCGTTTTTCCATTGCTGGACCTAGCAGATATCCGACGACCATTGCCACCACGACAATAACCAGCCCGATCAATGCACGATAAAGTAATCGAGATGGAGTTGGCGGCTCGGGTTCGGCAGTAGATGGATCGACTTGTTGCGCACTCGTTTGTTTCGAATCGACTTGTCGCAAACCATGGGTAGCGACGGGCGGCGGATCGTGGTTCTCGATCATCACAGGGTTAACAGCCGGCTGCATCGCAGCTACATCTACTGGATTCGATTCGTCTGGCTCCAACTCGGAATTTGTAGTCCGGTTGTCGCTGAGTTCTGCTTGTAAAAAGCTTGACGACGCAACTTCCGCCCGCAAAGCTCGGTCTGTTTGCTGGCTTTGTTCCAGGCAGCTGCGAGGAATCACTTCAACAATTTGTTGCAGCAGGTTTATTTCAGCTTGTGTGAAGTTGCGGGGTTGCGGATAAAACGCCTCTAAGAGGCCGACCACGCGGGAATCAAACAGGATGGGTGCGGCCATGAGGGAGCCAATTCCGAGCGCTCGACCTACTTCGGGATCAACACGCGGATCGTTTCCCATATCCTCACAGAAGACGAGACGCGCGCTGCGGACGCATTCGCCGCTAAGGCTCTTTGATACGTCTACTGGAGCTCCCAGCGGCGGAGCAGGCTCGCCAGTTCGTCCGCGCCATCTCATTATCATTGCGCCATGATCAAGAAGTGCAAGGGCCACGCCGCTCGCCACGGTCAGACGCAATGCGCTTACGGTGACGGCGTGCAAAATGGCATCCGCATCATGCCCGAGGCCCTGGATTTCGAGCCGCAAGGCGTCTAGCGAGTGACCTTCGTTGGGTTCGTCAGTCGCCGGGGGGCGCGATTCAATTTCAATGGCTGGTTCAGTGGTTGATTCGACAGCGGGCGAGGCAGCGCCAGCAGTTACTTCTTCCTGCCGGTGCCGCGCGATTTGTTCAGAACGAGCTGCGTGATTGGAACCGCCAATCAATAAGTTGGTCAAAAGCCATTCTTTAAGTATCCGCTTCGAATTCTCATTGAGGTCTGAAAAACGGATACCGCCGCGGCCTTTGTCGTCGCTCCAAACCACTTGACCAAGGCCATGAATGTAACTATGGGTTTCCGGGAGTTCGAGGCAGAGCGTTACTGCGCGATTTATTTCGAGATTTTCCGCTGTCTGAACCGCAAAGCCCTCTTCATGCAAATCGAGCAATTCGCTTAGATCTACAACCGTTCCAGTCTGCGGACGGTTAAAACTGGCGTACACCGGCGAGTGAAGTTTCTGGCGAATAATACGGCGGCGATCTCGATCAGGAGGCCTGTCACCCGAATTCGGCGAACTCTGCATGCTCCGATCCATAATTCCTTACATATTAACTCAGTGGGGAATAGAAAGGAGACGGAAACTATAGAAGCAAAAAGTCGTCAAAAGAGGGTGGATGGTTCCACCAATCAAAGTCTCGATCGAAGCCTTGATCGAAGTTTTAAAGATTGGCGGCCAAAAACGGGGTATCGCCACGCGGCGCAGGCACCATGATCCGCGGCATGCTCAGCACTCGATCGAGAGTATTTGCGAGTATGGCGGGAAATTCGGAGGTCAGTAGATTGACATCCAACTGCAAATCACGCGAGCCATACATTCGATACACAGTGAATGATCCGCAGCGCTGGTTGGTAGATGTCACCAGATCGAGCGCTAACTTCCACGAGGGTTGAGTGGAAATTAGCGCCATGTGGGGAAACTTGCTCCAGTGCAGCGGGCGCATAGATTCACTGAGCACCGCGGTGGCATCTCCCGTTAAATGCAATTCGAAGGCATCGAAATCGTTGTCCTCGAACGCGGCCACCAGTATTTTGCGCACGTCGTTGAAATCGCATGCTGATTTAAGTTCTTCGATGGCACGACGCACTGACAGATTGTTGATGACGATTTGGCGCTGGTCGATGGTACGCTGGGCGACGCGCCGAAGTTCGCCAAACTCCAGATAATTCAAGTGCTGCACTCCCAGCCAAATGCCGGTGCCGACAACCGCCAGCACCAGGCCCAGAGTGCTACCCGTGGGCCAAAGCAGGAAGAGGCTAAGCATGGCGAAGACGGCCGAAACAGCATAAAGAACAATCACCACCTGGCGATGGGAAAATCCCATCTCCAGCAATTTGTGGTGGATGTGCTCACGATCCGCCGTGAACACAGGCCGTCCGCTGATCAGCCGGCGCACAATGGATAGCGAAGTTTCGAGAATCGGTAATCCGAACGAAACAACGGGGATTGCGACGGCAATAAAAGTTGGGGCCTTTTGGGTTCCGGCGAGCGCGAGGGCGCTAAGAACGAAACCAATAAACAGGCTGCCCGAATCGCCCAGGAAGATGGTTGCCGGATTGAAATTAAAGCGAAGGAATCCGAGAATGGCGCCTGCCAACGTCACGCTCATCAGCGAACCTAACCATGAACGAAGGACCAGCGATACGATAAAAAACACCATCGTGGAGAACAACGCAGATCCTGCGGCTAGACCATCCAAGCCATCGATAAGGTTGAAAGCATTGGTAACGGCGACCACCCACAGAATGGTGAGGGGCAAGCCAACGAACCAGGGTAGAGCGTGGGAGCCGAAGATCAACGGCAGATCCAAGACGCGCATTCCGCCCGCGAACAACATTGTGGCGGCCGCCGCCTGAACCGCAAACTTTAGATAAGGGCCAGCGCCCCGCAAATCGTCATATATTCCGAGACAAAAAATCAGGCAAGCTGGAATGTAGATGCGAAGAAGCATTCCAGGAGCGAGGCCTTCAAGCAATCGGGGATATACCAAAGAGAGCGCCAGCCACAACGTAAGGCTGACCGAGAAGGAAACAAAGATCGCTACGCCTCCAAGGCGGGGAAGCGCTGATTGGTGAACGTGCCTACTACCATCCGGCGGCTGCGAGACCCAGCCTCTCCGGGTCGCCAGATCTCGAACCATGCGCGTGGCCAGAAACGAAACGACCAGCGAGAAAGCGAATAGCCCAAAAAAGAGGAGGGTCAAAATTGATATTTCCTTCCGGCTGGGAAAACTGGACTCAGAGCTTGCAAGCTGCTCCTCCGGATTTGTAAAGAGTATCTAGACAGGGTTGGCCCTAATGTGCGCACGTGTGATGATTTGGGTGATTGTTGGAACTATACAACTCGCCGCTGTTGATGAGCAATACTTTTGACGCGTTATGCATTTACTTTTTGGGAGCCATGCTTCGACAATTTGGGTGCCGCTCTCTAAATTAAAATCAACGCGGCGAAAGGAACGAAAAAAACGTTACAGGGCGCGCAAAAAGAGCTATTCGTCCTGCCAGTTCATTGGCGGCGCTGTGTTAGACTCATCCCACTCATTAAATCCAGGAGTTCTTGGTATGTCCCGGCGGAATTGCACCCTAATTTTGCGAAGTGTATGCCTGTTCGTCGTAATGTCGTCCGGCCTCCGACTCCTGGCCCAAACTCCCGTCACCGGAGTTGGGCCGCAACCGGCCCCATCTGACAGCCAAGCTGCCGCTACTCAATCGCACGGCTTCCTTCCGAATTCAAATGTGAAACTTGGCGTTGGCGACATGATCGAAGTGGTTGTTTTCGGCGTGCCTGATCTTTCCACGAAAACAAGAATCAGCGGTTCTGGAGACATCTACCTTCCGTTGATTGACTATGTTCACGTCGCCGACCTTTCAACGGACGAGGCGCAAGGGTTAATTCAAAAGCGGTTGGAGGATGGCGGCTTCGTTCGTAATCCGCATGTCTTAATTTCAGTGGATGAATCCATATCGCAGACCGTGACGGTGATGGGCGAGGTCAGTCGCCCCGGGCCTTATGCGGCAACGGGAGAGCGCCACCTGTTCGATATGATCTCGGCCGCCGGAGGACTGACCGACAAAGCGGGCCGCAATGTAACCATCGAACATCGCGGAAACCCGGGAGAACGAGTTGATCTGCAACTGTCTTCGAACTTGGCGGACGACAGCAAGAACAACGTGGATGTGTTTCCGGGAGACACTATTATCGTGTCCCGCGCGGGAATCATTTACGTGGTCGGAGACGTAACCCATCCGAGCGGGTTCATGATCGAGGATACAAATCTCAGCGTTCTGAAGGCTCTAGCATTGGCGGGCGGCAGCACCCGCACTTCCGCATTAAAGAAAACAAAGATCCTGAGGCAAACTCCGAACGGCGTTCAGGAGATTCCCATCAATTTGAAGAAGGTCCTCTATAACCAGGCGCCCGATGTAGCCATGGTGAAAGGCGACGTTTTGTTTATTCCTGGGAGCGCTGCCAAGGCTGCGGCTTATCGCACGGGCGAGGCGGCTATGTCACTCTCGACGGCGCTGGCCGTGGTTGCGGTTCATCCCTAGCTGTTGTGAAGAGTTGAAATCGCTTCCAGCACGGCGATATATTCCCGAGCTTTTTGCTCGCGGGAAAAATTACTTAGAATGTACTGGCGTCCGCTGGCTCCCATTTGTAATCTTCGCTCGGGAGTTGACGACAAATCCGCAATTGCCGTTACCAGCGCTTGACTATTCTCCGGTTCGACGAAAACTCCCGCACCAGCTGCCTCTACGATGCTCCGTGCCTGTCCGTCAACAGCGAGTATCACCGGCCTCTCGCATGCCATGTACTCGAGCAGTTTGGTGGGTATGACCGTCTTGAACAACTCGGTCTTTTTCAGCATGACCAGGCAGAGATCGGCAGCCGAAACAAAAGCAGGAATTCGTTCCCGCGGCTGCTGGCCTAGAAACAGAATGTTATTGAGGCCGCGTGCGGCGGCCAGTTTCACGAGTTCATTTTTCTCCGCCCCTTCCCCAATCAGAAGAAACAATGCATCGGGCAGAGCATTTCTCAATTGTTCAGCGGCTTCAATCAACGTTCCCAATCCGTGAGCGTTGCCCATGGTGCCGATGTAACAAATCAGAAAGCGATCTTCGAGCTTCAGGTCTTTGCGTACTTCGAGCGCTGCCGGATGGAGCCGGAAAATATCGGTCTCTACTCCATTTTCGACAGTGGCAATTTTTTCGGCAGGCACATTCCAGTAGCGCATGAGGTGATCTTTGAACGCCGGCGAAACCACGACGATGCGATCGGCGCGGCGGTATAAAAAACCGGCAATCGCGCCCAGCACGCGGTGAAGCAGGCTTCCTGCGCTGCCCGCGCCGACTGCCGCTAGAGACTCTGGCCAAAGATCGCGCACTTCGAATACGAATGGGACGCGCTTCCACCATGCCAGCCACCATCCTGAGAGAGCGCACAGCAACTGCGGCGATGTGGCGATGACTACATGTGGCTTGCTTAGAGCCAATCCGCTGATCGCCGCCGAGACACAGAACGATGCGTAATTTCGAATTCTTTCGTGCGCTTTTCGATTGGGGAGTGGCCATAGCCATGTGCGGACTATACGCACTCCATCTACGGTTTCGGTATAGCGGAGCTGGCGCAGGCGCGACCGCCAATTTTCTGGGACGACTCCAGTTGGGTGATTGGGGAATCCGGTAAGCACCGTTACTTCATGCCCCATGCGTGCCCAATGCCTCGATAACTCCGCGGCGCGGGCCGCCGGCGCTCCCATTTCTGGCGGAAAATACTGCGAGACGTAGAGAATCTTCACGGGAATCTAGGGAGACGTCACAGCGAGTGTGCTCGTCATTCTTCTGGAGGTGTGCGCTGAAGTCCAGCAACCGCAACGGACTGATTTGAAGAACGCGACTCTTCCAGCGCAAATGTTGCCAGCATTGAATTCACAATCTCCTCGATGGGTATGGGAGAACCTCCGCCAGTGCGAAGCGCGGAAACAAAGGCCTGCCACTCGCCACGGTGACCCTTATCCTGGCGAAAGATTGATCGAGCAATCTGTTTCTTGCCTCGGCGAACGGTTTCCAGGCGGCGGAAACTTTCGAGAACCGCCACGGCGCCACCACCGAAAATTTCAACTCGCTCTTTTGAGTATGACTTGTCGCCGTTCGCCAAATAGCTAATTGTGCCCTGCGATCCATCTGCAAAATGCAGTGAGCAGATAACGTTGTCATTGGCGTATTTTCCCGGGTTAGCCAGGCTAGTGGCCTGTACTTCAATGGGAGCAGCGCCCACCAGAAATGAAAGGAAGTCGACAAAGTGGCAGACTTCTCCAATGATGCGGCCACCGCCTTGTTCGGGGTCATTCAGCCAATGATCAGCCGGAATGAAACCGGCGTTCACGCGATAGTGCAGAGCCAAGGGCTCATGAATACCTCGAAGAAAATTCTTTAGTTGAATAGCGAGAGGGGCGAACCTGCGATTGAATCCGACCATCAACAACTGCATACCATCGCATTGCTGCTCCTCGTAGACGCGCATGATGTCTCGCAGTTCATCTTCATTCAGGCACAAAGGCTTTTCGCAAAAGACGTGCTTGCCCGCTCTGAGAGCGGCCATCACTTGTCCGGCGTGCAAGTGGTGACGAGTAGAAATGACGACTGTATTCACCTCAGCATCGTTGATCAGGCTTTCTTCACCGGTGGCACAATATTTAAATCCAAACTTCTTCGCCGTGTGATGCGAATGAGAGCCATTGGCGGCACACACGCCGACCAATGTCGCGCCTCCAACATGCTTTATCGCAGGCAGCAAAGTGCTGGTGGCAAAGTTTCCCGCGCCCAAAAGACCGATCGAGATCGACTCCGCTTTCGTCTTTGTTGTTTCTGGCAACGCAATCGGCAGACGCTGAGTTTCCTCGGCAAGTTCGGAATAGGTGATTAGAACTCCTAAAAATGACTGCTCAGATTTTCCCGTGATCAGTTCATATGCCGCGTGCGCCCGCTCGATTGGAAAGCGGTGAGTGATCAATGCTTCCACGTTGATCTTGCCATCGGCAAGAAGTTCGAGAAACGCTTCCATGTTGCGCGTTTCAGTCCAGCGCACATAACCGATGGGATAGTCGACGCCTTTTTGTTCGTAAGCAGCGTCGTAACGTCCGGGACCATAGGAGCGCGAAATCCGAAAGTCGAGTTCCTTCTCGTAGTAAGGCCTACGGTCGAGTTCCATACCGACCGCACCAACCGCCACAATTACAGCGCGATCCCTGGCTACTTCGGCGGCCAGATTGACTGGGTCGCTGCTTGTCGTTTGCGCCGCAATCAGCACCGCATCGACTCCGCGGCCGCGCGAGCGCAGCATACATTCGTCAACGAACCCAGGGGGAGAATCGGAAGCAGCGTCCGCGCCGAGATGGAGCGCCAGATCCACGCGGCTACGCTCAAGGTCCATGCCCACAACCTGGCAACCCGCCGCTTTCAGAATTTGTACTGCAAGTTGCCCCAGCAGGCCCAAGCCAATCACGCCAACAACGTCGCCTAATTTGACGTCAGCCGTGCGTACACCGTGCAATGCCACTGCACCAACTGTGGTGGCGGCAGCATGATCGAAGCTGACTTCTGAACCTACGGGAATTTTTGCCAGCAAAAGTCGCGGGATGCACGCGAATTCCGCATGCACGGCGTGTCCAGCTCCGGCGCATGCGACTCGATCGCCGGGACGAATATCAGTAACGCCTTCTCCCACCGCAACAACTGTTCCGGCGCTGCTGTAGCCGGGAGTGCTGGGCTGGTCCATGCGGCTGCGAACCGCGGCCAGCGTCGACGCTACACCGTCTCGGCGCACCTTATTCCAGACCTCGCGCACCAGGTCGGGACGCATGCGCGCCTTCTGCACCAGGTTTTTCTTCGCGAACTCGGAGGAAGCGCGCTCGGTCCCAACCGAGACAAGGGACGCCGCCGTGCGAACTAACACACAACCGGCCAACAATTTCGGAGCGAGAACATCCACCACTTCAATCTCGCCGCCACTAACCTGTTGTAAAACCTGTTTCATATTTGTCGCGGAAAATTCCAATTTAATCGTGATCAGGACAGACCATCTACGCAATTGTACGATGTTTAAGCGCCGACTCTCCCGTTCCGCGCGGTTGTCAGACTGACTCGGTAAATTTCAGAGGAGTTGCGTGACAAGACCAAACTACCATCGTTCTGACTAAGTTTAAATTCCTCACCGGCCGTGATAACCGTAACCATTCTGACTGGCAACTGCGAGCGCACATGATGAAGAAGCGATATCGCAGGACGCAATTCACCATACGTTGGCGATTCCCAACCCAGCAACTCAGCGTCTTCATCTTCATCTTTGGATACCGTATCTTCTAGAACATTCTTGCTCCCGCGTATAAGGCCCGTGGTTCCCGGTACGCTGGAATAAATATTCCAATGGATACGCAGTTTGTCCGTGGAGAGAATCGCAGCAAAGGGACTTGACTCGGCTACGGCGAGTGGCAAGTCGGGCAGCAGCCAATGCAGCCTCAAGTCACGCTTGCTTGTATTTTGTATATCGGTCGGCAGCGCATCATCCACAATGACCCACGCATCTTCCGATACAAACTGGACCATGCGTCGATGTTTCACTCCGAGACGGCGATATCCGTCATGCTCGCCTTCAAAATAGTCAGGCAACTCCGCGCTAGTATGCGAAGAAGAAAAGGAACTTCGGCCCGATGCCTGTGCCCAGTCGAGCCAAAGGAAACGGCCGGCCCTCCGCATTTGATCGTGGCGATCAACCATAACAGTGTTATGAACCGCCGTGCCAGCGAGACCGTTGTCCCACGGAGGATTGCCGTTGTAGAGATACGTTCCAGCATCGCGTGCGAGATTGAGACCGTGCCACCACAGATCGACGTGCAATTGATCGGCCTGAAAAGGGCGCCGCGAGTAATGCCCAGCCCGTGCTAATGCCCATGAATTCTTATTGCCCAGCCGGTAATACCCCGCGGCGGCATTCTCCGTACGAGTACTTTCGCCACTCGACGATTCCGCGGACGAACCGCAGAACCACAGCGCTACCTCATCCCAAACCCCAGATGCTAGCGAAGTTTGATGATTCAAGACGCTGCTGCCCATTCTCATCAGCGGACGAAAGTCGCCGTAATCACACCCGGCCAATGGTAAGACGTAGCTGCCATCATTTGAGCCATGGTTCGGCACGCGTCCGTATGCGTGATCAACAAACTGACTTATGAAATCGAAAGCGGCAATCGTGCGCGCTCGAATTTCCGGATCGAGCTGCTCTTGATTAATTTCCGCGAGACGAATACACCACAGCAGCTGCTGAAGAACCATCCGCTGATAGTTGAACGAATCTTGAAGGTCTGCGCCTTGCGGAGTGATCTGATCGAGCACCGCTTCAAGTAGAAGTTTCGAGCCCAGTTGCTTCCATGCGGCGGCTTCGTTCAGTTCTGGAAAGAGCGTTCCGGCAGTCCATAAACCGACGGCTTCGCTGATCAAATGATTGCTGCGTTGCGATCGAGCGTAGCCCAAAGTTTGGGTAGTGCGCCACGCATGTGCCGCTATCATCGACAAGAGCAACGCCGCACGCTGCGGCGTCGTAGCGGACGATCCGAGAAACGCATACAAAGCAAACGACCATGCCAGGATGCGCAGAGACGATTCTTGCCCGCATATCCAGAGTGGACCAGACATCGGAGAACTATTGGCGGCCCAATTCTCTATTGCATTCCAGAAAGCTTCAGGAAATCGCTCGTCGCCGCTGACGGCATAGGCTCGAGCTAGCGGGTAGACGAAAAGGAATCTTGACGGTTCAAGAATGAACTTCAGGTCGCCATACTCATCCGATGCAAATCGCATCTGCGTCCACGACCGCGCGCTGGATACAGACTGGCCGGTAACCGGATTCTGAAACCACTTTGGGGGAAAACCGCTGGCGAATGACAGCCGTCCGAAGTATGGCAAGTTGCCAGCGAGAATTTTGTTCGCTTCGGTAACGGCTTGTTCCTTGCCGTGCGCGCCGATTATTTTTCCCACCTCACCCGCCAGATGGCGACAATCGGAAAAGAAAAAAGATTGGGCACCCTGGCGGCGGACATTCAAAAACTTTTCCGGCGAACTCCCGGACGCAATACGCTGGAAGTCCCATGCCTCCCAGCCTTCAACACTGCGCATGCGGCGGGACATCAACCCGCTGCCGCGTTGCAGTTCATAGCTCAGACGCAGAAGACCATCGCGAGCGCCAAAAGTTCGGGCGACCTTAAACATGGTGCCGACTCTACCCATCGCACGTTTCAGCAACTGGATTCAATCTGCTTTTCAATAAAGATCGCGCGGCCAGAGCTTTTAACCGGTCATGCATGACGAAGAAGGCAGAATCATTTTCGAGCTTCGCCTGCGGAGCCGCCGTGACGCTGCCCAAGTCTAAGCCCTTCACGGCTTCACCGATCAGCTCGATCCCCTCGGCGATCATGCGATTGCGCAGGTCAACCAGTGAAGCGCACTCGTACGCGGCAACAAATTTGCGGCGCAAAACGATCGGTCCGGTGTCGATACCGCTGTCCATCCGATGAATCGTTATGCCCAGCGGAACGCCACAGAGCAGCGACCATTCGGGGCTGCTCATTCCGCGGATTTCGGGCAGCAATGCCAGATGGGAGTTCAAAACTCCAAGGCGAGGAATCTTCAGCATTTCGTCTCGAAGAATATTTCCGCCAGTGAAGATCGCAAGATCCGGCGACCATTGCCTCATTTGAGCGACAGCACGCTGCGAATTCTGATTCCGGCACGTGACGACGGGGAATCCATATCGACGAGCTACATTTTGCAAGCTGCGGAACATTCCTTCTTCATGCCGCAAGAAGGGCTCCAGATAAGGGTTGCGAATCTGCGTTCTGTTCGTGATCTTGTTCGGACCCAGTTTTGCGACTGCATATTTATAACTGTCACGCAGACCCCACTGACCAATTTTGCGGAGGAGTGTGCTGCGGTCCCACGGTGGCAGGGTCAAAGCGCCAACGGGAATGTGCCCGAGCTGGGCCATACGAGCGGCGACGGCACAGCCAGTCTCGCTATAGGGGCTGGAGCACAGTATTACGACGCGCATTGCGACGCCTCGGGTTTGAACTCGGAATCTGCCTCGGAGTTCTTAGATTTAGTATCACAATCTATCTCAACCTGGCGCGTCAGACGCTGCTCCAGCAGCAAGGCATCTGCTAGAAATTTGCCGCCCCAGCTGATCAACCGCATTGGCTGGTACGCTCCCCAAATTGGATACGATCCGGCGACTCCTCCCACAACTTCGCGACGCCCCTTCAATGCGATCAACTGCTTGAGCATCTCGTTCATTTTGAGAGCGGCGTTTAAATAGCGCAGATCGCCGGTGACCTCGAACAAACGGAGCCATACGCAGGACATCTGGGCATTGCCGGTCAGGCATGTAAATTTCGAGCCAGCTTTGAATTCTGGCTGGTATGTCCCCAGCAGACGCTTTTTGGTTTCGAATTTTCGCAGCAGAACCCATGCCGACTTAGCAGCCGTCGCGATCGCGTCTTCTCGCTGCAGCAGGATTCCGCATTCGAGTATTCCCTGGATCACGTAGGCGATGAAATGCAAATAGAGTGGATGTTCGCGCAGGTTGATGCCGTCAATCCATCCGCTGGGCTTCGCATGTTTGAGCACCCAATCGATATTTTTGTTGGCTGCGGCAGCGTGGCGGGGTTCGTGCGATTCGGCAGCAAGCTGAGCGAGCGCCCAGGAAACCATGCTGTAGTAGGTGTGCGCCGATCCCTGATAGGCCGCGGGACCAGACCATGCGCCATCCGGCTGCTGGACCGTGACCAGCCAATCTCCAGCGGCCACGACTCGTTCCATGATTTGTGCGCTCCTGCTTTCGATGTGCGCGCGAACTAACCCCTGCAAAATTTGACCAGTATTGAAAATCGACGGCTGGCCCTGACTGGTACCGTGGAGTCCGCCGGCAAAAGCGCCTGAGGACATTTGCACCGTAAGTAGCCACTGCGTCGCGCGTTCAGCGGCGTGAGTCGCGGCTGGATTGCCCGTCGCTTGGGCAAAATCATACAGCGTCGGAATAATGTAGCCGGTGACCTCGGGATAAGAAGCAGAGTATCCGCTCAGAAAACTGTAATACGCCGCGATGCCGCCGTCGCCACGTTGCGCCCGCAGAATCCAGTCAATGAGCGATTGCAGGGCATTCGCAGTTTGAACGGTTGTGGATGTGTACGAATATAGGTGGCGCGCGGCGAACGTTGTGCGTAGTTCATCCGAAGCGAGCTTGGCGATGAGCGGGATAATGCGCTGCGGCCCGCGCAGTAATCCGGCAGTCTCGTTCAAAGCGCGAAGAGTTCTCGTTGTCATGAAATTATGCGCTCGTGAGAGCTTTCGCTTATGCGGTCGCGAGTTGTTGTGCCCCAATCTTTCGTTGCGCGAATGCTCGTGCTCCGCCATCGAGAAACAGCTGCATCCAGATTTCGAGCGTCAGCAATTGCCATATCTGCATCGACCAGTCTTCTGTTCCCCGGCGCTGCTCGTCAACATATTTCCGAACTACCTCCGGGCGAAATAGCCCGCGCTTACGAACCTGACTCTCTGAAAGCAGCTCGTCTACCATGGGGCGTAAATCGTGCGCCAGCCAGTAATCGACGGGCGCGGCAAATCCCGCTTTGGGCTGCCGAAGGACCTCGTCAGGGAGCATTCCGCGCATGGCTTCGCGAAAGATGTGCTTTGTTACCGGACGCCACTTCCCTTTCAACTTAAATTCAGGCGCCACATTCCACGCGACGAATTCCGCGAACTCGCGATCCAAAAATGGCACCCGCACCTCGACCGACGACGCCATGCTCATTTTGTCGTTGTAAGTCAGGTTCAAAGTTGTCATGAAGATTTTAGTATCGAGGTAGAGCATCTGATTGAGAAAATCCGCATGGCGAACTTTATCGAAAGCCGCCAAGTGTTGATTGCCGGGATTCATATCTGAGAGGAGCGGCGATGTTCTTGAATATAAGTTCGTCCTTTGGTCCGCATCCAGATAAGTGCAGTTCCTGATAAAAGCTTCCGCGGGATTCAGCGCCGCACTCCTGGCCATCTTCTTACCCAATCTCACAAATCCTTTCAGGGCAGTTCCGCGCATTGACGGCAGTCTTAGGAATGCGTGCTCGGCGGCTGCGCGCGCGAGGCCGGGGATGCGCCGATATTCTTGCGCCCAGGCATGAGCGATATGCTTGCGATATCCCGCAAAAATTTCGTCTCCGCCAACGCCAGACAAAAGTACGGTGACATTTTTCCGCGCCTCGCGGCAAACCAAATACGCCGTGATGATCGCAGGATCCGCGGTGGGTTCATCCATGTGCCATGTCAGACTCGGCAATAAATTGGTGACATCCGGCTCGACGACGATCTCATGATGTTCGCAGCCCAGTTTGCGTGCCAGGCGCCGAGGAACTCCGGGGTCGTCAATCGCGGTCTCGCCCACGCGATAGTTTTCAGGAAATGTAATGGTGTAGGTCCGCACAGGCTGCTTTCGCGCCATCACTGCGACGATGCTCGACGAATCCAACCCCGCACTTAGAAAGGCCCCGATTGGAACGTCGCTCACCATCTGACGATCCACCGACGCGGAGAAGCGTTCGCGAATCTCATCGGCGAGATCCGCTTCCCTACGCTCGAAGCGATGTTCCGCTGCAGGGAAGGTCAGGTCCCAATATTGTTCGACTCGGAGTTCGCCGTTTTGCCAGAGCGCGTAGTGGCCTGCCGGAAGCTTGAGAATTCCGTCGAACATGGTCAGTGGATCAGGGACCCAGAGAAATGTCAGAAACTTGTCGAGCGCTTCCATGTTCATGCTCGCTTCGATTCCCGGCACCTCGAGCAGCGCCTTAATCTCAGAAGCAAAAGCGAGATTGCCGGCGCGCTCGAAATAATAAAGTGGCTTGATTCCGAAATGGTCGCGCGCCAGAAATAATTTAGGCGAAGGCCCGCGCAAATCGCAGATCGCGAACGCAAACATTCCATTCAGGCGATTGAGGCAGTCGACGCCATATTCTTCGTAAAGGTGAACTATTACTTCCGTATCGGTGTGCGAGCGAAAATGATGCCCCTTGCCTTCGAGTTCGCGGCGCAGATCGGCAAAGTTGTAAATCTCGCCGTTGTAAGTGATCCACACCGTGCCATCTTCGTTCGACATCGGCATGTGGCCGCCGGCCGAAAGATCGAGAATCGCGAGGCGGCGGCTTCCGAGGCCGATATATTCGCCATTAGGGAAACGCCGCTCCCAGAGCCCCGAGTCGTCGGGACCACGATGCGTCTGGACGTTCGTCATCCGCGCCAGCGTTTCCGTGTCGCCGCAATTCACGAGGCCACTGATGCCGCACATCGATCAGTTCCTCCCAGTTCGCAGCTCGTAGATTTTTGCCTTGGAGTGAAACATCTGCACGGCTTGAAACGAACAGTAAATCAATCCTGGGACGCCGTCGAGAAAACCCAAACGAAACACATATCTATAAAGGAACAGGAGAACGGGCGATCCTGGAACGCGAAACAAATGGCGTTTCAACCATCGTCTGCGCTGCGCCTGATTGCCAAACAGGTCGGCGCTCATCTCTTCGGGATCGCCTTCGCGCCGCAGAAGTACCCGGGACTCCCAGTTCGAATACTCGTTATGCTTGAGGATGTAACGCGACAAAGAATCGACGTTGTGGTGAACAAGCGAATGCCGCAACTGCGCGGTGGGTCCGTCAACAACCACGTGCTCGTGGATTTCGATGTCGGCCATGGAAGCATCCTGATCCTTCAATCGGCATTCAAAACGCCCCTTCCCCTTGCGGAAAAGTGAAAGCTTCCGGAAGCTCGCGTCGCCGTGCCGCAATATGCTCCCCAGAAAATACAACTGCAGGCGAATCGAATAACCTACGGCCTTGGGATTCTCAAGGATTTCACGAATTTCGTTGGTTAACCCCGGAGTCAAAACTTCGTCCGCGTCAAGCAAAAGAATCCAGTCATGGGCAAACGACAGAGTATCCATAGCCCATTGACGCTTCTTCGGCCAACCACCCGCGTAATGGAACTGAACAACTTTAGCGCCGTGAGCTTCCGCGATAGCAGCCGAATCGTCGGTGCTCTGCGAATCGATGACATAAATTTCCCCGACCCCGGTCAGCGATTGCAAGCATCTCGGCAAATTTCGGGCCTCATTGCGGATCGGGACAATTACGCTTACTGGCAGCGTCCGCATAGTAGGGCTCGATGGAGACATCCCAATCTCTGATTGCGATTCGATCAAATTCATTCTGTCGGAAGGAAAGAAGGTTGGTTTATATATTAGCTGAAGGACGCAGAATTGTTGAATGCGGCTTCTTTGCGTCTGGAGATTGCTTCTGGAGCGGATACACCAGCGTTAGAAGCAAGGGGCTAGATGCCCTTCCGCTCCATCAGATACGACTTCTTATATCCGACATAATTGTCGGCGTAGCGGAGAATTGTCTCTTCGTCTTTTTTGTCGAGGCGGCGCTGCAATTTTCCGGGCCATCCCATCCAAAGGGTATTCGGCTCAACGATTGTTTTCTCGGGAATTAAAGTGCCAGCAGCAATGATGGAGCCGGAACCGATGACTGCGCCGTTGAGGATAATGCAGCCCATTCCAATGAGACACCTGGCTTCAATTGTGCAGCCATGCAGGATGGCGCCGTGTCCTACGGTGACGTAGTCGCCGAGATAGACGCCGTAAAGTTCCTTCATGCCGTGCAGGACGCAATTGTCCTGAATGTTGGAATAATGTCCAACGCGGATCTGATGAACATCGCCGCGCAAAACAGCGTTCATCCAGACGCTGGAATGTTCGCCAACAGTAACGTCTCCGATGAGTTGGGCAGAATCGTCGATGTAGCAAGTTTCGGGAAATTGTGGCGTGACGCCTTTGTAGGAGCGGATCATGGATTTTAGATGCTGCTCGAACTGCGAACAGCCAACATATCATGGAAGTTTCCGAAGTAAGGCGCAAGTCGGTCAAAGAATTGCCGGAAGAATGAAAGGAGGAAAACTTTTGAACCGGCGAGGCGCCGATTCGGTTGCAGTGGAAATGATTTAGGCTACCAATCCGCTACACGATACTTAAAGCTGCACGCCGCGCCCAGCCCATTCATGACCGCTCCGCCCAACAAAACAGCGCGGCTCCGATTCTCACGGTGCCGGTGATGAAGCCAATATGCGGCTGAAATTTCGCTGGCTATGAGGGCGGCCATGGAGGCCACCTGGATCGAGGTGGTATGCACAAATGGACGCGCCATCGGATTGTATTCTGCTCCTCCGCCGTCGATGTTGCGGCGTGTGGCATAAGCGTCAGCACTCTTCGCAGCCGCGTCAAGCGCGACCAGCGCGATTGTAGATGGCTTCCAGAAGCGCGGTGCGGCGAAATTAACGTCGGCGGCCTTTGGCGGGGACGCCGAAATAAAGTGCGACTCCTGAGCGCTCATTACTCGGTTGCAAACGCAAATCGAAAGCAGCAGCAGAACGACTTTTCCTAAGGTAGGCGTTGAAGGGCGCGCAACTGAAACCGTCTCTTCCTGAGTTATCAGAAAACTAGCGAACATTCTTCATTTCCAAAACCGAGATTTAAAACTTTCTTAAAAATCGCCCGGTCCGCCGCTGGGGTGGCGGCTGTGTGGGGTCGTGGGGTGAGACCGGGCAATCTGTGTTTCCAGGATTGCAACTTGAATACTTTATAACTCCTCGGACCTAGTTTCCTAGGTGACGATGGTCACTTATTTACGTGTGACAGAATCACCCGGCGCTGTGACGCAAATCACCGCCCAGGCGGACAGCTGCGGCTAGTCTTGCTCTTGAATCCGCTCCATCACCAAACTTAGGAGAAGCACTCATGGCTTACGTGATCACCGACAATTGCATCAAGGACGAGCTTTGCGTGGAGGTTTGTCCAACCGACTGTATTCATCCCAAAAAAGATGAAGCCCAATTTGAGACGGCGACTCAACTTTATGTTGATCCCGACGGTTGCATCGATTGCGGCGCATGCATTCCCGCCTGCACCTCAGATTCAATCTTTCTCGCGGAAGAACTGCCAGAAGATAAAAAAGAGTTTGCGGCAAAGAACGCGGCATACTTCGCCAGCTAGTGGGACAACGCAGTCTTGCTCCATATTGCGACCGCGCGGATTTTAATGTGAAGGTGAGACGGGGCAAGCCCCGTCTCTACAGAAATGCCGTATTAATCAGTCGATCGAAGCGCAGGCGGATAGCCGATCAAATAAGTAATTCGAGGTCTGCCTAGACCGCACCTTTGTTCCCCCACATCCCACTGATAATTATTAAAACTCAATTTATCCACGAGATATTTCAGTTCGCACGGGCGATATGTTCTGAGACAAGAAACGATACCGTCGAACAGCAGCACCAATGGAATGATGGGAACAAGGAAGGTCCAGAGCAAGCGCGACCAGCGGAACGGACGTATCCAGGGAGTGCAGACGAACAATAGAAGAACCCAGGCTAGGACGAGCCCTACAGCTGCGGGCGCCCGCCTCGTTATTTCAAATATTCCAATCCCTTCGCCAGCATCGACCGCACTTTGAAGTATGTTGCGAGCATCGTCTTCTTGAAAATGATGAAACGCCGTGAACATCGTTCGGAACCCCGGCAACTCTGCGGGAACATTCACGGCATCAACCGAGCGCGGATATGAAGTGATGCGATGGTCGAAAGTTGAAGTCAGATTTTTATGCGCGCCCTGGTTCGGATATTTATCCGTCAGCCAAACCTGCAAGTCGCGCTTCTCCCCATTTGATGATTGGGATTGAAGCTTGAGAGCGAGGTCGAACCATGGCCCGCCGCCCCCTGAACACATGTCTACGATCTCCTGCGCACCGATCTTTTTTCCTCTGGCAGAATCCAATGCGCATTGCAAGCGCGGGGCGATAGGCGAGTAGACCCTCAAAAGCTTGAACCCGAACTGAAGCGCATCCGTGATTTCGTTCCTAATCGACGATGGGAACCAGGTCTGCTCGTGAATTTCGATGAATTGTATGCGACCCATGGCAAGTATCTTTTGAGTAGTATCAACCGCGACGACAACTCAGTCCATCATTCGGCGTCGATTGCGTAAAGTCCGCAAATCGCTTTTGGACGTTAAACTAATCAAGTCGCGCTTTGCGCCATCGTGCGGAAGGCCTGACGAAGCAAACATATTATTATCGACACTCAACGATTACTGCCGAAATGATCAAATCCCCCCGAGGAACGAGAGACCTTCTTCCCCCAGATACGGCGCTCTGGAACTTTGTCGAGGCCACGGTTCGCGACGTCTTTCGCGCTTACAACTTCCATGAAATACGCACGCCGATCTTTGAATCGACTGAACTCTTTGCGCGCGGAGTCGGAGAAGAAACCGATATCGTGGCAAAAGAAATGTTCACGTGGGAAGATCGCGGCCGCGCAGAAAGCGACAAAGGCCAGTCGCTCACTTTGCGCCCGGAAAATACCGCCGGCGTAGTTCGCGCTTACATTGAACATAAACTCTGGGACCGCGGTCTCAACAAGCTTTTCTATATTGGCCCGCAATTTCGTCGCGAGCGCCCACAAAAGGGACGGTATCGCCAGTTCTACCAGATCGGAGCCGAAGTCATCGGGCCGGTATCCGCGGGCAGCCAGTCTCCCGCCAGAGACGCGGAAATTCTCGAACTCTTAGCCACGTTGCTGGACCGCGTTGGCATCACCAACTGGACGCTCGAACTCAATTCCGTGGGCTGCCCCGCCGACCGGGCAAAATTCAGCGAAGCTTTGCGCCAGGCATTAGCTCCTGTGGTAGGCAAGATGTGTACGGACTGCCAGCGCCGCGCGGTGACCAATCCGCTAAGAGTGTTTGACTGTAAGGTTCCCGAAGATCAGCCGATTATTGAAACTTTGCCGACCATCAACGAATTTCTCGACGATGCTTGCCGAGTCCACCATGAAGAAGTTAAGGGCATATTGGACGCGCTCGCGATTCCGTACGTTGAAAACAAGCGGCTGGTGCGCGGTTTGGACTATTACACGCGAACGGCATTCGAATTTACGCACGGAGCGCTGGGTGCGCAGAATGCGATTCTGGGCGGCGGGCGATACGACGGTCTATCGGAAGCTCTCGGCGGGCCGGCCGCTCCGGGAATTGGATTTGCTATCGGAGAAGACCGGCTCGTGCTCTCTTTGACCGCTTCTGCGGAGTCAGTCGTGCGCAAGCCCGATGTGTATATCGCTCCGCTCGGGCCTGGGATGAATCGCGAAGCTGCACTGGTGGCGCGCGAGTTGCGCCGTCACGATCTTGTGGTAGACCTTGGCGATGAATCCTTCCGCTTAAAAAAATCGTTCGAGACCGCCGATAAGCTGGGAGCGCGGTTTATTCTCATCGTAGGCGAGAACGAAGTTGCGGCCGGTGCATTCGCCCTGAAGAATTTGGCATCGGGCGAACAAGAGACGGTTCCGCGCGCGGAATTGGCGCAAAGACTTTTGCGAAAGTAGAGTCAGGGCACCTATGTCGTTCCGATTTCTCCAACGCGAGCGGTTATAGTTTGTTGTTAAAGAAGCGCTTCATAAATTATTTGGAGGCGATTATGCGACCGATTCTGCCAATCACGGCTACGGTTCTGATGTGCTTCACCCAAGCGCTAGCTCAGACGTCTGCTCCCAAGCCAGCTTATGCCTTCGATCAGCAACTGATTGATCGGCAGAAACAGTTCCTCAATGCTTGTCTCAGTAAGAACACAGCCGCTGTCGACGCCGCTGTTGCAGATGATTTTGAGGGCATTCAGATAAATGGTGATTTTTACGATAAAGGCGAGATCGTAGAATCCGCGCGAACTGGAATCCCCGCGAACGTGCGGGCGTATGACTTCATAGTAGTCAAACTCAACGACGGCTCCGCCATAGTGGCGTACAACCTGATCGTGCCGGGAGAGCGCCCGCGCTACCGACACATGACTGACACTTGGGCAAGAATCGACGGCCAATGGAAATTAAAGTTTCGCCAGATCACGCCAAAACTTTGGAGCGAAAACGATGTAGATTAGCTAGATTCATCTTTTCGCACAAGAAAAAGGGGACTTGAACTTCACCGTCCCCCTAGCGAATCGAATTGACGATCAGAAACTATCTACTTCGCCATTTTCAAAGACATCACATGAACTTCACTTTTGTCCGCATTTACATGAGCGGTGAGGGTAACGTGATGCCCCTCGTGTCCCTTTACTGCGGCCGGATTGACGATGGTCCAGCTTTTGCTGTCTTTGTCGCTCACAAATGACTTACCGTCTTCGCTGATCTTGCCGGTTACGTCCACTGTCTTCTTCGCTGTATCAGACTTCATCGAATCACCACTCGTGCCACTCTTCATGGTGTCCTGAGCGTAAGCAATACCCGAAATTAGAATCCCCAACGCGAAACAGACTGCTATTAGTTTTTTCATGTTGTTCTCGTCTCCTTCAAATTGTCAGAAACTCGGCGTCGGGCAAGTATAAACTCGGAATTTCGAGTATTCGCTAAAATGTTTTTGGCGTTGAAGCCGCACATTAACCAACCTCTTTTACGATCGCGGCATCCGCCGCGGTACGGCCACAGACCATCCCATTTATAATTCGTAGTCCCGTTTACAGAAATTATTTCAGACTGCACTGATCTCAGGACAGATAAGGCGAAAACGTGCTCGATTTTCTAGGTGATCTAAGACGAACTCATATGTGCGGAGCGCTGCGGCTCTCCGATGCGGGCAAAAAAGTGGCGCTCATGGGATGGGTCAATCGCCGCCGCGACTTGGGCCAGATCATATTCGTGGATTTGCGCGATCGAACCGGCGTGACACAAGTCGTCTTCAATCACGAACTGAATGCCGCCGTCCATCAGAAAGCGGAAGCGCTGCGCAACGAGTTTGTAATTGCAGCCATCGGGACGGTAAAGCGTCGCGATGCCGACACCATCAATCCCAATATCCCTACTGGGGAAGTGGAACTTGTAGTGGAAGAGTTGCGCATTCTTAACGTGTCGAAGCCCCTGCCCTTCTTGCCTTCCGACACGGTGCTGGCGAACGAAGAGACGCGTTTGAAATACCGCTATATCGATCTGCGGCGTGACGCGATGCAGTTCAATATCGAATTGCGACACAAGGTGGCGCTTGCGATTCGCGAAAATCTGGCGGCGCAGGGTTTCTTCGAAATTGAAACGCCGTTTATGACTCGCTCTACTCCCGAAGGAGCGCGCGATTATCTGGTTCCGAGCCGCGTGCAACCCGGTTCTTTCTACGCGCTGCCGCAGTCGCCGCAACTCTTCAAGCAGATATTAATGATCTCTGGCTTCGATAAATATTTCCAGATCGTCCGTTGCTTCCGCGACGAAGATCTGCGCGCCGACCGCCAGCCCGAGTTTACTCAAATCGATCTCGAGATGAGTTATCCGCAGCCGGAACGAATTTGGGAGACGGTGGAAAGTTTTTTGACCGCTGCATTCAAGGCAGCTGGGCATGAGATCAAGACACCATTTCCACGCATGGACTTTGACGATGCCATCCGTCAGTACGGCATCGACAAGCCTGACCTAAGGGTCCCTGCATTTACCGATGTTGCGGATTGTTTTGCTCCCGCCGATCTGGAGCAGCTAGCGATCAATAAAGACTTGCCCATAATTGCGCTGCGCATCCCGCACGTCGGCGAGCTCTCGCGCAAGGAGCGTGACGATATCAAGCCGCTGTTTGTTTCAAAGGGCGGGGCGCGAGTGTTTGAGGATTTCAAGCGTATTGAAACAAAGTTTCTGGAGGCCGGCGCAAAAGTGCGGACGAAGACGGGTGCGGCAACTGACGACCTTATCGTCTTGGTGGTCGGTTCGGCGCAATCGGCTGCTAGTGGCGACGCGCACCCCGCCAGCAAGCGCAAGGTCACGCCAGCGGAACTCTCCATCTATGCGTCCGCGGGATTGTTGCGGGTCGCGCTGGCACAGAAATATTCCGACCGCCACAAACTTTTCCGGAAGGGCGACTTCCGCTTTCTGTGGGTTACGAACTTTCCGATGTTTGAGTACGATGAAGGCGAAAAGCGCTGGATGGCTGCGCATCATCCATTTACTTCGCCGCACGACGAAGATATGGACAAACTGGAAAGCGACCCGGCCATGGTTCGCGCTCTCGCCTATGACGTGGTGTTGAACGGCACGGAATTGGGATCGGGATCGATCCGTATTCACCGCCAGGATGTCCAGAGCAGAATTTTTCGTGCCCTCGGCATGACGGAAGCGGAGGCGCGTTCGCGCTTTGGATTTTTTCTGGAAGCGCTCGAATACGGCACGCCGCCGCATGGGGGCATTGCGCTCGGACTTGACCGCATTGTGATGATTCTCGCCGGCGCCGAGAGCTTGCGAGAGGTCATTCCCTTCCCCAAAACCGCAGCCGCCAAGGATCTGATGATGGAGGCTCCCACGCCAGTTGCGGAGGGACAGTTGCGAGAGCTAGGAATTGGAATCGTCAAGAAATAAGGGGGGATATAGCTAATGATCCGGCGTATGCTTTTGCGAATCGCATGTCTCGCCTAGGAAAGGCGCTAGCTTTTTGCCGCCAGCCGTCGCTCCACTAACTCCGCAATTCGATTGAGCACTTCCTCTTCGCTCATCGCCGTAGAGTCGAGCACTACCGCGTCTTCGGCTGCTGCCAGCGGAGAAGCGGCGCGTGTCCGGTCGCGTTGGTCGCGCTCGCGAAGTTCCGCAGCCATTGCTTGCGCGGAGGCGCCTTTTACCTTCTGCTGGTCGAGTCGTCGCTGCTCGCGAATTACGGGGTCGGCATCGAGAAAAATCTTTAAGTCAGCATCGGGAAAAACCTTCGTGCCGATGTCGCGGCCCTCCATCACGACTCCTCCGCCGAGGCCCATCTCGCGCTGCCGCGCCACCATCCACTCGCGTATCTTCGGATGGACGGACACGCGAGACGCTCCCTCGGTTACGTCGCGTTCACGAATTCGCGCCGAAATATCTTTTCCATTCAGCAAAACGCGGTTGCCTCCGATCGAGCGCTCCAACGTGATCTGCGAATTCTGAGCCATCTTGAGTAGGGTATCTTCATCATCAAACGACGCGTCCCACTCGATAGCTTTCAGCGCCAGCGCGCGATACATCGCCCCGCTCTCTAAATTCACGTAGCCGAGTTTGCGCGCCAGGCGGGAGGCGATGGTGCTCTTGCCGGCCCCGGCAGGGCCATCAATAGCGATAATAAGCTTTGGCCGGGACGAATCGTTCATTGGCTCGAGGACACGGGCTGAGTGCATGGCGAAGTGAGCATTGTACACGGAGCGTATCAGACCTTGAGCACAAAAATACAGAGAAGCACCGACAAAGAAGTTGAAAGAAAGGCATTGAAGGGTTCTAGCTCACGCGCTCTGGGCGCGGCTTTGGAACGTATACCTGTTTCGGTGGCGTTACCTGCAACAGCGATTTACTTCCCACGTGGATGAAGCTCAATTCGCGGGCCGAGAGCAGGGCATGGGTTGCTTCTTTCACTCTGGTGCGGGCAACGAAGTTCGCAAAGAAAGTTTCGACATCTGCTTCATCCACCGCGACCACACATTCCAGATATTTAGAAACCAGAGCCGAAAGCGCTTCGGGCACGGAAATTCCGACGCCTTCCCTGACTACTTCGGGCGCCCATCGCGACAACTCGTCCCACACCGAACCTTCGGCAGCGGTGTAATCCACGCGAGTAATGCGGAGTTTGGCCCATAGTTCGCTCAACGCGCGATCAAGGCCAGCGTTTGACACAGAGCCGCCGAGCATTTCGCCAAGCTTGGTTTTTGAAATGGGCCCACTCCGGCGGATGATTTCGAAAGCGTCACACGCCAGTGGAGAATACGGAGAACGCGGACCAGATGCCGGCGGTTGTTTCGGGTTGCGCTCCCCAACCAGCGAATAGAAGTAAGGAAACGCCGAGGGCGCCAGCAGAAAAGCATTGTTCTCGTCGATGAATGGCGCCTCGTAAGCTGACTTCCCGCGAAGCGCGCGCACCATCAGTTCGGTCGCCTCTTTTGCCCGAGGGTCAGCGTAAGCGTGCTGTCGCGCCGGCAACTTGTCATCCGCACCAACCCAGGCTCCTATAAAAGTGGGGGCTAGAATTACAGGCCGCGTCGGATACATCAGGCAGAATCCCACCGACTCGAGAAACACGCGTGCGTCATCAAGGGTACGCACAGGCTGACCGTCAAGGTGCCACTTATGCGCGCGAGCTTCCATGAGCTCCAAGTCAGTCATCATTAAATTAGAACACACAGATTGCGGATTAGCGCGGTGCTGTCTCAGCGGCGGAGCACGAGCCCTGAGCGCTCGTCCTGGTCCAAACTTAGATTGCTCGCAGCCCGAGGTTCACAGCTCGCAGCTCGAAGCTAAATCCGCTTGAATGCTTTCTGAATGTCCTGCATGGAATAGCGCAGCACCACCGGCCTGCCATGCGGACAAGTCATTGGGTGCTCCGTTTTCGCAAGCTCCGCGAGCAGCCATTCCATTTTATTTTGTTCGAGCGGCATATTGACTTTGATCGCGGCGTGGCAGGCGATTGAGGCTGCTATGCGGGTGCGCACGGCTTCCAGGTTGAGGGCCTGATCTTCCCGTGTCAGTTGCTCGAAGATCTCGTTCATCATGTGTTCGATCTGCGCCGCGTCTACTCCAGCGGGAGCGATCTTTACCGCCACGCTGCGCGCGCCAAAAGGCTCTGCCTCAAAACCATTGCGCGCGAGTTCTTCCGCAATTTCGCTGAAAATGGCTTGTTGCGCTGGCGTCAATTCGACGATCAGCGGCATAAGTAACCGCTGGCTCTCGACTTGTTGCGCTGAGCGTTGCCGAAGCACCCGTTCGAACAGTACACGCTCGTGAGCGACATGTTGATCGATGATCCACAAGCCATCTTCATTTACCGCGAGGATGAATGAATTTCGAATCTGGCCTAACGGCCGCAAAGTACGCAACGATTCGAGATTTGGCGCGGCATGTGGCTCTTCCGCGATTGGCGGCGCACATCCATGATCAGGAACTGGTTGCTCAGCGCTTATCTGTGAAGCAGCGGCGTCTTGTGGGGCGCGTTCGAGCGAGGCCGCTGCATTGGCGTCGACTGAAATTCCACCCTCGAATTCTAGATGCGCCGTGGTCGCGGGAATTGCGGGTGCTTGCAGCGCGAATCCTCCATCCGCCAAAGGCTCGTACAAATCCCGCCACGGCGCGCGTTGCTCATCGGCGCCGGCGCTCGCCTCGTCGCTAAGAGCGCGATTCCGCATTCCCGGGCTACTCAATCCGGGACTAGCCGTAGCCTGCGCTCGAATCTCCGTCAAGAACTGCGGCACCGGCCGCGCCTTCATCAGCGCCGCTCGCACAGATTCACGCACGAAATCGTGAACCACGGTCTGCTGGCGAAAACGTACTTCTGTCTTTGAGGGATGCACATTTACATCGACTTCAGCATTCGGCATCTCGATAAAAAGCAAAACGACCGGAAAGACTGTTGGCGGCAAAATATTGCGGTAAGCCTCTGTGATGGCATGCTGAATCAGGCGGTCGCGAATCAGCCTTCCATTCACGAAAATGAAAATTGAATTGCGATTGAGCTTCTGAATCTCCGGCTTGGAAACAAACCCATGAAGCCGGAGCTCTCCAAAATCATGTGACTGTGCCGTTCCCTCCCGCGAAGCCAGCGCCGCGTCGTCGCCGTTTTCACTGACAGAAGGTTCTGCACGCCGCCACGGCGGAGGCTGCGGCAATCCCACACGCTCCAGCGGTTGCACCGCTGCTAGCGGAATCAACTGATCCAGAGTCTCGCGCCCAAACACTTGAAAGACTCTTTCCCGATGACTTGCTACAGGCGGCGCGACCAGCAGGGCATTGGTTGCGGAGTGCAGCTCGAAATGTTTCTCGGGATGAGCCAGCGCGTAGTGTGTCACCAGCGAAGCGATATGCGAGAGTTCAGTCGATTCCGCTCGTAGAAATTTCTTACGAGCCGGCACATTGAAAAAAAGATCGCGAATTGTGATCGATGTTCCCAATGGCAACCCGGCCTCTTCCACGCGGATCATCTTGCCGCCGTTGATTTCGAGGACGGTTCCTGCAGCTTCATCAGCGGCGCGGGTTTCAAGGTGCAGCCGTGCCACCGATGCGATGGATGGAAGAGCTTCACCGCGGAATCCTAAAGTGGAAATGCTCAACAAATCATCGGTATCTTTAATTTTAGAGGTAGCATGACGCTCGAACGCCAGCATGGCATCGTCGCGCACCATGCCGCAACCATTGTCGGTAATCTGGATCAGCTTTTTTCCACCCGCCTCGATCTGAATACGAATGCGCGTGGATCCCGCGTCCAGCGCGTTCTCCAGCAATTCCTTCACTACCGACGCAGGACGCTCGACCACTTCGCCGGCAGCGATCTGGTTGGCAACTCTCTCCGGAAGAACGTGAATCTTGCCCATTGGTCGGTGAACAGCAGAGGTGCGTGGTCAGTGTGACAGATTTGCGGGCAGAGCGTAAAGGCGAGTCCGGTCCGACTGGGATCGCATCAAAGAATAACCATTGCTTTAGAGGAGAGCCGCATGAAACACGCAATTTTGGGGGCCGGAGCAATTGGCGGTCTGGTTGGCGCAGTACTGGCATCAATCGGCGAAGACGTCGTCGTGATCGTCCGGCCTGAAAAGCTGGCGGCCTACCCGAGCAACTTGTCGCTGGAGCGTCCCTCCGGCGTCGAAGCAATAACAGCGCCGGCACGAGCCGTTACCACACTGGAGGAGCCGGTTGACGTGCTATGGATCGCAACCAAGACATATC
>JGI12635J15846_10000765_pt1 | contig 27864 bp, 24 predicted proteins | sample BlaSpr_A8_OM2_M2_FD_15846 | JGI IMG/M metagenome (IMG submission 15846)
GGAGAGGTGGCCGAGCGGTTTAAGGCGCACGCTTGGAAAGCGTGTGTAGGTTAACCCCTACCGTGGGTTCGAATCCCACCCTCTCCGCCAGAATTGCCGTGGTCCCGGTTGCACCGGGATTTCGGCTGCGGGCTCGGACGCCCGCAAAACGCCTCAAGTTCGAATCCCACCCTCTGCGCCATTTTTTTCTGACCCGCCTTCGATTTCAATGTCCAGTTCGTCAGGCCGCGCATCCAAAATACGTGGCTGTTGTTCGCAACGGGATTTCCGGTCACAATAAAGGTTCCCCCACCTCTGCCCTTGAGGGCACATGTTCTTTCACACCATCGATCAAGTCCGGCGCTTCTTTAAGGTTCTCGGAGGCTTTACGCTACTGGGGCTGGGAGCGGTTATGCTATTCACGCCGGGGCCCGGCTGGCTGGTGATCTTTCTCGGACTTACGCTGCTGGCGGCGGAGTTTGTGTGGGCGCGGCGATTGATGGACCGGATGAAAGAGCAGGGCACGCGGTTGAAGGATTCGGTTCTGCGATTGCGCAAGACGGATTCGGCCGATTCGGCGTGAACTGCGGATTTCCTGAGGACAATTTCGATGATAAGCGAATGGAAGGGCAAGTGGGCACTCATTACCGGTGCGAGCGCGGGGATTGGTGTAGCGCTCGCGGAAGAACTTGCCGCGGGAGGCACGCATCTGGTGCTGACCGCGCGGCGTCTGGACCGGCTGCAGGAAGTTGCGGACGGCTTGCGGAAAAAGTACGGCATCCAGACTCAAGTGGTTGCGGCCGACCTCGCCAAACGGGAGGCGCCGCAGGAAATATACGAGTTCACGAAGGAAAAGGGATTGCGCGTCGACCTCTTGATCAACAACGCGGGATTCGGGCAGTACGGCGAAGTGCCTCAGGTGGAAACACAGCGGTTGCTGGACATGGTGGAAGTGAATTGCACGGCGGTGGTGCATCTGACGCGGCTCTTCCTGCCGGAAATGGTGGCGCGGCACAGCGGCGACATTTTGATACTTGCTTCGACGGCTGCATTCCAGGCCGTGCCGTACATCTCCACTTATGCCGCGACGAAGGCGTTTGATCTTTTCTTCGCGGAAGGATTGGCGGAAGAGATGAAGCCGCACGGCATTCGCGTTTGTGCGTTGTGCCCCGGCTCAACGGAATCGGAATTTCACGCGGTCGCGGATCAGGAACAGTTCACCGCGCGAAATATGGAACCCGCGGACAAGGTGGCGCGGACCGGCTTGCATGCGCTCGCCGCCGGGAAGAGCTACGTCATCTCCGGATTGGGTAACTATCTGGGCGCCCACTCGCAACGCCTGGTGCCGCGCCGCGTGGTGACGCGCATCGCAGCGAAGATGTTTCGCCCCGGCAAGAAAGCACGCTAATCCTGCCCGCCTAGCGCGAATGCTCGCGGGTTACGCCATTGGAGCTGGACTGTGCACCCCCTCCGCAACTCTAACCCTTTGACCGGGTTTGATTTAGAGTAGGACCCCGGCGCATTTTGGCCGCGGAATAGAACACGCACCTGCCCGGGAACTTTCCCCACCCCGCCGGGGAATAGTTAGATAAGGCAGGCGTCACATCAGGAGAAACGCACATCGAGGCACAGGAGAGAGACGACGTCCTGCTGAAGCGCTCGGCCAGGGGCGATGAAGAAGCCTTCACGCAACTTTACCGGCGCAACCAGGCGCAGATCTACCGTTTTGCGTTGCGGATGACGGGTCATGCCTGGGCGGCGGAAGAGATTGTGCAGGACGTGTTCATGACCCTGGTACGGGAGCCGAAAAAATACGATCCCGCGCGCGGCCCGCTGGGGGCGTTTCTTTACGGCGTTGCCCGGAACCGGGTGATGAAGCATCTGGAACGCCGGCCGCGTGAGTTCTCCCTCGAAGTAAAGAACAACGAGGGCGACGCGAAGGTGATCGAGGTGGCCGACGAGCGAACACCGGCGCACTGGGCGGAAATTCGCGAACGGCGCGAGCGGGTGCGCTCGGCGGTGTCGTCCTTGCCACCGGAGTTCCGGGAAACCGTGGTCCTTTGCGAGTTGGAAGAGCTGAGCTACGAAGAGGCCGCGCAAGTGCTGGAATGTCCAATCGGCACAGTGCGTTCGAGGTTGCACCGGGGACGCGCGTTGTTGCTGGCGAAACTGGAAATGCTGCGCGAAGCGCCGAAACGGGCGAATGCCGGGCGCTGAGGATTTGGGAGAAGTAAAGATGAATTGCGAAGAATTTGCCATCGCTGGACTGGATCGAGATCTCGACGCTGGCGGACTGGACTCCACGGCGGCCCGTGAACATTTGCGGAGTTGCCCGCACTGCGCGGCACTCTTCGAGAGTTCGCTGGCGCTGCGCTCGGACCTGCGCGAGCTGGGGCAACTAACATCGGATGCAATGACGCCTTCCCGCGTGGAAATGCGGCTGCGCCAGGAATTTCGAACCCTGCACACCACGCAGAAGAGCCGCGGCAGGGCGGTTGTGGCGAGCTGGCTGCTGGCCGCCGCGACTCTGGTTCTCGTTGCCACTTCTTTGGTGCTCTGGCACGGGCATGGGGGGCTGAATACTGCGAAGACTCAACAGTCTTTGACACCAGTGGCCGTTCACTCGGTTGCAACTGGGCCTGAACTCGGCGGCACCCTGATTGCCGAAAACGATGGCGACGAATTCGCCCTGATACCCGGCGCAATCCCCGGATTGCTGGACGACACCACGGTGGTGCGGGTGCAGATGCAACGCGGCTCGCTTGGCGCGCTGGGCCTGTCGGTCAATGAAGAGCACGCGAATGACATCGTGCAGGTGGATCTGCTGCTTGGCGCCGATGGGCAACCGCAGGCGTATCGCCTGCCGCAATCGAGCAATTGAGTTTCACGCGGCGCGCTCGCCGCGTTCGGGAGAGAAGCAACGGGAGAGAAGTAGAGGAGAAGCTGGAATGAACAGGAAATGGATTTTATCGGTTTTCACGGCGGCAATGCTTGGCAGCGCCGGCGTTGCGCAGGTACAAGAACCTCCGCCGCCCGGGCCTCCCCCGCAGGATGAGTTTATGCCTGGCGGGCCGCTCGGCGGGCGCATGAAAATTCTCGGTTTTGAGGAGATGCATCCGGGGAAAGTGGTTACCGGCGCGCCATATTCCGCCGTCGGCGTCACCGAAACGGCCCAGACTCTCGCGGACGGCACCACCATCAACCGCAAAATTCAAGCCAACATTTTTCGTGACGGACAGGGACGCGTGCGCCGCGAGACCACGCTTCCCGTTATCGGTCCGCTGGTTGCCAGTGGAAAATCCAACTCCTTTGTCATGATTCACGATCCGGTTGCAGGCACTGCGTTTATTCTTCACCCCGAAACCAAAATCGCAGATCAATTGCCCACTTCGCGCCGTGGCATGAAGAACCCTGGCGCTTTGCAGGATAAGTTTGAAGCCCACATCCAGCAGGAAATCGCCAATGGCACGGTGAAGAAGGAAGACCTCGGCACGCAGACGATCAACGGAGTTGCCGCTCAGGGAACTCGTTACACGCACACCATCCCCGCCGGACAAATCGGCAACGACAAGCCCATAACCGCTGTCACCGAGCGCTGGTATTCTGCGGATCTCCAGGTGGTGGTAAAGAGCACGCGGAACGACCCGCGCTTTGGCTCGACCACTTACACCCTGACGAGTATTCAACGTCAGGAGCCCGCGACCACGCTCTTTGCCGTGCCGTCGGACTACACCGTCCGGCAAGGGCATCCTCATGGCAAGGGGAACGCAATGTACAGCCCTGCCGGACAGGCTCCCGCGGGAGTTCCGCCGCCTCCGCCGGGCGAATAAATAACGGGTCAACGATCTTCTCTCCTGAAGACGGCACGCCCTTGCTGCAGCTACCCCCATTGCTGCAGTGAGGGCGGAGTCGTTTTCAGGGGAGGAATTGAGGAGTTCGTCTTATGGTCGAGAAAAGCGTTAAGATTGGGGCCATGGAAGAGAAGGACCTCGCTGAACAGTTGATCCTGGAGGGCTACGCTCATCTGTATGTCCGGGAAGACGGCCCCAGTGTGGAGTACCGCGAGCACACACATCGCGCGGAATCGGCGCACATCATTCTGAGCGGCGAGATGAGCATGACCATGAACGGCGAAACGCAGACCTACCGCGCAGGCGATCGCTGCGATCTGCCCGCCGGGATCATGCACTCTGCAAGGACCGGGCCGCAGGGCTGCCGTTATCTGATTGCCGAGCGTTAAACAATCCCAATTTAAGAAGAAATGTTTGGACACGCGCGGTCGAGCAGTTCGATTACGTGTAAAACTTCCTGCCGGGTCTTGTGGATCTCCGCACCGGCCCGCAGTTGCAGAAGGCATCCCGGATTTGCGGTGGCGATGATTTGCGCGTTCGTGGATTTGGTGTAGGCCATTTTTTCGGCAAGCAGCTCGAGGGACGCACTTGTCTGCGTTACGTTGTAGACACCTGCGGAGCCGCAGCAGATGTCCGCAAATGGCAATTCCACCAATTCCACGCCGGGAATCGCGCCCAACAACTGCCGCGGCGCTTCGCGAATCTTTTGCCCGTGCAAAAGATGGCAGGAATCCTGATAAGTGACCCGCGCCGCAATTGGTTTCAGCGGGGCGGAGAGCCCGAGCGCCGCAAGAAATTCGGAGACATCGCGCGTCTTTTTCGCCAGCGCGGCGGCTGCGGAGTAATCCGGCTCTTCGGCCGTAAAAAGATGATCGTACTCCTTCAGCGTGGAGCCGCAGCCGGCGGCGTTGGTCACCAGCGCCTCAAAATTCTCCGAAGCGAAGGCTGCGATGTTTCTGCGCGCCAGGTCACGGGCCACATCGCGCACGCCGGCATGAGCCGGCAGCGCGCCGCAGCAGAATTGCCCGCCGGGAACCACCACTTCGCAGCCATTCGCGGTGAGCACGCGGATCGTCGCTTCGTTTAAAGCAGTGAACGTCACATTGGCCACGCAGCCGGCGAAGAAGGCGACGCGTGCGCGGCGAGTTCCCTGCGCGGGAAACGTTTTGCCCAGCTGATCGAAAAAGAAATGGCCATCGACTGGAGGCAGAAGCAGGTCTCGCTCCGCCAGTCCGAGCATTTTCAACAATCCTGTGACTCGTGCGGCGGCCTGCAAGCCGGAGCGTTGGTAGAACCGCAGAAGCTTCGCCGCCATGGCGATGCGCTCGGGATAAGGCAGCAATCGGCGATACACGAGATTCCGCGCCAGGCGTGTGAAGAACGGCCGTTTGAAGTCCCGCTCGATTCGCGCCCGCGCATGCTCCACCAGCATTCCGTAATTCACGGCCGAGGGGCACGCTGTCTCGCACGAGCGGCAATCGAGACATTTGTCAATGTGGTCGACGAATCCCTCTGAAATCGGAAGTTCGCCCTGGTTTACCAGCATCATCTGGCGAATCCGGCCGCGCGGCGAATCCGCCTCCAGTTGCCACAAGCGGTAGGTCGGACAATGGTTCAAGCACAGGCCGCAGTGCACGCAGCGGGAAAAATCTTCGTAGACGGGAATCGCGCCGGGGATGGGTTGTTGCGCCGCCACGGGTCAGATACCTCCCACGAAACGCCCGGGCGCGAAAATGTTTTGCGGGTCGAACGCCTGCTTGACGCGCTGCATCAGCGGAAAATCTGCGCGCTTCGCGCCCCACGCATTCATGCGGTCTTTCAGCCAGAGGGGAGCATGCACCAGCGTGGCGCTGCCTTTCTTTGCTTCCACACGGGAGAACAGCTCGGAGACCCCGCGCTCAAGGGCTGCTTTTGTCGGGCGATCCTCGGCGTTGGACAGCAGAGTCAGGTAGGCCACTCCGCACGCTCGAAGGACAAATGCTGAACGCAACGGCAATTGCTGCGACACGTTAAGCAACTCCTCCACATCGCCGGACGCAATCCGCGGCAGGACGATCCGAAGCAGGGCGACACTTGGCGCAGCCAACCGGAGCCAATCGAATGCTTCCCGCAGCGCCTCGTGCAGTTGTCGAGAGCGTTGTGCGTCGAGTGTCTCGCTGCGCGCCGCTTGTGCCTGAGTGGAACGCTGCCGCAGTTCTCGCTGGATTCGCTCCATCACTTCCGCGTTTCCTTCGAATGATGCAAATACTTGCCATCCGGGTCCCACGAATGATTCCGGTACACTGCCGCCCGGCTTGTTCAGAAATCCTGCAAGCAGCGCGGAAAAATCAGAGTCGAAGAGTTCCAGGTTCGAAAATGGCAGGCCAAACTTGAGAAGCGAGGCATGAAAGTTCAGCGCCGCTTCCACCGTCGGAAAAGCCGCAAGGTGCGCTTCCCGCAAATCCGGTAGCGGAAACGTGCGGAAGTTGAGCCGTGTGATGACCCCCAGCGTCCCGAGCGAGCCGATCAACAATTTGTGCAGGTCGTAGCCAGTCACATTCTTGACCACGCGGCCGCCGCTCTTGCACTGCTTGCCCGTGCCGTCCACAAATTCCGCGCCGAGCAGAAAGTCGCGCGGCGTGCCGTACTGCTGGCGAAGAGTGGAATCGATCCCCGAAGCGATCGCGCCGCCAACGGTGGAGGTCGCGCAACATGGCACAGCCAGCGGCAAAAATTGATTTTTCGCGGCCAGCGCTTTCGCCAGTTCGTTTAGCGGCAAGCCCGCGTCCACGCTGAGCGTCAAGTCGCCGGGATCGTAGTGCACAATCGCACGCAGATCGGTCAGGTCCAGCGCCAGGTCGTAACGCTGCGGCGGCATTCCCAATTCCAATTTGCTGCGCGAACCGCACGCCACCACCGCCAACTTCTCAGCGGCCGCGAAGCTCACAATTTCCCCCACTTCTTCCGCCGATCGCGGCTTCAAGACGGCCATCGGCGCACGCCCCGCAATCGCAAACTCCTGCAATGCGGCTCCGGAAGCGCGCACGCGGTCGCTGCCAACGATCTTTTCCAAACGGGAGGGCAGGTTTGCAACGCTGCTCATGACTGGACCCCGGTTGCCCGCCTTGAATTACGGACGCGAATTTCTCCGCAACCCTTGCTCAACGGGAAAATCTTTCCGGGATTCAAGGACGAATCGGGATTGAACGCATCGTGAATTCGCCGCATCAGATCGAAATCCGCATCGCTGAAAAGCAGGGTCATCAATTCATTCTTTTCCATGCCCACGCCGTGTTCACCCGTCAGAGCACCGCCCAGGGAAACGCACATGCGGATAATTTCCTCGGCCGCCGCGATGGCCCGTGAAAACTGTTCCGCGTCCCGCGGATCATAGAGAACAATCGGGTGCAGGTTCCCATCACCTGCGTGAAAGATATTGCCGATCTGGAAGCCGTACTTCTCCCCGGTCGCGTGAATCTGCTCGAGCGCTTCCGGCAGCTTCGACCGCGGGATCACGCCATCGAGGACGTAGTTCGAGGGCGCCAGGCGGCCCAGCGCGCCGAATGCGTTCCTCCGGCCTTTCCACAAAAGATCGCGCTCCCGTTCATCGCGCGCCGTGCGGACTTCCCGCGCGTGATTGGTGTTGCAAATATCAGCGATCGCGGCGGTTTGAGATTCCGCTGCTTCGCGCAGGCCCTCCACCTCAATTAACAAGACGGCGGCGCTGTCGCGGGGAAATCCTGCGTGAATGTAATCCTCGACCGCGCGCAACGTCCAGCCGTCGAGCATCTCGCACGCCGCGGGTGTGATGCCCCGCGCGGTCATCTCCACCACGGTCCGCGAGGCGTCGCCCACCGCGTCGAATATGGCGAGCAAAGTCTTCACGGCTTCGGCCTTGCGCGAAAGCTTCACCGTAATTTCCGTCACCAGCGCAAGCGTGCCTTCGCTGCCCACAAACAAGCCGCAGAGATCGTAGCCCGGCGCGTCGCCGTGCCGGCTGCCCACGCATACGATTTCGCCGTCGGGCAGCACGAGTTCCAGCGCGGCAACGTGATTCGTCGTCAATCCGTAGGCCAGCGTGTGCGGGCCGCCGGAATTTTCCGCCACGTTTCCGCCGATTGTGCAGGATTTCTGGCTGGAGGGGTCTGGCGCGAAATACAAACCGGCGTGCTCCACCGCGCGGGTAATGTCCAGATTCACCACGCCGGGCTGCACCACGGCGCGCCGGTTCTCCACATCAAGTTCCAGGATGCGATTCATTCGGGCGAAAACGATCATCACGCCGCCGCCGCGCGCCAATGCTCCGCCGGAAAGCCCCGTGCCCGCGCCGCGTCCGACTACGGGCACTTGGTATTTCGCGGCGAGCTTCACGATGCGCGAAACGTCTTCCGTCGTGTGCGGAAAGACGACCACCTCGGGGCGCGCCTTTTCCACCGAACCATCGAATTCGTAGAGCAGCAAATCTTCTTTTTGGGACAAGACGTTCGCAGGTCCGAGAAGAGACTTCAGTTCACGAATGAGAGCAGGGTCCATGAGGGGCCAGCGGCTATCGGGCGCGGCGTTCCCACTATAGTAATTCACGCCGCGGGCTGGCAATGGCGCTCTCTGCGTGACACGCGCTGTGCTAGTGTAAGAGGGCTAAAATCGCAAGAGGACGCGCATGGCCAAACCGAAAGTGTTCGCAACCCACCAATTATTCGACAGAGCTCGAGAAATCCTGGACGCTGCATGCGATGTGGAATATTGGGCGAACGAAGAGCGCCCGCCGCGCGAGGAAGTGCTGCACCGGGTGAAGGACAAGGAAGGCCTTATCTGCCTGCTGACGGAAAAAGTGAACGACGAACTTCTCCGGATCGCGCCGAAGCTGCGCATTGCCGCGAACGTCGCCGTCGGTTACGACAACATCGACGTTGACACCTGCACGAAACGCGGCGTGGTGGCCACCAACACGCCGGGCGTGCTCGACGAAACCACCGCCGACTTCGCCTGGACCTTGATGATGGCCGTGGCGCGGCGACTTGCTGAAGGCGAGCAACTCGCGCGCTCCGGCAACTGGAAAGGCTGGAACCTGGACCAGTTGTGCGGCGCCGACATCTGGGGCAAGACGCTGGGCCTGGTGGGATTCGGCCGCATCGGCCGCGCCGTGGCGTGCCGGGCCCTCGGCTTCCACATGAAAGTGATTTATACGGATGCGGTAAAAGCACCCGCGGAGGTCGCTAAATCGCTCAACGCGGAATTCCGCGACATGAACGCGCTGCTTGCCGAATCGGATTTCATCAGCCTGCACGTTCCACTGATTCCGGAAACACGCGGGCTGTTTGACTCGCCGAAATTTTACCGGATGAAGCCGACCGCGTTTTTGATCAATACCTCTCGCGGCCCGGTAGTGGAAGAAGCCGCGCTGGTCGCGGCGCTTGATGCCGGGAAAATCGCGGGGGCGGCGCTGGACGTGTACGAAAATGAGCCGTTCATCCATCCGGGGTTGAAACGCCCCAATGTCGTGCTGGCGCCGCACCTGGCATCGGCTTCGCTTGAAACGCGCACGAAAATGGCCGTGATTGCGGCGAGCAACGTGGTCGCGCTGTTCACGGGGCAGATGCCGCCGAACATGCTGAATCCTTCGGTGCTCAATAAATCCTGAGTCTTCGAGCGGCGACGCCATGACATTTGGAAAGCAACTCGCGCGGGAAATTTTTCGGGACACGCTCGCTGCGCTGGATATCCCGCGCGTGATGCAACTAAAGCTTACCCTGGCGGGGTCTACGCTGATTCTGGACGATGTGGCGATCGATCTATCTGCCTGCTCCTCAACGTATGTCGTGGCAATTGGAAAAGCGGCGCACGCTATGGCCGCCGGCTTGCGTGCTTTTCTCCCGGACTCCTACCAGTTCCAGGGAGTCATCGCGGCTCCCACAAAACCTGGTACGCTCATCCCAGGCCTCCAATATTTTGTCGCCGGCCACCCCAACCCGAACGAAGACAGTTGGCGCGCGGCGGAAGCGATTCTTTCTCTCCTGCGTTGCGCGGACGAGCGCAGCCTGGTTTTCTTTCTTTTGTCGGGTGGAGGCTCCGCGCTCGCCGAGTTGCCGATTGTGCCGGGAATGCGCTTGGAGGATTTGCAAGCGGCGAATCACGCGCTGGTCACCTGCGGCGCACCGATTGAGGCAATGAACACCGTGCGCCGGCATCTTTCCGCCGTGAAGGGAGGCCGCCTCGCGCTTGCTGCCGCGCGCGCAACGAAAGTGACGCTGGCGGTCACCGACGTGCCAGTCGGGAAGGAACATGCCTTGGCCTCGGGCCCGACCGTCCCCGATCCCTCCACGATCGCCGATGTAAATCGCATTTTCGATCAATACGGCTTGCGCAAGAAATTTCCCGATGTGGTGGTTCGCTGGCTGGATTCGGGGAAAATGCCGGAAACGCCGAAGCCCGGCAATCCCGCGTTTCGGAATGCCTATTTTCAACTTCTACTTGGCATGCATGATTTGTTCCACGCCGCGCACCATAACTCCGAGGCGCGGGGTTACGTTACGTGCTGCGACAATTCTACCGACGACTGGCCGGTCGCGGAGGCCGCCGACGCTCTGCTGAAAAAGTTGGAAGAGTGGAAGTGCGAGAATCCGGGCCAGCGCGTGGCGCTGATTGCGGATGGAGAGTTGAGTTCGCCGGTTACCGGAAACGGCATTGGCGGCAGGAATTCCGCGTTCGTGCTTTCGTGCGTCGAGAAAATTGCCGGGAGCAAAATCACCGTGCTTAGCGCCGGCACGGATGGAATGGATGGCAACAGTCCCGCAGCGGGAGCCGCAGCCGATGGCGAAACCCTCGCTCGCGCAAAAGCGCAGGGCCTCGATCCGGGCGCGGCCTTCCAGCAGAGCGACGCCTACAACTTTTTCGAAAAACTCGGCGACGCGGTTGTCACCGGCCCCACCGGCAACAACCTTCGCGACTTGCGCATCTTCCTCGCCGAGCCGTGATCGATTATTGCTTCGGCGCAGGCGGCAGCCGCTTTTCGATCTCCTTCAAGCGGTCGTTCATCTCCTGCACCAACTGCTCTACATGAATCAGCCGTTCGTCCTCGCCCGCCTTGTCGCCCGCGTTCCCATCCTGTTTCATCATGCCGTGCGGACCGCCTTTGGCCAACGGATTCTTCAGCCGCTCGATCTGCTCCTTAATTGTCGGCTGCATCTCGATGCTCAGGCCTTTGCTCTGCAGCATGGCTTCCAGCGCGGGAATTGCCGAAGCATCGCCGCGGCCACCGAGCGCAAAAATTGCCGTGCGGCGAACCGGAAAATGCGAGTCCTGGAGATAGCCGGCAATCACCTGCGTGATCTCCTTATTGTCTTTCTGGAGCCGCGCCAGGCTGCCGATGGCCGCTTCGCGTGCATCCATGTCCTTGCCGGGCGCCGCCCATTCGCGGAGCAGCGGCACAGCCTTGTCGTCACCGAGTGCGCCGAGCCCATTCAGCGCGGCGTTGCGCAAAAAACCGTCGGGCGAATCGGCGCTCACCGCAGCCACCAGAGTTTCGTACGCGCCCGCGCCCTTGATACGGCCGATGGCGCGCAAAGCGGCTCCTCGCGCGCGATACGAGGAATCCTCGCGTGCAACCGTCTGCAATCGCGCCGTCACAGCCGCGTCGTCCTTGAAATTTTCCAGCGCCAGCACGATGCTGCCCCGCACCCACGGTTCCTTCGCGGAGTTCAGCGCCTCGAGCAATTGCTTTGATGCCGGCGTGCCGCCGAGTTCTCCCAGTGAACTTGCCGCGGTCCGGCGCACGCCGCTGCTCTTGTCGCTGCGAAGGGAGTCGCCCAGAGCGGCAACCACTTCGTCGTCGCCCTTGAGTTTTCCGAGCGCCTCGGCGGCATCCGCGCGGTCCGCCACTTCGCCGGCGTTCTTCAACTGGTAGAGCAGTTCCTTTTTCTCCTTCTGGAACTGCGCGGATTTCAGGATTTGCGTTCCCTTGTCGAAAAGCACCATCAGCGGCGCTGAATCCGCCGGGAAAGTGAATACCTCCGATTCCTGCGTCACATGAATGGGATAAAGTTTCGGCCCGCTCGCCGTGGTGATCTCCACATCCACGGGCAGCTGGAACAGCCCAACGCGCCCTTCCCGTTTTTGTGTCTGCTTTACCGTCAGCGCGACCTGCCTCTTCGCTTCATCGTAGGCGTAGCTCAGCTCAAATTTCGGCGCGCCGGCCCCGTAAATCCACTGCTGAAAAAACGCGTCCACGTTCGTGTGCGTCGCTTCCTCGATCGCTTTGGTCAAGTCCGAAGTCATCACATTTTTGCCGCGATTCGCTTCCAGGTAATGCTTCAGTCCGGCGTAAAACGCATCCTCGCCAAGCTGCCGGCGCAGCATGTACAGCACCCAGCCGCCCTTGCCGTACGCGTTTCCGTCAAACTCCTCGGACTCTTCAAAGTTGTAGCGCACGATCGGCTTTTCATAGAGCGAGCGCATCGCAAACCACTGCCGCGCGGCTTCCCACCGGTCATAGTCCGCGGTGTCTTTTCCAAAATGCCATTCCGCCCACACCGTTTCCATGAACGTGGCGAATCCCTCGTTCAGCCAGATGTCGCCCCAATCCTTGGTGGTCACCAGGTCGCCGAACCATTGATGTGCCAGTTCGTGCGAAATCAGGGGATCCTCGTTTTGCTCGTATTCTGGAACCAACTTCGGGTTGCGCAGCGACTCCGCGGTGTTCGTGGTAGCGCTGGAGTTTTCCATCCCGCCGGCGACGAATTCGTCCACCATCGTCTGCGAATATTTTTCCCAGGGATACTCCACGCCCAATTTTTTGCTGAACAACTCGATCATCGCTGGTGTCCGGCTGTAGCTCGGGCTCAGGCGGTCGCCGCGATCTTTGGGCGCGTAGTAGGTCACCGGAATATTCCGCCAGGTGTCCTTTACCTCCACAAATTCGCCCGCCACCACGGTGAAAAGATAGGTCGAGCTTCGCTCCGACTCGCGCCACGTCCAGGTTTTCATGCCATCGCGCACGTCGGTGACGCTGACCAGCCCGCCGTTCGAAATCGTCAGCCAGCTTGCGGGGACAGTCAGAATCGTCTCGGTTGTCAGGCGATCGTTCGGGTAGTCATACGTCGGCAGGTAGTAGCGGGTATCCTCGGATTCTCCCTGGGTCCAGATCTGCAGCGGCCGGTTGGGATAATCCTTGTCGGGCAATATGAAATAGAGGCCCTTGCTCGGCGTGCCCTGGTACTTGATCTCCACGTCGTATTTCGCGCCGGCCTTCGCGCCTTTCGGCAGCGTGACCACCAGCTTGCTTTCGGTGGTAGCAAACTTCGCGGTGCTCTTATTGATGCGCACGCTTTCAATCTGCAACCCAACCGAATCGAAGGAAATAGTTTCCAGGCCGTCGCGCAACATGGCCAGCGAGTGGGTCACTTCCCCAATCACTTTCTTCTGCTCCGGCTGAAAGCGCAGCGCAATTTTCGAGTGCTGCAAGTCATAGTCCTTGCTGCGCGCAAACGGCTCATCCGCGCGCAGCAACCCAGCCCCGCTCAGAAGCCACAAGGCGCAAAGAACTACGCTCGCGAAAGAGACTTGCTGCCGATTCCAGATGTTCCGACTGATCATTCCGACCGCTCCTTGATTTTTCTTATGAATTCAGCAATTCCAGACGAAGAATTCGATGACCGGCATGCTCTAACGTTTCCACCGCAATGGGGATTTCCTCGTCTTGCACCAACACATAGTCCGTATCGAAGGTCGATATTACAAAAATTCCCACGCCCACGCGCGCCAGCGGATTCGCCAAAGCCGCGACCACACCGGTTTCGTCGAAGGCGAATGGCCCGTGCACCTTCAGCATCCGCCACCCGCGAGAGGCATTGAGCTCAGCCGGAACGCTCGCTTCCCCGGTCACCACCGAAAGTTCCTCAAGCGTGCGCGTCACTGAGAAAAATGCCGCACCGGTTGCCCACGCAGGGATTTCCGCTTCGCAAGGAAATTTCGCGATCGCGTAGAACCCTTCCGATACAGAAAGTGTCAGTGTGCGATTTGCGGGCGGCATGCGGCGCTAGAGCAGGCTCCTCGTCGTGCCACCATCAATAGCCAGCGATACTCCGTTCACATAGCCCGCTTTTTCGGAAGCAAGAAACGCCACCACCGCCGCGAACTCTTCCGGCGTGCCGAGGCGACCCGCGGGGATCAATTTCTTCCAGCCGGCGAACACCTCTTCGGGCGTGGCGCCGGTGCGCCCAGCCATCATTCCCGCCAGATCATCCAGCCGGTCGGTGCGCGTGTAGCCGGGGCAAACGTTGTTTACGGTAATTCCATGCGCGCCGTATTCATTGGCTAGTGTGCGTACCAAGCCGGTGACTCCCGCGCGCAAGGAGTTCGAAAGCAATAGCCCTTCGACCGGCTGTTTCACCGAATACGATGTGATCGTCAGGAATCGGCCCCACTGGTTTTTCTGCATCCGCGGCAACGTCTCCTGGGCAAAATACACAGTGCTCATTAATAGCTGGTCTGTCCACACGCGCCAGTCTTCGACGGTCGTGGCGCTGAATAATTTAGACGGGGGCCCGCCCGTGTTGGTAACACAAATATCCACGCGGCCAAAACGCTTCTCGACGTCCGCGACAAACCGCGAGACCTCCGCCGCATTTCCGACGTCCACAGCCTGCCAGAAGACTTCGCGGCCAGCCGCCGTCTGAATCTGCGACGCTGTCGCCTGCAGATCCGCCGCGGTCCGCGCACAGATAGCAATTTCCGCGCCTTCGCGGGCCAATTCCTCCGCCACCGCTCGCCCCAGTCCCTTGCTCGCTGCGGCCACGATCGCCACGCGCCCGCGCAACCCCAAGTCCATCCCGGCCTCCAAGCCCAAACTTTCATGTTCTCGCGAACAGTGGAGACGCGTCAAATTGGCTTTACGCACTTAGGCGAGCAGCAGAATGACGAAGGTTGTGAAATAATTCTTCACGGCAGCCTATCGGACTCTACCTGTTTGAGCAGAACTCTCTAAACACGGATGAGGCATCCATGAATGTAGCCGACTTTCGAAGAATTGCCCTCAGCCTCCCCGGTGCCGAGGAAAGCTCTCATATGGGCCAGCCGGACTTTCGCGTGGACGGCAGAATCTTCGCGACGCTGGCCTCGGCTAAGCAGGGCTACGGAAACCTGATGCTTACTCTCGAGCAGCAAACCGCCTTTGTCGAGGAGATGCCCGAAGTGTTTCTACCCATCGCGGGCGGGTGGGGACGAATGGGAATGACTCACATCCGTCTGGCCGAAGCGAGCGAGGACGTGCTCTACGGCGCCTTGCACACGGCCTGGAAACTGCGCGTTGAGAAAAACGCCAAATCCGGCAAAAGGAAAGACGTGCCAAAGAAGGCTCTCAAGTTAGCGAAGGAGCGGAACAAAAGACGCTGAGCTGCAATCTTTGCGATCGGCAAGCGGAATTCCTGAACATTTGCGCTGCAAGGCCGCCGCGCACTAAGATGCGGGGTAAAGCAGGGCTCGCTCCTCAATCCTTCCCACGGGAGGTACGCATGCTTCGCATTCGAATCCTGACTGTACTGGTTATCGTAGCTTGCTTCGCCGCCGTTCCGGTTCGCGCGCAACTCGGCAAATCCGTAATCATTGCGGCCGGCTCCGAAGTGGACCACCAACTCAACGACATCAACGCCGCAACGGATCCAGCGGCAAAGCTCAAGTTGATCGACGCCTTCGCCGCCGCGCACTCCGAGGCCGACCTGCAGATCCTCGCCGACGAGCAATATGTGAACTACTACCTCAACGCCAAGCAGTACGACAAAGTGTTCGAATACGGCGACAAACTCTTCGCGCTCGACCCCGACAACTTTTCCAACGCCGTCAACATGGTGCGCGCTGCCAATGAAAAAGGCGACACCGACCACCTCTTCGCCGCGGGAGAAAAGGCCGCCGGAATTCTGCAAAGATTCAAGGCCCAGCCCCCGCCCGCCGGCACCAGTCCGGAGGCGTGGAAAGCCCAGCAGCGACAGAACCTCGAATCCATCAAAGACAATCAGGATTACATCGAACAATCGCTGATGAATGCCGCATACCAGCAGAAGGACCCCGCGAAGAAGGCCGCTCTCCTGGTGCGTTATGCAAACCTGTTCCCAGATTCACCCAATTCCACGCAGGCCCTTGGCGCGGCGGCTATCACTTATCAACAGGCCCAGAATCGTCCAAAAATGCTGGAAACGGCAACTAGCGTTCTGGCAAAAGATCCCGACAACCTTGGCATGTTGCTGCTGCTCGCGGATGACTACAGCGAGAAGGGCGAACAATTGGACAAGGCCGAAGCCTACGCCAAGAAAGCCGCATCGCTTTGCGACACCGCGAAGAAACCCGGGGGCGTGAGCGACGCCGATTGGCAAAAGCAGATTAATTTGCAGAAGGGCCTCGCGTACAGCGCGCTGGGCCAGATTGATCTCCAGAAAAAATTGAATCCCGCGGCCGTGGACAGCTTGACCAAGGCCGCTCCACTTCTTAAATCAAACACCGCGGTTTACGCGCGAAATCAGTACCGCCTGGGGTTCGCCTATCTCAATCTGAAGAAAACCGCGGAGGCCAAGCAGGCCTTCACCGAGGCCGCTTCGGTGGACAGTCCTTACAAAGGGCCTGCGCAGGACAAACTCAAAGGACTTGCGGCAGCCAAAGCCCCTGCCAAGAAAGCTTCCTAAGCGGGAATGTCCGCGGCGAGTGGCAAATGAACCGTCGAAACCTTTTGCCGCATCTATACTCTAATTGGTGGTTAAATAACGGTCGCAACGCAGGCAGTCCGATCTCAGCCACGCCGCAAGCTGGCGGCATCCGTCCAATCCGGCCTGGAGCAAGCAAGGGGGAATCGCATGCAGGAAATCGCTACATTTGGCGCTGGATGCTTCTGGGGCATCGAAGCCGCCTTTCGCCGCGTCCCGGGGGTTCTGGACGCCACGGTCGGCTACAGTGGAGGGCGCACGCATAATCCCAATTATCAGGAAGTCTGCACGGACACGACCGGCCATGCCGAGGTCGTACAGGTCACGTTTGATCCCGAGAAGGTCCGCTACGAGCAACTGCTCGACGTTTTCTGGACCATCCACGACCCGACGCAGGTGAATCGCCAGGGTCCTGATTATGGCGCGCAGTATCGCACCGCGATATTTTTTCACTCGCCCGAGCAGGAAGCCACAGCGAAAAAGTCCAAGCAGGCCCTGGAATCCAGCGGCAAGCTGCGCCGCCCCATCGCCACGGAAATCACCCCGGCGGGCCCGTTCTGGCGCGCCGAGGAATACCACCAGCGCTACCTGGAAAAGCGCGGCGCCGCCAGCTGCCACATTTAGGCTGTAGCCCCGTCAGTTGCCTTCGCTCAGAATCTTCTGGTACGCAGGCACAGTCAGGAATTCCACAAATTGCGGCGAGCGAATCAAATCGCGCATGAGCTGCGCGGATTTTTCGTAAGCCGCATAACGCGCCGTGTCCCCAGCCTGTTTCGCCTTGGCAAGCTCCTCGTCAATGATGCGGTCGCACAGCGCGACGTCGATTTTGCGGCCGTCCTGCAAATGCGCATTCTGGTGAATCCACTGCCAGATCTGCGCGCGGCTAATCTCGGCGGTCGCCGCGTCCTCCATCAAATTAAATAGCGGAACGCATCCCGTCCCGCGAAGCCACGCCTCGAGGTATCCGAGTCCGACCGCGATGTTTTGCCGCAACCCCGCTTCCGTAATTTGACCTGTCGGGACCTCCAGCAAGTCGGCCGCGGTCGCGTGAAAATCGGAAAGCTTCTTGGCAATCTGGTTCGGCCCCGGCATCAGCCGGTCAAATATTTCGGCGGCAACGGAAACCAGGCCCGGGTGTGCCACCCACGTGCCGTCGTTGCCGTCTCCGGCTTCGCGTTCCTTATCGGCGCGCACCTGAGCGATGGCTTTTTCGTTGGCCACCGGATCGTTCTTGATGGGGATGAACGCCGCCATGCCGCCCATGGCGTGAATGTTTCGCCGGTGGCAGATGCGAATCAGCAATTTACTGTAAGAACGCAGAAAGTGCGTGGTCATGGTGACCTGGCCGCGATCGGGCAACACGGCTTTGGGATCATGGGAAAACTTCTTGATGAAGCTGAAGATGTAATCCCAGCGGCCGCAGTTCAGCCCCGCGGAATGCTCGCGAAGTTCGTAGAGAATCTCGTCCATCTCGAAAGCGGCCAGGATGGTTTCAATCAGCACGGTGGCGCGAATGCTGCCGCGCGGTATGCCCAGTGCCTCCTGGGAGTGCAGAAAAATGTCGTTCCACAAGCGCGCTTCCAGGTGGCTTTCGATTTTCGGCAGGTAGAAGTACGGCCCGCTGCCGGACGCCAGCAGCTCTTTCGTGTTGTGAAAAAAGTACAAACCAAAATCAAACAGCGAGCCGGACATCGGCTGGCCATCCACCAAGATGTGCCGCTCCTCCAGATGCCAGCCACGCGGACGTACCAGAAGGACCGCGGTGCGCTCATTCAGCTTGTAGTTTTTTCCCGAGATGGGATCGGAGAAAGTAATGCTCCGCCGCACAGCATCCATCAGATTTGCTTGCCCTTCGATCTGATTGGACCACGTCGGCGTGTTCGAATCCTCAAAGTCCGCCATGAAGACTTTCGCACCGGAGTTCAGCGCGTTGATGATCATTTTCCGGTCGACGGGGCCAGTGATTTCTACGCGGCGGTCTTGAAGGTCCGCGGGAATGGCAGCCACCGTCCACTCCGACTCGCGTATCGCGCGTGTGTCCGGCAAAAAATCGGGTTTCTCACCGGCGTCCAGGCGTTTCTGGCGTTCAACGCGCGCGGCCAGCAGTTCCACACGCCTGGCATTGAAGCGTCGCTGCAGATCGACAATAAACTCGAGTGCGGCGGGCGTAAGCACGCGCTCTTGCGCAGGATGCGCTGGAGCCAGAATCTGAACGCCCCGAATCGAGGGAGAAGGAGTAGTCATGGTTGGTCACCCGTTAGTGTGAGGAACACCTCTCGATAATACCGCAAGCAAATTGGCAGCTTACACAGCATCCCTGCAAAGTACGCTCGCTGCGCTGTCCGACGCAAGCAGCATCCCGCGCCTAACACCATCTCTAGCGCGTCATCCTGAGCCTATCCGATGAGAATAGCCGAAGGACCTCAACTGAAGCTCCTGCACAACGTGTAAGTTGAGGTCCTTCGGGACGCAAACGACACGTCCCTCAGGATGATAACTTTTTTTGTTGCGCGACGAACGAATTGTTCGTGGGAAGAAAATTCCGTTAGCCAGGTATTTGCACAGATGGCTCCATTGGTAGATGATTGCATTTTCTTTGCCCTGTGCACCGATCGCAAAGAGGGGCGGCAGGACCACAACAGCGAAGAATTCCGAGAAGGTTTGCCATGGACAACGCCTCCAAATGTCCGGTCAGCGGGAAGCGGAAATACCCAACCGAGGGCGCCGCCATGGCCACAGCAAAGCACCAGGTCGCCACCGCCGACGCCCCGGCAACACTCCACGCTTACCGCTGCAACTGGTGCCACGCTTGGCATCTGACAAAAAAAGCAGAAAAATCTGGCGGGGATCACACATAGCCCACGATTCACCGCTGCCTGGTAACTGAAATAGACCGGCAAATACTACAGGGCCCTCTCCGCGATCGATATCCACCAAGAGACGTATTGTTTATGACATGGACAAAGCGACCCTTGATCGTAGCTCGCGTCCCCACCCGTTCAGCTATTCTTCCGAAACAGTTTCCACCAGGAACTGTGGGATGGGACACTCAACCATGGCCGCTCTAATGCATCGCTTTCACATTACGCACCTTTCTACTTATCGGACTCAGACTGGCTGGTTGCTTCTGCTTCTAACCTCATTCCTTACTCAAGGCAGGGCTCAGGAAATATCATCAGCTCAGCCGGCCATGTTTGTGCGCGCGAATGACAGGTTCGCCTTCGACCTGCTTGAAAAAACGCACGAAGAGACCCGGGGGCGAAACATCGTGGTCGCGCCTCTTCCGGTTTCGCTGATTTTTGCGGCCCTCTGGGACGGCACCGAAGATAGCCAAAGCAGCAACGAATATAGAACAGCTTTCCATTGGGACCGGGATTACGGGACAATGGCCGGCGCCAAAATGCTGCTTTTGCGTTTTGAAAAGCCGAAAGCATACCCAAAACCGCATGCGCCTGCTAAAAAACTTGACCCGGCCATTGAGAAATACTTGCAGTCCGGAAAACCAGAACAACTTTGGCTGTCCGCCGCGTTTCTTTACCGGGGTAGAGGATCTTTATCCCAGGACTTCATGGACAAGGTGACCTACGATTTCGGGTTTCCGTTTAGAGCCGTCGACGAGGGCGCCCCACAATCCGAAGTGCTCGCCAAAAACTGGGACCCTGCCCTGCCGATGCCGAAAATTACAAGTTCAAACGACTTCTGGATTACCTCCTTTACGCACCTCCGCACTTCCTGGGCAGGCAACACGTTCGCGGACACGAAAGGCGAGAGCCGTGACTTTCATCTGAACTCTGGTGAGGTCATCCAGGCCGCCTATTTAAAAAGCGAATCCAGCTCGTATCCTTACGTTCACACGGACAAGTTCGAGGCCGTTCAACTTTCCTGCTGGCAAGCTTCGATACTGTTTGTCCTTCCTGCACCCGGCGCTAACGTTTGGGAACTGGAGGCAGCACTCGCCAAAGACCCGGATTTGGTGGAACCGCAGCTGGCACGCCGAGAGGGGGACGTGCAGATGCCCACCTTTCATTTTTCCTATGAAGGCGATCTGCGTAATTCACTGGAAAAAATGGGCGTAAAGCGGGCCTTCACCAACCCGACAACTTTTCTGAACATGTCTCCCGGGCGAGCCGGCGGCATTTTGCTAGGCGTCGCCCAGAAAACCGAGATCACCGTGGACGGAAATGGCATCCGGGCTGATTCGGGCACAATCGTTGGTGGCGTGTACGGAGGAATTCGGGCAGTGCAAGCCCCCTTTCACATGACCCTGGACCGGCCGTTCCTGTTTGTGATCCGCGACAATCTGACCCGTGCGCTTCTCTTCATCGGAGTTGTGATGAATCCGACGCTGCCGTGATACCCGCGCCAATTTGTGAGGGCGTCATTTCCTGCTCCGGGCGCTCATCGCATTAGATCCCACTCCCCCAGCTTGGCTTAAGGGATGAACTTCAAGGGAGTAGATTCACAGTCGCGGGGTGTAGCTCCCATATTGTTGCAACCTGCGCGGAGCCACGGTTGTGGTCAAAGTCTTCGAATGCCAGGCCCAAGACCTCTACCGGCAGAGCTTGCGGCAATTCTCCGCCATGCTGGGAGTCGAGTTTAAAACCGTGTTTCGCCAATTGTGACTGAGCATTCTGGCGAGCAGCGCAAAATTCACTGTCCACGGGAGTTTCCACGATTATCCGGGAAGCGCTCTTATCGGCAGTCTGGGAAATTTCGAAATGCACGTCGCAGTCCGCACCATTGACGCTGGCTTCCTGCAAAAATCCCGCTGCGATATGGAAGACCTGCAATTCTCGCCCCGTGCGTGGTGCGTCGGGGGCGACAAAGTTGTCCTGCGTCCAACTGAGAATGGTATCAACGCCAATCTCCTGTGCGGCAACAGCGGGAATCGGAACGTGTTTCGCCAGATGCCGGAAATCGAGAATATCCGGCTCAATCGGCAGACACTTGCAGAGGTCCTCGGGGTTCGGCTGCAGAATACCGTAGCTGCCGCCGTTGCAGCCGGCAGCAAGCAATCCCAACAGAGTCAAGCTCCCTATCCAGAAACTAAGTTTCATTGGTTATACCGGTTTGTGGGTTGAGGGCAGCCACGGAAGCGAGGTTTGGCTGTTCAACTCTTGAATGAAGGCACGGCGGGAAAATATCGCTGCTGAAGAGTATCTCGTCCCTTTTACCGCGGGAGACTCGAGACGTAGTATGTCAGCAACGCTCCTGCCGCAATCACCCCAAATATCAGAAGTGCAATCTGCAACTGCACAACCGAAAACCCTCTGCGTGTCTGTACCCAGTGTCCCATTTCAGACTCTCCTCGCTTTAGACTACGCCTGGAGAAAAAGAGAGGCTGTACACTTTTGAACACGATCCTGCAGCTGAAAAAACGTGAGCGCTCATCCGCAAATCAGATTGATCTTGTGCCTTCAGGCACATCGCTGAATTTCAAGCGCCCGGCAAGTCGCATGACCGGACATCGCCCTCCCTCTCCTCCGACTCCTTTCTTGACTTTCATCGCTCAAGAAGGTAATTGATGCCGTGCAGAAAGGTTCAGGTTGGAGATAGTGATACAGAATTCAGAAGTATCCGCGCCTCGGCGATTCCGCGCATCCGAGTGGGCAAGATTGCAAGATCGCTCCTTTTGGAGGATGGATGATGACTTGGACGCAAGTGTACGATCCTCTTGGCCACTGGTGGCTCTCCACCCTGGTTGCCGCGCTGCCAATCGTTGTACTGCTTGGATTGCTCGCAGGCCTCAAGGTCCGGCCACACTGGTGTGCCATCGCCGGGGCCACGACGGCCGTTCTTTGCGCGATTTTTGTATTTGGAATGCCTTCTAAGATGGCCCTCAGCAGCTTCGCCTACGGCGCCGCGTACGGCCTCCTCAAAATCGTCTGGATCGTCATCGCCGCCGTCTTCCTCTATGACATATCCGTCGAGACCGGCCAGTTTGAAATCATGAAGCAGTCCGTGGCCGCTATCACGCCCGACCGCCGCCTCCAACTCCTTCTTGTAGCCTTCTGCTTCGGCGCCTTCATCGAAGGCTGCGCTGGGTTCGGCGCGCCCGTCGCCATCGCTGGCGCTTTCATGATCGGTCTCGGCTTTAAACCCTTTCACGCCGCCGCTCTCAACCTCATTGCCAACACCGCCCCCGTTGCCTGGGGCGCCATCGGAACTCCCGTCCACGCCCTCGCCTCCGTCACGGCCCTCCCCGAGAGCGATCTCAGCGCCATGATCGGCCGAATTCTTCCTATCACCGCCGTGATCGTCCCCTTCTGGCTGGTTCGCGCCATGGTCAGTTGGTCCGAAACGTGGGAAGTTTCTCCCGCAATCCTCGTCGTTGGCATTTCATTCGCTGGCATGCAATGGTTTTGGGCCAATCACATGGATAGCAATCTCGTAGACATCGCCGCAGGCGTCGTTTCGCTCCTCGCCACCATGCTCTTCCTCCGCTTCTGGAAGCCCAAGCATATCTGGCGCTTCCCCGAAGAGCGCGAATCGGACGCCACCAAAGCCGACGTCGCAGCCCAAACTTCCGTGACGGACACCATGGGCGACGAGTGGAAAATCCGTCAAAGATCCCTTGCCGGCGCACGCTACACCGCAGGCCAAATCGCCAAAGCCTGGTTGCCGTTCGCCATTCTCTCGCTATTCGTGCTCGCCTGGGGCTTGCCCAGCATCAAGCTAGCCATGAATAAAGCCACCACGCCAGCCTTCACGGTTAAGTTGCCCGACGGCAAGAATCGCCCCGGCCCAGCAGGATGGGACTGGCCTGGGCTCCACAACAAAGTTTTTCGCACCGCTCCCGTCGTAGCAAAACCCGCCGCCGAAGCCGCCCGCTTCGACTTCAACTGGCTCACAGCCACCGGTACCGGCTGCTTCCTGGCCGCTCTAGTTTCCGGGCTAATCCTCGGCCTCGGCCCCGGCAAAATCATAAAAATCTTCGGCGGCACACTCTTCCGCCTGCGCTTCGCCATCGTCGCCATGACCTGCATGCTGGGCCTCGGCTACGTCACGCGCTACTCCGGCATGGACGCCGTCCTCGGTCTCGCCTTCACGCGCACCGGCTGGTTCTTCCCGTTCTTCGGCGCGTTCATCGGCTGGCTTGGCGTCGCCCTCACCGGCAGCGACACCTCCTCCAACGTGCTCTTCGGTGGCCTCCAAAAAATCACTGCCCAGCAGCTCAACCTAAGCCCCATCCTGATGTGTGCCACCAACAGCGCCGGCGGCGTCATGGGCAAAATGATCGACGCCCAATCCATTTGTATCGCGACGGCCGCCACCAACCAGGTCGGAAACGAGGGTACGATATTTCGATTTGTTTTCTGGCACTCCGTCGCCCTAGCGTCCATCGTCGGCGTGATCGTCATGCTGTATGCCTATGTTTTCCCGCAATTCATCCCCAGCGGGTTGAACTTCATTCACTAATGGCGCAAGCTGCTTCTAGGCTTGCGGTGAATGAATCCTATGGAAAAGCGCTTCCTGGATGAGCTTCGAACGGTCGTCGGCGCCCGTGGCCTGATTTCTTCTCCGGAAGAACTGCACACCTATGAATGCGACGGCTTGACCAACTTTCGCGTCATGCCCCTCGCCGTGCTTCTGCCTTCGGATACTCAGCAGGTTCAGGCGATTGTCCGGGTGTGCCATCGGGAGCGCATTCCCTTTGTCGCGCGTGGATCGGGCACCGGTTTGAGCGGCGGCGCGCTGCCCGTTGAGAACGGCGTGGTCATCAGCCTGGCGCGCATGAATCGCATCCTGGAAGTGGACCTGCCGAATGCGCGTGTGGTCGTCGAACCCGGAGTGATCAATCTGGATGTGACCGGGCGCGTCCAGCCACACGAATATTTCTACGCACCGGACCCTTCGTCACAATCCGTCTGCAGCATCGGGGGAAACGTCGCGGAGAATTCTGGCGGTGCCCACTGCCTGAAGTACGGTTTCACGACCACGCACGTTCTTGGCTTGGAGATCGTTCTTCCTGACGGCTCGCTTGTCCACCTCGGCGGAAAAAGCCTGGACATGCCGGGGTACGACCTGATGGGCGTTTTCGTCGGCTCCGAGGGCACGCTCGGCATCGCCACGAAAGTGACTCTGCGAATCGTGAAGCGCCCCGAATGCATTCGCACGCTACTCGCCGCATTTCCCGGAACCAACGAAGCTGGCGCGGCGGTCAGCGACATCATCGCCGCCGGCATGTTGCCCGCGGCCATCGAAATGATGGACAACCTCGCCATCCAGGCCGCCGAGGCCGCTGTCCATCCGAACTATCCGGACTGCGGCGGATTGTTGCTGGTCGAGCTTGACGGCCCGGTTGCCGAAGTCGAGGCCTTGATGCGCGACGTAGACGAAATTTGCCGGAAGAACGGGGCCTGGGAAGTTCGCCTCGCGCAAACCGACGCCGAGCGCATGCTGGTCTGGAAGGGCCGCAAGGCGGCATTCGCGGCGATGGGCCGGATTTCGCCCAATTACATTGTGCAGGACGGCGTGATTCCGCGGACCGCCTTGCCGCAGGTGATGAGCGAGATCGCGCGCCTCAGCGAGGAGACCGGACTCCGCGTCGCCAACGTCTTCCACGCCGGTGACGGCAATCTGCATCCGCTGGTTCTCTACGACCGCCGCATCGCCGGTCAGGAGCAGGCCGCCGAGTCGCTTTCCTACCGCATCCTAGAGCTGTGCCTCGCCGCGGGCGGCTCCATCACCGGTGAACATGGCGTGGGAGAAGAAAAGAAACGCATGATGTCAAAAATGTTCAGCGAGCCCGATCTCGATACCATGCAGCGCGTGCGCTGCGCCTTTGACCCGCTGCACCTTTCGAATCCCACAAAGGTTTTTCCAACTCCACGCCTGTGCGGCGAAAAGCCCGGGGAGTATGTCGCGCATCCCCTGGAGACCGCCGGAATCGCCGAGCGCTACTGACGAGAAATGACGGACCACTTCCACGGCCATGCTCAAAACTAGCTCCTTCGAGGAAAATCTCCGGGCGGTGGCCCCGGAAAACCTTCGCGCAGCCACAGCTGGTGACGCGGTCTGCGGGGTGCTTCCTCAGTTCGTCGCCGAACCCAATGATGAGCAACAGCTGGCCGCTGCGCTCTCTCTCGCGAACGAAGCCGGAATCGCCGTGATCCCGCGCGGTGGCGCCACGAAACTCGATTGGGGCAACCCGCCGAAAAAAGCGGACCTAATTCTTTCCACCGCTCGGCTCAATCGAATTGTGGAACATGCCTGGGCCGATCTGACCGTGACAGTCGAAGCGGGCTGCACCCTGAAATCGTTACAGAAAACGCTGGCGCAACATGGCCAACGCCTGGCTTTCGACGGCTTGTGGCCCGAACGCGCAACCATCGGCGGCGTTCTGGCCACCAATGACAGTGGAGCGTTGCGCCTGCGCTTTGGTGCGCTCCGCGACCTCATCATCGGCGTCACCATCGCTCTTCCCGACGGAACGCTCGCCAGCAGCGGCGGCAAGGTCGTGAAGAATGTCGCCGGCTATGACCTGCCGAAGCTGGTCACAGGCGCTTTCGGAACGCTCGGCGTCATCACCCGCGCCGTCTTTCGCCTTCATCCCCTGCCACGTGCCGCAAAAACCTTCTCTTTCACCGCCGAAAATTTCCCGGCCATGCAGCAGCACATCCTGGCCATCCAGGATTCCCAGCTTGCCCACACCGCGCTGCAAATTCGCTGCGCCTCCGGCGAACTGCCCGCTGCCGACATCCTTTTTGAAGCCACAGACGCCGGCCTGGCCGCGCAAGAATCGCAGTTGCGCAAACTGCTCGGCTCCGCCCGCGTGGAGCAAACTTCGGAAACTATCTGGAATGCGCGGCAGGACCTCTGGAACTCGCCAACCAAAACCACGTTGCTGGCCAAAATCAGCCTGCTCCCAACGGATATCGCCAGGACGCTCAACTCTCTGAAGGCGCTCGGCGACTCTCGAAAAATCAATTGGCGAATCGTCGTCCAAGCCACAGGAATCGGAATGCTCCGCCTCGAAGGCGAGCCGGCCTCGCTATCGTTAGCGACGGAACAGTTGCGCACAGAGTTGCAATCCCGCGGCGGCACTCTCGCCGTTTTGCGCCGCCCTCCGGAATTGGTTTCGATTGACGCGTGGGGAAACGCCGGCGATGGCGTTTCGCTGATGCATGCGGTGAAGCACCAGCTCGATCCAAAAAACACATTGAATGCCGGCCGATTCGTAGGGGGAATTTAGTCGCATGGCGAATGAGACTGAAAAAACGAATTTGACCGGTGCTTTCGACGCGCATCATCCTCCATCGCTCGAACTCATGGAAAAGTGCGTCCACTGCGGATTCTGCCTGCCCGCCTGCCCCACCTATTCGCTCTGGGGCCAGGAAATGGATTCGCCCCGCGGCCGAATCTACCTGATGAAGCTGGCTCTCGAAGGCAAAGCGGAGATGAACGAAAAATGGGTCAGCCATTTCGATTCGTGCTTGGGCTGCGTGGCCTGCATGCCTGCCTGCCCCTCCGGCGTCGATTACGGAAAATTGATCGAAGCCACGCGCGCCCAGATTGAGCGCAATTACCATCGCCCCGCCGCGGAAAAAATGCACCGCAAATTCCTGTTCGAAACCTTCACCAAGCCTGGACGGATGAAATTCCTACGCTGGCCGCTGCTCGCCTACCAGAAAAGTGGCTTGCAGGCGGCTCTGCGGGCGATTGGCACCTTTAAGCTGTTGCCGAAATCCGTGGGTGCCATGGACGCCCTGCTTCCAACCGCATCGCCCATCGAGCCAGTGGCAACCGTCACCCCCGCGCAGGGCGAGAAGCGCAAACGCGTCGGACTTCTCCTCGGTTGCGTTCAGCGCACCTTTTTCTCCCATGTAAACGCCGCTACTGCGCGCGTGCTTTCCGCGGAGGGGTGCGAAGTGGTTGCGCCTCCGGAGCAGACTTGCTGCGGAGCGTTGTTCGTCCACGCCGGTGAAGAAGCGCAGGCACAGGAACTCGCGCGCATGACCATCGAAGTGTTTGAACAGGCCAACGTCGAAACCATCGCAATCAACGCCGCAGGCTGCGGCTCCAACGTCAAAGAATACGGCCACCTGCTCCGCGATGATCCCAAATATGCCGAGCGAGCTAGGCGCTTCGCGGCCAAGTGCAAGGACATCAGCGAAATTCTCGCCGAACTATCGCCGCGGGCCGAGCGCAAGCCGCTTCGCGCCCGCGTGGCGTTTCACGATTCCTGCCACCTGCAGCATGCCCAAGGCGTCCGCGCGCAGCCAAGATCGCTGCTGCTACAGATTCCCGGTACGCAGTTGCTGGAAATTCCCGAATCGCCCATCTGCTGCGGCTCTGCCGGAATCTATAATCTCGTTCAGCCGGAAGCGGCCACCGAACTCGGCGACCGCAAAGCCCGCCTCATCGCC